>WNGB01011660.1_pt1 | contig 15013 bp, 12 predicted proteins | sample 5400681 | NCBI WGS metagenome assembly WNGB01 (sample SAMN13153367, study PRJNA577476) | soil metagenome | isolation source: 115 cm soil or saprolite under grassland replicate 2 | place: USA:California | collected 2016-06-15
GGCGGCCAGCTTGACCCTGGCCAAGGCGGCCCGCGAGCAGGCCCAGCAGCTCCGGGTCGCGACCCAGGGTGGCGCGGCCGGATGAGCGACGCGCTGACCCGGCCGCCCGGCGACCCCGAGGCGCTCTACGCCGCGGCGGCGAAGTTCGGCCAGCTGGCCGCTGACGCCTCCACGACCAAGGGCGGCGTGCTGCGGGGGGTGGAGACCGCGCTCGAGACCTGGGAGAGCCCGCGCGCGACGATGTTCGCCCAGGCGGCGGGCGACATGTCCAAGCGGCTGGACGCCACCGCGCTGCAGTTCGGCATCGCCAACCGGGTCATCACGCAGTACGCGGGAGCGCTGGCGGCCGCGCAGGCGGCGATCGACCAGTACGGCCGGCAGCACGCCACCGTCCAGCAGGAGCTGCGGCAGTCGGGCCGGTCCGCCGGCGACGACCCGCGCCAGGACATGGAGCTGCAGCACCTGTCCCAGCGGCAGGGCCAGATCGAGCGGCAGGCGGACGCGGTCCAGGCCGACCTGCGCACAGCGGCCACGCGCGCGGCCGCCGCGCTGAACGTCGCCACGGAGGTCCGGGTCAAGGGCGCCGGCGGCATGTCCCCTGACGCGATCCTGCGCTACGTCACCTCCGCCTGGAACGGCATCCGCCAGGTCTACCGGACCTTCAAGGACTGGAGCGACCCGAGCCTTGGGCTCCTGTCGCTGGGGCAGGGCTTCGGCCAGACGGGCGCGGCGCTGGACGCCCTGAACAACTGGCGCTACGCGTACGACGCCGAGCTGCTGCTGCGGCAGACCCGCAACCTCGAGGAGGCCAAGGCGATCGCCGTCGCCACCGTCCACGGCGCACAGGACTACCGGGCGCTGCGCGCGTGGATGCAGGCGCAGCAGGTGGTGTCCCAGTACGCCGACGACGCCCAGCGGGCGACCGAGGCGGCGACGACGGCCAGGGCGGCGTTCCTGGACACGGTCAGGCTCACCTCCAAGTTCGCCAAGGCGTGCGCCGTCATCGGCGTGGTCGGCGGCGCCTACGACCTGGTCGACCCGCAGCACGACGGCTGGCGCGGCGCCGGCGACCGGGTCATGGGCGGCGCGGCGGTCCTCGCTGGCGGCGCGCAGCTCGCGATGATGGCTGGCCTGCTCACCCTGGGTCCCGTCGGCGCCGGGATCGTGGCTGGCGCACTGATCGTCACCGCGGCGTGGACCGTCGGCAACCTCGTCTGGGACCACCGCGAGCAGATCGGGCACGCCCTGGAGACGGCCGGGAACTGGGTCGGCGACCAGGCCGGCAAGGCCGTCGACGGTGCCAAGAAGGTGGGCTCGAAGATCGCCTCCGGGATCAAGGGCCTCTTCGGATGACCGCGCCGCCCACGGCCGGCCAGAGCCTCACGGCGGCGGCGATCGCCGAGCTGCGCGACCGCGCGGAGGCCGGCCGCGTGGTCGTCATCGCCCTCACCGACGAGGAGATCACCGCGCTGGACGGACCGGAGACCGACCAGGTGGCGCCGCGGCCCTGGTACGACGAGCAGGACGAGCAGACCAGGGAGGCCGCCTGCGTGGTGGCGCTGCGCGGGCTGGCCGCGCGCGGCATCGCGCTGCCCTCGCAGGTCGACTCCAACGGTGACGTGACCATGTCGCTGCCGGACGACGTCCACGCCGCACTGGCCATGCGCCGTGCCGCCTCGGTGATCGTGGTCGCGCACCAGCGGCTCGAGACCGGCATGCAGGCCCGCGTCCTGTACGGCCAGGGGCGGCGGCTGGTGCTGGAGGAGCACGTCAGCGGCGGCGGCCTGCACACCTTCTCGGTGGCGCCGCTGGACGACGTGGTCGGCGGGCTGGTGGCGCTCGTCGACCCTGAGGGCAGGGCGGGTGACGCCGACGGGCCCAGGAGGACGCTCACGCTCCGCGAGGTGGCGGCCGGCCAGGACGGGCTCGGCGAGCTGGGCGACACCCGCTGCGTGACGGTGCTCGGCAAGGTCGTCCTCGGCCAGGACGGCCAGCCGGTGGAGGAGCGGGTCTCGGTGTACGCGCTGGCCGACCGCGTCGAGGTGGCCGACCCTCGCGAGCGGGACGCGCAGACCATACTGGAGGTCGGCGCCGTGTCGGAGACCACCCTGCGCCTGCGGCTGGAGGCGCTGCTCGCGGACAGGGCGAGCTGATCGGCGGCGCGGTGACATGAGCGAGATCCTGCTGCAGCCGGAGGACGCCGGTCGCCAGCTCTACGCTGAGCGGCCGCTGCCGTCGTGGCGGGCGCTGGTGGTGTTCCTGCTCCTGCTGCTGGCGCTGTACGCGCTGCTGGTGCGGCTGTTCGACTCGGTGCCAGGGGCCGCCGCCACCACCGCTGGGGCCGCGCTGGTCCTCGCCGTGCTGTTCGGTGCGGCAATGCTCGACCGGCACCGCGTCTGCGAGCGCGCGCTGCTGCTCGGCCCCACCCTGCCGCGCGCGGTCCCCTACGTGGTCCCGCTGACCACGATCGATCCGGCCAGCGTCCGCCTGCACCACCGCGCCAACCTCATCGGCAGGAGGCTCAGGCAGCAGGGAACCCCGAACCTGCGCATGGCGCCGTACGCCACGGTCGCGGTGAGCTTCACCGGGCTGCACCCGTCGGCGGCGCACCCCCGGCGCCGCCAGGGGGCGGCGTCGCTGTACACCGAGCCGCTGCTCCAGTACGAGAGCACCCCGTTCACCCGCATCGTGACCGAGCGGTGGGTGCTGGCGACGAGCCATCCCGACAGGCTGCTGCGTGCCCTCGAGCGGGCGCTGGCCGGCGCCGGCATGCCGGGCGCGGAGGGCCTCGCCGAGCGCGAGCTGCGCAACCCCGTCGTCGAGCGCTGGCGCCGCGACCCAGGGGCCTCCGACCCCAGCTTGTGACCCCGCGGCAGCGCGGCGCGGCGGCGTCGCACTCCACCATCGGCCGGTCGTCGCTACAGCAGCCTCTGCAGGTCGCCCGGGAGGTCGGCCAGGCGCGGGCAGCCGGCGTGCTCGCCGGTGATCTCGACGGCGCGGGCGCCGGCGTGCGCGCCCACCGCCAGGGCGTCGCCGAGACCGTCGGGGTGGCGCAGCAGCGCCGCGAGGAAGCCGGCGTCGAACGCGTCGCCCGCGCCCACCGGATCCACCGGCCCGGCGACGCTGGCCGCCGGCACCTGGGCCGTGACCTTGCCGTCAGAGGCGACCGCGCCAAGCGCTCCCCGCTTGAGCACCACCGTCCGCGCCCCGGCGGCGTGCGCCGCGGCGATGGCCGCGCCCGGCTCGGCCGTGGCGAACAGCAGCTCGGCGTCCTCCACCGACAGCAGCAGCGCCGAGCAGCTGGCGACCAGCGGCAGCAGCGCGCCTCTGGCGTCGTCGTCGCTCCACAGCTGCGGCCGGTGGTTGGGGTCGAGGCTGACCATGCAGCCGTGCCCGCCGGCCCACTGGACCGCCGCCTCCACCGTGGCCCGGGGCGATGGACCGAGCGCGCAGGTGATCCCGGTGACGTGCAGCCAGGAGTACGGCGCTCCATCGGGGTACCAGCGCTCCGGCCGCCAGTCGTCCGGGCACAGCGCCGAGCCCGCCGAGCCACGCCGGTAGTACCAGGGGCGGCGGGTCCCGTCGGGCAGCCACTCCCGCAGGTACAGCCCGGTCGGCCGCTGGGCGTCGATGGTCGCGCGCGTCGTGACGCCCTCGGCCTCGAGCGCGTGGAGGACGAGCTGGCCGAGAGGGTCGTCGCCGAGCCGGCCGACCCACTCGGCGCGGACCCCGAGGCGGGCGAGCCCGACCGCGACGTTCACCTCCGCCCCGCCCGGGTGCATGCGCAGGGCCGGCGCCTCCCGCAGGGTGGTCGGCGTCTCCGGGGCGATCGCCACCAGCGCCTCACCGAGCGTGACGACCGTGCCGAGCGAAGGGCTCGTCCTCATCCGCGCAACTGTACCTGGAGGCACCGGCACCCCCTCCCGGGCGATCATTGCGCTCAGTGATCCGAACGGCTCGGGAGGAGTGGGCGATGCGTGGCGCGGCCAGCCTGCCCGCCACGACCGGTGCAGAGAACCTCTCGACGAAGGAGGCGCAGTGAGGTGACCCCAGACGAGGCGCGAGCGTTCGTGGCGAGCAACCACAGAGCGGTGCTCATCACCCGGAGATCCGGCGGCGGTGTCCAGACCTCGCCCGTCCTCGTTGGTGTGGACGAAGACGGGAAGGTCGTCATCAGCAGCAGCGAGGTCCTCCGCAAGGTCCGCAACCTGCGGCGCGACCCGACAGCCACCCTGTGCGTGTTCAGCGACGGCTTCTTCGGTCCCTGGGTCCAGATCGATGGCACCGCGGAGATCGTCTCCCTGCCGCGGGCGATGGAGGGGCTGGTGGACTACTACCGCCGCATCAGCGGCGAGCACCCCGACTGGGACGACTACCGGCGCGCCATGCGGCGGGACCAGCGTGTCCTCATCCGCGTGACGATCGACCGGGCAGGTCCCTCGCGCGCCGGCTGAGCACCGCGGCTCTGCCGCCGCCGCGCGACAGGGCATCGGGCGCGACGGACCCGGCCGAGCTTCGCTTCCCCTGCCAAGGAGAAGAAGCTAGCATTCCCGGCCAAGTGGTGTATCGGCGCAGTCGGGGGTGGCGCAATGAGGCGAGCTCGGTTCGGCGTTGTCGCGATCGTGGTAGCCGTCGGGCTCGCACTCACAGCGCAGGCGCCAGCGCGGGCGCAGGGGGCGCCCGGCGGGCCGGGCGTGATGTCGCACTTCGACCTGGCTCGCAAGGACTGCCTCGGCACGGCGCGCAACCGGACCTCGAAGGTCTGGTACACGGTCGCGGGCGGCGTCCTCTCCGACGTCTACTACCCGACCATCGACAACACCAACGTCGAGACGCTCCAGTACGTCGTCAGCGACGGCGCCAGCTTCACCGACCTGCAGACCCGCGACATGACCTACACGGTCAGTGCGCTCGACGGCTCCGGCTCGGCGGGCGCCAGCCCGGCCGGGATGTCCTGCCAGGTCACCGCGACCGCCAAGAGCGGCCGCTACCGGATCGTCACCGATTACCTGACCGACCCGGACCGGGCCACCGTGCTCCTTCGCACCAGGTTCCAGCCGCTGGTCGGCAGCCGCGCGGGGTATCGCCTCTACGTCCGCTTCGACGCGACCGTCAACGGCAACGGGGGTGGCGGCACCGACAACGCCGGCGCCGACACCGGCGCCGTTGACACCTCGACCGGCCACCCGGTGCCGGTCGCCAGCGACACCAACACGGCGACCATCGCCGCCAACCGCGACTACGCCCAGCCGGTGTTCGCCGCGCTGCGGCCCTCGAGGCCGTTCACGCAGGTGACCAACGGCTTCGCCGGTACGGAGTCGGACGGGCTGGTGCAGCTCGACCGGGACCGCGCGCTCACAGGCATCCATGACAGCGCGGCCCCGGGCAACCTCGTCCAGACCGCCCGGGTGGACCTGGCGCACGGGCCAGAGGTCACGCTGGCGCTCGGCTTCGGCGCCACCCAGGCCGAGGCGGTCGGCACCGCCGGCGCCAGCCTCGGCGGCCGGGCTGGCGCTCCGCGAGCCGAAGCCTTCGACCGCCTGCTGGACCGGTACACGGCGGGGTGGGCGGCGTACGACGAGCACCTGCGCTCGCCAGCCGGCGCCCTCCACGGCCTGCCGCCGGCCACCCGGCAGGCGCTCACGCGCGCCTACTTCCTGAGCGCCAACGTGCTCAAGGCGTCGGAGGACAAGACGTTCCCCGGCGCGATCGTGGCCTCCCTGGCCTCCCCCTGGGGACAGGCGGTGGCGGCGGGCAGCGCGACCACGCCCGGAACCTACTTCGGCTCCTACCGCGAGGTGTTCGCTCGCGACCTGTACGAGACCTTCACCGGCCTGCTGCTCGACGGCGACCTGACCACCGCCCGCGACACCGTGCGCTTCCTGTTCGAGCGCCAGCAGCTCCCCGACGGCTCCATGCCGCGCAACAGCCTGGTCAACGGCAAGCCCGCGCCGGACACCTTCGGCACCCAGCTCGACGAGGTCACCTACCCGATCCTGATGGCGCTGCAGGCCGGCATCACCGACACGGCCTTCTACCAGGCGCACATCAAGCGGGCGGCCGACTTCGCGATCAGCCACGGCCCCAGCTTCGGCGCCGAGCGCTGGGAGGAGCAGAGCGGCTTCTCCCCCTCGACCATCGCCGCGGAGGTGGCCGGGCTCGTCGCCGCCGCCAGGATCGCCGACCAGGCGGGCGACCGTGCCTCGGCCCGTGTCTACCGCGGGGTCGCTGACGACTTCCAGCGCTCGGTGAAGGGCTGGACGATCACCACCAACGGGCCGAAGAGCCCGCAGCCGTACTTCATCCGGCTCTCCAAGACCGGCGACCCCAACGCCGCCATCACCTACAACGTCGGCAACGGCGGTCCCACCCTCGACCAGCGCGAGGTGATCGACGCCGGCTTCCTCGAGCTGACCCGGCTCGGGCTGTTCCGCGCCGACGACCCCGACGTGGCCCGCTCGCTGCCGGTGGTGGACGCCGCCATCAGGTCGGAGACCGTGAACGGGCCCGGCTGGCACCGCTACAACGGCGACGGCTACGGGGACGGCAACGCCGACGGCCACCCGTGGGCGCCGAGCAACCAGGGCAGCGGGCACTTGTGGCCGGTGCTGGCCGGTGAGCGGGCCGAGCACCACATCGCGACCGGTCAGCGGGCCACCGCGCTGGCGCTCGCCGACACCATGCGCCGCTTCGCCGGCGGTTTCGGCCTCATCCCCGAGCAGGACTGGGAGAACCCCGACCTGGCGCCGTCGCCGTTCGGCACGGCCCCAGAGGTCGCCTCGATCGGCTTCGCGAACGGCCAGCCGGCCGGTTCGGCCGCGCCGCTCACCTGGTCGGCGGCACAGTTCGTGCGGTTGCTGCGCGACCTGGATGCCGGGCGCCTGCTCGAGCAGCCGGCTGACACGGTGCGCCGCTATGTGACCAACACGCAGGGCGCCACCACGCTGACCATCACCGCCCCGCCGGACAGGACCGCCGTGCCCGGCTCGCCTGTCCATGTGACCGGCACCTCGGCGCCTGGCAACACCATCGACGTGTCGGCGACCAACACCGACAGGGACTCCGAGAACACCGTGGTGACGACGACCGCCGGGGGGGACGGCGCCTGGAGCGCGGACGTGCCGATCAGCGGCGGCACGATCGTCCTCGACGTGGTCGCCACCGCCCGCGACGGCGGCACGGCGCACGCCCGCAGCACGGTCGTGCTCGACTTCACCCCAGGCACGGTGCTGTTCGACGTCACCGACCCTGACGGCGACGACAACGGACCTGGCAACTACGCCTACCCGACCTCCTCGAACTTCCAGCCGGGCGCGTATGACCTGGAGCGGTTCCAGGTCCTGGACGACGGGGTCAACGTCATCTTCCGGGTGCAGACGCGCAACCTCTCGCCCACCTTCGGCAGCCCGCTGGGCGCCCAGCTCGTCGACGTGTACGTCCACGACCCAGCGGCGGCGCAGACCTCCACCGCGGCGTCGTTCCCGCAGCGCAACTACACCATCGCCGCCGGGTCGGCCTGGAGCCGGCTGTTGGAGGTGCAGGGCTTCGGCCAGCGCTACGTGGACGCGGGCGGGACCACCCTGGGCACGATCACGATCAGGGCCAACGAGGTCTCGCGGTTCATCACCTTCAGCGTGCCCAAGGCGAGCCTCGGCCAGCCCGGCCCGGGCTGGGGCTTCACCGTCGTGCTGACCGGCCAGGACGGGTTCAGCGCCGACCAGGCGCGCGGTTTCGCGGCCACCCCGCAGGAGTTCCAGTTCGGGGTGTGCGCGGCCGCCTCCAGCGACCCGCACTGCACCGTTGCCCCCGGCACCGTCCCCAAGGCGATGGACGTGCTGACGCCCGCGGAGGTCTCCCAGGCCGACGAGCTGGACTACACCCTGCACCAGCCGGTGGTCGTGCAGGCCGTGCGCATCCCCTGACACGCCGTCACGGTCGGGCCGACGCCGCGTCGGGCCGGGAGGGGCTGGGCGGGGCGTTCTCACGCGTCCCGGTCTCGGGACCTGGGCATGACCAGGCCGGACTCGTAGGCGGCGATCACGGCCTGGGTACGGTCACGCAGGCCGAGCTTGGTCAGTACCCGGCTGACGTGGGTCTTGACGGTCTCGTCGCCGACCACGAGCCGTTGGGCGATCTCGGCATTGGACAGGCCCTCGGCCACCAGCCGCAGCACCTCCGTCTCCCGCGTGGTCAGCGCGCGCAGGTCGGAGGGGCGCGGCGACCGCGGGCGCAGCCGGGCGAACTCGGCGATCAGCCGCCGGGTGACGGCCGTGCCTGGGCCGCCGCGGCGCTGCTGGTCGCCTTCTGGCTGATCACCAGACGCGACGCCTGAGCGTGCCGGGTGGTGCGCCGCCGCGCGCCAACGGGCGATCGCGCGCCCTTGTGGAGGGTCGTGTGATCATGGGCTCTATCGGTTCGGGTGGCCTGGCGGCCGCATCGTGGAGGGTCACGATGACACAGCAGCGGCTCACGATCGGCATCGAAGAGGAGTTCCAGATCGTCGGCGCTGACGGCGACCTCAAGGCCCACATCGACACCCTGCTCGCCGCGGCCCGGCCGCTCCTGGGCGACGACGTCAAAGCGGAGATGCTGCAGTCGGTGGTCGAGGTCGGGACCAGGATCTGCGGCAACGTGGCCGAGGCGCGTGAGGAGGTGGTGCGGCTGCGCGGCACGCTCGCCTCGCTGCTCGGCTCCGAGGGCCTGCGGCTGGTCTCGGCCGGCACGCATCCGTTCTCGCGCTGGCAGGACCAACGGATCACCGAGCTCGAGCGGTACAAGCTCATCGAGGACGAGATGCAGGACGTGGTACGCGAGCTGCTGATCTTCGGCATGCACGTGCACGTCGGCATCGCCGACCCCGAGGCACGTATCGAGGTCATGAACGAGGCCCGCTACTTCCTGCCGCACCTGCTCGCCCTGTCGACCTCCAGCCCGTTCTGGCTCAGGCGCACGACCGGCCTCAAGTCGTACCGCAGCGTGGTCTGGTCCCGCTTCCCGCGCACCGGGATCCCGCCGGAGTTCGGCTCCTACGACGAGTTCGAGAACTATGTCAACCTCCTGGTCAGGACCAACTGCATCGACAACGGCAAGAAGATCTGGTGGGACCTGCGACCGCACTGGCAGTACCCGACCATCGAGTTCCGCGTCTGCGACGCGTGCACCAGGGTGGACGAGGTCATGTGCATCGCCGCGCTGATCCAGGCGATCTGCGCCAAGCTCCTGGTCCTGCGGGCGCGGAACCTCGGCTTCCGCAAGTACCTGCCCGGCCTGATCAGCGAGAACAAGTGGCGGGCCATGCGCTGGGGCGTCGACGGCAAGCTGATCGACTTCGGCAAGCTGGCTGAGGTGCCGATGCGGGAGCTGGCGCTGGAGCTGCTGGAGTTCGTCGACGACGTGGTCGACGAGCTCGGCTCGCGCGCCGAGGTCGAGCACGTCCACACCCTCCTCCGGGAGGGCACCAGCGCCGACCGGCAGCTCCGTGTCCACCGCCAGACCGGGAGCCTCGAGGCGGTGGTCGAGCACCTCGCCGCCGAGACGGTCGCCGGCCTGCCCTAAGGTACCGGTTGCAGCCGCGGACCTGCGAAAATGAGGCGCGGAACCGGCCGATCTAAGGCTCCAGCCCGAGGTGCGGCGGGGTGCCTTAGCCCTATCGTCAACGGTGAGATCAACGAATGACGGAGGGCAGGATGACCGACTCGCTTTCATACTTCAGCGCGGTGCTCGTGCAGCAGCACATCGACGAGCTTCGCAGCCAGGCCGCCACGGACCGTCTGGTGCGGGGCGCCCGGAAGTCGCGGCGGGGGCGGCGGCGCGTGGCCGCTCTCGTCGGACTGCGGCCAGCCGCCGCCAGGTAACGGCGCGATGGGCGTCGAGCTGGAAGCCACCACCACTGAGACCACGACCAGGACGACGAGCGGGCCGGACCCCGATGCCGGCCCGCTCACGTTTTCTTCGTCGGTGGCCGGCGCGATACTTGCCGGCATGGCCACCGCGACCACTCCCGTGTTCATCGGCCGGACAAACGAGCTCGGCCGCCTGCTGACCGCGATCGAGCGGGCCGAGAGCGGCCGTCCCACGGTCGCGCTGGTGGCGGGCGATGCCGGGGTGGGCAAGACCCGCCTGCTCGCCGAGCTCGCCGGCCGGGCGGAGCAGCGGGGCTTCCGCGTGCTGGTGGGCGGCTGCATGGAGGTGGGGGACCTCGGCCTGCCCTACGTTCCCTTCGTGGACGCGTTCCGCGACCTTGGGACCCGGCCCGGCGATGCCGAGCTGGCCGCTCCCCTGGTCAGCGCCCTGCCCGGCCTCGGCAGGCTGCTGCCATGGGTGCGGGACGAGCCCGTGCCGCCGCCGGTCTCCCGCGACGGCTTCGAGCAGGTCCAGCTACTGGACGGCGTGGTCTCGCTGCTGGTGCGCCTGTCCGAGCTGGCGCCCCTGCTCGTGGTGATCGAGGACCTGCACTGGGCGGACCGCTCCACCCGGGACCTGCTCGCCTATCTGGTCCGGACCCTGCGCACCGGCCGGATCGCCCTGGTCGTCAGCTACCGCTCCGACGAGCTGCATCGGCGCCATCCCCTGCGGCCGCTGCTGGCGGAGCTGGTCCGCGTGCCCGACCTCGAGCGCATCGAGCTGCCCGCGTTCAACCGCGCCCAGCTCAGCGAGTACCTGGAGGCGCTGGTCGGCAAGCAGGTCTCCAGCGCCGCCGTCGACCGCATCCTGCGCCGCTCCGAGGGCAACGCCTTCTTCGCCGAGGAGCTGGTCGCCGCCGGCGCGGTGCGTGCGGAGGTGCAGCTCCCGGAGGCGCTCGCCGACGTGCTGCTGCGCCGCGTCGAGGCGCTCCCGGAGCTGACGCGGGAGGTGCTGAAGGTGGCGGCGGTGGCCGGGCGCAGGGTCAGTCACCAGCTGCTGGTCGCGGCCGCCGGGCGGCCGGAGCCGGAGCTGGAGCAGGGGCTGCGCGAGGCGATCGCCGCCCAGGTGCTGGTCATGGACCCGGTGGGGGAGAGCTACCGGTTCCGGCACGCGCTGCTCCAGGAGGTGGTGTACGGCGACCTGCTGCCGGGGGAGCGCAGCCGTCTGCACGCCAGGTACGCGCGCCTGCTCGCCGACCAGGGGCCCGCCGCCGAGCTGGCCTACCACTGCCTGGCCAGCCACGACCTGCCCGGCGCGCTCGCCGCCCTGACCAGGGCCGCGGGCGACGCCACCGCGATGTTCGCGCCGGCCGAGGCGCTGCACCACCTCACCGAGGCGATCGAGCTGTGGGACCGCGTGCCCGACGCCGTCTCGGTGGCGGGCGTCGACCGGGTCGACCTGCTGCTGCGCGCGGCCGAGGCGGCCAGCAACTCCGGCGAGTACCGGCACGCCGTCAGCCTGGCTCGGGGGGCCGTGGACGCCGTCGAGGACAGCACGGACCGTGCGCGGGTGGCCGGTGCATTGGAGCGACTCGGCAACTACCTGCTGGTCCTTCCCGACGTGGAGGAGGCGGTCGCCGCCTACGAACGGGCGGTCGAGCTGGTGGACGCCGATCCCCCGACGGCGCTGCGGGCGCGCAGCACCGCCGGGCTGGCCAATGCCCTGCGGAACGCGCGCCGCTACGACGAGGCCCGCCGCTGGTGCGACGAGGCGCTCGCGGTCGCCAGGGCGGCGGGCAGCCCGGGCGAGGAGACCCACGCGCTGATCACCCTCGCCGCCCTGGAGCAGCGCGTCGACAACCTCGATGGCGGGCTCTCCCTGCTCCGCGACGCCCGCGCCATGGCGACCGCGACCGCCGACTGCCTGCTGGAGCTGCGGGCGCAGTACTACCTCGGGGTGCTCGAGCTCGACCGCGGCGACCTGGCGGCTGGCGCCGCCGCCATGGAGGAGGCCGTCGCGCTGGCGGAGGCCAGCGGCCTGACCTGGAGCATGAACGGTGTCCAGGCACGCCTGCTGCGCTGCTACGCGTACTACCTGGTGGGCTCCTGGGACGAGGCGGAGCGCCTGGCCGTCGCCCTCGACGGGCGCAGCCCGGCAGCGGCCCCCCTGTCCGTCGGTCGGGGTCGCCCCGAGGCGAGCAGACGGCTCGCCCACATCCAGGAGGTCCACAGCGACGACGAGTGGGCGACGTACCTGGCCGGTGGCTGCGGCGCCGACCTCGCGCGCTGGCAGGGCGACCTGGACCAGGCACGCGCGTTGACGGACGCGGTCCTGGCCTCGCTGGACGCCGCGGACGAGCAGTGGGAGCTGAGCGCCATCTGGCCAGCGACGCTGGGGCTGGCCGCCGAGGCCGACCGTGCGGCGCGGGCGCGGCTCGCCGGTGACGAGCGCACGCTCGCTGAGGCGACCACCGCTGGCCGGGCCCTGCTCGAGCGCTCCAGGACGGCCGAGCGGCAGGCACGGTTGATCGGCCGCCAGGTGGGTCCGGAGGCGCTCGCCTGGCTGGCTCGGGCCGAGGCCGAGTGGGCGCGACTCGGCGGGCAGGCCGACCCGGATCTGTGGGCGGCCTCCGCCGACGCCTTCGGGTACGGCTACCTCTACGAGGACGCCCGCTCGCGCTGGCGCCTGACCGAGGCGCTGCTGGCGGTGGGTCGCCGCGACGACGCGGTGGCGCACGCCCGCGCCGCCCACGCCACCGCGGTGCGGCTCGGGGCGGAGCCCTTGCGCGCCGAGGTCGAGGCGCTCGCCCGCCGTGCCCGCCTGGATCTCGGGCCGGGCGTGGCGCTGTACGAGGGCCTTGCCGCCCTGGAAGCCCACCTGACGCCGCGCGAGCTGGAGGTTCTGCGCCTGGTGACCGCCGGACGGTCCAACCAGCAGATCGGCGAGGAGCTGTACATCAGCCGCAAGACGGCCAGTGTCCACGTCAGCAACATCCTGGCCAAGCTCGGTGTCCGCTCCCGGGTGGAGGCGGCCGCCACAGCCCACCGCCTCGGCCTGGACGTGGACGCGTCGAAGCCGTAGCGCCGCCGGGAAACGCCAGCCGGGCGCCGCGTAGCTCGTCCGCACCCGGTCAGGTACCGTCAGGCGCCGCGGGCCCGGACGCCGTCCTTCCACACCCCGCGGATGGCGTCCGGGAGGCCACGCAGGTCGAGCGGGTCGCCGTCGACCAGGACGAGGTCCGCCCGCTTGCCCGGCTCGATCGTGCCCAGCTCGCCGTCCACGCCCAGCAGCTCCGCCGCCGACGAGGTCGTGGCCACCAGCACCTCCTCGGGCTTCATGCCGCCTTCGGCCATGAGGGCCAGCTCCCTGAGGTTCTGGCCGTGCGGGGTGACGGCGCTGTCGGTGCCCATGGCGATCCGCACTCCCGCGGCGACGGCCCGCTTGAAGGAGTCCCGGTGCGCCTCGACGGTGTCACGCGCCTTGCGCAGCGTCGCCTCTGGCAGGCTCGCGCCGGCGGCGGCCGCCTCGATCACGCCCTGCGGCGCGACCAGCGTCGGCACCAGCCACGTGCCAGCCTCCAGCATCATCGAGATCGCCTCGTCGTCCAGGTAGACACCGTGCTCGATGGAGCGGATGCCGGCGCGGACGGCGTTCTTGATCCCCTCGGTGCCCTGCGCGTGCGCCATGACCTCGATCCCCCCAGCCCTGGCCTCGGCCACGCAGGCGCGTAGCTCGTCGAGGTCGAAATGGGCGTGGCGCGGGTCGTCGCGCGGCGACAGCACGCCGCCGGAGGTGCAGATCTTGATCACGTCGGCGCCCGCCCGCCGCACCTCGCGCACCTTGCGCCGCATCTCCTCCGGCCCGTCGACGATGCCGGCGGGCAGCCCGGGGTGGGGCAGGATGAGGTGCGTCTCCTGGCCACTGGCATGCCAGCCGTCGCCGTGGCCGCCGGTCTGGCTCAGCACGCTCACGGCGATGCGCATCCGCGGGCCCGAGATCAGCCCGTCGTCGACAGCCTGCTTGACGCCGAGGTCGGCGCCGCCGGCATCGCGCACGGTGGTGATGCCGCGGTCCAGCGTGCGCTCGAGGTTCCGGGCGGCCGCGTAGAACTGATAGCTGAAGGGCTCCTGCAGGTTCTGGAGCAGGCCCACGCTCGAGATCATCACGTGGACGTGGCAGTCGAACAGGCCGGGCAGGAGGGCGCAGCCGCTCGCGTCGACGGCCTCGTCGCCGTCGAGGCCGGGGCCGACCTCCACGATCCGGCCTGCCTCCACCACCACGTCGGCCTCGGCAAGCGGCGACCCGGTCCCGTCGAACACTCGGCCGCCGCGAAACAGCATCCGTGTCATGGCGCTAGCTTACCTGATATCGGTATGAAGTAGAATCATTAGACCTTTTCGGAGCCTGGTACAACGACTCGGAGCACCAGGAGCGGATCGCGCGGCAGCGGGGCACGCCCGTGGCCAACGCGTCGGTCGGCATGCCATCGACGACCCGCCGCCGGACTTCGCCGGCCTGGCCGGTCGGTGCCGTCGGGCGTCAGCCGTGACTGGTGTCGATGACACAGAAGCGATTGCCCTCGGGATCGGCGAGCACGACGAAGTCGGGGTCGTCCGGATACAGGTCCCAGTCGACGCGCTGGGCGCCCAGGGACACCAGCCGCTCGACCTCGGCGGCCTGATCGGTCGCGTCCCCGGCGTACAGGTCCAGATGGACCCGCGGATGCTCCTGGACCGGCGTCTCGCTGAGGCCGAGCGACAGCTGGACCCCGGCCCCTTCCGCCGGCACCAGCACCACCCAGTCGTCTTCCATCTCGTCGCGCGGGACGTATGCCAGGGCCTCCATCCAGAACGCGGCCGCGCGCGGCACGTCCGAGACTCCCAATCGACGGCCCGACCGGGCGCGGGCCGGCGTCTCCTCGCTGGGGGGACTGAAGCCAGCGGGTAGGCGGGACGGGCGCCGGCACCGACGACACGCGAGGGCGCGGGGCCTACCGTGTTCGTCAGGATGCGGTCACTCGACGGTCTCTTCGTCTCGGAGCCGACCACCCGTGCGGGCAAGTGGTCGGTGTTCGCGCTGATCTCGGTCGGGACGTTCATGACCACGCTGGACTCCTCGATCGTCAACATCAGCCTGCCGGCCATCGCCCGCTCGTTCCACACGCCGCTCA
>WNGB01031654.1_pt1 | contig 15011 bp, 15 predicted proteins | sample 5400681 | NCBI WGS metagenome assembly WNGB01 (sample SAMN13153367, study PRJNA577476) | soil metagenome | isolation source: 115 cm soil or saprolite under grassland replicate 2 | place: USA:California | collected 2016-06-15
CGGTGCGAACGCTCCTGGGGGACTATCCGGTCACGCAGCCCCTGAAGAAGGGCGAGGTGAAATCGCCTTCGGTCAGTCTCGACTTCGCCGACGTGAAGACCGTGAGCGCCGCGTTCAAGCGCGTGGTGCGGAACCTGGAGTTCGATTGTTCCGAGCTCGCGATCGTGACCTTTCTCATGGCGAAGGCCCACGGCAAGCCGCTCGTGCTCCTGCCCGCCGTGGTCCTCGCGCGCTTCCAGCATCCCCACATCGTCTACAACGTGGAGCGCGGGCTGCTCGCGCCCGCCGATCTCGCCGGCCGGCGCGTGGGCACGCGCTCCTACACCGTGACGACCTCGACGTGGCTGCGCGGCATCCTCGCCAACGACTACGGCGTGGACCTCGAGCGCGTGAAGTGGGTGACCTTCGAGGAGGCCCACGTCGCCGAGTTCAAGGATCCCCCGTGGGTAGAGCGCGCGCCCGAAGGAAAGGAGCTGGTCGCGATGCTCCTTGCCGGGGAGATCGACGCGGCGATCCTGCCCTCCGTGCCGACCGACCCGCGGCTGAAGCCGCTCATTCACGATCCGGCGAAGGCGGCCGAGGACTGGCACAGGAAATACGGCGCGCTGCAGATCAACCACATGGTGGCGGTGAAGGATTCCCTGTCGAAATCCGACCCGGACGCGGTGCGCGAGATCTATCGGCTCCTCGCCGCGAGCAAGAAGGCGGCGAAGCTGCCGAGGCCGGGCGAATTCGACACCAATCCGTTCGGCCTCGAGGCGAACCGGCGCAACCTCGAGGTCGCCATCGACTACGTCCATCAGCAGCGCATGATCCCGCGGCGCTTCGCCGTCGACGAGCTCTTCGACGACGTGACGCGCAAGCTGGGTTGAACGAGGAAAGACAAGGCATGATCATCGACTGCCACGGCCACTACACCACCGCTCCGAAGCAATTGGAGGAATACCGCAAGCGCCAGATCGCGGCGCTGGAGGATTCCAAGCACGCGCCGTCCAAGGGAACGCTCGGAATCAGCGACGACGAGATCCGCGCGAGCCTCGAGGGCGCGCAGCTCAAGCAGCAGCGCGAGCGCGGCACCGACCTCACCATCTTCTCTCCGCGTGCGATGGGGATGAGCCATCACATCGGCAACGAAACCACGAGCCGCCACTGGTCCGAGCACTGCAACGAGCTGATCCACCGCGCCTGCTCGCTCTATCCCGAGAACTTCGTCGGCGTGTGCCAGCTTCCGCAGAGCCCGGGCGTGTCGCCTGCGAACTGCATCGCGGAGCTCGAGCGCTGCGTGAAGGAGCTCGGCTTTATCGGCTGCAATCTCAATCCGGACCCTTCGGGGGGCTATTGGAAGGACCCGCCGCTCACCGACCGCTGGTGGTATCCGCTCTACGAGAAGATGGTCGAGCTCGAGGTGCCGGCCATGGTCCACGTGAGCGCCTCCTGCAATCCGAGCTTCCATGCGACCGGCGCCCACTACATCAACGGCGACACCACCGCATTCATGCAGTTCGTCACCGGCGACCTCTTCAGGGATTTTCCGACGCTAAAGTTCATCATTCCGCACGGGGGCGGCGCGGTGCCCTATCACTGGGGCCGCTACCGCGGACTCGCGCAGGACATGAAGCGGCCGCCGTTGAAAGAGCTCGTCATGAACAACGTCTTCTTCGACACCTGCGTGTATCACCAGCCGGGCATCGATCTGCTCCTGAAGGTCATCCCGGCGGACAACATCCTGTTCGCCTCCGAGATGGTCGGTGCGGTGAAGGGCGTGGACCCGGAGACCGGCTTCAACTACGACGACACCAAGCGCTACGTCGACGCGGCCAAGGGACTGAGCAGGGAGGACAGGGAGAAGATTTTCCAAGGCAACGCGAGGAAGGTGTACCCGCGCTTCCCGGCCCAACGCGGGAGCATTCCTTCACGCGGTCCGGCGTCGCCCCGGTCCAATCGCGAGAAATAGTCCCTCCCGAGAGTCGGTCCGCCGGGCAGGTTCGGCCGGCTTGGGTTATGCTTCGCGCGGGGAAGGGCTCGTACTTCGAGCAACGAAAGGGGGACCCCGTGTCAGGTTCGTTCTGGATGATCTGGCCCAACAACGTGGTGCTTTCCGCGGTGATCTTGTTCGTCATCGCAATGCCGTTCCTGTACGCCGCGCGCAAGCTCGTGCACGAGCTCTTTCGCTCGATCGGCAACATGGTGGGCGGCCCCTTGCGGCTGGGCGCGCGCTGGCTCTTCGCGACGGCGAGGGACATGAAGGAGCGCAACAAGGCGGTGCTGCTCGCCCACGGGCGCGAGGAGGTCAGCCAGCATATCGAGCGGGAGTTCGAGCGCGTCGGGGCGCTCGTCACGCGCGACCTGGAGGGCTACCCGGCGCTGCAGCGCAAGCTCCTGGACGAGATCACGCGCGTCGAGGAGGACTACAAGAAGTGCGGAGAAGTGCCGCCGGCGTCCCCCGAGTGGGTCGACGCCCTCACCGCGGTCTCGAAGATCAAGTCCGACGGCAACGAGATGGTGCAGAGGATCCTCGAGGAGATCAAGCGCTCGGTCCACGGCATCCACGACAAGGCGCTCGCCGAGTACCGCCGCGCCTACGAGTCGCGGCACAAGATACTGAGCGGGTTCATGCCGTTCTGGCGCTCGCTCGACAAGACCTTCGGGCAGGTGGACAAGAAGCTGACGGGGTTGCAGGACACCTCCTCGAAGATCGACGCGCAGATGGAGAAATACGAGCAGATCAACAAGAAGACCGACAAGGCCGAGCACGCGCTGACGATGTCCGCGTTTACGCAGTTTGCGATTTCACTGCTGGTCCTGCTGATCGCGGTGGGCGGCGCGCTCGTCAATTTCAAGCTGATCGCCCTTCCGTTCTCCGAGATGGTCGGCGCAGGCGACTACCTGACCACCACGCTGCGCATGTCCGACGTGGCCGCGCTCGTCTTGATCTTCCTCGAGGCGACGATGGGCTTGTTCGTGATGGAGACCCTGCGTATCACGCATCTCTTCCCGATCATCGCCAACATGAGCGAGCGCATGCGGCGCCGCATGTTCTGGACCGCGGTCGTATTCCTCTTCGTCTTCGCGTTAATCGAGGCTGGGCTCGCCCTGATGCGCGACATGCTGGCCGCCGACAGGGCGGCACTGGTTCAGTCGCTCGCGACCGCGCAGGCGGCGCCGCCCGATCCCCTGCTCAGGCTCATCCCGACCACGGCGCAGATGGTTCTCGGTTTCTTCCTGCCCTTTGCCTTGGCTTTCGTGGGGGTCCCGCTCGAGTCCTTCATTTATTCGGTGCGCACGGTCGGCGGAGCGGCGGTCGTGATGCTCGTGCGCATGCTGGCGTTCGTCCTGCGCATTCTCGGGAATCTCGTTAGGCAGTTGTTCAAAGTGCTTGCTACCCTGTACGACGTCACGATCGTGCTGCCGCTGCTCGTCGAGCGCATGGTCAAGGCGATGCGAAACGGCGAGGCGGCGGCGTCGCGGCCCGCCGGCCGCGGCACGTGATTCAGGCAAAACGGGGGCGATCATGATCAAGCGATTACTCGTCGTATCGCTGCTGCTGGCGGGCGTGTCCGCATGCACCGACCAGCGCAGCCACAGCCAGGCCGTGTACATGCTGGTGGACACCTCCGGGACCTACGCGCAGGAGGTGCGCAAGGCCCAGCTCATCATCAATTACCTGCTCGGCACGCTGCAGTCGGGTGACTCGCTCGTGGTGGCGCGGGTGCGCAGCCGCAGCTTCAACGAGAAGGACATCATCGCTAAGGTCACCTTCGACAGCCGACCCTCGCAGGCCAACGCGCAGAAGCGCGCCTTCCGCGACAAGATCGACGCGTTCGTCAAGAGCGTCAGCGGCAGCGCCTATACAGACATCACGGGCGGGCTCATCCAGGGCGGGATGTTTCTCAATGAAACGGGGGCGGGGAAGAAGACCATACTGATCTTCTCCGACATGCAGGAGGAGCTCGACAAGGGGACCATCCGCAGCTTCCCGATCAGCCTGAAGGACATCCGCATCGTGGCGCTCAACGTCGTCAAGCTCAAGAGCGACAACATCGATCCGCGGCGCTACCTGGGGCGGCTGGAAGCCTGGCAGAAGCGGGTCGAGAACGCCGGCGCCTCCGAGTGGCGCGTGATCAACGACATCGAGCACCTCGACGCGATGCTCTCGAGGAGCTAGAGGGTTGTTGAAAAAGAGGGCTGCGCCCCCTTTTCCCCCTAGATTTACGGAGAGCCGCGCCCGGCGTGGGTCTCCGGGCAGTTGGTGTTCCTTTACCGGAGCACCTCCGGGCGACGCTCGCCGCCCGCCTTACTTGTCCAGCCGCATCGGCAGGATGATCATTTGCATACCCTGCATGTGCAGTCGGTTCTGCAGGACGAGCGGCGCCTGGTTGTGCAGCAGCCGCGTGAACCAGTTGTCCTTCTCGAAGATGAGCTTGCTCGTGAAGAAGATGGTGTTCGGAAAATCCCGGTTCACCTGTTCGCAAAGCCAGGTAGGATTTCGCGGCGAGCCCGTAGCTGTTGCAGAAGTTCACGAAATAATTGAGCGAGACCGTCGCCTCCTGCCTGAGCAGCCGCAACGACTCCTCGCCGCCGTAGCTCTGCGAATCGACCGTGCGCGCGTTGATGAAGACGAAGTTCCTGAAGTGGTTCGGAAACATGCGCTGCACCCACAGCAGCGCGTGCAGGCCGCCGCCGCGGTGCGAGCCGACGATGAAGGCCGCAGTCGGCGCCTCGGGCTCCAGCTTCGGAGGCTTGACCACGCTGCCGAAGGGCTGCTCCTCGAAAACGGCGTCGAACTTCCTGATGCGCCGCTTGGCTTCCTCGTAATGGTGCTGGATGACGAGGCCGAAGGCGATCACGAGCGTGGTGATCGCCATCGTGACCCAGCCGCCCTCGGTGAATTTCTCGACGACGGTGACGACGAGGATCCCCAGGGTCACCGCGAGTCCGAGCACGGACAAGGCCAGGCGCTTCACCCACCTGGAGTCGGTCTTGCGCGCGCCGACCCAGTAGATGCAAAGGCCGAGCAGCGACAGGGAGAAAGTCAGGAACACGTTGATGCTGTAGAGCACCACCAGAAGGTCCACGCTGCCGCGGGTCCAGAGGAGGATCCCGAGCGCGGCGGTGCCCATCACGAGGATGCCGTTCTCCGTCACGAGCCGCGTCGAGAGATAGCGGAACTGGTGCGGCACCCAGGAATCGGCCGCCATGTTGGCGAGCACGGCCGGCCCGCCGAGGAATCCCGTGTTGGAGGCCACCAGCAGCAGTCCGGCCTCGAAGGCGAGCACCGCCGAGAGCGCGACCGTGCCGCTCGTTCCCCCGCCCCAGTCGAAGGTCTCGATGATCGAGCCGAACACGACCGCGTTCAGCGTCTGCCCCTCGGCCGGCTTCGACCCCCACAGCAGGTAAAGAAGAATGATCCCGCCGGCGGTGAAGGCGAGCGAGAGCGCCATGTAGAACATCGTGAGCTTGCCGGTCTTGACGCGCGGCTCGGCGAGCGACTGCACGTTGTTGGACACCGCCTCGATCCCCGTGTAGGTGCCGCCGCCCAGCGAATAGGCCCGCAGGAAAAGCGCCGCGACGAATATCCAGCCGTGCTCCCTGGCGAGGCCGAAAGTCTCGCCCAGCGTCTCCGGGACCAGCGCCGGCACGCGGTCGATGTGGAACAGGACGCCGTAGACGATCAGGAAGGCGTGCGTGAGGATGAAGCCGAGAAAGATCGGCAGCAGCACGGTGATCGATTCCTTCATCCCGCGCAGATTGAGAATGAGCAGGATCGCGACGATGAGGAGCTCGGTGCCGAGCTTGAACTGCCCGGCCGTCGCGGGAAGCATGCTGTAGAGCGCGTCGACGCCGCTCGCCGCCGAGATGGCGATGGTGAGCACGTAGTCGAGGATGAGGGCCGAGCCCGATATCAGCCCCGCGTGCGGGCTGATGAGCTTGGTCGCCACCTTGTAGCCGCCGCCCCCGCTCGGGAACAGCTCGATCACCTGGTTGTAGGCGAGCGAGATGACGAACACCGTGACGGCGGTCGCGAGCGCGAGGTACAGGCCGAGATGCGCGTGCCCGCCGAGCGCCTTGAACGCCTGTTCCGGGCCGTAGCAGGACGAGGACAGGCCGTCGGCCCCCAGCCCCACCCAGGCGAGAAAAGCGACGAGCGCGATATGCTGGCGCGTTTTCGGGCTGAGCGGATCGAGCGGCGCGCCGAAGACCTTTCGCCGCAGCTTTTCCAGTGTCGTCATTGTTGTTCGAGCCGGTATGTCGGCCCGGATTTTGCGGCCCGTTTGTCGCGCAGCCGCCATTCTTTACGTCTTTTTTACGCGATGCAACCTATAGTCCCGCCTGCGCGTCCCCGGGGCAAGCGTGATTTGCATCGACCGGCCATTTCAGCCCGGCGCGGCGTGGGCTACCGGCTCGCGGCGGAGTAGCTGCCGCAAGCCGATCCGCCGCGAGGCTATTTCTTGAACTGCGAGTGCGCCTTCTCGAAGGCTTCGCTCATCTTGGCCCAGGCCTCGTCGGCTCCGCGCGCAAGCTCCATCCAGGCGTCGCCCGACGCCGACTGCACCTTGCGCAGCTGCTCGATCGCCTGATCGCGCCGCTGGCGAAACGCGGCCAGCTGTTTCTCGAATTCGGCGCGCATGCCCGCCTGAGCCGCCTTGGTTTGCGCCTCCCATTTCGCGGTCTCGGCGTTCCACTGGTCGAGCTGCGCCTTGAGGTTCTCGATGTATTGGTCGCGGTTGACCATAAATCCTCCTGAGTGGCGGAGTAAAAATCGACGAGCTGCCCGCGATGCGGGAGTCAATTGGCCTTCACGCCGGCGGCGCGCAGCAGGCCGCCCAGCGTGGCGAGCTGCTCGCGCATGTAGGCGTCGAACTGCTCCGGGCTCATCGGCATGGGGTCGGAACCGAGGTTCGCGTGGCGCTCGCGCACGTCCGGAGATTGCAGGGCGCGGGCGAATTCGCCGTTCAGCCGCTTGACGATGGCGCGCGGCGTCTGCGCGGGCGCAAGCACCCCGATCCAGAAATCGAACTCGGCGCCGGGCACGCCGGCTTCGGCGATGGTCGGCACATTCGGCAAGGTGGGGGAGCGTTTCGCGCTGCTCACCGCGAGAGCGACGAGCCGCCCGTCCCGGATCGCGGAGAGCGCCGCGGCGATCCCGAGGAACCCGAAGTGCGTGCGGCCCGCGATGGTCTCGGACACCATCTCGGGCGCGCCTTTCATGGGGATATGCACAGCGTTGGTACCGGTGACCACGCGGAATTTTTCGGCGTTGACGTGCGAGGCGCTGCCGACGCCCGCCGAACAGTAGTTCAGTTCGCCGGGTTTCGATTTTGCGAGCGCGATGAATTCCTGCACCGATTTCACGCCGAGCCCGGCCGACACGAACATCACGCTCGGAAGGTTGCCGAGGGGAATCACCCCGGAGAAGTCTTTCAAGGAGTCGTAGGGCAGCTTGTCGTAGATCGCGGGATTGACCGCGTGGCCGGCGGAGACGACCGCGAGCGTGTAGCCGTCGGGCGGGGATTTGGCGACGACGGCCGTTCCCAGGGTGCCGCCGGCGCCAGGGCGGTTTTCCACGATCACCGGCTGCCCGAGGCTCGCGGCGAGCTTGTCGCTCACGCTGCGCGCCATGATGTCGGTGACGCTGCCCGGGGTGAACGGGACGACGATCCTCACCGTGCGGCTCGGGTAGGGCGGTTCCTGCGCGAAGAGTTGCGGCGCAAGCGCGAGGAGCGCCGCTCCTATAGCCAATGCTCGCCGGAAAACCATGGGGCCTCCTTGGTCGAATCGGTTCCTACGCCTCCGGCCCCGCGTAGACGCCGGCCGTGTGGGGGAACATCAGCTTGACGATCTTGAACTTCGAGATGTCCACGGTCGCGTCCATGTGCAGGAACACCGCCGCGTCGCGGAACAGCTTCTCGATTCCGAAGTCGAGCATGATGCCGTTGCCGCCGTGGAGCTCGACCGCGTGCTGCGCCACCTTGAAGACCTCTTCCGACGCGAACAACTTCACCATGTTGCACAGCTCCTCGGCGTCGGGCGCGCGCTCGTCCACCGCGCGCGCCGCCTCGCGCAGGAGCGCGCGAACCGCGCGCAGGCTCGTCGCCATCTCGGCGAGGCGCAGCGCGACCGCCTGGTGCTTGATCAGGGTGCGTCCGCCCTGCACGTAGTTCTGCACGTATTCGGCGGTCCGCTCGAAGGCCGCGACGCCTACCCCGAGATTTTTCGAGGCCTGGATGATCTTGCCGGGCTTGAAGTAGACCCCGGTCTTCGCGAGTGCCTCGTTCTCCACCAGCAGGTGGTCCTTGGGCAGGCGCATATCCTCGAACACGAGCTCGCCGTTATTCATGAAGCGGCCGCCGAGCGTCTCGTTGCAGCGCGCGATGGCGAGGCCCGGGGTGCCGCGCGGCACGAGGAAGCTGGAAGTGCCCTGCAGCATGCCGACACCCGGCTTGGTCGTGGCGTAGACGACGTAGAGGCTCGCGTCGTAGCCGTTGCTGATGAACTGCTTGCGCCCGTTGATCACCCACTCGTCGCCTTTGAGCACCGCGCGCGTCTGCATCGCCGCCTCGGGCACGTTGTACGGGAGCCAGCGGTCGGAGGCCCCCCGCGGCTCGGTGAGGCAGTGCGCGAGCAGAAACCCGGGATCGTTCACGATGCGCGGGAACCAGAGCTCCTGCAGATGGCGCGGCGCGACGTTCCGCAGCAGCACCGAGACCTTCCAGATCTGCACCAGCTTGTCGGAGAGGCCCGAGTCGCCGCGCGCGATCTCCTCGGAGATGAGGGCGAAGGTCTGCACCTCGCGGGCCGGGTCGAGCGCGACCCCGCCGAATTCCTCGGGCACGCCGAGCGTGCGGATGCCGATCTTGTCGGCCTGCTCGAGGATGGCGCGCGGCAGGCGCGCATCCGGGTCCATCAGCCACTCGCGCTGCCAGTTCCGGCGGATGAAGGGGGTGACGAAGTCGTTGACGAAGGCGCGGCAGCTGTCGCGCATCATGCGCTGCTCTTCGGGCAAGCTGCGGTCGATCGTGTCCATACGGGCTCTACTCCGGACTCTTGATGGGCGTCACGTCAGGGGAACGAAGTCGTATTCGCCGATTCCCTGCAGGGCGAGGAACGTCGCCGAGGTGTCGCCGCCGTTGACGACGAGGTGCGGGCGCCTCGGCCTGACCGAGAAGGTCTCGCCGGGCCCGAGGCGCACCTCCTCCTTGGGGTCGCGCAGGAAGATGCGGATCTTCCCCTCGAGCACGTAGAACGCGTCCTGGATGTTGTTGTGGTAATGCCAGGGCACCTTCTGCTTCGGCGAGATCTGGATCTCGTTGATGCGAAAGCCGGGGCGCGCGGCGTGGATGGTCCGCCGCTCGACTTCGTAGAGATGGCTTGCGTCCTTCACCGCTTCCATGACGGCCTCCTCGAGCTGTGCGCTGAAGCGCCCAGTATATCGCCCCGGAGAGATCGAAAAACCATCCCGCCCCGCTAAGGATTTCTCGGAATGACGAGCGCCTGGCCGGTTTCGAGCAGGGACTTGAGGCTGGAGAGGATCTCCGGCCAGCCTTCCCTCACGGTTTCCAGCGTGGGGCCGCCCTCGGGGAACTCGTCGTGGGTGACGGTGAGCTTGCACACCATGCCCATCGGCTCGATCTCGTAGGTCACGCGCGAGGGCCCGTCCTCGATGAACTTCGGCTCGAAGCTGTGCGCCAGTTTCTTTCGCGGAACGACCTCGAGCACGGCGCCCACGACGCCGGGACCGTGACGTCGATGCACCTCCAAGCGGTGCACGTAGTCGAAACGGCCGCGGGGCTTCAGCTCGGCATCGAGCTCTAGGCCCGCGTAGTACTGGCGCGTGAACTTGGCCTGGGTGAGCGCGTTCCAGAGCGCCCGCGGCGTGGTGCGGATGTAGATGACGTGAACGAATTTGGTTTTGGAAGGCTTGTTCATATTTCTCCGTCCCCCTTGCCAACGGCGCCCGTATCCCCCATATTAGCAACGTCGAATTCGATCTGGGTCGGTCCGCGGCGCCTCTCCGGTGCCGCTTCTGGTTTCTCCCACGGATAATTTGATGCCTCGCACACTTTCGTGCGGGGCGGCGCCATCTATGGAGAGATTCCATGCCTACCGGTACCGTAAAGTTTTTCAATTCCAGCAAGGGGTTCGGGTTCATCCAGCCTGACGACAAGTCCAAGGACGTGTTCGTGCACATCACGGCGGTCGAGCGCGCCGGGCTCGGCAGCTTGAACGAGAACCAGAAGCTCTCGTACGAGCTCGAGCGAGGCCAGAACGGCAAGACGTCCGCGGTCGATCTGAAAGCGGTCTGATCCATGTCGCGGGGGCGGTGTGCCGTCCCCGCGTTCATCCGGGTTTTTCCCGCGGCCGCAGGGTCCGATTGCAGAACGATCCGAGCTGGAAGGAGTGTTGACGTGGCAAAAGAAGCATTGATCGAGATGGAAGGCACCGTCAGCGAGGTGCTCCCCGATACGCGCTACCGCGTGACGCTGGAGAACGGGCACGTGGTGATCGCCTACGTGGCGGGCAAGATGAGGAAGCACCGGATCACCATCCTCGCGGGAGACAGGGTCAGCCTCGAGCTGACGCCCTACGATCTGACCGGCCGCTATCGCGCACAAGCTACGGCAGCGGCGTTCGATATGCCTGCCCGGACTGCTTTGCCCGGGTCATGGCGCTGCGAAAAATCGCCTGGAAGGCGCGCAATAAGCGGTTTTCCGGCGTCAACTGACGGTTATTGCCTGGATCACGCGGGTAGAGGAGAAGAAATGAAGGTCGTTTTTTCGGCCCAGGCGCTCGCGTTCGGCGCGCTGCTCGCGGTCTCGCCGTTGTCTTCTGCAGCCGAAGCCTCGGGCAGCAAGGCCACCGCGAAGGACATCGCCAGGGAAGCTGGCGAGACCGGCCGCGCGATCAAGGATTACACGGTGGCGCAGCGCGACGAGGCCGTCAAGCAGGCCAAGGCCGCGCTCGACGATCTGGACAGGCGCATCGCCCGCCTGGAAAGGAAACTGGACAACGACTGGGAGCGGATGGATCAGGCCGCCCGCAAGAAGGCCCGCGCGGCGCTGAATGCACTGCGCAGGGAACGCAACGAGGTGGCCGAATGGTACGGCGGGCTCAAGCACAGCTCCGCGGAATCGTGGGAGCAGGTCAAGGCCGGCTTCGTGAAAAGCTACGAAGCGCTGAAGGAATCCTTCGCCAGGGCGAGGAAAAAGTTCTAAGCCGCGCCGGGTGAAAACGCCCATGCCCGCTCCCAGCGCCGAACCGCGGCTGCCGGCCATCATCGCGCTGCTCGCCGTGGGCGGCATTTATACCGCGCTGCCGTCTTTCCTCACCCTAGGCCCGCGCTGGCTGCTTCTCGCGGTGGTGGGTATTCTGCTGATACCGACGGTGATCTCCCGCCGCACGGGACATCACGACCTCAATCGCGTGCTGGGTTACGTTGTCAGTGCGGTCATCACCTTTGCCCTGGTTCTGTCGCTGGTGCTCCTCATCAAAGCGCTGCCGACGCGGGTGGAGGCGGCGCCCGAGCTGCTGCGATCAGCCGGCGCGCTCTGGCTCACCAACATTCTCGTATTCGCCCTCTGGTACTGGAGACTCGACGGAGGAGGCCCGCTGCAGCGGGACCGCCGGGGCGCGCATACCGAAGGCGCCTTCCTGTTTCCCCAGATGACGGAGTATTCGAAAACCGCGATCGAAAAAAATTGGTCTCCGAGGTTCATCGACTATCTGTTCATAGCCTTCAACACGAGCACCGCGTTTTCCCCGTCGGATACGCCGGTCCTTTCGCGATGGGCCAAAGTGCTTACGATGCTGCAGTCGGCGATTTCGCTGATCATCGTCGCTCTCCTGGCGTCGCGAGCGATCGGGATTTTGTAACCCGGCCCGATAAGGGTCGGGCCGGCGGATCAATCGGCATATACTTGTCTACTCGGCTTCAGGTCGATACTCTGAGGAGAACTCGAATGCCCAAAGGCGTGCAACGAAGCAATCGCGAACACAAGAAACCCAAGCAACCCAAAAAACCAATTGCTCCGGCGCCGCGCTTTATCCCGACGCCGGCGAGAACGGTCGTTCCCGAGCCCTTCAAGAAAATATGACGGGAAATAGTCGGGGCTCGAACTAGGAATAGTTTTCTCTTGGTACTCCCGTCCCCCTACCCGCGGATCGCCGTCCCGAGCAGAGTCCCCACTCCGTAAGTGATCGCCGCGGCGGACATGCCGATGAGCAGCTGCCGAGTGCCTGAGAAAAGCACGCCGCGCCCGGTGAACACGGTGATCGCCGCGCCGATGAGGAACAGGGTCGCCGCGCTTGCCGCGGCGCTCGCGAGCACGCCCGTCGCTCCGCCGAAGACGAGGAAGGGGGCGACCGGCACGATCGCGCCGACGACGAACACGGCAAAGGACGATATCGCCGCTATCCAGGCCGACCCGCCGAGGTCGTCCGGGTTGATGCCGAGCTCTTCGCGCACGAGCGTGTCGAGCGCCGCGCCCTTGTTGGTGATGACGCGCCCGGCGAGCGCCTTCGCTTGCGCGTGATCGAAGCCTTTCGACTGGTAGATCAGGCGAAGCTCCTCCATCTCTTCCTCCGGCACTTGCGCGAGCTCGTCCGCCTCGGTGGCGATCTGCTTCTGGTACAGCTCGCGCGAGCTCTGCACCGACAGCCACTCTCCCATCGCCATCGAGCAGGCGCCGGCGAGCAGCCCCGCGAGCCCGGTGATCAGCACCGTCTGCTGCGAGAACTCCGCGCCCGCCACGCCCATGACCAGGCTCAGATTCGACACCAGGCCGTCGTTCGCGCCGAGCACCGCGGCGCGCAGGGCGTTGCCGCCTCCCGCGCCGTGCCTGCCCTCGAGGCGGGAGAAAACGCTGCCGTCCCAGAGAGCGTTGGTGCGATCGGCGAGGCGCTTGAGGACGCGCGCGTGCGATCGCTCCTGCGCGCGCATCGGCGTGCCTTCGGTTTCCGCCTGCAGATCGTAGTGGTCGCGGTCGATCGCCTCGAGGTTCTGCACCGTCGGCAGGACCAGCTCGGGCCCGAAGCGGCGCGCGAGCCAGATCAGGATGCGGGTGCGCCAGTTGGGGTTGAGCGGAGGCGGCTGTTGCCCCTGCTCGGCGATCTTCCGGGACCAGAAACGGGCATGCGCCTCCTCGACTTCCGCGAGGCGGCGGTAGACGTCGGAAAGCTCGGGTTTTCGCTCGATGCCGGAGAGCGCGCGGTAAAGCGCGGCGCTGTCGATCTCGCCCTGCAGATTGTCGCGGTAGCGCGGCAGGTCGGCGGATTTCACGCTGCCTTCGCAGCCTGCGCCAGGACCTCGCGCTCGAAGGCGAGCGCGCGCTGCACGCTTTCGCGCCTCATCATCCGCTCGCCGTGGCCCGCGTAGTTCGGGAAGGGCGGAATCTCGATCTTGAACACGCCGAACCGCCTCCACACCCAGAAGAGATAAGCATCGACCGCAGTCCAGTGGTCGAACATCCATTCCTTCCCCGCCAGCATGCCATCCACGATCCTGAAGTTCTTGATCACTTCCTCGAGCGCGAGCTTGCGCACGCTCTCTTCGCTGCCGGCCACGCTGCAATAGCGAAGCGGGTCGAAAATCCGCGTGAGAGGAGGATGCAGCCCCGACGCGCACCACGCCATCAGCGACAGCGCCTTGATCGATTTCTTCGGGTCGGCCGGCAACAGCTTCTTCGCAGGAAAGGTATTCGCGAGCCAGGTGAGAATTGCGACGTTCTCGGTCAGCGGCTCGCCGTCGACGACCAGCACCGGCACCTTCGCCTTGGGATTGATCCGCAGGTAATCGCTGTTGTGCTGCTGCTTGTTCTTCAGCGAGATCGGCTTCACCTCGAACTCCGCACCCGACTCGTGCAGCGTCACCAGCGGAACGAGCGAGCAGGCGATCGGGGCGTAGTAGAGGGTGAGCTTCATGGCGCTTCACGAAAGACCGAGCTTCGGCCCGAGCGCAGCGGCTCCGTCCCCCAGCAGCGCCAGCGCGAGCAGGCCGACGACCCAGAAAGCGGGATATTCCCAGCCGCCGTCCTTGTTGGTGAACAGCCAGCCGGCCTTGCCGTGGACCAGCACGATCGTGCCGAGCATGAGCGGCACCAGCGCGAGCGCCACCCAGCGGGTCTCGATGCCGAGGATGAGCAGGATGCCGCCGCCGATTTCCGCGGCCATCGTCAGATACGCAAGCTCGCCGGGCAGGCCGAGCGATTTGAAATATTGGGCGGTGCCTGACGGCGTAAACACCTTGACTTTCACCCAGGCGTGAGCGAGAAACATCACGCCCAGCGCGAGGCGCAGAAGCAAGGCCGCAACCGCTGCCTGTTCGGGGTTCGTCATGGGAATCCTCCTTTGGGGGGAAGCCGCTATCTTATGCTTACTGATCTTCAGAGTTGAAACGCCAGCCACAGCACGATCCCTTCGGCGACGTCCCGTGCGAGACCGGGCAAGCGGGGCATGTAGCGGCTCGCGCCCTGCATCTGCCGCTCGATCCAGCCGGCGAAGCGCCGGACATCCCCGCTGTCGTAGAACGCCACCATCAGCTCGTAGTTGAGCAACAAGCTGCGCCCGTCGAGATTGGCCGAACCCGCGAGCGCGATCGAACTGTCGATCACGACGGCTTTTGCGTGAATCATCCCGGGAAGGAGCCAGACCTTGGCGCCTGCGCCTGCGAGCTCCCGCAAAGCCCGCGGGCGCGCCAGATCCGCCAGGCGGTGGTTCGATCTTGCCGGCATGATGAGATTCACCTCCACGTTGCGCCGAGCCGCGAGCGTCAAGCCCATGAGCAGGGAATTGCCGGGCACGAAATAGGGCGTCACCGCCACGATGCGCTCGCGCGCGTTGAAACAGGCCATCACCAGAAGCGCGTACAGGGTATCGTCGCACTGATCGGGGCCCGATGGAATCAGCTGCGCCACCGCGCCTGACGCCATTTCCGGTGGCGCCTCCTGCTTGGCGCCGGGCACGCCCGTCGCAAAGCTCCAGTCGCGCTCGAAACGCTCGAGCGCCCGCCCCGCCAC
>WNGB01019551.1_pt1 | contig 15010 bp, 11 predicted proteins | sample 5400681 | NCBI WGS metagenome assembly WNGB01 (sample SAMN13153367, study PRJNA577476) | soil metagenome | isolation source: 115 cm soil or saprolite under grassland replicate 2 | place: USA:California | collected 2016-06-15
CGCCGTCCGGCAGGCGGTCGGGGCGCCGGCGCCAGAGCCGTTCGCCTGGCATGACCGTGACGCCCTATCGAGGCTGCTCACGCCCTACGGCTTCGTGATCGATGTTCAGCACCACCGCCTGGGGTTCGCCGCGCCCTCAGCGCGGCAGTTCCTCGACCAGGAAACCGAGAACCATCCGCTGGCGGTCGCCGGCCTTTCTGTCCTTGAGCCGCTCGGCCGGGCCCAGGCGCTGCGCGCCCGCCTCCTGGGAATCTTGGAGAACGGCAACGAGGACCCCGGCAGGTTCCGGGTGACCAGCCGCTACGTGGTCGCCACCGCCCGCCGCGACCGCTGAACCGGCCACCTGGCAGCGGAGTAACTTGCCAAGACGCATCGCAGGCCTTCCCGCGATGCGAAGAACATCGGGTCCCCACACCATCGGCAAACTGCGCCCAGCGCTCGCTGAGTCAGCACATTCACCCATGCGCATGACCTGAGGCGGGCGTCCGGGGAGGTAGCCGGAACCCGCACGAACGGCCTGCTCCGACGGAGGACTAAGGCGTGGCCGTCACCGTGGGCAGCGCCCAGCGGACATCCCTGAAGATGGCATGAACCCGTCGGCCCGCCTAATGGCGCTCGATGACCCGCTTCACGGTCTTGTGTGTGTTTCCCGCGATCGACGCGGCCTCGCGGTAAGCCGTTATATTTTTGCACCTGTTCATCCGGGCCAGGTACGGTGTGTAACGGGATGGGCAGCATTGGCGTTCCTCGCTATGAGATGCGTACCCTTCCTCACCGTGGCGCTCCCCGCCAGTCACTGCAGCGGGCGCCGGTTTTCGCGGATGTTTCCGGCCGCCGCAGGCGCCGGATGCGGCTGCTCGGCCTCGGTGCCGGTGGTGCGATGGCGGCATACCTGGTGGTGATGGCTGTCGGCCTGCTCGGAGGGCCGAGAGCCTCGTTCATCCCGTGGGCCGGGCTGCACACGGGCTCGTCCACTGCGGTGGGGATTGGCGTCTCCGGTGAGTTCAGTTCCGCCCCTACCCAGCGGGCACCGGATCCCTCGGCGCTGCCCTCCCCGTCCACGGGGCCAGGCGCCCCCCCGTCCACGGCCGCTAGCGGGTCTTCTTCCCCAACTGCTAGCGCCAGTTCGTCGCCCACTGTGACCAACCGGGCCAGCAGGACGCCGCAGGGACGCAATCGCTCGTCTCCCCACCCGTCCCCGTCCCGCCCGTCTCCGTCTAGGTCCGCTGGTGCCCCCTGACCCACCCGTCCCGCCGCGATATCGCAAGCACCGGCAGGGCCGATCGCCGCGCGGGCATTGGTGGCTGGTGGGGCTGGTCCTGCTGCTGTTCGCGTTCAGCCTGCTGGTCGAGGGCTACACGCACGACGTGCTCGGGGAGACCAGTTCGGCCGTCGCACAGGCGCCGTCGGGCGGGTCAGCCGTGCCCGGACCCGTGGTCAACGGCGGCCCTGTCATCAACGCGACCGGCGCGTTCCCGCAGACTTACTCGATGCCTGCCCGCACGGTGGCGCTGACCTTTGACGACGGGCCTGACCCGAGCTGGACCCCGCGGATTCTGGCCATCCTCCGCCGTTATCACGTGCCAGCCACGTTTTTCGTGGTGGGCGTGCACGCGGTAGTGTTTCCAGGGCTTGTCCGCCAGGAACTGCGCGAAGGCAACGAGGTGGGGGCACACACCTACACCAATCTCGACCTGGCGGGCGGCTGGCAGGAGCAGTTGCAGCTCACGCTGGCCCAGAACGCGCTCGCCGGGGCGGCGGGCCTGCACACCAGCCTGCTGCGGCCGCCATACAGTAGCCAAACCATCGCCGTTACCGCCTCCGATTGGCGCGCCTACCGGCAGGCCGCCGGTGACGGGTACCTCATCGTGCTGGCCAGCCTCGACACCCGTGACTGGGCACGCCCCGGGGTGGCCAGGATTGTCGCGGCGGCCATGCCCTCCCACCGACAGGGCGCGATCATCCTCATGCACGACTCCGGCGGGAACCGGAGCGAGACAGTTGACGCGCTGCCGCAGATCATCACCGCGCTGCGGGCCAGGGGGTACAGGTTCGTGACCGTCACCGGTGGGCTCGGCCTGCCGCCCGCGGACGTGCCCGCCACCATGACCCAGCGCCTGGCCGGTCTCGCCCTTGTCACCACGCAGCAGATGTCCGACCATGTCGTCGCCGCGCTGGCGGTCATGCTGATCGCGGCCACCGTGCTGGCGGTGATGCGGGCAGTGCTGCTGGTCGGCTTCGCCCGCGCGCACAGCCGCCGCGTCGCCAGGACCGCCCGGCGGCGGCGTTACCGGTGGTACTCGCCGGGCGTCTCTGTCGTCGTCCCGGCGTACAACGAGTCCGCTGGCATCGCGGCAACCGTGAACTCCCTGATGGACACCTGGTATGAGGGCCCGCTGGAGGTGATCGTTGTCGACGATGGCTCCACGGACGCCACCGCGAGGATAGCGGCCGGGCTCCGGTTGCCGGGCGTCCGGGTAATCAGGCAGCGGAACGCCGGCAAGCCCGCCGCGCTGAACCGCGGCATCGGCGCGGCCCGCTACGACGTCCTCGTACTCGTAGACGGTGACACGGTCTTCCAGCCGGACACGCTGACCTATCTGGTGGACAGGCTGCGGGACCCCTCTGTTGGCGCGGTGAGCGGCAACACCAAGGTGGGTAACCGCGGCGGCATCCTGGGCCGCTGGCAGCACCTTGAATACGTCATGGGCTTCAACCTGGACCGGCGGATGTACGACATGCTCGGCACCATGCCCACCGTGCCTGGCGCCATCGGCGCGTTCCGGCGGGACGCGCTCGCTGACGCCGACTGGCTCAGCTCGGACACGCTCGCCGAGGACACAGACCTGACCATGGCGATCTGCCGGACGGGATGGCGGGTCACCTACGAGGAATCCGCCATCGCCTGGACCGAGGCCCCGGCCAGCCTGCGCCAGCTATGGAAGCAGCGGTACCGGTGGTGCTACGGCACGATGCAGTCGATGTGGAAACACCGGCGGGCGGTGATCGAGCGTGGCGCCTCGGGCAGGTTCGGCCGCCGGTCCCTGACCTACCTCATGGTCTTTCACGTGCTGCTGCTGCTCGCCCCAGTCGTTGACGTCGCCCTGGTCTACAGCCTGATCTTCCTGAATCCGCTCCGGGCCGCAGCATTCTGGTTTGGGTTCGCCATCATGCAGATGCTGACCTGCGCGTACGCACTGCGCCTGGACCGTGAGCGGCTGGGTCCGCTGTGGGCGCTGCCGCTACAGCAGGTGGTCTACCGGCAGCTGATGTACCTAGTCACCGTGCAATCGGTGATCGCGGCGCTGCTGGGGAGCCTGGAGCGCTGGCAGCCCCTTCGCCGGGTGGGCATCTTCTCCGACGACGAGCCGAACGGGGAGGAATGGTACGAGCCCCGTCCCGCCCAGTCTTATCCATAGAAGATTCGCAGCCCTAAAGGCTGGTGGCGCACCCTTCTGCCAGCCTCAGAGGACTCGCCGATCACCCATTTTAATTTCGGGCGTGGGCCATAAACTTTTTGGATTCCACGCCATCGCCCAGGAGCATCCACTAGCTAGTGCCACCTGGCCGGTATATCTTCCTTGCATCGGAGGGAAGGAATTACCATGGCAAGAAGGTTGACTATTACCGCCCTGGCCCCTGCGCTTCTCGTCGCAGTGGCGGTTCCGGCTGCAAGCGCCGCAACGACCCTCGCCCCGGCGGGGGCCGCGGAGGCCACGAGTTCGCCTTCCACGCCGTTCAGCCTCTCTGGCCTGCCCGCCGAGAGCCGGGGGCCCAGTGTGGCCACCACCCCTGTGACGTCCGGGACACATAAGTCCGCGCAGTCGTCCGCGGGCAGCGTCAGCACCGGGGCAAACGTCAACGTGATCGGCAGCGGCGACGTGGTTGCGCAGGCCACGATCAATGGTGTCAATGTCTTCACGTGCAATCCGGGCAAGGACACGGCGCAGAACGAGACGACGATCGCGTCGGGCGGATCGACGCTGGTCGCCGGGGCGAACGACTACCGGCTGTACGAGCCGAGCGAGAACCGCTACGACGGGTCCGGCGGCTTCTATCGCTCGGGGAACAATGGCACCACCTGGTCGGCGGGCTTCTTGCCCGGGCTTGTCCGGGCCAACCCGGTTTCTCCCGGCCCTTACGAGTCCGCCGGTGACCCGGCCGTGGTGGCGGGCCCTAACGGGACGTTCTGGTACGCCAACCTCGCTTTCGACCGCACCGATGCGGCCAACTCGGTCGCCGTCAGCCGCTCGGCCGACGGCGGCAAGACCTGGGCCACCCATTACGTCGTCCAGACGCCCGCCAACCAGGGCAAAGCGTTGTTCAACGACAAGGAGTGGATCGGAGCTGACCCCAGCGACCCCACCGGCAACAGCGCCTACGTCACCTGGACCCAGTTCAAGGGCAGCAGTTCCGCGATCGTCATCTCAAAGACAACCAACGGCGGGGTCACGTGGTCGGCGCCGCAGCGAGTGTCCGACGTGTATACCAACGACCAGGGGTCGACCGTCGTGGCCGGCCCGTCGGGAACCGTGTACGTGACCTTCGAGACGTTCAACGGCAGCACTGACGCCGTTGCCTTCGCCGTCTCCACCGACGGCGGCGCCACGTTCACCACCAGGCTCATCGCCCAGATCAACGACATCCCCAGCCCGCTGCCGGGGGCGACCTTCCGGGACGACAGCTTCCCGGCACTGGCTCTGGGCGGATCGGCGCTGCACGTCGTGTGGTCCAACTGGAACGGCGCCAACGCCGATGTCGTCTACATGCGCTCCGCGGACGGCGGGGCCACCTGGGCGAGCCCCGTCACCATCGGCGGCGGGACTGGCGACCAGTTCTTCCCCTGGGTGGCGGCCAGGAACGGCACGGTATACGCCAGCTGGTTCAGCCGGGCCGGAACTGGCGACACGTACACTATCGCCGGCGCCGCTTCCACCGACGGCGGCGCGGCCTGGACTTCCCCCGCAACCCTCTCCACGGTGGCATCGGACGTGACAGCAGGAAACCAGTTCTCCTACCCGTCCTGCCTCTACAACTTCATCGGCGACTACAGCGGGATCACCGTGGACTCCAAGGGCGTCGGGCATTCCCTCTGGACCGACATCCGCCCGGATGCCCTTGACCCCGCCAACGGCGGGGCAGACCAGGATCCCTACACCGCGACGATCAGTTCCCCCTGATCGGCCAGCCTGCGGTCAGCCACCGGGAGGGCGGGCCCGGGGTCTTGGCCCGGCCGGGCTGCCGCTACCTGCCAGCGCACAGGGGATCGCCCTGCGCGCTGGCGTGCACCTCAGTATCCATAAGGCACGTAGCCACAAGGGAGGTCATCGGGCCCAGCTGCCCGGACCAGCAATCCGCCGTTCCGGGTCAAGGTCATCGGCCGTTTGCCGAGCGGTAAGCCAAAACTGACCAGCGCCTCGCCAACCGGGCTCTCGCCAGGGGCGGTCCAGTCGGTCTACTCGCTGTCCGGGCTGTCCCCGTCGTCGGGTGCGGGCGCTGGCCAGGTCATCGCCATCGTGGATGCCTACCATGACCCGAACGCGCTGTCCGATCTCAACACCTTCAACGCGCAGTACGGATACGCGCAGCTTTCCGCCTGCACCTCGCTGTCCCAGTCCGGCCCCTGTTTCGAGCAGGCTGACCCGCAGGGCACACCCAACGTAAACAGCGGATGGGTGCTGGAGGAATCCCTCGACATCGAATGGGCTCACGCGGAAGCCCCAGCCGCCAAGATCGTGCTGGTCGAGGCAGCCAGCAACAGCAACAGCAACCTGTTCGGCGCGGTCTCGTACGCGAACAGCATCGGCGCCACCGAGGTCTCCATGAGCTGGGGCGGCGGCGAGTCCAGCGGCGAGACGACCTACGACGCCGGCATGACCCGCAGTGGCACCTTCTACACCGCCTCCGCCGGGGACAGCGGACACGGCGCGGAATACCCGGCCGCCTCACCGAACGTGATCGCGGTCGGCGGGACGACACTGAACGGATGCCGCGGGACCTCCTGTGCCGGCTTCACCAGCGAGACGACCTGGTCAGGGTCCGGCGGCGGCGCCTCGGCCGACGAGCCGATCCCCGGCTACCAGTCCAGCTACACCGGCCCGGTTTACGGCGCCGCGACGATCAGCGCCCTGACCGGGAGCAAGCGGGGCATTCCCGATGTCTCCTTCGACGCGAACCCCAGCACTGGCGTGTCTGTCTATGACAGCACCCGGTACCAGGGCCAGTCCGGCTGGTTCACGCTGGGCGGCACCAGCGTGGGCGCCCCCAACTGGGCCGGCGTCCTCGCGGCCGGAAGCGCCGCGGGCAAGACCGCGCTCCAAGGCCACTCCGCCATCTACTCCGGCGGCTACGCCACGAACCTCAGAGACATCACCAGCGGGACCAACGGCACCTGCGGCACCGACTGCACCGACGGGCCTCGGAAGCCCGGTGAACTACCCGTAAAACGGTTCCCGGCCGCTCCGCGTCATCGACGCGGAGCGGCCGGGACCGCCCCGTAGCCCGCGGGTGTCAGCGCTCATGAAATTGCGCAGTGAGGGGCGTGCGGCGATCACGTAATTGACCACCCCGATCACGTTATTGACCATGGTCAGGACGTGCGTGTCGGGGTGGACCTGGTCATCCAGCGAGGGCGTGGTCACAGGCCGTGCTCGCCGAACCATCCGGCGAGCCGCCCGGCGCGACTGACCGCGCGCAGCCGCCGTTCGGCCTGTTCCCGCGCTTGTGCGGTAGCGACGATCAGCAGCCGGTCACCGGCCTGCAAGGTGGTGGCGGGCACGGGGACGAAGCCGCGCTCGTCGCGGACGATCAGTGCCATGTTCGCCCCGCCGGGCAGCCGGAGCTCGGAGATCTCCACGCCGTGCAGCCTGGAGCCTGGCGGGATCTGCGCCTGGAGCAGGTCAGCGTGGAGGGCTTCGAGCGGGGCTGCCTCGATGTCGATCGGCAGGGGTTCTGCCGGGGTGATCACCCGCAGCCACCGGGCTGCCCACGGGAGCGCGGGGCCTTGCAGCAGGGTGAAGAGCACGACGAGGACGAACACGAGGTCGAACAGGCGGGTGGCGCCGGACAGGCGGGCGCTCACCGGGATCGTCGCGAGCACGATCGGCACGGCCCCGCGCAGCCCAGCCCAGGACAGGAATGCCTGCTGGCGCCATGGCACCCGCAACGGAAGAGTGCAGGCGAGCACCGCGACGGGCCGGGCGATGAGCACGAGCACGGCCCCTGCCACCAGGGCTGGCAGCACCGCCCCGGGCAGCCGGGCCGGGGATACCAGCAGGCCGAGCATGACAAACAGCCCGATCTGGGCGAGCCAGGCGATCCCCTCAGCGAAGCCGCGGGTGGCCGGGCCGTGCGGGAGCCGCGCGTTGCCCAGCACCACCGCGGCCACGTAGACGGCGAGGAAACCACTCGCGTGCGCCAGCGACGCCGCACCATAGGCGGCGACGATGAGCGCGAGCACTGCGATCGGGTACAGGCCGGAGGCCGGCAGCGCCACCCTGCGCAGCGCGAACGCGCCGAGCACGCCTGCTGCCAGCCCGATCGCAGCGCCTGCGGCCAGCTGGTATCCCACGATCCCGGCGAGAAGGGCGGGCGAGGGCCGGGGCGTGCCGGGCATGCTGAGGAGGGTCACCGCGAGCACGGCAGGCGCGTCGTTGAGCCCCGACTCCCCTTCCAGCATCCCGGACAGCCGGGGCGGCAGCGGCAGCTTACGCAGCACCGAGAACACAGCAGCCGCGTCGGTCGGCGCCAGCACCGCGCCGAGCAGCACCGCGTTCCGCCACGTGAGGGAAAGCAGCCAGTGGGCGGCCAGGGCAACGCCCAGGCCGCTGACCGCCACGCCAACGGTCGCCAGGGCGAGCGCGGCAGGCGCCGCGGCCCGCGCGTGCGCCCAGCTCGTGGTCAGGCCGCCCTCGGCCAGGATCAGGACCAGCGCGATGAGCCCGAGGGCCTGCGCCAGCCCAGCATTGCCGAACCGGACACCAAGGCCCGCCTGACCGAGCGCCAGGCCGAGGCCTAGGAAGACCAGCAGGCTTGGCAGGCCGATCCCGTGAGCAACCCGGGCCGCTACGATCGCCGCCAAGACCACGACCGCCCCGATGAGCAGGACGAGGCCCAGATCACCTGCCTTCACGGCCGTCTCCGCATCGCCTGCCCCCAGATCCGGCGCCGGTAATCAACAGTCTGCCGGATCAGCCATCAATAGCCCGGTGCTCCGCTTGCCGCAGGCGTGCAGGCAGCCCCGCCCCCGGCGCAGAAGCGATGCGAAGCAGCGCTCGCGGCACCGCCCGGCCCAACACCCGGCAGGACCATGCGGCGGGCCAGCATGGGCGGGCTTCCCTTTCTGGCCGGGCAGGAGTTACCTAAGCAGTAGAGACCCGCCGCTGAGGAAGGAGCGCTGCCGTGTCCGGCGTACGCCGGGTCATCGTCGGCACCAGCGGCTCACCGGGCAGCCTCCGCGCACTGCGTTACGCAGAGGACCTGGCCCGCGCCTTCGATGCCACCCTGATGCCCGTCCTTGCCTGGATTCCGCCGGGCGGTGATCTCGCCGACCGGCGCTGTCCCTGTGGCTACCTCCGCCGCGTCTGGGCGGAGGACGCCTCGCGGCGCCTGCGGGACGCCCTTGCCGCAGCCTGGGGAGAAATCCCCGCTGAGCTGTCAGTCCAGCCCCTCGCAGAGCGCGGCGAGGCCGGCCCGGTCCTGGTCGCCATCGCATCCGGCCACGCTGACCTGCTGGTTGTCGGAGCAGGCAGCCGTGGTGTGCTGGCCCGGATCGTTTCCGGCCAGGTGAGCCGCTACTGCCTGGCTCACGCCCAGTGCCCAGTCCTGGCGATCCCGCCGCCAGCTCTCGCCCGGGAAGTGAGCCCTGGCCTGCTCCGCTGGGCGTTCTGGCACCGGCCCCTGACCCCCGACCAGGTCCTCCGCGACCGGGGCAAGGCAGTCGCGTGCTAACACCCACTACCCCCGTCGGCCCAGGCGTCGATCCCGACGGCCTGAGGATCGCCGGCGATCTCCCCGGACCCTGGCAAGCCCGGCATCAGGACCGGATAACCAGGCCAAAGCGAGGAAGCCAGCGGTTCGGTGAACCGCTGGCCTAGTCGGCGTTGCCTCGAACCCAGCACCTACCACCACCTGCGGAAACGGCCTGTGGCCTGGGCATATCAGGGCTCGCGGGCCATCTTGCTGTTGTCCCGGCGTGCGTCATGGTGTGCCGCCATAGGCCCCTACATAGCACTGGTTACGGACGCATAGCGGACGGGTCGGGCCGGAACCAGCGGTGCATCGAACCGCTTGCTGCCCACGAGCAGGACCATCGCACGAGAAGAGGTGGCCGCGCCGGAGTTGTCAGTCGAACTTATGCGCCGCCGACACGCTGGGCACATTGCAAGGCCACCATCCACGTGCTTCAGGCCCGCGAAAGCACCGGATGCCGACTCCTGCGGAGCCGACGTGTTTGTGATGAGCTGGCGGAATGGGTTGTTAAAGGTTGAGCTGGGGGCGCGGGTCTGAGCTTGCCGCGAGTATGTCTTCTACCCAGGGCAGAGGCCATCCGGTTTCGGCTGACAGCTGGCTGACGGTCACGCCGTCTTGCTCAGCGGCTGCGGCTGCGAGCGTCAGCAGCCGTGGCGCTTCGCCCGCGCCCAGGTGCCCGGGCTCGTTGGTGCGCCATCCGCGCATGCTCATGTAGCGAACTGCCTGCAGGTAGGTGCTCTCTGGCATGATGCCGAGAGTTCGTGCCCGCATCAGCAGCGCGCCGATGGACACGCCCCAGCGGCGTTTGAGTCTTAGCAGTTCGCTCCATGCGGGCATGCTCGGCAGTTCGCGGCAAATCTCGTCCGCAGGCATCAAGAACTCGGCGGCGAAGCGATGCGCCTGATCTTCGATGAGCTTGTTCCCCGCGTCCTCGGGTCCATGCATGACAAGGTGCCCAAGTTCGTGGGCTGCGCTGAAGCGCTCACGGTCCCGTTTCGCCTTGTCATCGCCGAGTATGACCACAGGCCAGTCGGGGAACGGGACACTGAACGCGTCAACAGCGTGGGTGCCCGCGTGGTAGCGAGCGCACACGATGCCGTGGCGCTCCAGCGCATTCACCACGTCTGGGATCGGCCCTGGCGGAATGTCCCATGCCGAGCGGACCTCTTGCGCGCGCTCTTCGGCCTCTGCGGCACCTGCGTCTACGAGGACTGGATAACGGGGTACGTCGGTCTCCGGCAGCCTCACAGCTTCGCTGAGGCGATCAGTCAGATCCCGGACGAGTTGGGACAGCGCGAGCGCCCGGCGCCGGTCAGTCACGCTGATCGAGCGCAGCGAGCGGAAGTAGCCGGTCTCATCGAACCCGTCTGCAGGGCGGGAGTCGCGGCTGGACGGCGCAGCGCCGACAGCGAAGAACTGGACGGGGAACTCCAGTGCCCTGGCCAGGCGCAGCAACGTCTGGGCCGCTGGGCGGGCATCGCCCTTTTCGAACTGGCTGATGGCGGCGGAGGTCACCCCGGAACTGGATGCCACGGCTGTCTGAGTCAGCCCACGCGCCTCCCGTGCCAGGCGCAGACGCCGGGCCGAGAACAGCGCGCTAGCGGCTGCTGCCCCCTGCAGGTCGGCGGCAGGCGCGGACTCCCGGTCGTCGGCTGCCTCCTTCTGCTGGGCCGTCGGATAGCGCCTGGACCAAGCCCGACCCTCACTCATAAGCACTCAAATCAAGCATAGGGACATATTCCAGATGCAACACCTGCTCCATACCACATTGAGGTCAGATTCCGCCATGCCTGGATACTGACATGTGGGTCATGCGGGGTCGGGCGACACTCCATCACCCAGTTGCCGAGTCCAGGTGAAGTATGAGAGCATGAGACCGTCAAAATTTCAAGCCTGGACGCAAGTTCCTGTGCTTTCGTCACGCAAAGAGCATCAAGCCCAGGCGCTGGGCCTGCGGCGATCTCGTCGCCGCTGCGTCATCCCCGCTGTGACGAGAGCACACGTTCGATAGGTGGTAGACGTCCAGGTGACCGATATCTACATCTCCGCCGACATCGAGGCCGACGGGCCGATACCCGGCCGATACTCGATGCTCGCCTTCGGGCTCTCCGTCGCGGCAACCTTCGATGGCAACAACTTCCGGACACGTGAGCCTGCGGCGGCGACCTTTTATCGCGAACTGCGGCCGATCTCCGAAGAGTTCGACCGGAAGGCGCTGGCCGTCGCTGGCCTCGACCGGGAGGCGCTGATGCGCGAGGGCACCGAGCCCAGCGCAGCGATGCGCGAGGCGGCTCACTGGGTCGCCGCGGAGGCCACCGATGCGCGACCGGTACTGGTCGGATACCCAGTCGTCTTCGACTGGATGTTCTTGCACTGGTACTTCGTGCACTTCGCCGACGAGTCGCCGTTCGGCTTCTCCAGGGCTCTCGACATGAAGACGATGTACCAGCAGAAGGCCCACGTCACCCTTGATAAGGCCGGCCGCGATGACCTGCCGCCTGGGCTGACCTCACGGCGGCCGCACACTCATAACGCACTCGATGATGCTGTCGAACAGGCGGATATCTTCAACCGTCTCTTCGTCTGGAAGGGCGTGCGGTGAAGCTCAGCGACAGGGAACTCGGCAACTACGTTGCCAGCAAGCTCGCGCTGCCAGGCGACGAGCGCAACGAGTACCGCCAGCAGGTCAACCGACTCCTTGAGAAACTGGAGTCCGTCCTAGCCCAGGATGGCTCGTACCGGATCCAGAAGTTCCGCCGGGCCGGCTCGCTTGAAAAGGGGACAAGCAACCGGCCGCGCGCGGGGAAGCCGGTGGACGCCGACGTGGGTGTCTACTTCGGCGTCGACGACACCTCGACCTTCGACATCGCCGGACTGCAGCAGCTGATCAAGAAGTTGCTGGTGGCCGCGTACCCGCAGAAGAGCGCGGACGACTTCGAGGAGGGTGCGCGCGTCTTCGGCATCGTCTTCAAGGGAACGGGGCTGGAAGTCGACCTTGTTCCGATCGTGTCGCTCGACTCCGACGCGAACTATGGGCTCCAGTACTCACGTTCGGGCGACCGGGTCAAGACAAGCGTGAAGGTGCATATCGACCACTACCGCAACCACTCTGGCCGCGACCCGCTGCTCGCCCCGACCTTGCGGATGGCGAAGCGCTGGCGCCATTGGCAGGAACTCGACGGCATCCAGTCGTTTCACCTCGAGCTTCTTCTCAGCTACCTCGTTGACCACAACGGCCCGGCTACCGGGCTTGAGGAGGGCATACGCCGCTTGTTCCTGTTCGTGATGCGCGACCTGGCCTCGGGCGTCGCCTTTGACGGCGCCGACTCGTCATGTTTCAGCGACCCGGTTGTGATCGTCGATCCCGCCTACAGCGGCAACAACGTCGCCGCGCGTGTCCAGCCGGGCGAGCGCGACGCACTCGTCAAGGCAGCCCGTCAGGCATACGAGACCATCACCTGGGCGCAGGGGCTTCCCGGCAAAGGCGAGACGGTCCCGGCCTGGAAAGAACTGTTCGGCAACAACTTCTCGATCGACTGAGTGCGATGACCATAACCCTGACGCAGACCTTCAACCGTGACGACATCCGCCGTGTCTATGCATCGTTCGCGGCCGATTACAAGATCGCTGCAGAGTGGACCGGGCTACACACGTCGGCGTTTGTCGCCAAGACGATCGAGCAGATCGAGGCGCTCGCCGAGGACCAGTACTTGCAGGAGGTCCACCTGCAGCTGAAGACTTCGGCCGGCGCCGTCCGCTATGCAGCCGTCTACCGCGTCTCGACCGGCGCCTCCGGCTGGTCGTCCGATCGCCCCGGCGACCTCTACTGGCAGAATCACGCCGACGACAGCTTGCAGCTGATCATCTTCTTCAGCGCGAATTGGCGTGCGCTGACGCAGGCCAAGCGCGATGCGTTCGCATCCGTCCACATGCCGGGCTGGGGTGTCAGCGACTTCGATGGCAGCTACGGAGCGATGACGAGTTCGGCCGACCGCCGCTACGCGAGCCGCGCCTATGGAATGGAAAGGACGCGGTACTCCACATGAGCCTCACCACAGACAGCGCGTTCGAGTCTCGCCGGGAACTCCCTGACGAAGCGCTGCGCGCACAGGCGGGACGGCTCATAGGGTTCGCACGCCGGTTCGAACGCCTGAGCGGGCAGATGCGGCTCCTGACCGACGTTGAGGGTGTCAAGCGCTGGGCCAAGCGCTCTCATGGTGGCGGCGAGAGCCTGGTCGCCGCCCTTGGCGACCGGTATCCGCTCATCGTCTTCCATGGCGATGTCGGGACGGGCAAGACGGCGACCGCTGACGCCGCCGCTGACGCACTGGCGCGGAAACTCGACACCGACGGGTTTCTTCTCAGGCTGTCGACACGCGTCCGGGGCATCGGCCACGTCGGCGAGATGAGCACGCTGATCAGCGACGCATTCACCGAGGCTGTCACTCTCGCTGGACGCAGGCGCTTCGTCGCGCTGATCATCGACGAGGGGGACGCCCTCGCCTTCAACCGCAGCGCGGAGCGTGCCCACCACGAAGATCGGGTCGGCGTCAACACGCTGATCCAGAAGATCGATGACGCGCGTCAGCTCAGCGGCCGTCTCCTGATCTTTCTCTGCACCAATCGATATACGGCACTCGACCCAGCTATCCTGCGGCGGGCGGCGCTGATCGATGAATTCCAGCGTCCAGATGAACAGGAGCGGCGCGAGTTGTTCGCGGCGACGCTGGCCGACGTCGACGTCACCCCGCAATTGATCGACGAACTCGCAGCAATCACAGGGGCGCACGACAGCCGCCCGAGCTTCACGTTCTCCGACATCCAGACGCGGCTCCTACCGGCCGCGATCGCGCGCGCCTACCCCGAGCGCGCGCTGGCAGTTGACGATCTCATCATCGCCGCCGCCGAGCTTGAGCCATCTCCGGTCATGCGCGAAAGCGAGGAATAGTGCGCGGGCTCCATGTCCACATCACGGGCAGTGCCGCCGCAGGCAGCGACGAAGGCCTCATCGCGGCAGCCCATTCCTTCGTCCGCGCACTCGTCGCCGAGACGATCGCACAAGGGGGCGGCCTCATTCTGGGTGCCGGCGGCGAGCCTCGCAACGAGGCAGGGCAACCCTGCGTGTTCGATTGGACGGCCCTTGAGGTCGTCGCCGACGCGCCCGACCCAGCGCCCGGATGGCCAAAGCTGCGTCTTGAGCGCTTCGTGATCGTCGCGAGTCAGCGCGGGCTGGACAAGGTGCCCCCTGACCGAGCAGAAACCTGGGAGAAGTGCTGCCGACGGTCAGATTTCCACCTCGTGGTCGCACCACCTGGCTGGCGCATGGCTGGGATCATCCGCGAACGCCAGGTGCTCCGCGGTGACATCCTCCTTGTCCTCGGCGGCGGCGCCGGCGCCGAGCATCTCGCTGAGCTGTACCACGACGAGGGCAAGCCGGTCGTTCCCATCCACGCTGAACTTGGCGCGTACTGCCAGGACGGCAACGGCGGCAGCCGCTTCTTGCACGGGCGGGCAATCGCCGACCCGGATGAATTCCTCCGCCTTCGCGACGGGGCTGGTAGCGCAGCGGCGCGCATTTCGGCCCTGCGCCTACGAGCTGACACCAACACCGACACCTTGGCTCGCCAGGCAGCCAGCCTGCTAACCGACTTGCGACCGCGGCCCGCCTTCTATGTTCGGCTGCTCGACGTGAGCCACGTCGACCACCCCGCCGTCGAACGATTCTTCCGCGAGGTTGTCGACCCGGTCGTCATCGAACGCGGGTTCACCCCCCGCGAGATGGGGCGTGACAGCCCTCAAGCAGCGTTTATCAACGTCGAGATTTTTGAGGCTGTACACCGGGCCGGTCTTGTCGTTATCGACCTCACGGGCGTCCGGCCGAACTGCATGATGGAACTCGGGTACGCGCTGGCGCGCCGCCGACGGGTCGTGATCAGCGCGAAGAAGGGAACGACGCTGCCGTTCGACGAAGACAAACTGCCTACGTACATCTGGGAAGATACCGGGACGTGTGCCGAGCGCATTGAGGCGTATCGCCAAT
>WNGB01008106.1_pt1 | contig 15008 bp, 21 predicted proteins | sample 5400681 | NCBI WGS metagenome assembly WNGB01 (sample SAMN13153367, study PRJNA577476) | soil metagenome | isolation source: 115 cm soil or saprolite under grassland replicate 2 | place: USA:California | collected 2016-06-15
CAGGATCACTGAGATGACACCACTACAGTCAAAGGCCTTCGAGCTCTTGGAGCTGTAGCCAGTAGATCTGCACTCCGTTTCGACACATCTGCCCATGGATCAGGTGGATACTGGCGTTTGCCGCCTTAACTTTGGTTTAACCTACGCTCCACCCGCGTGCAGCACGGGGTCGCGCAGGAGACGTTCGTGCGCGACCTGGCGGACGGGCGTCGAGCACCGGCTCGCGCAGGCGATCCTCTGGCCCCGCTGGTCACCCGACGGGGTGCTCCTGGCCGGCCGCGGCCACGACCGCGAGCTCACCCTCTGCCCGGCGACCGGCGCGCCCTGCCCGGGCCTGGGCATCGAGGGGACGGAGCCGCGCTGGTCGTGCGACGGGCGCGAGGTCTACTCCGTGCGCTACGCGGGTTACCAGGGCTCGCGCGACCCGCGGGTGATGCCGCTGTGGAAGGTCGCCCTCGACGGCTCCGCGCCCGTCCACGTGGCCGACCTCGAGGGCCCGTCCCCCGTCCATTTCTTCTACGATGTCTCGCGCACCGGCGAGGTCGCCTGGGCCTCGTTCGTGCCTGGACGCCAGGAGCTGTGGATGGCCGAGCTGAACCCGCGCTGACCTCCGTGTCCGGATCCCGTCTCGCGATCCGACTCTCCTTCCAGAGGATGAGAAGGAGGACGAGATGACATGGAATCGACGGGTGCTCGCGGTGGTGGTGGTCGCGCTCGCGCTGTACGCCCGGCCCGCCCTCGCCGGCGGCGGGACGGCCGACTGCACGTTCAACTTCACGAACACGGGACGTGTGAGCGTGCTCCTCACGTCGGACCAGCCGGACGTGCTCATCCAGGTCGGCTACCTCGGGAGCAAGGCAGGCCAGGCGGCGGTGGCGGAGTTCGACGACATCCCTCCCATCCGTCTACACCCCGGCAAGACCACGCGCTTCGACGTGGACCTCACCCATCCCGCCTTCGCGGGCGGCTACGGAGCCGTGCACCTGAGCTCGGTGAACTCGACCGGGATGCCCAGCACAGCTCTCTTCATGGCGTGGGTGCGCCACGACGGCACGGCTGACGTCCATGGGGTGAGCGGGCTCGACCTGCGCGGGAAGAGGTTCAAGATCCCGGTGACGCCCACGCGCGGCGGGCGCCTGCGCATCGTGGTGACGAACATCAACTCCTCCTCCGACTATTACGCGGCGGTGGAGATCCGCACCGCCTGGCAGGACGGGACTTCGTCGACCGACTTCGACCAGACGTTCCAGGTCATAAATTTGGCCACCCTGCGCTGGGACAGCGCCGACGCGGGCTATGTCCTCACCGGCGAGCCGATCGAGGTCTTGATCGAGGGGACGGCCGTCGTCTCGATCTACGAGGAGCTGACCACCTCGACCTACGAGACCCGCCGCACGCACTCCTACATGGCCCGCTGGTAGGGCGATCGGACCCCGAATCCCCTCAGCGTGGCCGCGACCGCGGGCCGGCTATCATGGATCCACGTGGACCTCCCGCCCGCCGAATCGATCGAGCAGCTGCTGGAGGCCGTCCGGGCCGGCGACCCGGCGGCCTCCGAGCGCCTCTTCGGCGCTCTTTACGACGAGCTGCGGCGCATCGCGCACCGCGAGCGCCGCCGCCTCGACGCGGGCGAGACCCTAAACACGACCGCGGTCGTTCACGAGGCGTACGTACGCCTGCTCCATGACCGCGAGCTGACCTGGGAGTCGCGCGCGCACCTGCTGGGCACGGCGGCGATCGCCATGCGCCGGCTGCTGGTCGATCGGGCGCGCGAACGGCACGCGCTGAAGCGCGGAGCAGGCGTGGCGGCGGTCGAGCTGGACGAGGAGCGCGACGCCGCCGCCGACCGCGCCAGCGAGGACGTGCTCGCGCTCGACGAGGCGCTCTGTCGGCTGGAGCAGGTGGACCCGCGTCTCGCGCGCGTCGTCGAGCTGCGCTTCTTCGGAGGCCTCTCCGAAGAGGAGACCGGGCGGGTGCTGGGCACGACCGATCGCACGGTGCGGCGCGACTGGCTCAAGGCCAAGGCGTTCCTGCACACCCAGCTCTCGCGCTGACCCGGCGCGGCGCGGCGGACGGTGCAAAGCGCGCGTCGATGAACGCCAGCAGCTCGTCCACGGGGCGCAGGCGACGGTGGTGCACCGCGAGTGGTCGTTGCCGGAGGCGAGCCGCGACACCTGGCCGGCGCCGGCCGCGTCCGGAAGCTCGGGTATCCTCGTGGGCGGAGGGCGTGTGGGATTTTCGGTCACCTACGAATTCGTGAAGCTGCCGGACGGACAGACGGGACTCGAGCCGTTCCGGGAGGCTCTCGAACGGCACGCTGCGCGGCGCGCGAGCTGGGAGGGGATCTCGCCCGGCTGCTGGATGCGGAAGTCCAACGAGGGGAACTCCGGTTGGCGTCCGTTTGGTGATCGGTGGGGCGGCGTGTTTCCGGAGGGCGCGTACTTCGTCACCGACGACGACAACAACCTCCTCCTCTATCAGCACTGGATCGCAGGCCAGACGGTGCGGTTTCTGGCGTTCCTTGGCGATGGTGGCTGGCTCGACCCGGAGGGAAATCCGGAGCCGTGGGAGGTCCTCTTCTGGAGCGGCGAATCCCTGCGGATGATGGAGGAGGCCGCCGCCGAGGATCCGGCCAGCGCGGGTGAGTTGCGCAGCCAGTTCGCGGAACGTCGCGTCCGCAAGGGCGCGGGCCTGCCGAGCCGCACGCGCTCGCGTACGACAAGCCCCTGTGCGCCTCGCTCGATGGGTTCACGCTGCACGCGGCCACGCGCGCGGGTGCGCTCGACCAGGCGGGCGAGGCGCTCCTGCGCTACGTGCTGCGTCCGCCGGTCGCACCGGAGCGCGTCGAGCTTCGGCCCGACGGGTTGGTGCGCATCACCCTGAAGAAGGCGTACGCCGACGGAACCGCCGCGGTCGACATGGACCCGCTGTCGCGGCTGTGCCGGCTGGCGACAAGCGTACCGCCGCCGCGGTTCCACACCGTGAGATACGCGGGCGTGCTCGCGCCGGCCAGCACGTGGAGAGCGCGCATCGTGCCGAAGCCACCCCCGGAGGCGGCCGCCGCGGCCGAGCCCGAGACGCCGAAGGGCGCCGGCGGATACCGCCCCTGGGCGGAACTTCTGGCGCGCACGTTCGCGGTGGACATGCTCGCCTGCCCCAGGTGCAAAGGGCGCATGAAGCCGCTCGCGCTGGTCACCGACCCGGCGAGCATCGCCCGCTACCTGGCCGCGGTGGGCGAGGCGACCGAAGTGCCGCGCCGCTCGCCGAACCGCGGCCCGCCGTACTGGAAGAGCCGCGTCCTTCGCCGGCTCGGCGACGAGGAAGACGGATCTCACAGCGGCGGGGGAGACGAGGCGCCGTAGGGGTGGGGCCAGAGCGCGGGGCGCCCGCGGCCTGGAGCGGTCTGCGCGTTGCCCGGGATCGGCGCCACGGAGCGCTCCCCGGGACGCCGCGCCGGACGTGCCGAGGCGCTATCGGGGCGGCGAAACGCCAGTGCAGGAGCGTCCGCCGACGCCCGCGAGGACGGGCGAGAACGGCTGTTGACGGGGCGAATCGGGCTTGTTCAACCTACGCTCATCGCCGAGGGATTGGCCAACGCCGAGATCGCCGAGCGCCTGGCCATCAGCGAGAAGACGGTCCGCAACCAGGTCTCGAAGCTCTTCGACAAGCTCGGCGTGTGGACGCGGGCCCAGGCCATGGTGTTCGCCCGCGACCGCGGCTTTCGCCGATGAGACACCGGAACTGCCGGGCGGGTGCGCGCATGAGACATCCGCGAACGCGAACGTCGGATTGAATCAGTAACAGAGGTTCCAGCCGGGATGCCGCGTCCGCAGGACGGCCAGGACAGCGGTCCGCGCATCCGGCGTGAAGAAGGGTTCGGGGCACACGAACCCGGCGCCGTGGGCGATACCGAAGTGCAGGTGGGCGCCCTCCCCACGGATCACGATGCGTCCCACGAGCTGCCGCGCCGACAACTGCTGGCCCGACTGGACGGCGATCTGGCCGCGCTGGGCCTGCGCGGCTTCCTCGGATCGCGAGAAGGGCTCGAAGACGTACTCCACCGCGTCGGTGGCGTCGTATCGCACACGCACGTTCACCTGCCAATTCCCCGTGACGTTGTTCGGCATCTGATTCACGAATTCGACGCGCCCGGCCGCGGCGGCCTGGACGGGCATCAAGTCGGCGGCCGGAAAGAAGTCGACGCCGTCGTGAGCGAATCCCCAGGGCGCGTTCGAGGATGCGCTGAAGGCTTCCCGTATGTCGCCGACGTCCTGTGCGCTGACGAACGGCTCGACGATGGCGAATGGGGAAGTGGAGGGCGCGCTGGGTTCCGCGGTCGGCCCGCTGCTGGACGAACCGCCGCCTCCACAGCCCAAGAGCCCAATCGTCGATAGCAGCCCGCCAATCCAGATCGCCGTTCGCATGTCGCGCGGCGTATGCAATCGACGTGCCCCTGCGAATTACGAGGGATGCGGCTCGATCGGCGGCTGCCGGCGGCATGCCTTGCGCGACACGCCGCGCCTGTGCCTGTCTGCCCGCAACGTTTTCGAAAGGCGTCGCCGCAGCGCTCGAGTGAACGGCGCCACGCGGGTGGCATAATCCTGCGCCATGCTGACTCCTCTTGCGCTCCTCCTCGCCGCCATGCCCACCTTGCCGACCTGCGACCTGCTGCTCGCCGGAGGCCGCGTCGTCGACGGCACCGGCGCGCCCTGGTTCCGCGCCGACGTGTGTGTCGTGGGCGATCACGTCGACGCGGTGGGCCAGCTCGAGGGCCGTCCGGCCCGGCGCCGCGTGGACGCCACGTCGCTCGTGATCGCGCCCGGCTTCATCGACATGCTGGGCCAGTCCGAGTACAACGTGCTCGTCGACGGCCGCGCCGCCAGCAAGATCATGCAGGGGATCACCACCGAGATCACCGGCGAGGGCAGCTCCATCGCCCCCATCAACGCCCGCATGATCGCCGAGGGCAAAGAGACGTGGGAGCACTACGGCGTCGCCCCCAACTGGACCACGCTGGCCGGCTACTTCAAGGAGTTCGAGCGGCGCGGGTCCGCCATCAACCTGGGCACGTTCGTCGGCGCCGGCGGCGTGCGCGACCTGGTCATCGGGAAGGACGACCGCGCCGCCACCGCCCAGGAGTTGAAGGCCATGGAGGCCGCCGTCGCCCAGGCGATGGAAGACGGCGCCTTCGGGCTCTCCACCTCGCTCATCTACATCCCCAGCACCTACGCTTCGACGGAGGAGATCATCGCCCTGGCCAAGGTGGCCGCCCGCTACGGGGGCTCCTACATCACGCACCAGCGCAACGAAGACGACACCATCGACCGGAGCCTCGACGAGGTGTTCCGCATCGCGCGCGAGGCGGCCCTGCCCGCGGAGATCTACCACCTCAAGACGGCGGGCAAGAGCAACTTCGGCGAGATGCCGGGCGTCCTGAAGAGGATCGAGACCGCGCGCGCGGAACGCCTGGACGTCACCGCCGACCAGTACCCGTGGACGGCCAGCTCCAACGGGCTCGACGCCACCCTGCCCGTGTGGGTGCGCGAAGGCGGGGCCGAGAAGCTCGTGGCGCGCCTGCGCGACCCGGCCACGCGCGCCCGCGCGCGCGCCGACTTCCTCCAGGAGCACCCGCGCACCTGGCCCGAGCACGCAAGCGAGATCCTGATCACCAGCGTCCTCAACCCCGCGCTCAAGAAGTACGAGGGCAAGACCATCGCCGAAATCGCGAAGGACGAGGCCAAGGACCCCTTGGACGTGATCATGGACCTCGTGATCGCCGACAAGGGGAACACCGGCCGCGTCACCTTCTCGATGAGCGAGGATGACGTGCGCGCGGCCCTCGCGCACCCGCTCGTGTCGTTCTGCACGGACTCGGGGGCGATGGCGGAGGACGGCATCTTCTCGCGGGAGAAGTCCCATCCGCGGGCCTGGGCCTCGGCCCCGCGCATCCTCGGCAAGTACGTGCGCGAGGAGAAGCTGCTCACCTTGGAGGCGGCGATCCGGAAGATGACGTCGCTGCCCGCCTCGCGCATGCGCCTGCACGACCGCGGCCTGCTGCGACCGGGCATGAAGGCGGACCTCGTGGCCTTCGACCCCGAGCGCGTGCGGGAGCGAGCGACGTACGCGGACCCGAATCACTACAGCGAGGGGATTCCCTACGTCGCGGTCAACGGCGTGCTGGTGGTGGACGAGGGGCGGATCACGAGCGCGCGGCCGGGACGCATCCTGCGTGGGCCGGGGACGGGGAAAGCCGCGCGGCGATGAACGGCCGCTTCACCGTTTCTTCTCCGCCGACCACCGGCGCCTCGACGCACTTCTGAGACGCTCGACCGCCGCGCCGGGGTCGGTCGACCTCGGACCGTTCGGCGAGTTCCGGGCCGGACTCCTCAAGCACATCGGCATGGAGGAAAAAGTCCTCTTTCCCGCCGCTCGCGCCCGCGGCCAGCCCCTTCCGATCGCCACCCGTCTGCGCGTGGACCACGGCGCGCTCGCGGCGCTGCTCGTGCCGACCCCGACGCCGGCGATCGTGGCGGAGATCCTCTCGGTCCTCGGCCCGCACAACCTCCGAGAGGAGGAGCCGGCCGGGGTCTACGAAGCGTGCGACGACGCCCGCAGGCAAGAAGGATCTTCGTGCTCACGATGTGACAACATTACACCATCCTGTGTGATAATGGTGTTGTGAAGCGCCTTCCACCGTCCGCCTGCGCCCCGCGCAAGGCGGGCAGGCCGGCCCTCCGCGACCGTCCCCTGCTGGACCTGCCCCAGGCGACTGAGCTCATGCGCCTCTTCAAGATCCTCGCCAGCGACAGCCGGCTGCGGCTTCTCCACGCGCTCGAACGGGCGGGCGAGCTGTGCGTCACCGACCTCGCCGCCGAGGCGGGGATGAGCCCGCAGGCCGTCTCGAACCAGCTCCAGCGGCTGGCCGACCGGCGCATCGTCGTGAGCCGGCGGGAAGGCAGCCGTCTCTTCTATCGGAGCGCCGACCCCTGCGTGAAGGGCCTCCTGGATCTCGGAATGTGCCTGCTCGAGGAGACGGGACGGGCATGAGGCGGGACGCCATCTCCGCGAGCATGCGCGTCATCGACGTCGGCGCCGCCCGTGTCGCCTATCGCGACGAAGGCCAGGGAAGGCCGGTGCTGCTCCTCCACGGCTGCCCGTTCTCTTCGTTCATCTGGCGCAAGGTCGTCCCGATGCTCAGCCCGCATTTTCGCTGCCTCGCCCCGGACCTGCTCGGCCTGGGGGATACGGAGACGCCGGCGGATGCCGACTGGTCGCTGCCGGCGCAGGCTCGGACGGTCCTTGCCTTCCTGGATGCGCTCTCGATCGGCGTCGCGGACGTGGTGGGCCATGACCACGGCGGCGCCATCGCGCAGATCATCGCCGCCGATCACCCCGGCCGGATCGGGCGGCTCGTCCTCACCAACAGCGAGGCCTACGACAACTGGCCGTCGCGGGACGAGCTCCCCTTCATCCGCGCGACGCAACTTCCGCTGCTCGGACCGGTCGTCCTCTGGTTGTGGTCGCGGCCCTACCTGTTCCGGACGGCCCTGCGCAGCGGCCGCGCCGTGCATGACCCTGGCGTCCTCACCCCGGAGCTGCTGGCCGGATACATCAGGGCCAATTTCGGGGATGCGCATCGCCGCGCCAAGACCCGGCGCTTCCTCTCCGGGCAGATCGACCCGAGCAATAACCGGTCGACCCTCGCCGCGCTGCCCGGCCTGAAGCGCTTCGATCACCCGACCCTGATCGTCTGGGCGGCGGACGATCCGCACTTCGGGCCCGAATGGGCGGAGAAGCTCCGCCGTGACATCCCGGGCGTCCAGCGCGTCGAGCTCCTCGCCGACACCGGCCACCTCCTGATGGAGGAACGGCCGCGCGAGCTGACCGCCTCCATCATCGATTTCCTTGGCGCGGCTCCCGAGGCCCGGCGGTGAGGACCGCGCTCCTGCTGGCGACGTTCGTCCAGGGCCTGGCCGCGGGGATCTGCTTCGACGTCGCGACGGTCAAGCTGCCGACTCGGCATCGGATCGGCGCCCTCGCCTATGCCCGCTTCGCGCGCGGCAATGACCTCGGCAACGGTCTCAAGGTCTACCCGTTCCTCGTCGTCGGTGGCGGCGTGCTCCTGTGGGCGCTGACCATCGTCGCGTACGTCGAAAGGCAGCCTCCCGCGATCCTGTTCCCTCTCTACGTCACGTCGCTGTCGACCGCCGGTGGTCTGGCCGCGACGGGAAAGGCGGCTCCGATCATGTGGAGCTTGAAAAAGGCGCCCGACGAGGAGCCGGTGCTGGAACGGAAGCTCGATCGCTTCGCGTACTGGCATGGCTGGCGGACGGCATTCGAGATGGTTTCCTTCGCCGTCCTCTTGTGGGCCCTGGGGTGACGGCCGCCCTGGGGCTCCAGATCGCGGCCGTCGTCGTCGCCAGCATGGGGGCGACGGCGAGCCTGGATCAGGCGATCAAACAGGTGCCGGCCCGCCACCGCATGGGCGCCGTCGCCTACTCGGCGTACAGCCGCGCCGCCGATTTCCACACCGGCATCTTCTATTACGTGCCGATCATCCTCGGCTGGGTGGTGCTCATCCCGGCGGCGGCGATCGCGGGCTGGAAGGAGGGCGCGGCGGGTCAGCGCTCTCTCGCCCTGGGCGCGATGGTGGCCGGCCTCGTCGCCCATCTGCTGGTCACCGCCGTCTTCGCCGCGCCGGCGCTGCTCTCACAACGCAGGATCCGCTACGACGACGAGAAGGCGCTCGCCGCCGTCTTCGATCGCTTCGAGCGCTGGCACCTGGTCCGGACGCTGATCGACGTCGGCACGCTCATCACGGGCGTGTGGGCCCTGGTGGCCGCACTATGAGCGGAGAGCTACGGCCGTAGAGCGGCGTGGATCTTCGTCACCGTCGTCCAATTTCGGCTGGTGGCAGCGTCGGAAACTCGTTCAGTGTACGCCGGTAGGGCGGCAGAGCGTGGCTACACACGTGCTCTGATGCCCGGTGGTCACGCCGGCGCGCGACGGTGTCGGGCCCCCACAGAGCGTGAGAACGCGAAGGTGGCTGTCACACCGCTGCCGGCTGCGCGTCTTAGTCTTCGAGGGGGTGTCGGCGTGAAGGAAACGCTCGAGTCTGCAGCCGACGCGTTCGAGCCGAACCGTGGGCGGCTCTTTGGCATCGCCTATCGGATGCTCGGGTCGCCGGCCGAAGCCGAGGACGTCGTTCAGGAAGCGTACGTGCGATGGCATCAGTCGGATCGAACGGCCATCCGGAATTCGGAAGCCTGGCTGGTGACGACGGCCACACGGCTGGCGATCGATCGACTTCGCGCGCTCAAGACGGAGCGTGACGCGTACGTCGGCCCCTGGCTGCCCGAGCCGATGGTGCACGACACGCCACCGCCGCCGGATCGCTGTCTGGAGCTGGCCTCGGACCTCTCGCTCGCGTTCCTGGCGTTGCTCGAGCGGCTGGGGCCCGAAGAACGTGCCGCGTTCCTGCTGCACGAGGTGTTTGAGGTCGACTACGCGGAGATCGGAGCCATCCTCGGGAAGAACGAGGACGCGTGCCGCCAGACCGTCCATCGCGCGCGCACGCGGGTCAGAAGCGACCGCAAGCGGTTCGAGGTGACCGAGGCCGCCAAGGCGAACCTGCTGCGAAAGTTCACCGAGGCACTGGACGCGCGGGACGAGAAGACACTCCTCACGCTGTTTGCCCAGGATGCGACGTGGACGGCAGATGGCGGGGGACGAGCCGCCGCGACGCCACGTCCCATTGTCGGTGGAGATCGGATCGTGAGGCTCGTGCTCGGGTTGCGCAAATACCTGCAGAGCGACACCACCATGGAACTGGTCGATGTCAACGGCGAGACGGGCCTGTGCGTGCGCGCCGACGGTCAGATCATTGCCGTGATGTCGATTCTGAGCGACGGCCAGCGGATCCACGCCCTTTACGCGGTGGTCAATCCCGACAAACTGTTGGGCGCTCGTCCGTAGCCGGCCGCCGGAGGGAGGCCTGTCACAACGCGGACTCTCATCCGTCCTCGCTGCAGGAGAAGGGAGGAGACGCTCATGACATCACGCGTGGATGGCTTCAAATACCTGACGTCGGACGCCGGACAGGCGATGCTCAGCCTGGGAAAGGCCGTGGAGGCGAGCGGCCTCGAGCGGTCGCTCCTGGGGCTGGTGATGGTTCGAGCGTCACAGATCAACGGCTGCGCGTATTGCCTCGACATGCACACGAAGGACGCGCGCGCGATGGGTGAGACCGAGCAGCGACTGTACGCGCTCAACGGCTGGCGAGACACGCCGTTCTTTTCCGATCGCGAGCGCGCGGCGCTCGAATGGGCAGAAGCGATCACGCGCGTCGCGGATACGCACGTGCCCGATGAGGTGTACGACCGCGTTCGTCGGCACTTCGACGAAGCCCAACTCGTGGCCCTGACGTTTGCGGCGGTCGCGATCAACGCGTTCAACCGGCTGGCGATCGCGTTCAGGGTGCCGGTCGGGACATATCAGCCGCAGGCAGTCCCCGCCTGAGGTCGGCTGGCGTCGAAGGGTCGACCGTCAGGTCGGCTCTTCCCGCACCCGCGGGGACGACCACGCGCGAGCGCCTCGATCGGCAGCCGAGTGGTCCGATCCAAACTAACGTGAATGGACCTATGTAAGGCACCGGGAGGAGCCGACGCCAACCACTGAACACGAGCGCAACTGCACGATCGGGCGATGAACAAGAACTCTCCAACGACGAGTCGCACCTCTCATGCCCGCGTAGTGATTCTCGGCGGTGGCTTTGGTGGTCTGCACGCCGCGCAGGCGCTTCGCGGCACGGCGGTACAGATCACCCTCGTCGATCGGACGAATCACCACTTGTTCCAGCCACTGTTGTACCAGGTGGCGACCGCAACGCTTGCGCCAAGCGACATCGCAGTGCCGATTCGTTGGGTATTGCGTCGGCAGCGAAACGTAACGGTGCTGCTTGGAGAGGCTGAGCGCGTCGACACACTCGGCCAACAGGTGCGGCTGCGGGATGGCCGCGAGCTTCCCTACGACTTCCTCGTGGTCTCAACGGGGACGAGGCACAGCTACTTCGGGCACGACGAATGGGAGTCCTTCGCGCCTGGCCTCAAGACACTCGATGACGCTCGTCAGATCCGCGGCCGGTTTCTCAAGGCGTTCGAGGAAGCAGAAAAGTGCCCCGACGCGCAGTCGCAAGAGGAGTGGATCACGTTCGCGATCGTCGGTGGAGGCCCCACGGGCGTCGAGTTGGCGGGCATGATTCCCGAGGTCGCGCGCGCGATGCGACGCGATTTCCGGCACGTGGATACAACTCGCACGAAGGTGATCCTGCTCGAGTCAGGCCCGCGCCTGCTCCCCTCGTTCCCGGACAGTCTCGCGAAGCGCGCGCTCTCGGACCTGGAACTGTTGGGTGTGGAGGTCCATACACGCAGCTTGGTCGTGGGGATCGACGCAGACGTTGGCCGAGTGCGCGTGAGCGGGCCTGGCACCTCGGCCGTCGGCGCTGGGCCGGCCGAGGACAAGCAGGTTCGCGCGCGCACGATATTCTGGGCGGCCGGCAACACCGCGTCGCCGCTCGCGCGGTCGCTGGATGCTCCGTTGGATCGGGCCGGCCGAGTACGGGTGGCACCCGATCTTTCGCTGCCGGGCCAGCCCAGAGTCTTCGTCGTTGGAGACTTGGCCGCGCTCGAGGATACCGCCGGCGTCGTCGTGCCGGCCGTCGCGCCAGCGGCGATCCAACAGGGGCAACTCGCCGGCGACAATATCGGTCGGCTCCTGGCCGGGCGCGCCACGCGGCCGTTCTTGTATGTCAACAAGGGCAACCTGGCGACCATCGGACGCGCCAAGGCGATTGCAGACCTCGGCCGCGTACACCTGACCGGCGTCGTCGCCTGGATCTTCTGGCTCTTCGTCCACATCTTGAATCTCGTCGGCTTCCGCAACCGTGCGAGCGTCCTGCTCCAGTGGTCGTACGCCTACTTCACCTATCAGCGAGGAATGCGGCTCATCACGGGCGTCGACGTGGAGGCCACAAGAGCGGTAACGCGATGTGCATCGCACCCAACGGTCGGCCCATTCGCGCAGAGGGAGGATCAGCCGTGAAGAGCAGGACCCATCGGACCCGGGTGGCCAACGTGCTCGTTGTGGGCTCCGGCGCAGCCGGCTTGCGCGCCGCCATCGCCGTCCACGCCGTTGGCCGCGAAGTCGTCGTCGTCGCCAAGCGACTGCGCAAGGACGCCCATACAGTCCTGGCCGCGGGCGGGATCAATGCCGCCCTTGGGACCGTTGACCCTGAGGATAGCTGGAAGCACCACTTTGCCGACACAGTCGTCGAGGGCCACTATCTCGGCAATCCCCGCACGGTCGAGATAGTGACCCGTGAAGCACCCGCCGCGGTGCTCGAGCTCGTCGAATGGGGCTGCCCCTTCGCACGTCGGCCGGACGGCCGACTGGACCAGCGGTTCTTCGGCGCGCACCGTTACCGTCGGACCTGTTATGCGGGCGATTTCACGGGACGCGCGATGCTCTTCACGCTCGCCGACAAGGTGAGCGCACTGGGGATCGAGATTCACGAGAATCAATACGTGTCACGGTTGTTGGTTCGGGAAGGGGTGTGCTTCGGCGCAGTGGCGTTCGACCTGCAGTCCGGAGATCGAACGATCTACCTCGCTGACGCGGTGATTCTGGCCGCCGGAGGACATACGCGACTCTGGCGGCGCAGCTCGTCGCGACGAGATGAAAATACCGGCGACGGATTTGCCCTGGCCCTGCGTGCCGGCGCCACACTCGCCGACATGGAGATGGTGCAGTTCCATCCCACTGGCATGGTCGCGCCGGAAGAGATGGCGGGCACCCTGGTGACGGAAGCCGTGCGAGGGGAAGGGGCCGGCTGTACAACAGTCAGCACGAGCGGTTCATGGAGCGCTACGACGCTGAGCGCATGGAACTCTCTGCGCGCGACCGGGTGGCACTCGCCAGCTACAACGAGATCATCGAAGGGCGCGCCGGTCCGAATGGGGGAGTCTTCCTGGACATCAGCCACCGCAGCAAACAGGAGATCCTGGAGAAACTGCCGCGCATGTACCGCCAATTCATGGAGTCCCAGATGCTCGACATCTCGCGCTCCCCCATGGAGGTCGCTCCTACCGCTCACTACTCGATGGGTGGTGTCGTGGTGGCGCCCGACACCCATGCGACCGTCGTCGAGGGGCTATACGCTGCGGGGAAATCACCAGCGGTGTGCACGGAGCGAACAGGCTGGGTGGCAACTCGCTCGTCGAGACGCTGGTCTTCGGCCGGCGGGCCGGAGAGGCCGCGGCGGCCTACTCACAGGGGCTTGCGGCACAGCTCCGTGATCCCCAGACGATCAGAGAGGCACACGACGAGTTGAACGAGATCACTCGCGAGGGGGATCAACTGGCGCGGCCGCTTCAACGCGACCTTCGCAACAACATGTGGGAGAACTGTGGGGTGGTCCGCCACGAGGCACGGTTGACACGAGGTCTGGAGCGACTCGCGGATATCCGGGCGGCCACCGCCCAGGTGGACGTTCGCCCGAGCTCGGAAGGGTATGCGGACCTGGCCTTGGCGCTGGATCTGCGCGGCGCGGTCGCCTCAGCAGAGGCGACCTTTCGCTGTGCCCTCGCGCGTCGCGAGAGCCGAGGAGCGCATCAGCGCAAGGACTATCCCAACGTGGAGCCGCGACTCCTGGTCAATTTCATCATTTCACTGACCGCCGACGGTTCCCAGGCCCTGTCACACGTACCCGTCCCGAGCATCCCCGACGAACTGCATCCCTTGGTCCATGGTAGAGAAAGTCTGCCGTCGGAGGGGCGCTTGCTCGAATGAACCAGATTGCCGAATCAAAGGTTTCTGAAACGCCCCATGGCGACCAACGCGCAGAGTGCGACCAGCGTAGCCGTGCCAATCGCCGTTCCTAACTCTCGTCGCTTGATATGAATCCCAGTGGCCAGCAGCACCACGACGGCGAGGCACGACGCGGCAATGGGCGTCAATTGCGGAACGATCTGTGACCACCACGGAACGACCAGACCGACCACGCCGAGCAGTTCCAAAGCCCCGATGGTATGAACGAGGGAGGCTGGCAATCCCTCGACGCCGGTCTGGCCCCGTGCGACGAGCTCGTTCACCGGTCGGAATGCCTTGTTCACTCCTGAATAGAGAAACACTCCTGCAAGCACTATTTGACAGACCCATAACACCGTATTCATTGCTGTCTCTCCTCGCTTCGTCCTCATAGTTCTCACCCGACCAATTTCAAGCTCGGAGCGAGGTAGATGAACCTCGGATTGGTGGTTGCCGGCTCGCTGTCGTTCGTGCTTGCCGCGGGTCACGCGCTCGTCGGTAGGGCGGTGCTCGACTCGCTCCCTCGAAACCTCCCGGCAACACGGTTCGGTGACCGCGCCTTCACGCGCGGGCTCTTCGTGCTCACGTGGCACGCGCTCACTCTGTGGCTGACCACCGCGGGCGCGGTGTTGATCGCACTCGCTCGCAGCGAGCCAACCGATGACCGGGGACTGGTCGTGTTCCTGGTTGGCGCGGCATACATCGCCGCGACCGTACTGATGGCCTGGAGGAGCCCCGGAGGCCATCAGATCTATTCCGCCTACCGCTATGGGTCCTCTTCTTCATCATCATCGGATTCTGCTGGCTGAATACCTAGAGGGAAGCAACCCTCTCATTCGCGGCCCACCCCTCGCGGCGCACGCCAGAACCGCCAGGTGCTGAGCCCAAAGAGGACCGCCCCCAGGCAAAACCACACCTCCCAGAGCCGGTAGACCACCAGAACGCTCCGGCCCATTGCTGCCAAGTAGGCTGTCTGGACGGCCCCCGCTCCTCCTCGCAGGAGCAAAAGCACGCTGCCACACCAGGCCAGACCGCCCACCAGAGATCGCGGTAATCGCATTCTCCACGGTTGTACGAGCGCGAGGGCCACCCACACCGCCACGATGCACAATCCTGCGACGACGAGGTCGTAGATCAGGAACCAC
>WNGB01009681.1_pt1 | contig 15006 bp, 10 predicted proteins | sample 5400681 | NCBI WGS metagenome assembly WNGB01 (sample SAMN13153367, study PRJNA577476) | soil metagenome | isolation source: 115 cm soil or saprolite under grassland replicate 2 | place: USA:California | collected 2016-06-15
CCACTGATCGACCGCGGCAACGGTCGGGGAGGAGGCCGCCATGGGGACCGTGGCCACGCTACTGGCCGAGCACGTCAGCTTCCGCTGCACCTCGGTGGACCGGATCGGGATCCGGGGCTACATCCCCGGTCTGCAATACGAAGGCGGGCTGGTGAAGTTCCTGGTGAACCAGGGCAACCGCATCCCCTCGCCCGCCGCGCTCAACCACAACCGCGAGCGCCTCGTCGCCGAACTCGACGCGCTGGTCGACGCCTCGGGGGTGCCGGTGGTGCGGTTCCGGCGCGGCGAGTCGAAGGAGGACATCGCCCGCCCCTACCAGGACGCGGCGTTGGCCGCGGGCCGGCCGGGCCTGGTGCTGGTGGGCAAGACCCAGGAGCGAACCTCGTCGTGGCGGGGCTATGTCGACAAGACCCACGCCTCGCACCGACCTGGCCATCCCCACATCGAGTGGCGCCGGCAGTCGTCGGTGCCCGATCACTGGTACTTCTATTTCGCCGATGGCGAGTGGGGTCCAGCCTTCGTCAAGCTGTGCTCCTACGCGCCGTATCCGCTGTGGTGCTGCGCCAACGGCCACGAGTGGGCCAAACGCCAGTTGGCCAAAGCCGGCGTTGGCTTCGAGGCGCTCGACAACGGGCTGCGCACGGTCGAGGATCCCGCCGCCGCCCATCGCATCTGCGCCCGCCTCGGCGCCGGTCACGTGCGCGATCTGTTGCGGCGGATGACCGCGGTCATGCCCGACCCGCTCACCGTCGACGATCGCCGGGCCGGCTTCGACTGGTGCTTCTCGATCGCGCAGCTCGAGGTCTCCGACACCGCGGTGTTCGATCAGCCGCGCCGGGCGCGGGCCTGGTTCGAAGCCGCTATCGGCTGCCACCTTGACCTCGGTCGTCCCGAACGGGTCTCCCTCGTCGTGAACCGCAAGGTGATCAACCGGGGCAAGCACAAGACCCCGGGGCGCTTCGCCACCGACATCATCACCCGCGACGTCGCCCCCCAGCTGCAGATCCACTACAAGTCGTCCAAAGCCAAGGCCTACCTGAAAGAGGGTCGGGCCCTCCGAGTGGAAACGACGGTCAACAACGCCAGCGACTTCGCCGTGCACAAGACCCTCAACGCCGAGAACTGGCGGGCGTTGCGCCAGGTCGGTGCCGACACCAACGCCCGGTTCCTCGCCGCCCTCGGCGAAGACCAGTCCGGCCTACCCGACCCCGCCACCCTCGAAGCCGTGGTGCTCCCCAGCACCCACGACGGCCAACGCGCCCCCGGCCTGCGCTTCGGTGACCCGCGCACCATGGCCCTGCTCGCATCCATCGCCGCCTTCGCGCACGTCATCGGCGGCCTCACCAACAAGTCCCTCCGCGCCCAGATGACCGCTCTCTGGCAGCCCCACTACACGCCGCCCCAAGCGTCCTATGACCTACGCCGGCTTCGGCTCAAAGGCTTCATCGAACGCATCGACCGCACCAACACCTATCGAGTCACCGACCACGGCCTGCGTATCGCCGCCTTCTTCACCCAACTCGCGGCCCGCGTCGTCATCCCCGCATTGACCGACCTCGCCGCTCTCGCACGGCCACACCCGCCCGCACCCCGAGCCCTCACCGCGGCATGGCGCACCTACGAACACGAACTCCACGCCCTCCTCCGCCAGTCCCGCCTCGCCGCGTGACCCAAAACATGCCTCAACCCTTCAGAAACTGCTTCTCAAGCCGGGTGACCCAAAACTTGCCTCAACCCTTCAGAAACTGCTTCTCAAGCCGGGCTAGCCTCGTCCAGCCACGCGTGAAAGGCCATGAGCAGCCGCCCCGACCCATCGCGGAAGAACTCGCCGCCGCCCGGACCTTCACGACCCGGGGCCGAGGCGACGATCGGCCCGGAGAACGGCTTCTCGCACGGTCCCAGTGGCGACTCACAATGGGCCAACCCGATGCCGTAGGCGGCCTGGTTCCACCAGTTCCCCGAATAGGCCAACCAATAGTCCGCGCCGACGTGGACCATGCTCGGCGCCTCGACGTGCGGGTACTCCCAGTTCTGATCGGTGCCGATCAGACGCACGGGATCGCCGGCGACGTCGAGGCCGTCGTCGGTCAGCCGCTGGCTCCAGATCGCCGACTCCCGCCGAAGGGTGATGCCGTCGTTCTTCCACAGCAAGTAGAGCCGGCCGTCGTCGTCGCGCAGGGGACTCGGGTCGATCGCCCCACCGGCAGCCACCGGACAGATCAGGGGCTCGGCCTGGACGTCTACGAACGGCGTGTCGACAGTGGCCGCCCGAGCGACGGAGATGCAGTGCCGGTCGGTCCCCGCCACCTCTGCCGTGTAGTAGAGGAGGTAGCCGTCATGAACCCGCAGCAGTGCCGGGGCCCATGTCGAGTAGGGCGTCGCCCATGCCGGTGCTTCGGCCAGCATCTCGACCGGTCCCGTCCAGTCGGTGAGGCCGGGGGACAGCAAGCCCTGCACCTGGAGCAGCCCGGATGCCGTGGCCGCTGCCGCGTGGCCTTGGTCGGTCCAGAGGATGAACGGATCGGGGAAGTCGCGGTTCCAAGCTGGACCCACGGGCAACACCGGGGGCTTGACCGACGAGGGTCCGGTGGCGCTCGACGGGGTTGCCTCGTTCGACCCCGTCGTCTCGGACGCGGTCGAGGGGGGAGCGGCGCCGGGCTCCGGGCTTTCGTCGCGGCAGGCTCCGGCCAGCAGGAGCGCGACCAGCCCGGCCCCCCGAAATCGGCGCCCCATTGTCTCAGGGCTCGAGGCAGAACGGGATCGAGTCCCCCGGCTCGGCGGGCGATTCGGTCTCCCCTTGTGGATCGTAGATCTTCACGGCGATCACGCTCTCGAACTGGCGGAGCGTCGCCGCGATCTCGTCGGCGACCGTGAACGTCGAGCCTCCGCTCGAGCAGCCACCCGCCAGCTGCACGTGAGCCGTCCCGTCGACCACGCGGAACTCGGCGATGCCGGTCGCCCCTGAGGCGACGAACTCCAAACCGTCGCCCCGCTCGGCGTCGGTGGGTCCTTCGAAGAGCGCGTCGAGCGTCGAGCGCTCCGGTGCCGCGGTCGGCACGATGCGCTCGACCGGGACGACATACGGTGCGCGACCGATGTTGAAGGCATTCGTGTCGAGGAAGAAGACCTGCACCTGCAACGTGCCGCCGCCGGCGCCCCCGGTGGTCGACGTCGTCGACGCAGGCGTGCCGGCGGTCGTGGTCGTCGCCGACGTCGAGTTGTCACCGGTGCAGCCCAGAAGAAGCGCCCCCGCGAGCACGACGCCGGAGGTGGGCCTCACATTGGTCAGCCAGCGTGCACATCGTGCCGCTTTGCCGGCGCTCGGCCTGCGGCCTCGCTTCGGCACTCAACCCCTCGCACGATCGGCGACGGCCAGCGCCTCGTCGATGACGGCGAGGCCTTGCCGGACCTCCGCCTCGGTGATGATGCACGGCGGCACCACGTGGAGCCGGTTGAAGTGGATGAACGGCCACACGCCGCCGGCTTTGCACGCCGCCGCCAGCTCCGCCATGGGCGCCGCGTCTGCACCGGTGGCGTTGTAGGGGACGAGCGGCGCCCGCGTGGCGCGGTCGCGCACGAGCTCGATGGCCCAGAACACGCCGAGGCCGCGGACCTCGCCGACCGAGGGATGCCGGTCGGCCATCGCTCGTAGCTCCGGACCGATGACCTCGGTTCCGAGCCGGCGGGCGTGGGTGATGATGCCCTCGTCCTCCATCGCCTCAATGGACGCCACGGCGCTCGCACAGGCGAGCGGGTGTCCGGAATACGTGAGCCCTCCGGGGAAGGGGCGCTGGCCGAAGGCGTCGGCGATCCACGGTCGCATGATGACGCCTCCGAGGGGGACGTAGCCCGAGTTGACGCCTTTGGCGAAGGCGATGAGATCGGGAACGACACTCCAGTGGTCGACGGCGAACCACTCGCCACAGCGGCCGAACCCGGCCATGACTTCGTCGCACACCATGGCGATGCCGTGGCGGTCGCAGAGCGCCCGCACACCCGCCAGGTATCCGTCGGGCGGGACGAGGATGCCGTTGGTGCCGACGACCGTCTCGAGCAAGATCGCCGCGACCGTGTGCGGGCCCTCGAAGGTCACGACCTCCTCGAGGTGGTCCAGCGCCCGCTCGCCCTCCTCGGCGTCCGAGGTCGAGTGGAACGACGACCGATACGGGTACGGGCCGAAGTAGCGCACGACGCCGGGGTTGCCCGGCTCGTTGGCCCAGCGGCGGGGGTCACCGGTGAGGGTGATCGCGGTTCCGGTGGCGCCGTGATAGCTCCGGTAGGCGGCCAGCACCTTGTGCCGCCCCGTCGCACCTCGCGCCAACCGCACCGCGTTCTCGACCGCCTCCGCGCCGCCGTTCGTGAAGAACACCTTGGCCATGTCCCCCGGCGCCCGCTCGACGATGAGCCGGGCGGCGCGGCCGCGCGCGTCGTTGGCGAACGTCGGACCGACGGTGCAGAGGCGGTCGGCCTGTTCCTTGATCGCGGCGACGACGCGGGGGTGCTGGTGACCGATGTTGAGGTTGACGAGCTGCGACGAGAAGTCGAGCCAACGGTTGCCGTCCTCGTCCCAGAACCAGGCGCCTTTGCCGCCCGCAACAACAACTGGCGCCAGCGTGCTCTGCGCCGACCACGAGTGGAAGACGTAGGCGCGGTCGTCCTGGTACGCCTCGCTGGCGGAAGTCTCAGTAGTCGCCATGGCGGCAACCGTACGACGAACCCCGCGTTCTGGCGTAGCAATGTGACGCCACGCGTCGGATATCTACGCAAGAACGACGAGGGTGCCGAGTTACCCGATGTCGCGGCGTTGCAGGCCGGTCAAGCCGAGTCGCGTGAGGGCTGCCGCGATCGCGGCCAGCACTACGAGGGGCAGGACGGTCACGTCGGCGGCCGGGGCCTTGGGCACGTGCTCGAACGGCGACAGTCTCGTGACCCACGCCGGAAGGTCGAGGAGGTCGCCGAGAAGCCCGATGACGAAGCAGGCGGCGAGCACGGCCCAACTCGCGACGGTGGCGCGCGGCGCCCATCCGACCAGGACGAAGGCCAACCCGACGACGAGCCACATGGCCGGCGCGTACGCGAGCGCGGCGCCCACCAGGCCGGGCACGACCGTGAGATCGCCGCCCACGATGCCGTAACTCAGTCCTGTCGCCAGCCCGGCGATAAGGAGCACGATCAGGCTCCCGCCGAACGCCATCGTCAGATGGCTCGCCGCCCATCGCCGACGGGAGACCGGCGCGGCCAGCACCGGTTCGGCACGCAGCCCTGCCTCTTCGGTCCGCACACGAAGCGCGGCCTGAATGGCGAAGCCGGTGCCGGCAAGGGCCAAGATTCCGAAGGACGTCGCGAGGTAGGAGTCCGTGAGGCTGGCGCCCCCGGCCCGGGCGATGATGTCGGCCATCGCCTTGTTGTCCCCGACGAAGTCGTCGATGCTGTCGGCGATCGAGCCGTAAGCCACCGCGGTGACGAGCACACCGAGGCTCCAACCCACCAGGCTCCCCCGCTGGAGACGGACGGCCAGACCAAGTGGATTTCCGAGGGCGGCGCTGGCCGTGACACGGCCGGGCCGGGGCGGCACGAGACCGCCGCCCAGATCTCGCCGGGTCGCGAGCGTGCCCGCAGCGGCGATGAGGCCCGCGGTCGCCGCCAGGAGCACGAGAAACGGCCACCACCGCTCTCCTGCGAACGGCCGGGTCTTCTGCGCCCAGCCGATCGGGGAGAACCACGACGCAGTGCCGTCGCCGATATCGCCCACCGCTCGCACAACGAACGCCCCGGCGAGCATCGCGCCCGCCATGCCGTACACGACCCGGGTGTTCTCGGTGACCTGAGCCGCGAGCATGGCGACTACACCGAAGAAGAACCCGACGAGTGTGAACGAGACCCCGAACGCGATCGAGCCCGCGACAGGAAGGTCCTGACCCAGAAGGGCAAGCGTTACCAGCGCGCCCACCACCACGCTCATGCCCGCCACGACGAGGGAGGCCGCTGCCGTCGGCGCCTGGTGGCCGACGGGTAACGCGCGCACCAGTTCGAGCCGACCGGCTTCCTCCTCGCCGCGTGTCAGCCGACCCATCATCAGCAGGCTCATCAGCGCCACGACCACGAGGCCGGTGGCGCCGCCTTGGAACGCGACCTCGCCACCGACGGTGTCGAGACCCTGCGCCGGGCCGTTGAAGGCGATCGCGGCAGCATTGTCCTGAGCCGCAGCCGCGGCCTCGTCGAGGTCAGCCTGGGTCGGGTACAAACCCTTGACGCTGGCGGCGGTGGAAACGACGAGCAGGACGACGGCGGCGACCCACATCAGGATCCGCACCCGGTCGCGGCGCACGATGAAGCGGGTCAGGGCGACGGTGCTGGTGAGCGCGGTCATCGCCGTCAGCGACGGGCTCCGCGATCGCGGTCCACGAGCGCCTGCTCCCGCGCCAACTCGTCGCCGTAATGGCGCAGGAACAGCTCCTCGAGCGTAGGCGGATGGCTGACCAGGCTGCGGATCCCGAGATCGGTGAGGCGGCGAACCGCGGCGTCGAGATGATCGGTGTCGACATCGAAACGGACGTGCGTGCCGTCGATCTCGAGGCCGTGAACACCGGCGAGATCCGCCAACGTCGCGGCCGGACGGGTGGTGTCCGCGCTGATCGATGTGCGGGTGAGGTGCCGCAGCTGGCTGAGTGTGCCGCTCTGTTGCGTCCGGCCCGCCCGGATGATGCTCACGCGATCGCACAGGGCCTCGACCTCGGCAAGGATGTGGCTCGAGAGCAGGACCGTGCGCCCTTCGGCCTTGAGCTCCCGGATGCAGTCCTGAAAGACGGTCTCCATCAACGGGTCGAGACCGGACGTCGGCTCGTCGAGGATCAACAACTCGGCCTTGGACGCCAGCGCCGCGACCAAACCCACCTTCTGCCGGTTGCCTTTCGAATAGGTGCGAGCCTTCTTCGTCGGGTCGAGCTCAAAGCGCTCGAGCAAGTCGTCGCGGCGCCCCCGATCGAGGTCGCCTCGGAGCCGCCCGAAGAGATCGATCACCTCGCCCCCGCTCAGCTTCGGCCACAAGCTGACATCGCCGGGCACGTACGCCAGCCGCCGATGCAACGCGACGGCGTCACGCCACGGGTCGCCGCCCAGCAACGAGACGTCGCCGGCATCCGCGCGCAGCAGGCCGAGCAGGACGCGGATCGTCGTGGTCTTGCCGGCACCGTTCGGTCCGAGGAACCCATGCACCTCGCCGGTCTCGACGACGAGGTCGAGCCCGTCGAGGGCGCGCGTCGACCCGAACGTCTTCACCAACCCGGCGACAGCGATCGCGGCAGTCATTCGGCCATTCTCTCGGATCGAGGCCGTTCGAGGACCCCGAGTCGTTCCGGCGCAAGAAATCGACTCGGCGACGAGAATTTCGCTCGCGTGTGTCGATCTGGCCGTCGGCCGTTCGTGTAGGTAGCGAGAAGCCGGCACGGTGCCGGCCCGACAGAGGAGAGCGCCATGACTCAGTACCTGTTGTCCGTGTGGTCGGTCGAAGGCCAGGAGCCGCCGGCGCCGGAGGCGATGGAGAAGGCATTCCGCGACGTCGACGCCCTCAACGAGACGATCAAGGCTGAAGGCGCCTGGGTGTTCGCGGGCGGGCTCCACCCGGCCAGCACCGCCACGGTCGTGCGGGTGCAGGACGATGACGTCCTCACCACAGACGGTCCGTTCGCGGAGGCCAAGGAGCAGCTCGGTGGATTCTGGGTGATCGAGGCGGCCGACCTCGATGCCGCGCTCGAGTGGGCCGCGAAGGCCACCGTGGCGTGCCAGGCCCCCGTGGAGGTCAGGCCCTTCCAAGACGACAGCGGGGCTTGAGCCCCGAGTCGATGTCGGACCGGGCTGAGATCGAGCGGGTGTTCCGGCACGAATCGGGCAAGGCCGTCGCCACGCTGGTCCGCCTCTTCGGTGATATCGACATCGCCGAAGAGGCGGTCCAGGAGGCGTTCGTCGTCGCGTTGCAGCGGTGGCCGACGACCGGCCTGCCGCCGAGCCCGGCCGGCTGGATCATCACCACGGCCCGCAACCGGGCGATCGACCGGCTTCGCCGTGAGTCCTCGCGCGACGACCGTCACGCCCAAGCCGCGCTCTTGCACACGCGCAACGAACCCGCAGAGGTCGGAGCCTTGGAAGACGACCGCCTTCGCCTGATGTTCACGTGCTGTCACCCGGCTCTCGCCACCAGCGCACAGGTGGCGTTGACCCTCCGGCTGATCGCCGGCCTCCAGACGCCTGAGATCGCCCGATCGTTCCTCGTGTCGGAGTCGACGATGGCCCAGCGACTGGTGCGGGCGAAGAACAAGATCCGGGCTGCCAACATCCCTTACCGCGTTCCCCGTGACGCCGAGCTTCCCAACCGGCTCCGGTCGGTGCTGGCCGTCATCTACCTCGTGTTCAACGAGGGATACGTCGCGACCGCGGGTGACGACCTGATCCGGGCCGAGCTGTGCGCCGAGGCGATCCGCCTCGCCCGGCTCCTCGCCGAGCTGATGCCGGACGAGGCCGAGGTGCTCGGACTGCTCGCCCTGCTCCTCCTGACCGAGTCGCGACGGCCCGCCCGCACGGGGCCGGACGGGTCGATGATCCGCTTGCCCGACCAGGACCGCTCGCTCTGGGATCGCGACCTCATCGCCGAAGGCCAGGGGCTGGTACGTGCCTGCCTGCGCCGCAACCAGCCCGGGCCGTACCAGATCCAGGCCGCCATCAATGCCGTCCACAGCGACGCCCGCGCCGCGGCCGATACCGACTGGTCGCAGATCGTCGCCCTCTACGACCAGCTCCTCGCGCTGATGCCCACGGCCGTCGTTGCCCTCAACCGCGCCATCGCCCTCGCCGAGGTCGACGGGCCCGCACCCGCGCTCGCCATCGTCGATCAACTCGGACTCGACGCCTACTACCTCTTCCACGCCACGCGAGCCGACCTCCTCGAACGCCTCGGCCGCGACGACGAGGCCCTCACCGCCTTCGACGCGGCGCTGGCGCGCACGACCAACACCGCCGAGCGCCGACTGCTCCAGGACCGCCGCGACGCCCTCGCCCGATCACGAGGCGCCTGACCGACCCGCCCTCACCGTTCTGTGGGCAATTTCCCCGCCATAGCGCACGAAATTGCCCACAGAACGGGCAACGGGCGGCGATCACTCGGCCCGGAGGACCTCCGCGGGGCGCACGCGGGACACGTGGCGGCCGGGCCACACCGCAAGGGCGTTCACCAGCGCGACCGTCGCCGGCACGATCACGACCACCGCCAGCAGCGCGAACGGCGGAACCTCCTCGAGCGGCACCAAATCGGCCACCCACCGCCAAATGGCGCGGCCCACTGCCACCCCGAGCGGCACACCGAACAGAAGGCCGACGATCCCGATGGCGGTGCTCTGCGCCGCGAGGATGAGCCGCGTTCCACGACGGTTCAGCCCGATCGTGCGGAGCACGGCGAAGTCGCGGTACCGGCGCCGGGCGGTGGTCACGAGCACGTGGCTCACCGCGGCGATGGCAAGCAGACCGAGAAAGGCCGCGAGCAGCAGCGGCATCGTGCGCACGTTGCGCAGGTTGGTGAGCTCGGCGGGCACGTCGGCCGGGAACACGCCCTCGGTCCGGTCGCCGAGCTCCTCACCGAGCCCGGCGATCGTCTGGTCGACGTCGGTTCCGCTCGGGAACCGCACGAACAAGGCCCGGTCAGCGCCCTGGAACAGGTCCTCCGCGCTCACGTGCGGGACGAGCGACTCGAACCGGTGCCGCGGCACCCACATGCCCTCGTCGAACTCCGCATGCACGTCGGGAGGGAAGAGGGCGAGACCGACCACGCGAACGGGCGTCGCCCCGTCGCCGATCGCCACGGTGTCCCCGATCTCGGCGTCCACGTCGCGGGCCGTCTTGGGTCCGAGCGCCACCTCGTCGTCGGTGCGCGGCGCGCGTCCGGCGGTGAGCGCGAACGCGATCGGCGGGGTCTGCTCACTCGACAGGGCGTCGAGCGAGAAGCTCGGCACGCCGACACCGTTGACCTCGACGATGAACCGGGCCGCCGCGGCCACCGCCGAGCCCGGCGGGAGAGCGGCCTGGACCGACTCGACGATCGCGGAGTCGATGCCGTTGGAGCGCAGGTCGGAGGGGAGCGGCACGACTTGTGCGTCCCATTCCACGCCGGCCCGCTCCGGGTGCGTCAGTGCGTCGTTGACCGCGTGCTCGATGGTGAGCGCTCCCACCACTCCGAGTACGCCGACGATGGCACCGACGAGGGCCGGGCGGACGGCGACGCGATTGCGGCCGGCGCCCGTCTCGAGCGCCATCGTGGTGCCGAGCCCCACCGTCAGGGGCGCCCGGCCCCGCACCGCGCTGACGATCGCCGACGGGCTCGCCAGCGCGGGGGCGACATCACGCGCGGCGCGCCCGGCGAGAAGCGCGGTCCTGCCGACGAGCAACACCGAGACCAGCGCGAGCCCCGGGAGCAGCACCGCCCAGTCGGCGTGCATGCCGACGTCGGGCTCGATCCTCCGGCTCATCCCGATGGGGAAGAGCGGCGACGCGGCAACGGCGGTGGCCAGCGCGACCACCACGGCCACGATGGCTGTCGCGCCATGGCTGAGCGTGCTGGCCACCGCCATGTCGGCGCGCTTCATGCCGATGGCCCGCAACACGCGAACGTCGTCGGCGATGACGCTCGCCGACCGTCCGTGGGCTTGGGCCACCAGCAGCCCGCCGGCGACGGCAACGGCGATCGCCAGCATCAGGAGGGCCGCGTGCTCGACACTCACCGTCGTGCTCACGCGGCGCGACACGGCGTGCAGATCGAGCACCGGCGTCCCCGGCGCCACCACCTCGTTCACGTCGCGCTGCAGCGCCGGAATGTCGGCCGATCCGTGGCGCAGCCGCACGTCGGCGTTCTCCGCCAACTGCACCTCGCTCCCGTAACGGGCCTTGAAGCCCGGTCCGACGAGGATCTGGTCAGTGAACAAGAACTGGTTGAGCGTGCGCACGACGCCGACGACGTGGAACCGCACCTTCGGACCGCTCGGAGCGTCGGCGCTGTCGCCTTGGTCGGCTCCGAACGGCTGGAAGTCGATCGTCGATCCGAGCGGCACGTTCTTGCGACCACCCTCACTCACCACCACCTCGTCCGTCGCGTCGGGGTTCCACATCCGGCCCTCCACCACGACGGGGCGGCTGACCCGACCGGCGAACCCATCGTCGTCGGCGACGAACAGCAGGTCGTCAACGCCCTGTTCCATCGCGCCGAACATGAGATTCCACACGGCGACGTCGGCGACCTCGGGCCGGGCCCTCAGCTTGTCCCAGTCGGGGTGCGGCACCCCGGCCTGACTGGCGAACACGATGGCGTCAGCGGCGTCGGTCCCCTCGCGGAACCGCGGCAAGGCGGTGTCGGCCCGCCGCGCGCCGGCCAGAGCGGCCATCGCGAAGCCGCCCGTGACGCCGGCGAGCACGCCGAGCACGACCAACGCCTTCCACCGCTGGCGCAAGTCCGTAAGGGCCCACAGCCGGGCCGCCGCGCTCCCACCATCGGCCATCGCTCGGACCCTACGCCGTGTGGTCGCAGCGATGAAGGGCGGCAGCCTGCCAGCGGACGTGTGGCCAGCACCCCCGTTTCCGGCGTCGAGTGACGTTGGCCGGCCGACGGCGTGTTGGGGCGTTACACCCGTCTACTCGACCACCCTCACGGGCACTCGATGCACCGAGTTGTTCGTGTAGCCGCCACGGTTCCACTCGGGCTCGAGCGGCTGGCGATTGCCCGCGCCGTCGGTGGCGCGACAGCACAGCTGATGATCGCCGGGCTCGGCGTCCCACTGGTAGCGCCACGCCTGCCATCGCCCCACGCCGCCAGCGACCGCGTCGAGCTCGGCCGGGTGCCACGTCTCGCCGCCGTCGGTGCTCACTTCGACCGACACGATCGGGGCACTGCCCGACCACGCTCGGCCCGTGAGCTCGCACCGGCCGGCGCGTGCCGTCCGAGCACGGGTGAAGAAGTCGGGGATGCCTGGGGGCACCATCAACGAGCGGGGCACCATCCGCGACAGCGGCTCGCCGGGGTCGTCGTCGTCGCGGCGAAACCGGTAGGCCGCCGTGTGCTGATAGCCATCGAACGGCCCGTCGAGAACGGTGACGGCGGTCAACCACTTCACGTTGGTCATGCCGTACCACCCGGGTACGACCGCCCGCAGCGGGAACCCGTGCTGCGGCGGCAGCGGTGCGCCATTCAGCTCGTAGGCCAACAGGACCCCGGCGGATGTCGCCACTTCGACCGTGAGGCTTCGCTGGTAGGCCTGTTCGACACCGCCCTCCACGCCGCGGTCGGCGCCCGTGAGCAGCACCTCGACCGCGTCCGTTCTGACGCCCGCCTGGGCGAGGACATGGTCCAGTTCGACGCCGGTCCACTCCCCCGTCCCGACGGCTTCCACCAGCCACGGCTGGCTGGCGGGACGCGGGTCGAGGAGAGCGCGCCCGTTGCCGGCGCACTCCATGGTCAGCACCCGGGTGGCCACCGGCATCGCCTGAAGGTCGGGCAGCGACAGCTCCAACGGCTGGTCCACGCAGCCGTTGACCCGAAGCGTCCACGTCGACGGGTCGATCGTGGGGATGTCGTAGTGGATCAACAGGTAGTGCAAGCCGACGGGCGTGATCGGGAACCGCAGCGCCTCGAGCGGCATCCCGTGGTTCCGCGTCGCCAGCTGGAGCTCCTCCATCGAAACCGCGGCGGTCACGTCGCGCACTGGTGGATGACGATACGCCCTCCCGACCCACCGGGCCGCAGAGGCTTTGAACCTGCTTCGGCGGTGGCGTCGCCGCCGCGGATAGGGTCGGCACCCGAGTTCGACAGCACCGACGTGAGGAGGGGAGCACCTTGGCCGAGGCAGCTGGCTCGATCCTGGGGAACCCGGTACAGCGACTCGAAGACCCCGCGCTGCTCACCGGGTCCGCGAAGTACGTCGACGACCTGGCGATCGACGGGGCGGCCCACGTCATGTTCGTGCGTTCGCCGGTCGCGCACGGCACGGTGCGCTCGGTGGACGTGGCCGAGGCGGAGGCCATGCCTGGCGTCGTCGGCGTCTACCACGCTGGCAACGACCTCGGTCTCGGCCCCTTCCAGGGCTTCCCGATGATCGCCGACAGCTTCAACCGTCCCGTCTTCGCGGGCGAGACCGTCCGCTTCGTCGGCGACATCGTTGCGGCGGTCGTCGCCGAGACCCGAGCGCAAGCGGTCGACGCGGTCGAGGCCGTCGTCGTCGAGATCGACACGCTGCCCCCTGTCATCGACTCGGCCGACGCGGTGGCCGACGGCGCGCCGATGTTGTTTCCCGCCGCGGGCAGCAACGTGTGCTTCGCCACGAGCTTTGGCGAGGACACGGACCCGCTCGAGGGCGCGGAGGTCGTCGCCGAGGTCGACATGGTGAGCCAGCGCCTCGCGGGCGTGCCGATGGAGACGAACGGTTGTCTGATGGTCCCGACCGATCCGGCCGGCGGATCGCTGACCGCGTGGGTGTCACACCAGGCACCCCACTCGCTGCAGCCCGCGCTGGCGGGTGCCATCGGACTCGACCCTTCGGCCGTGCGGGTCGTTTGCCCGTGGGTCGGCGGTGGATTCGGGCCCAAGGCGGCTGCGTACGTCGAGTACCTCGTCGCCGCGAAGGCTGCACTCGAGTTGGGTCGCCCGGTCAAATGGACCCCCACCCGATCCGAAGACATGCTGTCGCTCGTCCACGGTCGCGACTACGCGATGACGGCCAAGCTCGGCCTCGACCGGGACGGCAAGATCGCCGGCCTCGACGCCACGGTCCTCGCCTCCGCCGGTGCCTACCCGGCCATCGGCGCGGTGCTCCCGCTGTTGACGCAGCTGATGTCGGTGGGCGTCTACGACATCCCGAAGGTCCGGTTCCGAGGTACCTCCGTCGCCACCAACACGACCCCAGTGGGCGCGTACCGCGGCGCAGGCCGGCCCGAGGCGACCCAACTGATCGAACGGGTTCTCGACGTCGCCGCCGACCAGCTCGGCATCGATCCCGTCGAGATCCGCCGGCGCAACTTCCTCGACCCGGCCTCCTTCCCTCTCACCACCACCACCGGCGGCGAATACGACTCGGGCGACTACGCCGGCGCCCTCGACGCCGCCGTCGCGGCCGCCGGCTACACCGAGCTTCGAGCCGAGCAGGAACGGCGACGCGCCGCGGGTGACCCGATCGCACTCGGCATCGGTGTGTCGACGTATGTCGAAGTGACCGCGCCGCTCGGCCTCCATGTCGAGTACGGCGCCGTCGAGGTCCACGACGACGGGTCGGCCTCGATGGCGGTCGGCACCAGCGCGCACGGCCAGGGGCACCACACGGCGTTCGCCATGATCGTCAACGACGTCCTTGGTATCCCCCTCGACCAGATCACGCTCGTGAACTCCGACACCGCCGCGGTGCCCACCGGCGCCGGCACGATGGGCTCCCGGTCGCTGCAGACCGCCGGCAATGCGGTGCACGCGTCGGCCACCGAGGTGCTGGCCCGGGCCAAGCAGATCGCCGCTCATCTCCTCGAGGCGAACACCGACGACATCGTGGTGGGCCAAGGTGGGCTGGCCGTGGCGGGGGTCCCGGCGCGGCCGCTGGATTGGGCCGAGCTGGCGACTGCATCCAAAGATCCCGCCCGGCTGCCCGACGGCATGGTCCCGGAGCCGCTGCGCCACGAGGGCAACTTCGACGGCACCAACTCGACGTTCCCGTTCGGTGCCCACGTGGCGGTCGTCGAGGTCGACACCGACACCGGCAACGTGACGCTGAAGCGTCACATCGCGGTGGACGACTGCGGCCGGATCCTCAACCCCCTCCTCGTGCGGGGCCAACAGCACGGCGGCATCGCCCAGGGAGCCGCCCAGGCGCTGTACGAGTGGGTGCAGTACGACGCGGACGGCAACCCGCTGACGTCGAACCTCACGGACTATGCCATCCCCTCCGCGGCCGAGCTGCCCAGCTACGAGGCGACCAACACCGAGACCGACAGCCC
>WNGB01023648.1_pt1 | contig 15003 bp, 10 predicted proteins | sample 5400681 | NCBI WGS metagenome assembly WNGB01 (sample SAMN13153367, study PRJNA577476) | soil metagenome | isolation source: 115 cm soil or saprolite under grassland replicate 2 | place: USA:California | collected 2016-06-15
ATTTCCACGAGACCACGCGCAGGTCGTCATCCAGCTAGCAATGATTGTCTGATTGACACGACTTTTCAGAGGTGTTAGTCGGGCTTCGAGTCATAGCGGTTTTGGAAGAGAGTTGACGAAACCCGGAGTTCTCATATTACGGGGGTGCTTATGAGGCGCGACAGATCCAAGTCGATGGTGCTTCTCCAAATCTCTCTTGGCGCGCTACTGCTCGGTCTCTTCATAGGCGGCGTCGCTTTTCCGCAAACTTCTTTCTTCCAGGGGAAAACCGTTACCATCCTTGAGAGTAGCGCGCCCGGCGGAGTCGGGAGCATGCGGACCAAAGCCGTTGTTCCTTTTCTCCAGAAGTATATTCCGGGCAATCCCACTATTGTGATGCAGTACATGGACGGCGGCGGCGGGCGGAAGGCGGCAAACCACCTTTATAAATCGGTCCGCCCGGACGGCCTGACCATCGGCCGTATGTCGACGCCATTCGTGATGCAACCCATTCTCGGAGAGAGTGGGGTTCTCTATGACATCGATAAAGTGAGTTATCTGGGTACCAGCTACAGCGGCGGCTATCATGTTTTTATTTCGCGCAGGGAGGCGGGCGTCGACAGTCTGGAGAAGCTCCGCGCGGCTTCAGGTATGAGAATCGGCTCCCAGTCAGTGGGTCACTTGATCTACATCTCCGGCCGAATGTTTGGGTACCTGATCGGGCTGAAACAACCCAGATTCGTCACCGGATACAACTCACCCGAACTCGATATCGCTATCGAGCAGGGTGAGATAGACGCCAGGACAACCGTCGCGGACAATCTCCTGCACGAGAAACCTCAATGGGTCGATAAAGGTCTGATGGACTTCCACGGCATCATCGAGATTCCGAAGGGACGGAAACACACCCATCCCCGCTTTGCCGAACTCTCTGACATCGAGAGCTTTGCCAGGTCGGCCATGGACCGGAAACTTGTTGCGCTGTACCGGACCTTCGTCGGCAGCGGAAACCCATTTATACTGCCTCCTGGCACGCCTAAAGACCGGGTCCATATCCTGCAGGAAGCGATGCGCAAGACTTATAGAGACCCCGAGTTTTTCAAGGAGTATACAAAGCTCACCGGCCTAAAGGCCGAACCGCAAATGCCGGAGGAACTGGAGCGAACGATCAAAGACATGCCCCGCGACCGCGAAGCCGTAGAGCTATTCAAAAAACTCACTGGTCCCGACCTGTTACCGCAAAGGTAACGAGGAGATGGGGGGTCGCTTTTAGGCATGGGGGCTCAGACTTTTATATCATGACTATCTTAGAAGAAAGTATGGAAATAAAAGTCTGACTCCTTCCCTTCTCCCTTCTCTGACCCCTTCTCCTTAGAAACCGTCCATTAGCGCATGCCTGACAAAGACTCTCCCACCAACTTTCTTGCTGCGAGTCCCATGAGAGCGGTTAGCAGGATCAGCATCACTCCGATCGCTGCGGCTTCGGGAATCCTTCCCGCCTGCCAATAAATCCATATCCAGACCGAAAGCACCTCGTTGTTGTCGCTGGCGAGCACGAGTGGCACCGAAAAAGTGCGCAGAGAGTGTGCGACCACCCAGATCCAGCCGGCAACCAGCGAGGGCATCAAAAGCGGTGTCGTGATCTTCCAGATGATGCGCAGACGACCGGCTCCGGAAACAGAGCCGGCCTCTTCCAGTTCCTGATGTATCTGGAGGAGACCGGCGTTTGTCGTACGCGTCGCGAAGGCTAGGTACTGGGTCGCGAGGCCCAAAACAATGATCCAGATCGACCCGTAAATTCCCAGGGGCCGCAGCGCCGGTTGCAGGTAAACAAAAATCATCGCCAATGCGATGACGACTCCGGGAACCGCGTATGAAATAAAGGTGAGGCCGTCGAGCATGAGACCGGCGCGATGCTTGAGGCGAACTACCACCCAGGAAATCAGCAGCGCGATCAACATGGTCACGATGCCGGCGCCAATCGCCATCACCACGGTGTTGATCGTGTCGTGGAAGAATCTGGGAGTCGTGGCGACGTTGATATAGTGGTCGAAGGAAATCATTTTCATCGCCTCCATCGACGGGACGACGTAATACGGAACGATGGAGGCCCAAACCAACACCAACAGCGGACAGAGAAGGGTGAGAAAAAAATAGACGGCGAATAAGGCCAGAGCCGGATAGCGCCAGCCTCCCAAACGATAGCGAATGGGACGAAATCCGCGTCCACGGATCACCGCAAAGCGTTCTCCTTTGCGGATCATCCGTACGTAGAAGTAAGACAACACGGTCATGATCGTCATGAAAAAGATGGCGTACGCCGCGCTAAGACCATAGTCGACCGGAAAATGATAGCGCGCGGTAAAATAGATAAGCGTGCTCAGCACAAAGATGCCGGCAGCCAGGCCGACCGTAAGCGGCGCCTCAAAGGATTCGAGATGAGAGACGAAGGAGTAAATCGTCGCAGCCGCCAGCGCGGGCATCAGCAAGGGAAGCGTGATTCTACGCAATACGTCTTGGGGAGCGGCTCCCGACAGTCGCGCCGCTTCTTCCAAAGCGGGATCCATCAGACGGAAGGCGCCGACAATCATGAGAAAGATGGTGCTCACGCCTCGCATCCAACTGAGGAAGATGATTCCCCACAGGGATTGGATGTTTAAGGGTCCGTCGTCGAGGGAGAAGCCGAAAAGCGAAATCAGTCCTCGCAGCGCAATATTGATTAGCCCCATCCTGGGCGCGAGCAAGAGCATCCACGAAAGCGCGAACAGAACGCCCGGTATGGCAAGCGGCAGAAGAACCGCGATCCAGGCCAGCGTCCGGAATGGCATATCGGTGCGCTCGATGAGCCAAGCGAACAGGACCGCAACAACAAGTCCGCCCAGCGTCGAGATCACCGATATAATCACCGTGTTGACGAGGGCCGTATGAAAAAACGGGTTGCTGAACAGGACGTAGTAGTTGCGCAAGGTCCACGGCCCCGCGAGAGAAGAGGGAGGGCCGGTCCTGATGCTGTTCAAGACGAGTAACAGCATGGGAACAAGCAGGAGCCATAGCGTAATCACAACCGCCAGAATCAAGACCAGACTGCTGAGACTCAGCTTGCATGAAACATTGAACACGGCCCATCTGCTTATTCGCGCGCGATCCCGGTGCTCCAATAGGCTCATCTATAAGCTTCCCACACCCGCAGTTTTGAATGGATCTGAATTGACGAGAACGAAATAAATTGGGGTTATGAATCTACCTTGGCAGCGAGCGATTCGGTAAATCCCAATGAGGGGAATCGGCTGGCTCGATGCGACGAAAATAAATCTGCTCGACGATCTCACTTCGAAAACTGACTAGATTATTGTTAATTCTTAGCCCCCCTTTCTCTCCGGCTTTGGGAAGCCCCAAACTTCAAGTATCTTGCGCATGAGCTCCTCGGTTCTGATGGCAGTGTCCCAATCAGTCACCTTTAGGGGTCTGCCCATTTTTTTGATCTGCGCGCCTATTTCCGATTCCGGATGGAAAATGCTCTCCCGTCCCGTGCGCAGGTATTTGACCCCTTTGGCCGCAACCCAGCCGGTCATCAGGAGCGCGGCGTTTGGATTTGGCGCTCCCTTTACTGGACTGAGCATGATTTCCCGCGATGCCACGATGGGTCCCTCGGGAAAGACGAAACTGACGGGAAAATTAGTTTTGCCTTGGGCAGCGCGGTACCACGATCCATGGCTGGCAGGGCACGAGAGAATCACCTCGCCTGACGCCACCATCGTCACGGCCAATGAATTGCCGCGGAACCATTTCGGCTTATTGGCAAGCAACTTCCTGGCGTAATCAAAGGTCCAATCTTCGCCATACCCGTACATGACGGAGACCATGTGAGTGGGCCGGACATCCACCGACATCTTGTTCATGAAATAGGGGTTGTAACAATCCGCCCATGTTTTTGGCACGCGGTCCTTAGGCACTAGCTTATTGTTATAGTAGATTCCAGCAGGATTATTGCCGACTGAAACGGCGAATCCTTGAGGGTGAATCATTCTCTGATCCATGCCAAAAATCTTCTGCCAATTCACCGGATCGATCAGAAAGCCTTGCTTTTGGAAGTCGTCCGCGGCTTCGTCCTCGATGCTCATCAAATCGTAGGGAAACAATCCTGCTTGCATTTCGGAGAGTATCCGCTGCCTTTGCTCGCCGCCCATAATCCGTTTGTAATTGATCTTGATGAACGGAAATTCCTTTTGAAAGGCTTTGTGCATTTCCCGGACTTCGTGCTCTTCCAGATTGGTTGACCAGCTAAGCTTGCCTTCCCTCTTGGCCCCTTGGACGATGGAGTCGAGAGTTGGCCCTTTGGCGGCATCAGCCGCGCGCGCATTTGTCATGCCGCCTGCTACGCCAATAACCAGCGCATTGATGCACGCGGCGATACCCCAGAATAACCGGAACTTCCGAGTCACGTTTAACCTCCTTGCTCGCTCAAGCTCGAGTCTTGTTCGATGACGACAAATTTCGGGCGCAGCTCGCGCATATCGCCGACGCGGTCTAGTTCTCTGATGCATTGGATGAATTCCTCGCTTTTCCGATTACCGATCACCGACGAGGTCAAGTCACGCGCCTTATCCTCGACCTCTTGCGTCGACAGCGGATTTTCCGGCGTGCCGCGATAAGTCGAAAGGTATTTCGCCAGCCGTCTACCGTCTCGGGTGAGGACTTCCAGTCGTACCTGTCGTGGCGACACGCTTTCCAGCAGTTCGGGATCGGCGACGAGCTCAATCCGTGACTTGAGAGCAGCGATGGATACATCGCCGGCTGTTTTGTCGGCATGCGCCATCGCAAAGGAGACTTCGCCGTGGACGAGCGCCAAGGCGAGGATGTGCTGTAGGTTCACGTCCGGCATTTCTCTGTTGTTGACGGTCGCCGCTCTGTGCTCCGGCAGGCGCACGATCAGCCGCTCAATATCGTCGGCGCGTAGCTTATGTTCCGCGACCATTTCAAACAACGCCTCGAGAGGCGCCTGAATAGGAGAACCCACACAATATTTTTTGATACTGGTCTGAGCTATTTCGAAGTTCTCTCCCAATCCGCGAACCAATTCCTCGGGCCGTGGGTCGGGTGAGTAGGCGCGCAAGAAATTACGTTCGCCGTGAAACGGGTCGGCGGCGCCGCCAGCGCCAACTTGCGCCAGATTGACGGCTGTGACGCCGTTGCGGGCCGGCATCCCACCGAGCACGAAAGCCTTCTCGATATGTTCTTTAGCGCGAATGTAGCTGCCGATGCCAGCGGCTTGTTGAGCGCTATAGGCGAGCGCCCAACCGACCTGCTGCGCATCGAGACGCGCCAAGACTGCGGCCGCAGCGCATGCGCCGAAGGTGTTTCCCAGACTACGGCTGCTGTGGCCCGTAGCCGATAGGGACAGAGGATTAAGAGCCCGTCCTACCCGGCATCCCACGTCATAACCAACCACGACCGCCTGCAGGAAAGCCTTACCGCTACTTCCCATCTGCTCACCCATCGCCAGCGCTGCCGGAACAACGGCACAACCCGGGTGTGTTCCGGATGCCGCGTGTGAATCATCTGTTTCATCGGCATGGGCCGAGGTCCCATTGGCGAGCGCAGCCAGTGTCGCTGAGCTGAGCAGCGAACTTCCGATTACCTGAGCCACGGGAGGACCGCCTTCGCTCTTGACGTAACGCCGTATGACCTCTCCCGGTTTCAGCCGGGAGCCGGAAATCATTGCAGCGAAGGTATCGAGAATGTGTTGTTTCGCTTGCACGACGACTTCTTCAGGCAACGGTAAAGTCAAGGCTGTCGCAACGTAAGCGGACAGGATTGGGGTAATCTTGGAGGGTGTAATCAAAGGGTCGGCCTCGGGGGTAGATATCAGGTCTGTTATTTGGTGAGCAGCCCTCTCGATCGACTGGACAGACAAAAAGGGGCAAGCCCCAGTCTTGTCCAAAATAATTTCTAAGAAACTCTCCGACTTGGAGTAAGATGTGCAGAGTCAAATCGCACGGACGGCGTGTCTGCGCCGTTCTTACTCACAAGCCGGAGGTAAACGTATGATAGCCGGTAGCGAGGGAGGAGATGCAGAGGTCAGGCATGAGTCTGGATTCTACCGCCTAGGACTCAATCATTACTATCGGAAGACTTTCGATTGTCATAGCTGAAGATCAGCGAGCACTTCGTACCAGCTGTTCTGGCCTTTCCGTATAGGCTTGACGTTCAGCTCTTTCCGCCAGACGTCGAGCGACTTGTCTAATCCCTCTTCCCAAGAACTGCAACCGGCGACGAATCGAAAATTTCAGAGACTCTCTGCTTTCCGAGCCGGTCCGTTTTTTTTGCCCGCCGCACACCTGAGACTCAACAATATTCTCAGTTCGCTTTCCGGGCAGCCTGCGCCGAGGCTGGACGATTTAGTTGGAAATACTCCTTACCGTTGTGGTAGGCGATCTTCTCCTTGGTCTTCTGCGAAAGATCCGGATGGTTCCACAGGTACTTGAGGTTCTTGGGAAACTCACCGTCCCAGTGGGGAATATCGGAAGCGTAGAGAAAGTGGTCGTCGCCGACATACTCGATGGTTTGAGGCAGGAGTCGCTCCTCGGCTTCGAGACTGAAGTAGACCCGGGATTCACGCACCACCTCGCTGGGTTTTTTCTTTAGATGAGGCGCTTCGAACTCGCCGCGCAATTCCCAGTGCTCGTCCATGCGGTCCAGCCAGTACGGGAGCCAGCTGGCGCCGATTTCAAGAAAGGCTAGGCGCAGCTTGGGGAAGCGCACCGGGACACCCTGGAAAATAATGCTGGTGAAATGCAGGAAGATGCCGACGGGGAACGTGTAGGTGTGCACCTCGGCGAAGGTTCTGAGCGCGCCCGCGCCGACTTCGGCCGAAGAGCTACGGTTGCCGTGAACGGAGAGCGGCACATTGAGCCGCTGCGCCTCTTCGTAGAGCGGGTCGTACATCGGATCGCCGAGCGCCGTGGGCAATCCCATGGAAAGCAGCTCGAAGCTCACCAAGCCCAATTCAGTGACACCCCGGCGCAGCTCCTTGGCCGCCTCGTGCGGCCACTTGAGCGGAAGCACGCCCACGCAGTGGATGCGGTCGGACAGCGCGTTGTACTCCTTGGCGAAGTGATCGTTGGCGGCGCGGCAAGCGGCGACGCAAAACTCCGGCTCGCGCAGCTTCGGGATGTTACCGGAGCCGGTAGGAAACAGCACCGCCTCTTCGATGTTGTATTCGTCCATGATCTTGAGCCACGTCTCGACCTGCTGCGCCGGGCTCATGCCGCGATCGTAGCCGCGGTAGCCAAGAGTGTCGAAGAGATCCGTGTCGAAGGGCTGATCGGACGGCCAGAGACCCGTGTTGCGGCGGTTCCACGGCGGTTCCAAATATTTGCGGATGTCGCTTTGGCGTTCCAACACATGTCCATCAGCGTCTATTACCGGCGGCCAGTCAGCCATGTTCCTTCCTCCTTCAATCGCTCGTTTGAGTTCACGATGCCGCAGTTCCTCCTTCAATCGCTCGTTTGAGTTCACGATGCCGCAGCGTATCACCACGCCGGGATGTGTCAACCGTTTAGTGCGGCTGCCATGTGATTGTTAAGTCTGATCCTACCAACTTCATCTTGCCTTGCAGACAGGGCTGGACAGATGTCTCCGTATTGCCGGCCTGGGGCATCGAGAAGACTCTGCAGTTTGCGAAGAAAATTTCCACGCAAAACCCAGTGTGGGTTGGGGGACATTCGCGGGCGATCGGCGCGCTTTCTACGGGGGAACACGCAGTGTACTTGGGCGCGAATTTAACCGGCACAAAGAGATTCATGAGTAAGGACGTCACCGGCGCACTCCGCTACAAAATGGTCGAGCCCATTCCGGTCCGGATCGGTGACCATGAGGCTGTATTCGACAAGGCCGATTCTCCCTATGCAGCTTTGTTGTGGTTAGAGTTCGTTTCCGGCCCGGAAGCGCAAAAGCTCATCGAATCGGGCTACAAGGGCTCGATCTTCTCTCCCGGCACAACGGCTTTTCAAGTGGCCCGCGCAAAGAAGCTTTCTTTGGTGGACTGGCGGCATTACACCAAAATGCAAGAATATATGCGGCTCGTCGTTGAAGCGTATGGGTTTCCGAAGGCCGAAGCCGTCGGCAAAAAATAGTTTAGTTGTAGAGGGGTGCCATGCGACCGGTAAATTTAGGAGCGGTGTGTTCTCGACTGTGCTTTCACGGGATCGACTTGGCAAATAACCGTATGGCTGTTAGTGTCCGGCTGGCTGCGAACCGTGAAACATGCGTTAAGTTCAAATCAGATTTTTGATCGTTAAACGGGAGAAGTACTGCCATGCTAAAGTTCCGCGTTGTGGCTTTTTCTGTCTTGCTTTCGCTGGCTCTCGGCGCGTACCAGATATTTTTTCCGTCAGCCACGGGCCCATCTTTCATAACCTCTGGCGCTCAGGCGCAGGTTGCAGCGAAGAAGGAGCAGAAAGTTACCGCTACGATCGCCCTGCCGGGCGTGCAGGTGGAGACCTTGAACCCCTACGCTCATTCGACCACGCAGATCTATCCGACCTGGAAACATGTGATCGAGCCACTGATCGAATGGAGCTGGAGCAAGAAACAAATTGTTCCTATTCTCGCCGAGTCGTGGAGCAATCCGGACCATAACACTTGGGTGTTCAAGCTTAAGAAGGGCATCAAGTTCCACGATGGCAGCGATTTCACGTCGGCCGACGTCGTGCACTCGTTAACGCGTATTCAGAAGGACCCCGATAGCAAACAGTCGAGCTCCATCGCCCACGTTATCGCGATCGAGGCGGTCGACCCCCTTACTGTCCGATTGCGCACGAAGAGTCCGGATGCTGCGCTGCTGTTCCGCCTGGCGCAGCGCTTCATCACCAATAAAGCCGCCTACGACCGTTTGGGCGCGGCCGCGGCCGATAAGCTCGCGCTCGGCACGGGGGCCTATAAGTTCAAAGACTGGGTGCGGGGTCAGTGGTTCGTCGTGGAGAAGAATCCCAGCTACGCTCATAGCGACCACAAGCCGATGGTGGACGAAATTGTGTTTCGTAACATAGCGGAATCGGAGGTGGCGATCACCTCGCTGTTGAACCGGGAAGTGGACGTCATCTCCAACGTCCCGCCCGAGAGCGCCGCACGGGTGACCGGCAGCGCGCGCATCGAAAGCGCCCGCACGATCAATATCATGTTCCTGGGCATGCACAGCTCGGTGCCGCAGTTCGGTAACAAACTCGTTCGTCAGGCGGTCAACTATGCCATCGATCGAAACGCTCTCGCCAAGAGCGTGCTCAGGGGCAACGCCTATCCCATGGACGCGCCTGTCGGACCGGACCAGTACGGCTACAGCCGCGAGCTCCGTCCCAAATACATACATGACCCGGCGAAAGCGAAGAAGTTACTCGCCCAAGCCGGCTATCCCAACGGCTTCGAGGTCGATTTCCTGGTTCCGCTTGGGCAATACAACAAGGTCAAAGATGTGGCGGAGGCGATCGGCGGCATGCTCAACGAGGTTGGCATCCGCGCCAAGCTCCGCACGCAGGACCAAGATAGCGGCTTCGCCGCGATCCAAAATGGCAAAGTCGGTATGTATATTTTCGGACGCGGAGCAGTCATCGACCCCAGTGAGTACCTGCACCAGTACTTCCGCACGGGAGTCACCAAGCGATTGGAATTCTCCAACCCGCCCGTGGATGCCGCGCTCGAAGCGGAACAGGCGAGTTTCGATCCTGCCCAGCGAGTGAAGCTACTGCAGAAAGCCATGTCGGTGCTGATGGATGAAGCGCCGGTGGCCTGGCTCTACCAGTATCAGGGCCTGCAGGGAGTAAGTAACAAGTTCGACTTCAAGGCAAATCCTGGAGAGGACGTCTACGGCTGGGATCTCAAACCCCGGTTACGCTAGCGCAGAATCAAAACAGAACAGGCTCAGCGTTTGTTTTGCTGAGAAAAGACGCGCGAGCTTTCCAGCGCGCGTTGAGATTTCACGGACAGGAATGAGTGCGCTCTCTTAATCCGCACTTAACCTATCTCAGTAGCCTCGCCCTCAATAATTTGCTGACGAATCGTTTGCTTTCACTGACCTGCCCAGTGGTAGCATCGATCAACAGTCGGAACGCGCGATGCGCGCAGGATATAAACGTATTCACTGGGCCGGCTCGCAGTGCAGCAACCGGGACAATCAAAGGAGATAATTAAATATGGAGCAAGACTTTGTTGGTAACAGCGAGGCCCAGAAGGCCGGCAGGATAGAAGTGCAATGACTCCCTTTTCCTGGAGCAATCCCTACGCCTGGCCGCGCAAGCCGCTGCTCGCGCAAAACGTCGTCGCCACCTCCCAGCCGCTCGCCGCGCAGGCGGGGCTGCAGATGCTCGCCGCCGGCGGCAACGCCGTGGACGCGATCCTCGCCACCGCGATCACGCTGTCGCTGGTCGAGCCGGTGTCGAACGGCATCGGCTCGGATGCTTACGCGCTCGTCTGGGACGGGCGCAAGCTGCACGGCTTGAACGCTTCGGGACGCTCGCCCGCCGCGTGGACGCCCGACTACTTTCGCGGCAAACAGGCCATGCCGGCGCGCGGTTGGGACACGGTTACCGTGCCGGGCGCCGTATCGGCATGGGTCGAGTTGCACGACAAGTTCGGCAAGCTGGCGTTCCGCAAGCTCTTCGAGCCGGCGATCCGCTACGGCCACGAGGGCTTCCTCGTCTCGCCGACCATCGCGGGACAGTGGCAGGCGCAGGTCGACAAGCTGAAGAACCAGCCCGGCTTCGCCCAGGCGTTCCTGCCAGGAGGACGCGCGCCTCGCGTCGGAGAAAAATTCGCGTTCAAGAAACATGCCCTGGCCCTTGAAAAGATCGCGGCCACGAAGGGCAAGGCATTCTATCGCGGCGAGCTTGCCGCAAAGCTCGAGGCGGCGGCGAAGAAGCAAGGCGGGGCGCTGCGCGCGTCCGACTTGGCGGCGCACCGGCCCGACTGGGTGAAGCCGCTCGAGATGGACTATCGCGGCTACACGCTGCACGAGATTCCGCCCAACGGCCAGGGCATCGTGGCGCTGATCGCGCTCGGTATCCTTGGCAACTTCGACTTGCGCTCGCACCCGGTCGACGGCGCCGACAGCGTACACCTGCAGATCGAGGCGGTGAAGCTCGCTTTTGCCGATGGCTGGCGCTACGTAGGCGACATCGACCACATGGATGTGCGGCCGCAGGCACTGCTCGCCAAGGAATACCTGAAGTCGAGGTCCAAGCTCATCGATCCGAAGCGCGCGCAGGATTTCGGCCACGGCAACCCGCCGAAAGGCGGCACCGTGTACCTCACCGCGGCTGATGCCTCCGGCATGATGGTCTCCTTCATCCAGTCGAACTTCATGGGCTTCGGCTCGGGAGTCGTGGTGGAAGGCATCTCGCTGCAGAACCGCGGCAGTAACTTCGTGCTCGAGCCGGGCCACCCCAACTGCGTCGGGCCCGGCAAGCGCCCGTACCAGACCATCATTCCCGGCTTTGTCACGAAAAACGGCCGGCCGGTGATGAGCTTCGGCGTGATGGGCGGCACCATGCAGCCGCAGGGCCACACGCAAGTGATGGTGCGCATCGCCGACTACGAGCAGAGCCCGCAGGCGGCCTGCGACGGCCCGCGCTTCCGAGTCGTGCAGGGCATGGAGGTGAGCGTCGAGGACGGCTTCCCCGCTGCTTCGCTCGAGGAGCTGAAGCGCCGCGGGCACCGCATCGTGACGGTGGACGACTACAACCAGTTCGGCTGCGGCCAAATGATCTGGAAGCTCGACGGCGGCTACTTCACCGCCAGCGATCCGCGCCGCGACGGGCAGGCAGTAGGTTTCTAGACCAAAAAATCGGGGTCGGAGCGCGACGATTAACGCAGCCGTTGCTTTCATCCGCGAACTCAGTGATAGCATTTCTCAGCAACTGGAACCTTCGATGCAGCGCGGGACATAAACGCACTCACTGAGCCGGCTCTCAGTACAACAGACGGAACAATCAAAGGAGACACTCAAGTATGGAGCAAGACTTTGTCGGTACCAAGCGCTGGATACGGCAGGCCTCTCCCTATGAAGTTTACATGGAGGAGCAAAATCTCCCCATCCATCGCGGCACGGTGGGCTTCTACGACATCCGCGACCTGACTTTGGGATCTTGGAAGCGCATGGGCGCACAAGGCGCGTTCATCGAGCTTAACGGCTGCGGCGGGCTCCAGGGGGTGTACGTTATCACGGTGCCCGGCGCCGGCGCCGTTACTGCTGAAAAGCACATGTACGAGGAGATCTTCTACGTGCTCGAGGGGCGCGGCACGACGGAGATCTGGAGCGGCGACGATGCCAACAAGAAGCAGACCTTCGAGTGGCAGCCGGGTAGCCTCTTCTCGCCACCACTGAATACCTGGCACCGCATCGTCAACGCCGCCTCCAGCCCTGCCTTACTACTTGGCGTGACCAACGCGCCGCCGATCTTCCAGATGTACCGGACTCAGGACGCGCTGTTCAACAACCCATACCAGTTCAAGGATAGGTACGACGGGAGTGCGGATTATTTTAAAGCGCATACCGAACTCGGAAAAGATCCGCGCCACGGCCGCGCGCGCAACTACGGTAATATTATCCCGGACGCGGACCGCGTGGAGCTGCCGCTCGACGGCCAACGCGGTGTGGGTCACCGAACTTTCTTTTGGAGCCTGTCCGGGAATAGTTATCAGGGGTTCATTGCGCAATACGCGCCCGGCCGCTACTCGCGATGTCACGCCCATGAAGCCGGCCCGGTGCTGCTCTGTCTAGGCGGCAAGGGCTACACCATCACATGGCCTGGCGAGGTAGGCACGACGCCGTGGATAGACGGCAAGGACGAATTGGTCCAGCGACAGGACTACAAGCCTGGCGGCATCGTGAGCGCGGCCCCGGGCGATGCCGGCTGGTTCCACGGTCACTTCGGCGCATCCAAGGAACCTTTGCGTGTGCTGGCCTTCCTGGGCGGCTATCCCAGGCGAGTCAAGGGTGTACCGGGTGTAGATTGGCGCGGTTTGAATCTCGACATCAAAGAGGGCGGCAACACCATCGAGTACCGCGACGAGGACCCGCATATCCGCAAGATGTTCCAAGAGCAATTGGCAAAGGAAGGCGCGAACTTCAATATGCCTGAGGAAGCATATTTGTAAGCTGGCCGAGTCGCTCTAATCCAGTGAACTGCAACTAAGGGTCGCACGTTAAATCCAGGCCGCCCAGATCGTCATACCAGTGAAAACCGGTATCCAGAAAGGACGCATGCCATGCGCTCCTACTGAAATTCCTGATTCCGGGTCGCGCCAGCTATCGCCATCCTGCGCGGAAGGACGACTGTATTATTCAAAGCTTTTCACAGACAGGACACTAGTGTTGCGCGGAAGCGAGTCTAAACCCCCGGTCGTGATAAAATCACACTAATAAAGGGCAGCGTATGCAGACTTTCTGGGGCATTATTTCCTTATTGCTAGCGATTGGGTTCATCGGCGCAGTAGCTCTTATTGTTTATCTGGTGATAGGAGCATTCCTCTCCGTGAGAAAAGCCACGAAGCAAGCCGATGCGGAGCGTGAGAAGTCGCGTGTTGAAATGGAATCTTTGAATAGCGAAGCGATACGGTCGCAGTTGTTGAACTATAGTTATTTTACGGCGTCATTGCGCGCCACCCCGACGCTCCAAAATTTCTTGTCCCAAATCGAGAACAAAGAAGAAAAGGTATTAGCATCGGCGTATTCTTCTGAAAAACAAATCTACGGAATGCTTCACAAAGCGGAGCGAGAAGCAGGCTACCACGGCCGTCCGGAGTGTCTCGACTACTACCGCGAGATATTCGATTTGTTGCGAGAGCTAGGCAGAAGAACCTGACCGGCACGCCACCGTCCGAAGGCGTATCGCGATACGCCCCTACATCCGGCCTTCCTATTGGGATTTTTTTGCGTATTTTGCTTTCTCTGCGGCTAAATCATGCGATCCCGAATCTTCGTGGCGAATACTGCTTCGATTACAGCACACCCGCCCCACGAGCCCATTTATATTTCGCGCCGAGCACGGCAACCGGCAGCTCCGTCGTGTACGGATAAGCCACGACGCCGCGTTCGTAGAGATATTCGCTCGCCTCTTCGACTTCGACATCGCCAACCAGAGACGCCACCACTGGTTTATCGATGTCTTTGTCGCGCGCTTCTTGAACGACTTCGGCGCAAAGTTTGGCGAATACCATCGGCGGCGTGATGATCGTGTGCCAGTAGCCGAGAATCAGCGAATGAATGCGCGGCTCGCCGAGCGCGTAGCGAATCGTGTTGGCGTAGGTGGTCGGCGGCTCGCCGCCGGTGATGTCGACCGGATTGCCCGCGGCTCCGAACGGCGGGATGAATTTGCGAAACGCCGTGTCGAGGTCTGGTGGCATTTTCATCAAAGATAGGTCGTTGTCGACGCAGGCATCCGACAATAGAACGCCCGATCCGCCGGCACCCGTGATGATTACGATATTTTCACCCTTCGGCGTCGGCAGCACTTGCAACCCGCGGGCGAATTGCAACAGATCGTTTAAACTCTTCGCGCGAATGACGCCGCACTGGCGCAGCACGTCATCATAAATCTTGTCGTTCCCTGCCAACGCGCCTGTATGGGAAACCGCGGCGCGGGCGCCCAGCGCCGTCCGACCGGCTTTCAGCATGACAATGGGTTTTTTCTTTGACACCCGGCTCGCGACTTCGGCGAAAGACCGGCCGTCTTTCAAGTCTTCGCAGTGCATGGCGATCACCTGCGTGTTGTCGTCCTGCTCGAAATAAGTCAGCAGATCGTCTTCATCGAGATCGGACTTGTTGCCGAGACCGACGATGGCGGAAACGCCCATCCGAGTGGTGCGCGAAAAGCCGATGATCGACATGCCGACGCCGCCTGACTGCGAAGAGAGCGCAACTTTGCCCTTGACGTCGTAGGGCGTACAAAAAGTCGCACAAAGATTTTGCGGCGTGTAGTAAAAGCCGTAAATATTCGGCCCCATGACGCGCACGTTGTGCTTGCGCGCGAC
>WNGB01023384.1_pt1 | contig 15001 bp, 18 predicted proteins | sample 5400681 | NCBI WGS metagenome assembly WNGB01 (sample SAMN13153367, study PRJNA577476) | soil metagenome | isolation source: 115 cm soil or saprolite under grassland replicate 2 | place: USA:California | collected 2016-06-15
CGTAACTGCACGGGAGGAAATCCGCCTCGAAAATCGGCTCCAACACCAGCTTCAACGACGCCTGGACCACCCGGTCGGCCACGGTCGCGATCCCCAGGCGGCGCTTCTTCTTGCCACCAGGCTTCGGGATCATCCGCTCGCGTCTCCACCGCGCAGAGCAGGATCATCGCCAGGTACCCCGCCCAGAACCGCGCCCAGGGTCCGTTCCACGCGGCCAGCGTGGCGAGGTAGCAGCCCGGCGAACGCGACCACGATGGTGTACCCGATCGCGGCGCCCCAGCCGTGCGCGTACTGATGGACGCCGGCGCGGAAAGCCTCAACTCCCGCATCCAGGCCATCCGGGTGGCCGCCCGCGGCTACCGCAACCGGAACAACTTCAAAACCGCCATCTACTTCCACTGTGGCGGGCTTCAGCTCTACCCACAGACCCACGGAATCTAGAATGGTAGCGTCGTTGCCTGACAGCGGGTTGCTCCGTCCGGCGTGGTGCGACGACGAGCGGTCGCTGCGGGGCTTGTCGGGCGGGGAGGATCGGCGGTTGGATTCCGTCCTTGCGTGCGGGTCTGCATCAGGGCGACCGGGATTGAGCGACGTTGATCGGCGCCAATTGTCGTACCTCGACGCATTGCGTCTTGGCGCCGTTGACGTGGCGGAACAACTGGCGGGTTCGTATCCCGGCGCCGCGCTCTGGCGGGTGGATTGGGCGACCGGTACGGATCTTGATCCAAGACTTCATCTGAAGGTGCATGTCGGGCCGGTGACGGCAATGGCATTCGGGGTGATTGGACAGCGGCCGCTGCTCGCCGTCGGCTCCCACGAACGCGGCTCCCGCGTGGGCGAGTCGAGCTGTCGGCTGCGAGTGTGGGACGTACTGTCCGGGCAGTCGCGCGAGTTGCCGTGCGGCGATCCTGTCCGGTGCCTGTCGTTCGCGATGATGGCCGAGGATCCCGTGCTCGTGTCCGGGCACGACGGTGGGTGGTTGCGGATCTGGGACATCGTGGATCCATCACTACGCAAGACGGTGGACACAGGCGACGATGACCTGATCGAACTGTACGTCGCAGAGTCTGGCCGCCGGGCGCAGGTGGTGACCACGGATTCGAAATGGCGTGTGCAACGTCGGTCGTTGCCGACCGGCGAGCGACTCGGCGTGCCGGACGGGGCTCAGGCGTGCTCGTTGGCTGGAGGCCGGCTGGCCAACGGGCGACGTGTTCTGTTGATGGGTGGCGATGACCTGTCGCTATGGGATCTCGACGGCGGCGAGTTGCTGAGCCTGCGGGTACCGCAGGAGTGCATGAGGGTTCGCAGTGTTGTGCTGTCCACTGTGGACGGCCGGGATTGCGTGACAGTGGTCGACGAGGCGCATCTGATTGTCACTTTCGATCTGGCGACCGGTGCGTTGATCAGCGCCCCCATCACCGCCCATGTCAACCGCCGCCCTGATGGGCTGATGGAGATGCACGGTACTTCATCGCCTCATCCCAAACTGGCAGCGGTGTCGGGAACGCTGGCGGTGTCCACGCAATGGCGGGTGCATCTGTGGAACCTTGGCACATCCCGACAGGAGAAGCCGGCAATCACGGGTCCGGTCGCCGGCTCCCTGGTACAAGCAGTCAGGTGGCAGGATCGTGACCTGCTGCTCACGGGGTCGTCCTACGACGGCGTGGTGGCTCTGTGGAACCTCGACCTGCCTGTTGTTCGCGCACCCGGTCACAACGAGCGCGTCTGCCGAGTCGTCTTGGCAGACCCCGCCGACGTGGTGGTGAGCGCTGACGAGGGTGGAACGATCGTGGCGCGGCACGGCACAGATGGGCACTTGGTGGCGGTGCCGTTGGCAACTGGCATCGAGAGCACGCGCGCGCTTGCGGCGTGGTTCGACGGCCATGATGTCATCGCGGCGCAAGGTGCCGGTTCGAGGTATGTCAGCGACGGCAACCTGCGACGATGGAACGTGACCACCGGCGATCAGTACGGACCGCCGATCTATGCGCATCGCACCTATCTGCATTTCCTCTCTCGCGTAAACCTGGCGGGCGGCGAAGCCCTGGTAACGTTCGGCCCAGGGAACATGCTCAAGATCTGGGGACTCGCCGATGGCGCCCTTCTTGCCGAGACCCCGACCGGAGTAACATCCAAGGTCACCGGGTTCGCGATCGCAATCATCGAGGGCAAGATGTTCGCGGTGCTGAGCTCCTACAGCCAACCCATTACACTGTACATTTTGGACGATCTGGCGGCGCCGCCAATCATCATCCCCGAGGCCGGCGATGACATCGTCCTGGACGTCGTGGGTCCGTGTGTCGTCGCTGCGCATTTCGACTACGAACGCAGCAGACCGGATACCGTCCGCGTCTGGCACATCTCCGGCAGCCGGATCGGGCCGGACATCCGCGGCTCGACAGCGGTCGCCACGGCGGCGGGGCGGACGTGGCCCGCTGTGTACATTGGCCGCGTAGACGGCACCGTCTCGCTGACGGATATGGAGACAGGCCGCGATCTGTGTCCCCCGATGCTGCTACCAACCAGGCCAAACACCATGACCGTGACCAGCAACGGAGACTTGGTCGTTGGATTCGGCAGCGACCTGGCACGCCTTCGTCCACCCGTCGGCTAATACGGCAGCGGCCCGCCCTCCGCAATGAGCCGCCGCTTCGGACGCCGGGCCGCAAGCCCGCATCGCGGGGAGCTAGCGTTTGACTGTGCTTGGGCTGCCCGACGCCATCCGCGCCTGCCTGTTCGATCTCGACGGCGTCCTGACGCCGACTGCCGCGGTGCACGCGGCGGCCTGGAAGGAAGTGTTCGATGACTTCCTGCGTCATCGTGCGCAACGCACCGGCGAGCTGTTCGTGCCGTTCGACCCGGTCGCTGACTACGACGAGTACGTCGCCGGTCGTTCCTCGCGTCGCGCCGCATCTCGCTGCCGGAGGGCGATTCGGAGAGCCGGACGTATAGCTGCGTGCGTAGGCGGTGTGGATCGAACCACGGCAGCGCCGGGGGAGAGCCGAGTGCCTGCACCGTGCGCTGTCCGGTGAAGTCGCCGTGGAGGAGGTCCACCGCGCCGACCTCGTGTCGGTCGGCGCCCTGTCCGCGGATGTCCGCACCGCGACCGGCCAGCGGTCGGGCTCACAGGCGGGCGGTCTTCGTCGTCGTGTGCAGAGCGTCCAGGGTCAGCATCATCCCGGCCACATCCAGGGGCGTCAGCAGGTCGGCGATCACCGCGTTCTCGCCGCGTTTGTCCGGGACCTGGCGTTGGCCCAGGATCACCCCGCGGTGGTGGGTGATCGCGGCGACGAGGAACACCTGCCCGGTCGGGGTGCGGGTGCCGTGCAGCAGTTTCCCGTCGACCGCGGCGGCGGGTAGCAGCCCGGCCGGCGCGGGGTGGGTCACGGCCCGCTGCGCGGCGCGGCGCTGCTCGCGTTCGAGGGGTCCTTCGGTGGCGGCGATGACCGGCAGTGGGGCGTCGCCACGTACCACGTCGGCGGCGTATCCGCAGGTCGCCGTATCGAGGGCGTCACCGTCCAGGCCGGCCAGGACCCGCCGGAAGGTCCGTTCGCTGGGCACCGTGTACCGGCCGAGCAGCGGGTTGAACCGGGCCCCGATGCGGTGCAGGACATCCTGCGGGGTACCCGCCGCCCACTGCCGGATCGCGGCCACCGAGTCGTTCCCCACCACCAGCGTCGCGCACGCGGTCAGGACCAGAATCACCAACAGCGGATGCCGAAGACCCCGTAACCGGCGCGGGTCCGGCACCTGCCCCAGCCGGTCGACCAGCGACGACGCCACCGACAACGGGTCAACCCCACCCGGGTCTACCGCGAGCTCGGCCTCCCACAAAGCCAGATCGGCGAGGTGGTCAACAACAGGGCTGATCGGGGAAGATGACGACACGAGCACGACTCCTGAGACGATCTTCTGGCGTAGACACCCGAAAGATCATCAGAGTCGTGCTCGTCCCACAACTCCAGCCCTGTCCGGTCCTCAACACGGATAGAACACCTCAAAACCGAACAACGCTGGGGCCGTGATCTCGACCCCACTTCGCAACAAAGAGGCCGCATCGTGGGGACGGCATTTCCGATGGAACGCGTTGGCGGTCTTCGCCGCGGCCACCGCGGTAGCGATCATCTCGACCAGTCGAGATACAGCGTTACCGCTAGCGGCAGTGGTCACGCTCAGTGCGATGCTCGTGGCGATCCTACGGCAGACCCTGCCTTGAGGCCCAAACGCGATCTTCGGTATCGCGCGAGCCGACGGTCGTCGGCCAACGTCCAGGCCCCTCGATTGGCGAATTACGGCCACTTTGTTCATGCTGGCGAGCGTCTGTGCGGGCTCCCTGGCCGGTTCATTGCTCGGCCTGTTTGGCGGTGTCATCCCCGCTCCGTATCGAAGGACTGGGGCGATTACCGTTGCCGCCGGCGCCATGCTTGTCGGGCTGCTTGCCGTCAACGGCGGCGTCGCGTACGGATGCCGCAATGGGACCGACAGACACCGCAGCGCTGGCTCTCGTACGGTGCAGCTCGATGGAGTGTTGCGAATGGCGTCGCACTCGGCTCGGGCTTCCTCTCGCGCATCGACTTCGTTTCGTGGAATGCGATACCTGGCATTGAAGAGCGTTGCACGACGCTTTGACGGCGTAATTCTCGTCTCAATTTCCGTGGCGACCGGCGCCGCGGTGATGTTTGCAGACTGGTGAGGTGATCGTCGTGCCGTGCGCCGGGTGGCAGATTGTGTGGTTGCCGCACTCTTCAGTTGTCACGAGCGCAGTATGGTGCCGCGTAGGATCCGATAGACCGCGATCCGTTGTCGCGAGGTCTTGGATCGGTGCCGGGATCGCTCTGACGTTGGTTGTCGGAGGTTGCTCTGGTAGCCACAGAGGAGAGGCCGTCTCAGATCGGTCTCAGATCGGGGCGGTCCCCGGCCATCGAACCAAAGCTCCAGCCGGACGGGAGGGTGCAATGCGAACAGCGTACGGCGCATCGTCGACCGATTCGTCGCCGCGTACAATAGGCGAGACCTCGATGCGGCGCTAAATCTATTCGCCGTCTCGGATTTTCGCTGGTACTCTGACTCTCTGACTCGCCCTGGCGGGACGAGTTCGCAGCAAGCAAGCCCGCCACGCCTGATGCGATGAAGGGGCGGGGCCTCCGCTCCTCGTGACAGTCATCCTCGCGTAACGCTTAGGCTGTTCACGTCCACCACGACGAAGGAGGCCCCTGTGGACGAGTATCGCGGTCGGCAGTTTGTGGGGATAAACCTACACCGGCGTCGCAGTGTGATCGTGCGGATGACGCCGGAGGGTGAGCGGCTTGGTCCGACGGTTCGTATCGACAATGATCCGTTTGAGCTGGCCCGGCAGATCGCGTCGTGGGGTGAGAGCCCCGAGGTGGTCCTCGAGGCGACGTACGGCTCGTATTGGGCCGCGGACGTGTTGGCCGACGCCGGCGCGACGGTGCACTTGGCGCATCCGTTGGGCGTCAAGGGTTTCGCGTATCGCCGGTTCGGAGAAGATCCCGGGATGCGTTCATCATCGCCGACGCGGCCCGGACCCTGCCGCATACGCTGCGTCCGGTCGGCCGGGACGAGGCAACGCAGGTCGAGGTGGGGATCCGGCTTTGATGCGGACCTGGCCACGGACATCACCCGGGTGACCAACCAACTGCGTGACGCCCTCCTGCACGTCCATCCGGCCTTGGAGCGGGTCTTCGGCCGCGGATTGTGCCGCTACGCCGTACTGGAGCCGCTGACTGTGGCGCCGACGCCCGGGGCGTTGCGCGAGCTCGGCGAGTCGGGGATGGCCGCCGTGCTGGGCGAGCTGTCGCAGTCGGTCGTCAACCGACTCCCGGCAAAGATCCTCGCGGCGCTGGCCGAGCAGACGGTGCAGGTACCCGGCACCGTCGAGTTCGGCCGGGTCATCGCCCACCTCGCCGGCCGGCTACGCGACCTACTGCGCGAACGTGACGCGGTGGCCGCGTTGGAGGCAAAGTTGAGCGGCCACCCGACGTTCGAGATCATCCGCTCCATACCGGGCCTGGGTGCGAACTCAGCGGCGAAGCTGCTGGTTGCGATCGGCGACGGCAGCCGGTTCCCCACCGCGGCGCATCTGGCCTCCTACGCCGGCCTCGCCCCAGTCACCCGCCAGTCCGGATCCTCGATCGGCTCACAACGCGCCGCCCGCAGAGGCAACCTGCAGGTACGCCAGATCTTCTACCTCGCCGCGATGGCATCGCTGACCCGCGACCCGATCAGCAGACGCTATTACGACCGCAAGAGAGCCGAGGGTAAGCGGGCCACCGCCGCCCTGCTGTGCCTGGCGCGACGCAAGGCCAACCTCCTGCACGCCATGATCCGCAACGGCACCCCCTACCAGGACCCTCTGCAGTCGTACCGGCGGCTACATAGGGCCGCATCGCACGTCCGCTCATAGCCGAATAGCGCGTTGCTGAGGTGGACAGAGGCTGGTGTGATGCTCGACTGCTGGCAGCGTCCCTGGCCGAGGATCCACCTGCCGGGAGCTGGCGACCTCCACAGGCATCCAGGAGGCGACTTGTCAGGCCGTGGGACGATCCCGCGCACGGCGGTGTCCGGAACGGGGCTTCGACTTCGACCACCAGGTGATGAGGCACCGCCGGGGTGCCGTCGAAGGAGAACCCACGATGCTGTTCAAGACACGGGTCGACCGCCATCTTCGGCCGACCGCCGTTCCCGCCGCCGTGACGGCACTGGCGCTGTCGGCCGCGACGCTGGTGTCGCTGGCCGCCCTGCACCTGCCAAGCCCACAGTTCGATCCCTCGTGGCGGATGGTCAGCGAGTACGCGCTGGGCCGCTACGGCTGGCTACTCTCGCTGATGTTCGCGTTCTGGGCGGCCAGCAGTTGGGCCCTTGCTGCGGCGCTGCGCCCGCGGCTGAGAACCCGCCGTGGCCGGGCGGGCCTGGCTTTCCTGGTTCTGGCGGCGCGGGCGAGGCGCTGGCGTCGGCGTTCGACATCACCCACAGCGTGGCGCACGGCATCGCCGGGCTCCTTGGTGTGGGGTGCCTGCCCGTCGCGGCAATGTTGATCAGCCTCGCCGTGCCCGCGAGGCGGCAGCAGGCACACGCCCGCAGCCCGTTGCTGGGACTGGCCGCGCTGACGTGGCTGGCCGTGGCCGCGCTCGTGGTCACCCTGGTGGCCATGACGGTCCAGGTAGCACACGCCTACGGCGGTCACCTACCGCGGGTGGCGCCGACGACCCTGCCACCGGGTGTGCTTCATCTGGATGGGTGGGCGGACCGGCTCATCGTCGTGGCGAACTGCCTGTGGGTGGCCGCCGCCGCCCGGTACGCGACAGCCCTCGCCCGACACTTGGACGGCCCGCCGCAGGTGGTCGCGGTTGCGGCCCCGCGACGTCCCTCCCGCGGTGAGAAGTCCGAGCCCGCGCCGATCCTGGGCGCCGCCGAGATCCTCCAGCCGTGACGACGATGAGAAGGGAGAACCCACCCATGACGCCGTCCACGATCGACGACTACCTGGCGGGCGTCCAAGCCGACCACCGCGCCGCGCTCGAGCGCCTGCGCGCCCAGATCCACGCCGCCGCACCGCAGGCCACCGAGGCGATCAGCTACGGCCGGCCAGCATTCCGGCAGGGGTCGCGTTACCTGGTGGGTTTCGGATCCACGCAGCGATCTTGCTCCTTCTACGTCGGCCGGGCGCCGGTACAGCGATGGGCAAACCAGCTCACCGGCTTTCAGGTATGGAAGGGGACGATCAACTTCCGTCCGGGCAACCCGCTTCCCAAAGACCTCGTGACCGCACTCGTGCACTGCCGGCTGGCAGAGTACTCAACCAGCAACGATAGGAGAGACCGATGAAGTACATGATCCTGATCCACGGCTCCCAGCAGGACTACGACGCAATGGTCGGCAAGGCCGGCGAAGTGCCGGCCTGGTCCGCCGACGACTTCACGGCCCTGGCGAGCTTCATGGAGTCCTTCAACCGAGAGCTCGACGCCTCCGGTGAGCTGGTGGAGACCCGCGGCCTGGACGCCCCGGTCCACACCCGGCGCGTGGCCCTTGAGAAGGGTCTGCCGGTGGTCACCGACGGCCCGTACGCCGAAAGCCAGGAGGTGCTGGCCAGCTACTGGATCGTCGATTGTGCCAGCTTCGACCGGGCCACCCAGATCGCGGCTCGCCTGGCCCAGGTTCCGGGTCCGGCCTCCATTCAGGCTCGGTCGTACGTGGACGTGCGGCCCATCCTGGAGTCGCGGGCCGACCTCGAGAGCTGACCAGTCATGCCCGATGCTGCCATCGAGGATCTGCTGCGAACCCTGACGCCGCAGATCCTCGGTGCGCTGGTCCGCCGCTACGGCTACCTCGACTTGGCCGAGGACGCCACCCAGGAGGCGCTGCTGGCGGCCGCCCAGCAGTGGCCGACCCAGGGCGTCCCCGGCAACCCACGCGGCTGGCTGGTCACCGTCGCGGCACGCCGACTGACCGACCTCCTACGCCAGGAACAGGCCCGCCGGCGACGCGAGGATCTTCTCGCCCGCCGAACCCTGCCCGAGGACTGGCTGGCTCCGGCGGCGGATCGGCAGGCGGCCGATGCGGATGACACGCTCATCCTGCTGTTCCTGTGCTGCCACCAAGCCGTGACCACCGCTTCGCAGATCGCTCTCGCCCTGCGGGCAGTCGGCGGCCTGACCACGGCCGAGATCGCGCGGGCCTTTCTCGTCCCCGAGGAGACCATGACGCGCCGCATCAGCCGTGCCAAGCGGGCCATCCAGGACAGCGGGGTGCCCTTCGCGCTGCCGGCCGGCGTCCAATACCGCGAACGGCTCCTGGTCGTCCTCCACGTCCTGTACCTGATCTTCAACGAGGGCTACGCGAGCACCGGCGGCCCGAATCTGCAGCGGGTCGACCTCGCAGCCGAGGCCATCCGGCTGACCCGCCTCGTCCACGCGCTGCTCCCCGGCGAGGCCGAGGCGGGCGGGCTGCTGGCGCTGATGCTGCTCACCGACGCGCGGCGCCCGGCCCGCACCGGACCCACCGGCGAGCTGATCCCGATGGCCGAACAAGACCGCAGCCGCTGGAACGCTGACGCCATCGCCGAAGGCCTCACACTGATCCGCGCCGCCCTATCCGCGGGGCCGGTTGGGCCCTACCAGCTCCAAGCGGCGATCGCGGCCGTCCACGACCAGGCACCCAGCCCGGAGGCCACCGACTGGCCGCAGATCCTGAGCCTGTACGAACTGCTCCTGCAGATCTCCGATACTCCGGTCGTGGCGCTCAACCACGCCGTCGCTCTGGCCATGTGTCACGGTCCCCGAGCCGGCCTCGACCAGCTCGACAAGCTCCAGGCCAAGGGTCACCTACCCGCCGACCATCACGTCCCCGCCATCCGTGGCCACCTGCTGGAGATGACCGGTGACCGCCACGGGGCCCGGGCGGCGTACCTCGCCGCAGCCGACCTCGCGGGCAACCTCGCGCAACAGCGCTACCTGCACACCAAGGCCGCCGCCCTCACCGAGCAGGCGTGACCGTGCGCAGCCCCGGGCCGCTGCGCGTCGTGGTCCCGCCCGGCGGTACTCCGCGCTACCGAGCGGCGACCCGTGCCGGTTTGCCGTCGTGTGCCGGGTCAGGAGATGTGGGGTGGCAGACCGAGCGCCGCTCCCACGACGAGGTCGATGAGCCGTCGTGCGTCCATGGGAGCGTGCTGGGCGATCATGTGGAGGAACATCCCCCCGAAACTCGTCGCGAGCGCTTGCACGGCCAGGTCGGGATCGGGTGCGCCGAGTGCGGCGAAGGCGGGTCGGAGTCGCTGCTCCAGCACCGAGCGGCCACGGGTGAGTGCCGCGCGTAGGGCTGCGTCGTGGGCCGCCTCGACGTACAAGGCCATCCGGGCGGTGGTCCCAACCTGGTACGGCCGAGGCGTGCACAGCGACCGGTAGCCGACCGGTCGTCGCTCTCCGTCGCCTGGCACGGCGGTCGCGGCAAGGTTCAGGAGTACCAGGCGGCGACGTCCACGACACCGTCGATACGTGCTGTGGAAGGTCGTCAACCGCAACGGCACCCGGCTGATCATGCAGGCGGACGGCAACCTGGGGGGCGCTGCAGAACCCGCAGCAGTTGGCGGTGTGGAATTCGAACTCCTACCAGGGTCCGGACCACACAGCCACGCTCGTCCTGCAGAACGACGGCAACCTGGTGCTCTATCGCGACTCCGACGGCGCACCGACCTGGGACACCGGCACCTGGGGACACTGACACGCGTGGCTCGCGCCCAGAAGAGGCGGAGGTGAAAATCGTGCCTTGCGCCGGGCAGGCGGTTATCCGCACCCGGCGTTTGTACCGGTGGCGCGCCTTGCGTCGAACAACGGTGCCGAATATCGGTCAGGTGTCGAGGTGGTGGAGTTTGGTGCGGACGGTGTCGGCGTCGGGGTGGTCGATGTCGGTGAGGATGGTCAGGGCGTGTTGCCAGGCGGTGCGGGCGGCCTGGTGGTTGCCGGTGGTGTGGTGGGTTTCGCCGAGCTTGGTGAGGGTGTTGGCTTCCTCGTAGAGGCGGCCGAGGTCCCGGTACAAGGTGAGGGCGTGCTGATAACAGGCGCGGGCCTGGGCGTGGTGGCCGAGGTGGTGGTGGGCGTAGCCGAGGCTGTCCCAGGTGGAGGCCTGCCCTTCACGGTCGCCGAGCTCCTGGTGCAGGGTCAGGGACTGTTGGCAGTAGGGGAACAGGTCGAGGGCCTGCCGGGCGTGGTCGAGGCCTTCTGCGTAGCCGCCCCGCCACTCCCACAAGATGGAAAGCCTGTGGTGGGTATGGGCCTGCCCGACCCCGGCAGCCCGGCGCAGGTACTCCACTGTGGACGCCACGTCGCGCAGCACCTCGTCCCGGGTGAGCCGGCGCAGCAGCGCGAAGCCGCGCCGGCGGCCCCCCTCGTCCATCGCCAACTCCGCCCGGGGCTCGGTGCGGTGGTACAGGTCGGGCACGATCGCCAGGTACCCGAGCGCGGCGACCCGGTCGGCGAGCGCCCGTACGTGCGCGTCGAGACCGAACAGCTGGAACGCGATGACCACACTGGGGTACCGGCCAGGTCTGGCCGGCCGCGCCAGGTAGGCGTCCATGGCCCCGCCGACGGTGACCCATTCAGCGGTCACCTGGTCACCACCGAGCACCCGGACCACCGCCTCGGCCACACCCGTGGCCGAGGCCGGGTTCTGGCCGGTCACCAGGCGCCCGTCGACCACCACGTGCGGCTGGAAGTTGGCGGCCGCGCTGTACCGCGCGCCCCGCTCCGCGAGGCGGTCGGCGAGCCGGAACGGTACGACTTCGGCCAGGCCCACCGCGCGTTCCTCATCGTCGCTGAAGGCCGCGACGTCGCGACGTCCACAAGGAACTGTCCAATGTAGAGGATCACGTCAACCAGACCGGCCGGCCCGTGGCAGACCGCCGCGACCACGCCGCCCGCCTCGTAGACGTCGCGGGCCAGCGCGGCGGACGCGGCGTCGTGCGGCAGGTCCCACATCGCGCCGTGGCCGCCGGCGTAGAAGACGGCCCGGTAGTCGGCGGCCTCGACCTGGTCCGGCCGGCGGGTGGCGGCGAGCTGACGGCTCATCTCAGGGTCGGCCAGGAACGCTCGCTGTACCGGGTCCTCGACGTTGAACCCGTCCACCGGTGGCTGGCCGCCACGGACCGAGACCAGGTCGACCTGGTAGCCCGCGGCGGTGAAGACCCGCCACGGGTGTGCCGCCTCGGGCAGGTAGAAGCCGGTACCGCGACCGGTGTCGCCGAGCCGGTCGTGGCTGGTGAGGACGAGCAGAACTCGATCGGTCATGGCTGCCGCGCTGGTCGTGCCGGACCTGCGCGCGGTGCTCGCGGCCACCGTAGCCGGCGCGGGCGTCAGCGTGCTTCCCCGCTAGTGTCGTGCGCCTGAGATTCGTTGACTATGTGTAGTGTGCGTCGTATGGCGAAGACAGGGCGGCCGAAGGCGGAGTTGGTGTTGACCGACGAGGAGCGCACGACGCTGGTGCGCTGGTCACGGCGGGCGAAGTCCTCGAACGGCGCTGATCCTCGAACGGCGCCCGGCCCCGCCGCTGTGGCGCGTGGAAGTGGCGGTTCTTCATCAGTGCCGCCAGCACAACGGAGCCGTCGGCGTCAGGGCCGGGCGTTGAGCGCGTACTTGATCGATTCGACCCGGATCGCCTGCTCGCACGCCGCGAACAGCTCGGCGACGTCCGCCTCCCGCGCGCCGGCCGCCTCCGCGGCCGGATCGTAGAGCGCGGCGGCCTGCCTTTGCAGGAAACTGACCCGGAGGAGATGCTCCCGCCACCGGACATCGACGAGCGTGAGGAACACCTTTCGGAGCAGGGCCGCCATCTCCGGTGTGCCGAGCGCGTTCGCGCGCTCCTCGACTGCCTTCTCGATCAGGCGAGTGGCGCGATCGGCGAGCTCATCGTGCGCCGTCGCGCCACTGAGCGCGTCATCGATCTGCTCCCGGCCGCGGCCCGCCAAAGTGTCGCGGAGACCATCGATGAGCGTCCCCGCTCCGGACGCCAACCATTCCCGAACCGCGTCGCTCGCGATTGGACGGACGAGGCGGAACGCGTCAGCCTCGTCCCGGACTCTGGCTCTGAAGTCGTACAGCTTCGAGCGCTGGCGATCGATCAGGCGCTCGAAGGAAAGCTCCCGGGGGTGAGGGGAACCCCTTCCACCCGCGGACAGCATGTCGTCGACGGATCGGCCGGGCTCACCACCACGGGACGAGAAACCGGTCAACGCTTCGTAAGCGGCGAGATAGCCCTGCACCGAAATTTCGGCCAACGGCTCGCGCCCGTCCGACCTACCGAGACCCTCACGCCGCACGATGGCGTTCTCGACGCGCTCGGCCATCGCGACCGCCTCCAGCGAAGGAACCTCATCCCAGCCGACCGCCACCTTCAACCGCGACATGGCGGACGCCGTGAACAGGACTGCCTGTTGCCCGCGTTCCGGCCGGTAGTCCGGTCCCCGCCGGAAGGAGGCCGCGATCGCTTGAATCCGCGGCGGTTCCTCCGCGGTGCGAGGTGCGGTGATGACGACGTGCGAGAGCGCTCGCGGTACCAGTGCCACGTTCACGTCATCGACCACCGCGGCGTGGAGGCCACGCTGCACGACCTGCTCGCGCGAGTCATGGAGGTTGTCTCGTAGGTAGTCAGCCGCCATCTCCGAGCAGGAGCCGAACGTGACCATCGCGGCGTACGCCGAACGACGCGCGGCGTCCGGCATCGCCGGTGTCACCAGTCTGGTATCGCAGCCCAGCAACAGGCCGACCGGCTCGAAGTGCTTCAGCGCGTCGCGTGCGCTCCCTTCGTCCCACGACGGCAGATGAACACCCTTTCCGGCGAGGCTGTGCCATACAACGCGATGGCGAGTGCCGTCTGTCTGTCCATCCTGGCGGGCACGGCCGGCACCACTCCCGCGAGGGCGGTGGCGACGGCCGCGATGACCGCTGGCGCGGGCCAACGCCCGGTCGCGCGCCGCACTGCCTCACGGCTCGCGGCCAACGCGCTGGCGAAGATCTCACGTGACTGCTCACCTCGTTGTCGGCCATCCAGCAATGACCGCGACAACGAACGGATCTCGTCCACCGTCATGCGTGCGACGCCCTGGCCGAGCTCGTCCGCCCGGTTGACCAACCACGCCACGTCTTCGTCAGGAGCGGACATCGGCATCACTCACTCGTCAATCAGCTCCCCCGCGTACGCGGCCGGCGATCGAGGATGACCGCAACACTACGATCCTCCCAGTATGTCGGCCATCTTAGCGATGATCTCCGCGATCCGCGCCAGGCCGTACTTGACCTTTCCCCAGGTCGTGGTGGGAATGTGGGCGGGGTCCTGGGATCGTGCGCCCACTCGCTACGGTCGACCGGTTCCCAGGGCTGCCGTGTCTCCGGCTGCCAGGTGCTCGGATCGGGCCGGTCCGGCAGTTTCGAGTAGTCCGGAGTCGCATCGCCATCCTCGCCGCCCGGGGTGTCCGGTCCACAGCCGTTGGCGTTGTGTACGAGCGCCCGGGCGTCGCCGGCCACCACGTAGTACGTGTGACGTCACTACGGTGGGCGCGGCGTTCGCATGGTGCCGATCATGCCAGAGACTTGCGGTGTTGGCGGTCGAACGCGAGTCGGTCCATCGACCGTGAGCGATGGTGACAGCGACCGTGACCGCAACGTCGGGGAACGTCGACCACGGCGACGACCGGCGGTGTTTGTCTATTGGTTGGCGCGATGGCGTCCGGTCTCGGGGACATCATCGAGGGTCGGCTGTCGGGGGTGTGGGTCGCAGGACGATACCGGAGGAAGGGGTTGGGTAGCTTCCAGGAGGGCGAGTTTGGCGCTGAAGTGATCGACGGTGGCTTGCCAGGCGCCGACGACCGCGCAGGGCATGGGGCGTCCGCATGCGCATAGCCCGAACCGATGCGGCTGGTGGCGTCCCAGATCCGCACCGGCACACTCCACGGCGGCGACGTGCTCCCCACCGCCCGCAAGATGGCCGAAACCTACGGCGTAGCGTCCATGACCGCCCAACGCGCCCTACGCGAGCTGCAACAACGCGGCCTGACCTACGCCGTCGTCGGCAAAGGCACCTTCGTGCACCCACTCGCAGTCGAACGTATCGGCCTCGACGCCGACGGACACCCCATCGCCGGACACACCGACACCGAGACCGGCGATGTTCGGCCGGCGCCCTTCATGTCCCCACGCCCCGGGCAGGGCTACACCGTTCGGGACAGCGGGTCGGTTGATATCGACTACGTCGAGTTCGAGCTCCGGCCCGGTGGCTCGCACGTACTTCCGCCGGTGCCGCTCGCGGTCAACGAGCCGCCCGGGGTCGGGCTCCGAGTCGAATGGCAAGCGACCGCGGCCAATGAGCGTGTCCCAACCTTGTTTCGGCAGGTGGTCGTGGGTTGACAGTGGGGCTGATGGTGGTCAGCCGCAGTTCAGTAGGGGTGATCCACTTTGTGGCGCGAGAGCCACCGTCGGGGTGGGCCCTGATCACGATG
>WNGB01008114.1_pt1 | contig 14999 bp, 12 predicted proteins | sample 5400681 | NCBI WGS metagenome assembly WNGB01 (sample SAMN13153367, study PRJNA577476) | soil metagenome | isolation source: 115 cm soil or saprolite under grassland replicate 2 | place: USA:California | collected 2016-06-15
CACGCCGTCGGCGGCCACCCCGGCCGCCGCTGCCGCCGCCAGGAACGCCGCCACCATCTCGGCCGACTCGTCGACCGCGGTCAGCCGGCCGGCCACCCCCGCCAGCGGCAGGCTGGCCGCGCCGCCGCCGGCGCCGACGTCCAGCACGGCGCCGCCCCGCGGCAGCCAGCGGGCGGCCTCCCGGTCCGAGGGGGTCGCCGGCCGGTCGCCGGCCCGCTCGGCCCTGGCGCGGAACAACCCCACCGGGAAGCCCCACGGCGACTCCGGGGCGCCGGCGAGGATGTGCTCGGGGATCGCCCATGCCTCCAGCTCGGCCCGCCAGCGGGCCAGCGTGTCGCGGTCGGAGGCGTCCATGACGGCAGGCTACGCGGCCAACGGCGCCTCGGCGAGGACAGCCGGCGGCGGCGGTTGGCGGGAATCGGGTGACCGCCTCCCCGGGTTCCCACTGCGAAGCGATCGCAGGAGGATGCCATGGGACGCACGCTGCTCGCGGTGCTGGTGGTGCTGCTCGCGCTCGGCCTGGTGGTGGCCGGCTGCCGCAAGGACAACGGCTCCGGCGACGGCGGGTACCTGCCGGCCCCCACCCGCAGCGCCACGGCCGCCGGCGCCTAGCGCGGCCTCCGGTCGGTCAGGAACAGGCCGGCGTCGGCGACCCGGACGGGCTCGCCGCGGAGGCGGGCGCCGGCCAGGATCGCCGGGGCGATGAAGCGCAGCCGCGGCGGCATGATCGGCCGGTCCAGCCGCATGCCGGCGCAGAGTGCGCGCAGCCGCAGCTCGTCGAGCCGCCCGTGCTCGACCCCGTACAGGGCGCGCACCGGCGGTGGCAGGGTGGCGAAGGCGAGGAAGCTGACGATCCGCCACAGCCGCCGCCGCGGCACCTGCGCCGGCGGGTCGCCGACCAGGGCCGCCACCGAGGCGGTGCCGTCGGTGCGGCGCAGCACGCCGCCGGCCACCACCCCGTCGACGTAGGCCTGCAGGCCCTGGATGGTGGGCGGGACCCGGTCGCGGGGCAGCCGCAGCGGCTCCACGGCGCGCAGCTGCTCCTCGTGGAAGGCCTGGCGGCCCCGGTCGTCCAGCCGGCCGATGGTGAGCCGCTCGAACAGCAGGAAGCTGGTGACCAGGCTGGCGTGGACCCACAGCAGCAGCTCCGGGTCGCGGGCGTCGTAGCGCATCCCGGTGACCGGGTCGATCCCGTGGATGCCGCCGTGGACCTCGTCGATCCGCCTGGCGGCCGCGCTGGCCTCCCGCTCGGTCCCGAAGACCACCGTGAAGGTGAGGCGCAGGGTCCGCTCCAGCCGCCGCCACGGGTCGCGCTCGTACATGCCCGTCTGGCGGGCGCCGGCCACCACCAGCGGGTGGGCGGCGTGCAGCAGCAGGGCCCGCACCCCGCCGATCATCACGGTCGCCTCGCGCAGCACCCGCCAGGAGACGCTGTCGGGGCCGAACAGCCCGGGATCCGCCTGCCGTGAGAGCGCCATGCCGCCTCCACGATAGCCGACCGGCTGGAACCGGGCTCCAACGGCTAGCCCCGATCGTCAGGCCCGGCCCGCTCGCGTGGGCCGGGCCTGCTCGTCGGCGGCCAGGCCGAGCCGGTGGGCCACCGCGGCCGCTTCGACGCGGCTGGCCACGCCGAGCTTGGCGAGGATGTTGGAGACGTGCACGCTGGCGGTCTTGGCGCTGATGAACAGCGCCTCGGCCACCTGGCGGTTGCTGCGGCCCTCGGCCACCAGCCGCAGGACCTCGAGCTCGCGGGCGGTGAGGCCCAGGTCGGCGCCGCCCGCGCCGGCCTCCGACGGGGCGGTCCGGTCGCCGGCCGCGGTCGGAGCCAGCCGGATGCGGCCGAGCCTGGCGAGCCGCTCGACCTCCCCCCGCAACGGCTCGGCGCCGAGGGAGACGGTCGCGGCGTGGGCCTGCCGCAGCAGCCGCCCGGCCCGATCCCGGTCGCCCCGCCGTGCCAGCAGCGCCGCGGCCGCCCGCCAGCGGGCGTAGGCGGCGTGGTAGGGATGGTGGGCGACCGCCTCCCAGGCGGCCGCGGCAGCCTCCCAGCGCTCGGGGTCGGAGCTGCCCTGCGCCCGCGTCCACTCGGCCTCGCAGGTGGCGATGCTGGCCCGCCGCCACGGGACGCTGGGTGCGCCGTGGCCGCTCCGGACCTGCCGCAGCAGCTCGGTGGCCACCCGCCGGGCATCCCGGACGGCGGCGTCGTCCTGCCGCGTGCGGGCCTGCTCCACCCGGTCGCCCTCGACCCGCAAGCCGACGGCGCGCAGCGCATCCGAGTTCCTTTCGCTGCCGACCGCCTGCGACGATGCCAGGCCGGCGACCACCGCGGCCCTGGCGTCGTCGTGGCGGCCCTCCCAGGCGGCGACCTCGGCCTCGGTCGCGCACAGCCCGGCGGTGTACTGCGCCGCGACGAACACGTCACCGCCGAAGCTCCTGGCCGCCTTGACGTGGGCGAGGGCGGACCGGAAGTTCCCGCGCCCGGCCTCCAGCTGCGCCCGGACGCTGTGCAGGAACAGCGCGTTGACGTCCTCGGCGGCGCTGGAGGCCGCCGCGGCGGCGGTGACCCGGTCGACCTCGTCCCAGCGGCCCAGTTCGAACAGCGCGCTGGCGGCGTTGGACGCCAGGAAGACGCCGTTGGTCCGCTGCAGCCCGGAGCGGCGGGCGACCTCCATCCCCTCCATCGCGGTCGCCACCGCCTCCTCCAGCCGGTCCAGCTCACCAAGCACGTCGGACAGGTTGATGCAGGCCCGCACCTCCTCCCGGGGGGCGCCGGCCTCGGCCGCAAGGCGTCGCGCCCGCCGCAGGTCGGACAGGCCGCCCTCGGGGTCGCCGAGCCAGTAGACGGCGACCCCGCGGGTGTTGAGCAGGTGCGGCTCCACCGACCGGGCGCCGGTGGCGCGGGCGACCGGGATCGCCTCCTCGCACACCGTCAGGGCCTCGGCCATGCTGGCACGCAGCATCAGCGCCTGCCCGAAGGCGGCCAGGACGTTGGCCCGCTCCACCGTCGGCGGGGTCGGCGGCACCAGCCGCACCGCCTCCTGGTAGGCCTCGAAGGCGCCGGGCCGGCCCGCGATCCGCAGGTGATGGGCCAGCCGCGAGGTGAGCAGGCCGGCCCGACGCGGGTCGCGCTCGGGGTCGACCTCGGCGAGGGCCGCACGGACCAGCGCGATCGCCCGGTCGATCGAACCGACGTTGGCGGCCGCCTCGGCGGCCCGGCCGAGCAGCTCCAGCCGGTCGATCCCCCGGTCCACCTCGGCCGGGACCTGATCCCACAGCTCCAGCGCCCGCTCGAAATGGCGCTGGGCCTCGGCGAAGGCGTAGGCGCGCTCGGCCGCCAGGCCGGCCTCGACCGCGGCCGGCAGGGCCCGCTCCAGGTCGTGGGCGGCGTACCAGTGCCAGGCCAGCTCGGCGGCGCGACCGGGGCCGTCGGCGGCCCCCTGCGCCGCCCACGCGGCCAGGGCGGCGGCGAAGCGGCCGTGCAGGCGGCCGCGCTCGCCGGGCAGCAGCTCGGCGTACACCGCCTCCTTGACCAGGGCGTGGCGGAACCCGTACCCGCGGTCGCCGGCGTCGGCGACCAGGACATGGGTGGAGACGGCCTCGCGCAGCGCCTCCAGCAGCCCCGGCTCCGGCAGCTCGGCCACCGCGGCCAGCAGGTCGTGGCCGACCTGGCCGCCCGCCGCCGAGGCCGCCCGCAGCACCTGCTGGGTCGGTTCCGGCAGCAGCTCGATGCGGGCCAGCAGGGTGTCGCGCAGGCTGCGGGGCAGCTCCTGGTCCTTGCCGGCCGCGGCCGCCAGCTCCTCCACGAAGAAGGCGTTGCCGCCAGAGCGGACGTGGATCCGCTCGGCGAGCCCGGCCGGCGGCGGCGCGCCGAGGATGCCGGTGAGCTGGGCGGCCACCTCGTCGCGGGCGAACCGCTCCAGCTCCAGCCGCTCCACCCGGCCGCGCTCCAGCTCTGCCAGGAACGGGCGCAGCGGGTGGCGGCGGTGCAGCTCGTCGCTGCGGTAGGTGAGGATCAGCGCCAGGCGCCCCTGGCGGAGGTTGCCGATCAGGTAGGCGAGCAGGTCGCGGGTGGAGCGGTCGGCCCAGTGGAGGTCCTCGACCATCAGCATGACGGTGCGCTCGGCCGCCAGCCGCTCCAGCAGGCCGAGCAGCAGCTCGAACAGCCGCCCCTGAACCGACCAGAGGTCCAGCTCGCCTCCCTGGGCGCCGGTCGGGACCGGGCCCAGCTCCGGCAGCAGCCGGGCCAGCTCCGCCCGGGCCGGTCCGAGCCAGCGCTCCAGCTCGGCGGCGTCCACGCCGCGGACAAAGGTGCGCAGCGCCTCCACGATCGGCGCGAACGGCACCCCCTCGCCGCCCAGCTCGACGCACCCGCCGACCAGGACGGTGGCCCCCAGCGCGCTGGAGTCGTCCGCGAAGCGGCGCAGCAGCCGGCTCTTGCCCACCCCGGCCTCACCGCCGACCACCACCACCGTGGGGGCGCCCCCGACGGCGCGGTCGCGCGCCTCGGCGAGCCGGGCCAGCTCCTCTGACCGGCCGACGAAGGTGGCGCTGCTCGGTCTCGTGGCCATGCCACGCAGTATGGCGCCGGCCGGCCCCCATGCGAACGAGCCGGCGAACTCGCCGGCTCGTTGCTGCTTGCCGCGGTCGACCACGGTCATGCCGCCCTCCTAGCGCGCACCCTTCCGGATGGTCGGCCGGGTGCTGCGGGCGCGGGCCTTGGCCAGCAGCCTGGCCCGGCGGGCCCGCCGGCGGAGCTCGTCGATGTGGTCGTCGGCCGCGATGTCCAGGATCGTGTGCATCCTCGCTCACCTGCCTTCGTCCCGATTGGTCGTCTGATCGTCACGATAGGGCTAAGCCCCGTCGGCCCGGATCGGACGGATACCTTAGGTTCGCCGCTGCCCTACCTCATCTCCGCCTCGGGCGCTGATTGCAGGGACGCCTTTCCTCCCAGGACACAAACGGCGATGATCTCGCCGCCGGGATCGTCGACGGAGGAAGGTGGCCCATGGCAACGCACGAGGTGCGCGTCGACTATGCGAAGACGCTCGCGGAGGAGCCGGAGACCGGCCACAACCGCTGGCATCCGGACATCCCGCCGATCGTCCGCTGCGATCCCGGCGACGAGGTCGTCCTTCAGACTCGGGATGCCTTCGACGGCCAGATGGGCCCCGCGGCGACCCTCGAGACGGTCCGTGCGCCCAACCTCGCCGTCGTCCACCCGCTGACCGGGCCGGTGTTCGTCAACGGCGCCGAGCCGGGCGACCTGCTCGAGGTCGAGATGCTCGACGTGGAGCCGGACAGCTACGGCTACACGGTGCAGGTGCCCGGCTTCGGCTTCCTGCGCGACCAGTTCCCCGACCCGTACATGGCCCGCTGGCGGATCGCCGACGGCTGGGCGACCTCCGACGACCTGCCCGGCGTGCGCGTTCCGGGGGCGCCGTTCATGGGGACCATCGGGCTGTCCCCCGACCGGCGGCTGCTGCAGGCCACCACCGCCCGCGAGCAGGCCGCCCTTGACCGCGGCGGCTTCGTCCTGCCGCCCGACCCGACCGACGCGGTGCCGTCCGACCCGGCGATCGCCGGGGAGGCGCTGCGCACCATCCCGCCGCGGGAGACCGCCGGCAACGTCGACATCAAGCAGCTCTCCACCGGCACGCGGCTGCTGATCCCCGTCTACGCCGAGGGCGGGCTGTTCTCGGCCGGCGACGCCCACTTCGCCCAGGGCGACTGCGAGACCTGCGGGACCGCCATCGAGATGCGTGCCACCCTGCACGTCCGCTTCGCGGTCCACAAGGGCAGGGCCGCCGCCCTCGGCATCAGGGACCTCCAGTTCACGCGCGAGGACTACTTCCTGCCGCCGGAGTTCGCGGCACCGCGGCGCTTCTTCGCCACCACCGGCCTGTCGGTCACCCGCGACGGCGAGAACCGGCCGGAGGACCTCACGCTTGCCGCGCGGAACGCCCTACTCAACATGATCGACCACCTGATGGAGCACGGCGGCTGGACGCGCCAGCAGGCCTACGCGATCTGCAGCGTGGCGGTCGACCTCAAGGTCAGCGAGCTGGTCGACGTGCCCAACTTCGTGGTCTCGGCGTTCCTGCCGCTCGACCTGTTCACGGGCTGAGCAGCACCCGGCCGTAGGCGAGGACGCCGGCGGGGCGGCGCAGCACCGCCAGGTCCTCGAGCGGGTCGCCGTCCAGCAGCAGCAGGTCGGCGGCGGTTCCCGGCTCGGGGGCCGGGGCGTCGCCCAGCCCGTTGAGGGTGCGGCTGGCGACGGTGGCGGCCAGCAGGACCTGCTGGCGGCTCATGCCGGCCTGCTCGAGGAAGCCGAGCTCGGCGTGCAGCCGCGGTCCGATCGGGTTGAGGTCGGCGCCGGTGACGATCGGCACGCCGGCGGCCAGGCACAGGCGCAGCGACTCCCGGTGCTTGGGCGCGACCGCCAGCGCCCGCTCCAGGGCGTAGTCGGGCCAGCCGTCGGCCCGCATCATCGCCTCGTCGTGGGAGACGCCGAGGGTGGGGTCCAGCCAGGTCCCCGCCTCGGCCATCCGCCTGGCGGCCCGCTCGTCCAGCACGTAGCCGTGCTCGACCGTGCGGCCGCCCAGCTCGGCGAAGCGCTCGGCGGGCCGGGCGCCGCCGCAGTGGGCCGCCACCGGCAGGCCGCGCAGGTTGGCCGTGGTCATCAGCGCGACCAGCTCCTCGTCGCTGAGCTGGGCGCCGTGCACGGTCTCGTGCGGGCTGGCCAGGCCGCCGGTGAGCAACACCTTGATCCAGTCGACGCCCCGCTCGGCCTGGGAGCGGACCGCCCGCGCGACCGCGGCGGGGCCGTCGGCCTCCACCGCGTCCTCGAACTCCAGGAAGCGGCGCGGGAAGACGCTGCCGTGGCCGCCGCTGGTGCGGATCGCCTGGCCGGCGCAGCGCAGCCGCGGGCCGGGCGGCTCGCCGGCGCGGAACGCCGCCGCCCAGGCCAGGTCGATGCCGGAGACCTCGTGCAGGCAGCGCATGCCGGTGACGCCCATGCGGGCGGCCTGGAGGAGATTCTGGCCGGCGCGGACGGTCCGCGCCGCCACGCTCTCGAAGAAGCCGGCGCCGGAGGGGTCGAACATCATGCTGCCCGGGTGGGCGTGGTTGTCCCACAGGCCGAAGGTGACCAGCAGGCCGGTGGCGTCCAGCTCCTCCGGGTGGTCGAGCGCGGCGGGCTCGACCACCACGCCGCCGGCCACGCCGAGGTCGGCGCGGCGCCGCCCGCCGCTCACCACGTCAAGGACCGTGCCGCCGCGCAGCAGCAGCGGGGCGGCGGGGCCGGGAGCGTGCGCAGTCACCGACGACACCTCCACTGGGACAATTGCGAACGAACGTTCACTCGAATATTATCCGCCCAGGTGGGATCCGTCGTGGCGTGCGCCGGTCGGCTTGACGCGCCAGGCGAACTAGTGTTCGATAAGGCCGATCCACGCCCAGCGTTCCAGCAGGACGCAGAGGACACTATGGCCGCTCGTCGCAGCTTTGTGGTTCCTGCTGGCTGGGTCGCGCGTGGCTTCCGTTTCGAGGTAGAACCAGCCAACCCGGAGCAGCGGTCGCGGATCGCCCAGCAGTTCGGTGGCCGGAGGTTCGCCCATAATTGGGCGCTGGCGCAGGTCAAAGGCAACCTCGATGCCCGCGAGGTCGATCGTGGCATCCCCTCGCTTGCATGGAACGCCTACCAGCTCCGCAAGCAGTGGAACCAGGCTAAGCACCAGGTCGCGCCCTGGTGGCGGGCATGCTCGAAGGAGGCCTACGCGTCCGGCATCGCCGACCTGGTGCAAGGGCTGCACAACTGGTCGGACGCCAAGCACGGTCGTCGGACGGGGCGACGGGTCGGGTTCCCCAGGTTCAAGGCCCGCCATCGCGACCGTGGCCGGGTGCGCTTTACCACTGGGGCGATGCGCCTGGAGCCCGACCGTCGCCACCTCGTCTTGCCGGTGGTTGGGCGGCTGCGCTGCAAGGAGAACACCCGTCGGCTGCAGCGGCTGGTCGTCAAGGGCCGGGCGCGGATCCTGTCGATGACCCTGTCCGAGCAGGGCCGGGACGGGGGCCGGCTGGTGGTGTCGGTGCAGGCGATCGTCTGCCAGCCGCCCGCTATCCCTACGGAGCCGGAGGCCCGCTGTGGGATCGACCTGGGGATTGGGCGGGAGTGGGCGGTCATCGCCCACAGCGACGGCACCATCCAGCCCATTGCGCATCCCGCCCCATGGGCTGCAGTGCACCAACAGCGTCGCCGGGTGGCCCGGCAGCGCTCCCGCCGGATCGTCGGCTCCCGAGCCCACCGCCAGGCGAACGCCAAGCTGGCGGCGCTTGACCGGCGAGCGGCAAACCTCCGCGCTCACCATCTCCACACCCTGACCACCCAGCTCGCCCGCCGCTACGGCACCATCGTGGTCGAGGATCTCAACGTGGCCGCGATGGCCCGCGGGATGGGCCGTCGGGGGTTTCGCCGCGGCGTCGCGCAGGCCGGCATCGGGAAGGTTCGGCGGCTCTTGGCCTACAAGTGCGCGCGGGAGGGTGGCCGGCTTGTGGTCGCCGATCGGTGGTTTGCTTCCTCCAAGACCCATCACGGCTGCGGCGGTTACCGGGCCGATCTCCGGCTCGGCGAGCGGGTGTGGCACTGCCCCAGCTGTGGGAGGCTGGTGGACCGCAATGCCAACGCGGCGTTGAATCTCCGTGACTGGACCGGTCGCCGTCGACCGGGATGTCCAGCGGGGTGGAGTTGCCGCCCCGGTGCCGTACGTGGGCGACCACGGCGGGCAGGCTCGCGCTGCAAGTGCGGGCGTGCGAGGCCCTGGAAGACCACCGCGAGGTGGCGGGGGCCGACGACACCAGAACCAAGCCCCGGCTCTGGCAGCCGGGGGGAGGAATCCCGAGCAGGGGTACCAGCCAGGGAGCACCACAAACGCTCCCTGAACTGGTAACGGTTGAGGACGCAGCTGCGCCGGCTGGGTATGGGTCTTCGCGGTGGTGGATCACTACACCGCCAAGGCGTGGGCCGACGTGGCCAAGGTCGGCGACCGCTTCGCCGCCCTGCAGCCGGTCTATGACGCGGTGATCGACCGCTTCGGTGGCCTGGGTGCCAACATCGCCCGAGGGATTGCGCTGCGCCACGACTGGGGGCCGCAATACCGCTCGGGCCACTTCCTGGGCTCGGTCGGCTGGCTGGGCATCGCCGACGACGCCGTCTTCCTCGGCGAGCCGGATACCAACGGCTGCGCCGAACGCTGGATTCGCACGCTCAAGGAGCAGTGCCCGTGGGCGCAGCTGCACGACACCGGCGACGAGCTCCGCCAGGCCGTCACCACCTTCGTGGAGACCTACAACACCCAGTGGCTGATCGGCCGGCTCGGCCACCGCACTCGAAGACCTACCAGGACACCACGACCGCAGCGGCATGATCAGATAGACGTCGGAGCGGTCCAACCATCCGGGCGCTGTTCATTCGGTTTGAATGCGCGACTCAGCGGGCTGCTCCAACTGTTGCTCCCGCTTGCGTTGTTCCTGTCTGAGGAACTCCACCTCCGCCGCCAATAGCGCCAAAATCCGCGTCCCGTCTACATTCAAGAATCTCCCGATGCCCAGCTCAGCAGCGTTGAACTCGTGCTCGATGGCGTCAGCAGTTTGCCGCTGGTTCATCGCCCGCTCGCGGAACTTGAAGTAGCCGGTGAACCCGGCCGCGATGCCGACGGTGAGGGTGAGGGTTACTGCCAGCCACTTGAACAGCGGTTGCTGCCCGATGGCACCTGTCACTGTGCTCGCAGCGATCGAGCCAGCGATGATGATCGACTGCAGGACGTTGTGAGTCCGACGATTCTTTCGGGAGTCCTCCCGATACTCGGTGATGAAGAAAAGGATCTCGTCCCGGTAGCGACGCTGCGCCCCGAGGACGTCGTCCACATCGACCGAAAGCAGTAGCCTCTTCTCGTCCCGGAGCTTTGTTAGCTCGAGGCTCTTCTTGCGGATCCCTTCGCGCTGATTCCACCACATGTCGACCGCGAGGAGAGCCGAGATCAACACGCCGATGGTGCCGACGACAGCGAGGACCAAGCGACCGCGGCCCGGCTCCCATGGAAGAAACGTTACTCCGACATAGACAAGGCCAAGTAACACCAGATTGACCGGAAAGAGCCATGCGATACAAAGGCGCTGGAGTGTATGCGCTCCGGCGATCTCAAACTGCTTGTCCGCGATTCTGTTATTTAGAGCCAAATGGGCAGCAGTGCTCTGCTGTGACGACGGGGATGGAGCGTGCTGCTCGGAGCTCTTCCTTGGCTCAACAGCTCGTGTAGCCACTACGACCCCCTTATCCATATCGCACTAATTAGGGAGATCGTACAACGCGTCACTAACGTGTGGCTACTTCTCGACTCCAGGGCGGGACAGACTGTGGCGATGATCCTGGCCCGCGTCCAGCGCGATGAGCAGGCTCCGGCGGTCTTGCGCGAGGGGGCGGGAGTGGCAGCAGACTGCGGGAAGCGTTCGTGCGGTTCCCCCGTCGACGGCTTGATGGTCCTGGCGTTGGTGAGGATCCCGCTCATCGTCGTACTGCCGGCCGTGGACCTGTCGCCGTAACTCGCCCGTCCCCGGGCAGCCGCAGCGCCAGCGCCGCGCCCAACGTGGACTTCCCAACCTTGCGGGACGCCCATCAGCACATGCCGTATTGCCGGCGGACCATCCGGCGCAGCGTGCCGGCAGCTCCCGGTGCCACGGCGCGAGCTGGACCGGCTGGCCTGCCCGCTTACCATTCACATGGTGCAGCGGTGCTCGATCCAGATCACGCCCTCATCGCCCTTCGGCAGGTCGGGCGAAGGCGTGCGGGCACAAGGAACTTGCCTTCGTGAGGGCTGTGGCGGGGTAAGACCGGAGTCGGGCCGTTGGCGGTAAGCTACGGCTCGACGTGCCCATTTGGGGTGGGCGGTGCGGAGAACCTGGGTCCGCCGCTACCGGAAACGGGGCAGGATCTACGTACGAACGGATGAGCGCGGCCAGCGGCCCGGTGCCCGCGGTTTCCTGCTCGGCGCGCTTGTGGCGATCGTGCTGGTCCTGATCGCCGTGATCGTCGTGCCCGCGCTGAGGACCCTGCGAAGACGACGCCCCCCGATCCGCCAGCGACTTCCGCCCCGCCGCGCCTCACTTGGCCAGCGTTGGCCAATCTGGAACCATCCGGCCTACATCATCCAGGTCGCCAGCGAAGCCAACCGCAGCACGGCTGAGAGGAAGGCCGCTCAGCTTCGTGAGCGGGGCGTCCGCCAGGCGCGCGTACTTCGCTCTAGCGACTACCCGGCGCAGGTGCTCAACTCCCCTGGGCTCAAGCCGGGATACTTCGTTACCTTCGTCGGCCCGTGGAGGCTCGACAAAAGGGAATGCCGACGCCAGAGCTATGCTGCAGCGGATTCCTGACTCTGCCGAATTCCGCGGTTCCTTCGTACGACCGATCAGCCCGGGGTAGACGTCAGACATACTGTGGGCTGGGAGTGTCAAGCGTTGGGCTGGGCTTGCTCGGTGTGGGCCCTGGCAGTCGCCTCGCGGTAGCCCTACCCGTAGTAAGGCAGCCGTGGAGGATGCCGACCAGCCAGTTGGCGAGCTGCCGCAAGTTGGCGTGTGCCGATCCCGCAGCGCGCAGGGGCGTCGTGGTAGACAGGCGCCGGCGAGGCAGTAGCGGGCCTGCTGATATACCGCGTCAGCGAGCCGGGAGTTGCGCACGTAGCAAACTAGGTGGCGGGATCGGCGTCGGGACCTCGCGACCCCCCGAGGACCGTGACCAGCCACTGGGCGACCGACTGGGCGGAGAGCTGCTGCTGCCCCACCGCCCGGTACATCGCCTCGAGGTCGGCGTAGTCGAGCATCGCCAGCGAGCCGTCCTCGGTGGCCCGCTGCAGCGACCAGCCCTGATCGGAGAGTGCCTGGTCGATCGCCTGCTGGCCGGTCTCGATGGCGTCGTCGCGGTGCTGCTCTGCCAGCCACTGGCGGATCTTGACGTGCGCCTGGGGGCTCCTGACGGAGCCGAGCCATTCCTTGGACGGCCCCGGGTACTCCGAGGCGGAGGTGAGCACCTCGACCACGTCCCCGTCGGCCAGGGTACTGGCCAGCGGCACCAGCTGGCCGTTGACCCTGGCCCCGATACATCGGTGGCCCAGCTCGGTCCGCAGCGCGTAGGCCATGTCCACGGGGGTGGCGCCCAGCGGCAGGGTCAGCGCGTCCCCCTTCGGGGTGAAGACCAGCACCTCCTGGTCGGAGAGGTCGGAGCGCAGCGACGCAAGGAACTCCCCCGGGTCGGAGACGGCCCGCTGCCAGTCCAGCAGCCGGTGCAGCCAGAGCAGGTCGTCGGCGTTGCCGGCCGGGTCGGGCTGGGGGCCGGCCCGGCGGTGGCGCGGCTCCCTGGCGTGGGCGACCACCCCGTACTCGGCGGTTCGGTGCATCGCCTCGGTGCGGATGTGCACCTCGACCGGCTCCTCGCCCGGGCCGATCACGGTGGTGTGCAGCGACTGGTAGAGGTTGAGCTTCGGCGCGGCGATGAAGTCCTTGAAGCGCCCCGGCACCGGGTGCCAGCGCCCATGGACGGCGCCCAGCGCGATGTAGCAGTCGCTGGGCCCGCCGGCGACGACCACCAGCAGCCGCGGCGGGTCGTGGATCTCGCGACTGCCCCGCTCCAGCATCGTCTGGTAGATCGAGTAGTAGTGCCTGGGGTGGCTGCTGACCGCCGCCTTGATCTTGGCCGATCGCAGGTCCGACTGGATCTGGCGGCTGAGCACGGCCACGTGCTCGCGGCGGGCCGCCGAGCGCCTGGCGACGGCCTGGACGATCTCGTCGTACTCCTCGGGGTGCACGGTGGCGAAGGCGAGGTCCTCCAGGTCCCGCTTGAGCACCTGCAGCCCGAGCCGGTTGGCCAGCGGGGCGAGCACCTCCAGGGTGGCCCTCGCGGTCCGCTCCTGCTTGTGGGGCGGCTGGAACTGCAGGGTGCGCATGTTGTGCAGCCGGTCGGCGAGCTTGATGATCAGCACCCTGAGATCGAGGGCCATGGCAACGATCATCTTGCGGATGGTCTCGGCCTCGGCGGCGTCGCCGAACTCCATCTTGTCGAGCTTGGTGACCCCGTCGACCAGGTGGGCGACCTCGTCGCCGAACTCGTCGGTCGCCTCCTCCAGGGTGTAGCCGGTGTCCTCGACCGTGTCGTGCAGCAGCGCGGCGACCAGGGTGGTGGTGTCCATGCCGAGCTCGGCGAGGATGATGGCGACCGCCAGCGGATGGGTGATGAACGGGTCGCCGCTGGTGCGGTGCTGGCCGCGGTGCTCGCGCTCGGCGACCTCGTAGGCCAGCTGGAGCATCTGGGTGTCGCCCTTGGGGTGGGCGGCGCGGTGGGCGGCGATCAGCGGCTCGAGCGGCCGCTCGGCGGCCGGGCCGTGCGCGAACGGGTGCCTGGACCGTGCCGCGAGGGCCCGCATCCGCCGGCCGAGCGGCCGCCCGGGGACGTCGTCGGCCTGCGCCTCGGACGGCGCCTCCGGCGGTCCGTCGGGTGCCTCGGGTACCTTGGGCAGCTCTGCGGTGTCCGCGGCACGGTCGACCTCGGAGCTCACGGGCACCTCCCCTCCAAGGTCGCCGGGTATGCGGCTGCAAGCCCCGCAATCCTATGGTATCGGGCTTCGGCAAACAGGGAGGTTGCGATCGTCGCGTTCCCCTTCGTGGACGTTTATGGAAGAATCCCGTCACCGAGTGGTGTGCAGTGACGGACCGACGCACCTGGGGGGGCAAGTCGTGACGCAGGAGCACGATCGCACGGCCTTCGTCGATCTGGAGGCGGCCGCCGTCTGGCGGGGCCACGAGCAGGGGGTGGTCACCGACGAGGAGGTCTACGGGCGGCTGGACGAGCTGGAGCGGCTGCTGTGGCGGCGGGTGTTCGGCGGCCTGCGCCGGGTGGCGCCGGGCTCACGGGTCTACGTCGGCTTCCCCGTCGGCGCGCGGGTGCCCGAGCTGGCGGCCGGCGAGGCCGGCTGAGCCAGCAGGCGGCGTAGCAGCTTGCCCGACTGGCCCCTTGGCAGGGCCGCCACCACTGCCAGCTGCCTTGGCGCCTTGGCCGCCGGCAGCCGCTCCAGCGCGAACGCCCGCAGCTCCGCCAGGGACGGCGGGGCCGCCGGGTCGCTCGGCACCACGAACGCGGCCACCCGCTGGCCCCATTCGGGGTCGGGCTGGCCACAGACGCCGACCTCGACGACCGCCGGGTGGGCGGCCAGGACCGTCTCGACCTCGACCGGGTGGACGTTGACGCCGCCGGTGACGATCAGGTCGTCGCGGCGGCCGAGCACCACCAGCCGGCCGTCCGGCTCCAGCCGGCCGACGTCCCCGGTCCACAGCCAGCCGCCGCGCAGCGCCGCCGCGGTGCGTTCGGGATCGCCGCGGTAGCGGCGGAACAGGGTCGGCCCGCGCAGCCCGATCTCGCCGTCGGGGGCGATCCGCAGCTCCACCCCTTGGAGCGGATGGCCGTCGTGGACCACCCCGCCGACGGTCTCGGTCAGGCCGTAGGTGCGGACCACGGTCGTTCTGGCGGTCGGCAGCCGGGCGACCAGGTCGGGTGGCAGCGGACCGCCGCCGAGCAGCACCCGCCGGAAGCGTCCCAGCTCGGCGCCGGTGTCCAGCAGGCGGCGCAGCATCGTCGGCACCAGCGACACCAGGGTGGCCCTGCCGGCGGCGGCGGCCACCCGTGCCGGGTCGAAGCGCTCGTGGACCTCCACGGGCAGGCCGGTGTGCCAGGCGCGCGCCACCACCGCCAGGCCGGCGACGCCGTGCAGCGGCAGGCAGCACAGCCAGCCGTCGCCATCGCCGGCGTCAAGGGCGGTGGAGACGGCGAGGGCGGCGGCGTGGACCGCGTCGGCGCCCAGCTCGACCGCCTTGGGAGCGCCGCCGGTCCCGGAGGTCGCGACCACCGCGGCCGTGCCCGGCTCCGCCGGTTCCCCGCCGGGCAGGCGGCGGCGGCCGTCCGCGTC
>WNGB01011024.1_pt1 | contig 14997 bp, 13 predicted proteins | sample 5400681 | NCBI WGS metagenome assembly WNGB01 (sample SAMN13153367, study PRJNA577476) | soil metagenome | isolation source: 115 cm soil or saprolite under grassland replicate 2 | place: USA:California | collected 2016-06-15
AACAACAGTTTCGAAATCTCGAACGGTCCCTTGAAATCGAACATCGACGTTACAAGAACCAGGACATGGCTCTTGACCACGTCGTCATACGCCCAGAACAGCCCTTCAGGTTTTAGGCTTAGCTTCTCAAGGGCGGCTAAGTACTCAGCGCCGGCCTTGCGCCGCACTACGTCAAGCTCTGGCGTATCCACGTTACAACTCCATCAGGCCCGAATGCGGCGTCGACCATTGCCCGCGCCACCTTTCGGGGCATCGGCTTAGGATCATATCCTTGATTTCTGTCCCATTGTAGCAGCACATGCCAAGCTGGAGCGGTCCGGTCTGTGGGCGGAACGGTAATCCCAGCAATCCTCTGCAATACACGTAAATCATGGGTGTATAGGTCTCTCCGGGCAGACCTAGAAGGCCACGAATTTAACCTTTCCTTTCTCATAATAAACGCTTTGATAGCGCACTCGGTTGCGATTCCAGCGTGCCAGTGAGCTTGGCTTGCAACCCACCGAACTAGGTCCCTCGCAGCGTTCTCGTGCTGCTGCGCAAGCGCAAGCCACCCCTCAATGCTGTCCCGACCAACCATCGCTGGTTAGGATGACAAGTTCCCGGAAACGCATCAATCGCCTTTTCGTGTGTCGGGTCTCCCGAGTAATTGCTACGTTATGTTAGGTCAATTCAAGGAGATCGCTGGTTTACAACAGCGAGTGCCCATGGCCAACGACGACGCTATTATCAAGGTGTGTGATCTGATCAATCAGGGTGACCTCAAGGGAATGGCACCCTACAAAGACAATGAAATAGTTGCTGACTGCACCGACTGCGAAAAGCCAATCCGTTTGTCGGATTGCAAAATACACGCGGCCGCCGAGACTAAGTATTTCTGCCCCGAATGTGGAGACATCTTGGTTGTTATCAGCTGCCCCCATCCAAGCGGCAAGCCGTGGCCAGGAAGAGGCTATAGATTAGGAGACCTTGTCCTCAGAAATGCCGTGCAACTTCGGCTCCAGAGGGGAAATATCGAGCTAACAATCCCGGTGTCTTCGGAGGCGTTGACTTCGAAACACCCGGACGAGAGCGAGTGAATTTCCTACCCCTCAAATCCGCAGCGGCTCCCTGCTTCTGGTGTGCCGGTTGACGACTACGCTGGCCACGCCCGCCCACGCCGACGCTCCTCAAGACGGGCGTAGCCGTGCAGGCGACCGGCAAGTACCGGCCAATCTACGACGACAAGGATCGACCTGTGATGGTCGCAAAGTACGGCGGCCTGCGTCTGCAAGGCCTGATTTTCTGGTAGCGGGGGCCGGACTCGAACCGGCGACCTCCGGATTATGATTCCGCTGCTCTAACCAACTGAGCTACCCCGCCGCCGATGGGGTCAACGACCCCAGGCTGCCTCCAATATAATAAGCGTCGGCGCCCAAGGCGAGCGCCACGATTGGAGACGCGGCCTGATAGAGAATGCCCGGCACCGGGTCAAGTCGCCATCCTGCCGAAGGCGTGTTCCCATGGCCGGGCTCGAAAAACAAGGTCGAAACGTCAGCCGAACAAGCCAGCCCGAAAGCCCTCGCACCAGGTCCTCACTGCCGCACCCGCAGCTCAAGACCCTGTCATCGCGGCTTCCCGCGCCATCGCGGCGCGCGCCGGCAGCCGCTCGAACCGGATCAGCGAGAAGTGCCCGAGCGGAGGCATCGGGCGGCGCTCGACCAGACGCACGCCGCCGTGCTGCGCGGCCCACTGCTCGAGCCGCTCCCAGGGGAACTCCGGCCGCCAGCCGAGCCGCCGCGCGATCGGCGCGAAGGCGCGTTCGAACAGGCGGCGAAAGCCCGTCTCCGCGCCCAGGTGATTGACCAGGATGATCTCGCCGCCGGGCCGCACCACGCGCGCGAACTCGTCGAGCGACCGCTCCGGATCCGGCACCGCCGTGATGACATATTGCGCCACGATCACGTCGAAATAGCCGTCCGCGAAGCCGAGCCGCTGCGCATCCATCACCGCCAGCGCCGCGACATGGTCGAGCTTGTGCTCGCGCACGCGCTCATGCGCCTTGCGCAGCATCGCCTCCGAGTAGTCGACGCCGACGAGGCGATTGCTGCGCGCGTAATCCATCAGCGAAATGCCGGTGCCGATGCCGACGTCGAGAATGCGGCCGCCGATCCGCTCCGCCGCCGCGATCGAGGCCTTGCGGCCGCGCTCGAACACTTTGCCAAAGACCACGTCATAGACCGGCGCCCAGCGCGCATAGGCCTTGGCCACGGTCGAATTGTCGATTTCGCCCACCATCCCCGCGCTCGTCGAAGCCCCGATGGGCCCTTTCGGTTCCCTGTGCAGAAGAATCGCTAGAGACGACCGGCGCTCGCGGCTTCGTATGCCGGCGCGGGCTCCGACAGTGACGCCGCCTTCTGGATGATCCCACCGCCCAGCACGCGCGCCTGCCCGTCAGGCGCATCGTAGAACACGCAGGCCTGCCCTGGCGACACACCATCTTCGCCGGCGATGAGATCGACCTCGATGCCGTGCGCGCCACGGCTGAGCCAGGCCGGCCGCGGCGGGCGGGTCGAGCGCACCCGCACGAACACCTCGTGCCAGCCGGCGCAGAGCGCCTGCTCAATGCTGCCCTCGCCGATCCAGTTGACGTCACGCAGCCGCATTCGGCTAGCCGCACCACATAGAGCGGATGGCCGGCCGAGACCCCGAGCCCGCGCCGCTGGCCAACCGTGAATCGGATGATGCCCTCGTGGCGGCCGAGCACCTTGCCATTGAGATCGACAATGTCGCCCGGCTCCGCCGCGCCCGGCCGCAGGCGCTCGATCACCTCGGTATAGCGGCCGGTCGGCACGAAGCAGATATCCTGGCTGTCGTGCTTGTCGGCGACCGCAAGGCCGTACTGGCGCGCGAGCTCACGCGTCTCGGCCTTGCTGCGCTCACCGAGTGGAAAGCGCAGCCCATTGAGCTGCTCGCGCGTGGTCGCGAACAGGAAATAGCTCTGGTCGCGCTCGGGATCGCGGGCGCGATAGAGCGCGCGGCCGCCCGCCGGCAGCGTGCGCGACGCCACATAGTGGCCGGTGGCGAGCGCCTTGGCGCCAAGCTCCTGCGCGGTCGTGAGCAGGTCGCGAAACTTGATCAGCTGGTTGCATTGCACGCACGGGACCGGCGTTTCGCCGGCCAGGTAGCTGTCGGCAAAACCATCGATCACGGCTTCCTTGAAGCGATGCTCGTAGTCGAGCACGTAATGCGGGATGCCGATCCGCTCGGCGACGGCCCTCGCGTCGTGGATATCCTGACCCGCGCAGCAGGCGCCCTTGCGATGGGTCGCCGCGCCATGATCGTAAAGCTGCAATGTCACGCCAATGACGTCATAGCCTTCGGCCTTGAGCAGCGCCGCGGTGACCGACGAATCGACTCCGCCCGACATCGCGACCACGACGCGAGTCGCCTGCGGTGAGCCCTCCAGATCAAGTGAATTGAGCATCACGCCCACGGCAACGCCGTGCTCCTTCTCGGCGCCGGTCCTCCCGGCCTTTGGCATCTTCTTCCTATTATAGGGATTTGCTGGCGCAATCGCACCGCCTGCCGATAGCAATATGCGCGGCGTGCGCCGGCAGTTTTTGCCGCCGGGCAATCTAAGATGCCGGCTGGGCGCCGGCGGGCGCCCCTCCTTGGCAACCAAGTCATTGAAATTGCGGTTCTATTTTCAAGTGGCGCGCTGGCCTGCCGCTTGCAAAGCGCCGATCGACCAATCCGAGAGGTGCCCCGTGCCGCGCGTCGCGTCCGAAACCAACGTGTTGCCCCCACGCCAAAATGCCGGCGCGCGTCACCGCACGGCGGGAAGCGAAGCCGGTGACAAAGCGTCACCATTTGCGGCGCTGATGGACTCCGCCGATGCTCCACCGCCGAGAACAGCCGCGAGCCGCGCCCAGGCCAATCGTGCGTCTCCTGCGCCGGACCGGAGCCATCGGCCATCCGAGGCACCGGCGGCAAGGAATGAGCCCACGCCCGATCGAGCCAACGCCGCCAATGCGGCCGACGCCGCCGATGCCTCGCCAGATCCTTCGCAATCCAAGAAAGAGCCGGAAGCAACCGACGCAACTGAAACGAAGGCCGCCGATAGTCCTGACGAGAAGGACACTCAGGATGCGAGCGCGAACACGACTGATCTGCTCGACCTGCTGACGTCCACGGTCGTTGACAGCGGAACCGCCCCCCAACCGGTGGCGACCCCACCGGCCGCGCCCATCAGTGTCGACGCGGCGCTGACGGCTCAAAGCACCCCGGACGGCGAAAGCTCTGGCGTGGCCGCCACGCCAGCCGTAGCGCCTGAGGCACCAACAGGGCCGGCCCAATCGGCAACGCCCGAAATCGCGCCCGCAGTCGAGCAGTCGACGGGCGACAGCCAGCCAGCAACGCCAGCGCAAACCGCGCCATCAGCGGCTGCTGCCGACAATCCCGAAACGACCCCTACGGCCGACAGCAAAGTGGCGGGAGCGACCGACCAGCAGCCCGCCGCAACGCATGTCTCGCAAGACCCGGCGCAAACTGCGAGCGAAAAGCTCACCCCCGAGCAGGCCGCGTCCAAACCGCTCACGCCGAGTGAGCAACAACCCGCTAACACGCAGCCGGACGCTCCCATCGCTCAGGCCGGCAAGCGCCCGACATCAAACCCGGACTCGACGCCTGCCGACGCTCGCAAGAGTGACGCCGCAACCAATGTCGAGGACAACGGCGGCAAGGCCGCCGCCCCGACCGACCCCAAGGATCCTGCGGCTCCGGCCGATCGTCCCATTCATGGCCCCCGGCGCACCCACGCCGAAGCGTCAAGCATCGAGGACAAGCAGACCGTATCGCTCGCAGCCGGAGGGCACGACGCCAGCCAAAAGGCTCCTGCCGAGTCCTTCCACGCCCTCCTGCTGGCCAATGACCAGGCTGCGGCCGCCACCTCGGCCCAGTCTGCTGCAGCCCCCACCAGTGACGCCATGGAGCCCGCAGTCCCGATTGCCGGGCTTGCAGTCGAGATCGCGGCGCGCGCTCAGGCCGGTCAGAATCGTTTTGAGATCCGCCTTGATCCGCCGGAGCTCGGCCGCATCGACGTGCGTCTCGACATCGACAGCAGCGGCCAAGTCACCTCGCGTCTCGTGGTCGAGCGCGCCGACACGCTCGAGCATTTGCGGCGCGACTCCGCCGGCCTCGAGCGCGCATTGCAGGATGCCGGACTGAAGACCGGTGAGAACAGTCTGCAGTTCTCGCTGCGCGACCAGGGCTTTGCCGGACGCGACGACAATAGCCAATCACCCGCTGCGGCACGGTTGCTGGTGCCGGACCCCAATCTCGCTCCCGTCGACATAGCCGCCGACGCCTATCGCAGCATGACGCGCGCCGGCGGCGTCGACATTCGCGTCTGAGGATTGATCATGGCCACCTCCAGCGTCATACCCGCGACCAACTCATCGGTCACCGCCGCGGTGGTGAACAACAACGCGACGTCGACAAGCTCCACGAGCTCGACCGGCATCGACAAGAATACGCTGGCCGGCAATTTCCAGACCTTCCTGACGCTGTTGACCACACAGCTGAAGAATCAGAACCCGCTCGATCCGCTCGACACCAACCAGTTCACCCAGCAGCTGGTCCAGTTCGCGCAGGTCGAGCAGCAGCTCAAGCAGAACGAGCAGCTCGCCACCCTGGTGTCGATCGAGAAGAGCGCGCAAGCCACCACCGCCCTCGCCTTTGTCGGCCAGAACGTGGCGGTCGACGGCCAGACCGCCGCGCTGAAGAACAGCTCCGCCACCTGGAGCTTTCAGGTGCCCAAGCCGATCAGCGCGACCGTCACCATCAAGAACACGACCGGGCAGACGGTCTACTCCGGCGGCTTCACCATGGACACCGGATTGCAAACCTTTTCCTGGGATGGCCGCGACAACGCCGGCACGCTCTGGCCGGACGGCAAATACACGATCTCGGTCACCGGCAAGGACGCAAGCGGCCAGACTGTGGCGGTCCCTACTGAAGTCGAGGGCATCGTCGATTCAGTCGACTTGAATCAGACGCCACCCGTGCTGTCGATGGGAGGGCAGGACTATACGCTCGACAAGATCAAGCGGGTTGTGCGCCCGGGCGCCTGAAAGGCGTCGGCTTCCCAATAACCAAAACGCGCTATGGCAAATGAATACTGAAGGAGACACCCCAACGGAAAGTAATGCTCAGGAGCACTTAATTACCATAAATTGAGGGATCTGACCGCCCTAGCGGTAGCCCAGTGATGGATTTCTGCATCCACTCGGTAGCATGCCTGGAGCGCGCGCGAGTCCAGTTGCATGCGGAATTTCCCATTTGATAAGATGTGCTTAGGTAAATTTTAAGTCGCACCCAGTAGTTTGGGGCGAAAGTTGGTCTGTCGAGTGCGTGAGTTGTATTCATGAATGAGCCCCTACGTCCGAGGGCGAAATACGTGATCGGCCCCGATGGAAGCCCGCTGACGATCGCGGACTTGCCGGCACCGGGAACGAAACGCTGGGTCATTCGGCGTAAAGCCGAAGTCGTCGCAGCGGTCCGTGGCGGTCTCCTCTCGCTTGAGGAAGCCTGCGCCCGCTACACGCTCACGGTTGAAGAGTTCTTGTCGTGGCAATACTCGATCGACCAGCATGGTCTGGCCGGTCTGCGCACCACGCGCATTCAGCAGTATCGCCAGTAAGCGCTCTCTTGCCTCAATCGTGATGAACCACGCCGGCTCCTTGAGCCGGCGTTCGCGTTGTTGAGACGCTTTTGTTCATTGATTTGAATTGACGCACCGACGGCCATCGGCGGCGACTCGATATTGCCCCCCACCGACCGTCAACATGCTTGCCCAGAAGTCTGACCGGGCCTGCGATCGTAGCAAATAAGCAACACTTGGGCATGAGGATCACGAGGGCCACCACCTGAAGTCGCGCCAGCGGTCCCGATCTTAACCAGACAGTAACCATGAACCGGGCAAATCTTGCCCAGTGGGAATGAGCACGGGTCAAAGCCAACGTGCAGGACGTCATCCAATTCATCCGATCTTTGGGCGCGGCGCGAATCGCCGCCATGGTCGCGGTCACGGTCGCGCTCATCGGCTTTTTCGCGTTCATCATGATGCGCGTGACCGCGCCTCAGATGACACCCCTGTTCACCGATCTCTCCTTTGAGGACTCGACCGCGATCGTTAAGGACCTCGAGCGCCAGGGCATTCCCTACGAGCTCAAGTCCGACAGCGCCATCGTGATGGTGCCCAAGGACAAGGTCACGCGGCTGCGCATGCGGCTCGCGGAAGCCGGCCTGCCCAAGGGCGGTGGCATCGGCTACGAGATCTTCGACAAGTCCGACGCGCTGGGCGCCACAAGCTTCGTCCAGAACATCAACCATCTGCGTGCCCTGGAGGGCGAGCTCGCGCGCACCATCCGGGCGATCGATCGGGTGCAGGCCGCGCGCGTGCACCTGGTGCTGCCGGAGCGCGCACTGTTCTCCCGTGACAAGGCCGAAGCCTCCGCCTCGATCGTGCTCAAGGTCCGCGGACCGCTCGAGCCTCAACAGGTGCGGGCGATCCGTCACCTGGTGGCCTCGGCGGTCAAAGACCTCAAGCCCGAGCGGGTCTCGATCGTCGACGAGGCCGGACGGCTTTTGGCGGACGGCGCCAGCACCGAGGGAGCGCTCGGCCTGAGCGCCGATGAGCGGCAGGTCGCTTTCGAGCGGCGCCTGCGCGAGCAGGTCGAAGCCATCGTCACCTCGGTGGTCGGCCCCGGCCACGCGCGGGTGCAGCTCACCGCTGATTTCGACTTCAACCGCGTCACCCAGACCTCCGAGAAGTTCGATCCGGAAGGCCGTGTGATGCGCTCGAGCCAGACCCGTGAGGAAAGCTCAGCCAGCAACGACGGCAAAGACGGCCAGGTCACGGTCGGCAACGAGCTGCCAGGAGCGGCACGCCCGCCCACAGACAACAACTCGACCCGCGAGCAGAGCAAGAAATCCGAGGAAATCCTCAACTACGAGATCTCCCGCTCCACCAAGACCGAGGTGACCGAGGGGGGCCGCGTCAACCGCATCTCGGTCGCCGTGCTGGTCGATGGCGCCTACTCCAAGAACGACAAGGGCGAAACCACCTACCAGCCGCGCGAGAAGGAGGAGATCGATCGGATCGCGGCGCTGGTGCGCACTGCCATCGGCTTCGACCAGAAGCGCGGCGACCAGATCGAGGTGGTCAACCTGCGCTTTGCCGAAGTGCCGACCAATGTCATTCCGGAGCCGACCGGCTTGATGTCGTTCCTGACCTTCACCAAGGACGACGTCATGCACTGGATCGAGCTCGGCGTGATGCTCCTGCTCGCCCTGGTCGTTCTGCTGCTGGTCGTCCGTCCGCTGGTCCGGCGCATTCTCGAATCCGAGTCTTCGCCCTCCGGCAACGCCAATGTCGCGGCCGCGATCGCGGGTGGCGATGTTCAGGCCGCGCTTGCTCAGGAGATCAAGGCCGTCCCCAGCCAAACCTCCAAGATGATCGACATGGCCCAGGTGCAGGGTCAGGTCCACGCCCAATCGGTGCAGAAGGTCGGCGAGCTCGCCGACTCCAACCCCAACGAGACGATCTCCATCATTCGCAGCTGGCTGCATGAGAATGCGGCCTGAGCCCAGGGTCGTCTCAACCAGGTCATCGCAGCCACACCGACAGGACATGGACTAGACAGTGAGCACACAAACCGACATTGCGAATGTGGTCGCGACGCTCGCCAGCCGGCAGGGCGAAAACGCCAGCGCTCGCAAGCTGACCGGACCGGAACGAGCGGCCGTTCTGATGCTTGCGCTCGGCGAGCAGCATGGCGCCAAGGTCTGGACGCTGCTCGACGACGACGAGCTGCGCCAGCTCTCCATCATCATGTCGACGATCGGGACCATCGAATCGTCGTCGGTCGAGAACCTTCTGCTCGAATTCGTCTCGCGCATGTCGGCGTCCGGAGCCCTCATGGGCAACTACGACGCGACCGAGCGGCTGTTGCAGCAATACCTGCCGCCCGAGCGGGTTGGCGGCATCATGGAGGAGATCCGCGGGCCGGCCGGCCGCAACATGTGGGAGAAGCTCTCCCACGTCCAGGAAGACGTACTCGCCAACTATCTCAAGAACGAATACCCGCAGACCGTCGCGGTGGTGCTGTCCAAGCTCAGGCCCGAGCATACCGCGCGCGTGCTCGCCATCCTGCCGGGCGAGTTCGCGCTCGACGTCGTCAGTCGCATGCTGCGGATGGAGGCCGTGCAGAAAGAGGTCATCGAACGGGTGGAGCAGACGCTGCGCACCGAGTTCATGTCGAGCCTCTCGCAGACCCGCAGGCGCGATGCCCACGAGCAGATGGCGGAGATTTTCAACTCCTTCGATCGGCAGACCGAAACGCGCTTCATGACGGCGCTCGAGGAGGAGAGCCGCGAGAGCGCCGAGCGCATCAAGAACCTGATGTTCACGTTCGACGATCTCGTCAAGCTTGATGCCGGCTCGGCGCAGACCCTGATGCGGCACGTCGACAAGGACAAGCTCGCGATCGCGCTCAAGGGCGCAACCGAGCCGGTCCGCCAGTTCTTCTTGGGCAACATGTCCTCGCGCGCCGCCAAGATGCTGGGCGACGATATGGGCGCCATGGGGCCGGTGCGGCTGCGCGACGTCGACGATGCGCAGGGGCAGCTGGTTAGCCTGGCCAAGGACCTCGCCGCCAAGGGCGAGATCATGATCTCGAAGAGCCGCGGCGACGAAGAGCTGGTCTATTGAGGACAACGTGATGGGATCGGCACCGGCAAAATTCCTGTTCGACAACGACTTTGAGGCGGGCGGACGCAGCAGCAAGCCGACTATCTCGCTCACCGAGCACGCCTCCAAGGTGGCGCAGGCGGAACTGGCCGCCCATGCGCGCGGCTTCGCCGAAGCGCAGACCACGGCCGAGCACAAGACCGCCGCCACGCTCGAGCGCATTGCCGGCTTGCTGCAAGGGCTTGATCGCAGCCTTTCCGCGGTCGAGGCACGGCTGGAGACGGAAGCCGTGGAAGTGGCCGTCGCGGTCAGCAGGAAGCTTGTCCCGGCCCTGATCGCGCGCGAGCCGCTGGCGGAAATCACGGCGCTCGCCTCCGACTGCTTCCGGCACCTGGTCGCAAGCCCGCACGTGGCCGTGCGCGTCAACGAGGCGCTGCACGCATCGGCGCGTGAACGGCTCGAGGAGATCATTCGCCGCCTCGGCCTGGAAAGCCGCCTGGTGGTTCTGGGTGAGCCCGAGATCGCACCGGGCGATTGTCGCATCGAATGGGCGGATGGCGGCATCTGCCGCGAGAGCGGCGCGCTCACGGCGGCGATCGATCTGGCCGTCAGACGCTACATCAGCGCTCGGCTCGAGGCAGCGCCGAAATCCGACATTCCCTGGAGACGTGACCAATGACCGACGACAACAAGCTCGGCCTGCCTGACCTGGAGAAGGCCGATCAGAGCCTGTCCATGGATTCGGGCGCGCTGGCAGCCGATCCGGATTCGCAGAACCGGACCGCCGAGGATCTCGAAGCGGTGTTCGATGTCCCGGTCAAGGTCTCAGCGGTGCTTGGACGCGCGCAGATGGACGTGGGCGACCTGCTCAAGCTCGGTCCCGGCGCGGTGCTCGAGCTCGATCGCAAGGTCGGCGAAGCCATCGACATCTACGTCAACAACCGATTGGTGGCACGCGGCGAAGTGGTGCTGGTGGAAGACAAGCTCGGCATCACCATGACGGAAATCATCAAGGCGGAACGGAACTGAGCGAAGGGGTAAGTAGTGCGTAGTGAATAGTGCGTAGTGAAGTGAGGCGTGAGTAGTGAGTAGTGAGTAGTGAAGTGAAGCGCAACGGTTCCTACTCACTACGCACTACTCACTACTCACTACTCACTACTCACCGGCTGCCTGGCTCAGAACAACAAAGGACCCTCACAATGCGCCTCCTCATCGTCGGAAGCCTCAACGGCCAGCTCACAACCGCGACCAAGCTCGCGATGGACAAGGGCGCCAGTGTCACGCACGCCGTCGATATCGATCAGGCGCTCAACGTGTTGCGCTCGGGCCGCGGCGCCGATCTGCTGATGGTGGACGTCGCGCTTGACATTCGCGACCTGGTGCTGCGGCTCGAAGCCGAGCGGATCGCGGCGCCGATCGTTGCCTGCGGCATCAGCAGCGACGCACGCGCGGCGGTCGCCGCCATCCGCGCGGGCGCCAAGGAGTACATCCCGCTGCCGCCCGATCCCGAGCTGATCGCGGCCGTGCTCGCCGCCGTCTCTGACGACACGCGCGAGCTGATCTATCGCGACGAGACCATGGCGCATGTGGTCAAGCTCGCACAGCAGATCGCGCCCAGCGACGCGTCCGTGCTGATCACGGGCGAATCGGGAACCGGCAAGGAGGTGCTGGCCCGCTACGTGCACCTGCGCTCGAACCGCTCGCGCGGAGCGTTCATCTCGGTCAATTGCGCAGCCATCCCGGAGAACCTTCTGGAGTCGGAGCTGTTCGGCCACGAGAAGGGCGCCTTCACAGGCGCGATCGCACGCCGCGTCGGCAAGTTCGAGGAGGCTTCGGGTGGGACGCTGCTGCTCGACGAGATTTCAGAGATGGATGCACGCCTGCAGGCGAAGCTGCTGCGTGCGATCCAGGAGCGCGTCATCGACCGCGTCGGCGGCACCCGGCCGGTGCCGGTCGACATCCGCATCATTGCGACCTCGAACCGCAATCTGGTCGACGCCGTGCGCGAAGGCGTGTTCCGCGAGGACCTGTTGTTCCGCCTCAACGTGGTCAACCTGAAGATCCCGCCGCTGCGCGAGCGCGCTGCCGACGTCGTCGAGCTCGCCCAGCACTTCATCAAGAAATACTCCGCCGCAAATGGCATCCCTGCCCGTCCGTTATCGGCAGAGGCTCGACGCACGCTGGTGCTCAACCGCTGGCGCGGCAACGTGCGCGAGCTGGAAAACACCATCCATCGCGCCGTGCTGCTCGCGACCGGCGACGAGATTGGCGCCGACGGCATCCTCAGCCCCGATGGCACCCGGCTTGATCAGGCCAAGACTCCTTCCGCGGTCATGCATGCCACCATGGCGGCGGAAGCCGTGACCCGCGCGCTGGTCGGCCGCACGGTCGCCGATGTCGAGCGCGATCTCATCCTGGAGACGCTCAAGCACTGCCTCGGCAACCGGACTCATGCGGCCAACATTCTCGGCATCTCGATCCGCACGCTGCGCAACAAGCTCAACGAATATGCCGACGACGGCATCCCGATCCCGCCGCCTGGCAACGGTGAGGTCAGAGGAGCGGCTTGACAAGATGCATGGCACAACCCGGCCCCGCTATTGTCCAAACCACCACAGCACAGCACCGATCAGGAAGCTCAGGGCAACGCAGGCTGCGATCGGAACAAAGTAGCTCCTGCGCTCGCGCCGGACTGGCGCATCGTCTGGAACCCGGCCTCGCCGCAACCGGACCAGGATCGGCCACAACAGCCCGACCAGGACGAAAGCAAGCACCAGGGTGATGAGAAGGCGCGCCACGTCAATTCCTTTCCGCTCGGCGTGCTAATGCCCGGCTTCCGAAGCTCGCGATCCATCGCGGCAACCTCCGGCGCGAACGGCCGCGCACACGTCATTGTCGCGGGCTAGCACTCCTGCCGATGCAAGATGTCGACCAGGATACGACCCACAATATGCGAGTGGAGAATCTGAGCCTCCTCGTTAAGGTGATAGCCGGTATTGTAAAAGCTTGAGCGGGGATAACGGCTCTTGTTCTCGAGAACGACGAAGCATCCCCCGGCGGCACGGAAGCGGTTGTCGAGCGCGTCGACAAGTTCTTGCGGAATTTCCATTCCGTCAAACACGGTCGGAAGGCCGCCGACGACGCGAACGCCATGCGCAGCACCCCATCGAAGCATCCCCAAGACGTCAGTCCAGTAACGGTCGTCCTTGGCCGCCTCGATGCTGGGCTGCCAGCGCTCCAAATCGAACTTGTGGGTCGCGGCTTTGGCGGCAGTGTGACCGCGCTCGTCGCCTTGCGGCGTGAGCTCGGCGACCGAGTAGGGTGGCTCAACCCCGACCCGGCGCAACGCCAATTCAGTCAGAGCGGATAAGAGGTCGCGCAGATCAAAATAGAACAAAACAGCGAGTTCTTGACGCCACGAGAAATATTTCAGCTCTGTGCGTGCAAACCGCGCGACATAGTAGGCCTCCTCGCCGACGGCCTCCGGGTCGTCGTTTGGCCCTCGGTATTCGAGCGGCATGTAGAGCAGGTCACCAGGCGAAAGTAATGACTGCAGCCGCGCTAATTGCCAGCGCAAGGACATGAACACATGCACCGACATATTGGTGCAGGAAACGCCGTAGACCTCTTCCATGGTCTCGCACCGGTGACTGTAGCGACCATTGCTACCCGCCAGAATGATGATACGGGGCCGACCCGCCGTCGCGATAAGATGCTTCGTCTTGAAGTCCAGATACTCGCCATCGAGCGCATTTGTCAGCGGTTTTGACACCCCCATTGTAAAGACAATCAAATAGAGAGCCGTCCCGACGATCAGAAGAAGCAGAACCAGCGGCCAGCCAATCGTGGCAAAGCCCTGTGGCTGCGACCCGGGATTTTCAAAACTGGAAATAGATGAACTCACTTGGGGCATGGCTGAACAGTACTGCCTGAATGGTGAATGGTAGCCCGACTACTAAGGCCAACGCCTGCTGCCGCGGCGAGAGCTGTTGGGTCGGCGGAAAACACCAGCAAAGCACAAAGCTGAGCAGCAAGAGCTCGACAACCTCAAAAATCCCAATGACGGTCCCGTTGCCCAGCAGTGGCACTGTGTCGGCCGGGGTCACAAACAGCTGCAGTGCGGGGACCCATTCGACGAACTGGGAAGGAAGCACGATCCCATTGAGACCGATCATGCCCTTGAGGATGACAAGAGCGCTCGCGACGTTATCCGAGCGAAAGAACACCCATGCAATGGATACTGCCAGAAACGTCAAGAGCAGACTGGCAAGGCGATAGATCGTCGAGCGCTGACGGCGCGGATCGTGGCCGCGCTCTGGCAGGATTGCGTGCCAAGCGTGGTTCACCAGGAGATAGCAGCCATGCAACGCCCCCCAGATCACGTAGGTCCAGCCCGCCCCATGCCAGAATCCTCCTAACAGCATAGTGATCAGAAGATTGACGTAGCGCCGGACCCTGCCCTTCCGATTGCCACCTAGAGCCACATAGACGTAATCGCGCAAGAAACGCGATAAGGTCATGTGCCAGCGGCGCCAGAACTCGATGATGCTCCCGGCCTGGTATGGACTATTGAAATTCAACGGCAGCTGAATGCCGAACAGGAGCGCTCCCCCGACCGCCATATCCGAATAGCCGGAAAAATCGAAGTAGATCTGGAACGTATAGGCCAACAGGCCAGTCCAGGCCTCGAAAAACGTGACATTAGCGCCGGCGGCTGCACCGTCGAATACTGGCCGGGCGAAGGCGGAAAGGCTATCGGCCAGCACGGCCTTTTTCGCCAACCCGATGAGGAAGAACACGACGCCAGATGAGAAAACGGCAGATGAAACACGTCCGACGCTGGGGCTGGCGAACTGCGGCATCATTTCCCTGTGATGAATGATAGGGCCGGCGATCAGATGCGGGAAGAACGTCACGAACAGAACGTAGTTCAGAAAGTTGTACTCTTTCGCCTCGCCGCGCGAAACATCGACCAGATAGGCGATTTGGGTGAATGTGAAGAAGGAGATCCCGAGCGGCAGCACGATCTGCGGGTTGAACAGTCCGAGCCCCGTAATCTCGTTGAGATTGCTGACAAAGAAATTCGTGTATTTGAAAAAACCCAGCAGCATCAGATTCGCAGCAAGTCCGATACCGACGAGAATTCTAGTGAATCGGGTAGAAACCAGGCGCGCGCTCAAGATCCAGCGGCCGGCGAGAAAGTTCGCGACGATCGACGCGCATAGCAGTGGGATGTACCGAATGTCCCACCAGCCGTAGAAAAATAA
>WNGB01022665.1_pt1 | contig 14997 bp, 13 predicted proteins | sample 5400681 | NCBI WGS metagenome assembly WNGB01 (sample SAMN13153367, study PRJNA577476) | soil metagenome | isolation source: 115 cm soil or saprolite under grassland replicate 2 | place: USA:California | collected 2016-06-15
CGCACTCAGCTCCTCAACCCAGCCGTTCTTCGACTTGGCGCCGGCCAGCTCGAGCGGCAGAACGATGTTCTCCCTCGCGGTCAGCATCGGCAGCAGGTTGAAGAACTGGAAGATGAAGCCGATGTGCTCGCGGCGCAGCCTCGTCAGCTGCGCGTCGCTCAGGTCAGTGATCTCGATGCCGGCGATCGTGACTTCGCCCTCCGTCGGCTTGTCGAGACCGGCGAGGATGTGCATCAGGGTCGACTTGCCCGATCCGGACGGACCCATCACCGCAGTCAGCTTCCCCCTCGCGACCTCGAGCGAGACGCCGCGGAGCGCCTTCACGCACGTGCCGCCCTCGCCGTAGCGGCGGGTGACCGCCGTGGCGCTGACCACCGCGGCTGTCTGCCCGCTGTCTTCCCGCTCCTTCTGGATCACGATCGTTTCCATGTGTTTCGCTCCTTTCGCTTGGATTCAGCTGGGTTCGAGAAGTGCGCGGTCAAAGAAGCCGACGACGCGCCGCTCGTATTGCTGCGGGTGAGCCCCGAGCCCGCCGGTGTGACCAGCGTCGGCGATCTTCCAGAGCGTCTTTGGCTCACCCGCCGCCGCATAGAAGGTCGCGTTCAGCTCTTCGCCGCCGAGAGGATGTCCGGAGTAGATGAGGAACAACGGCCGGGGCGAGATTCGAGCGACGAGGTCTTTCAGGTTGGGTGGCGGCGCGCGGTTCGAGAAGAAAGCGATCGCCGCCGTCTGCGTCGCCCAGAACGGCGCCAAGAGCCACTTGCGAGCGCCTGGCTTCAGCATCTGCTCGCGGATCGAGCGCATGCCTGCTCCCTCCGAGACGACGGCTTTGAGCGTGTCCGTTTCGCCGGCGGTCTGCAGCATCAGCTCGCCGCCGAGCGAGAGCCCGAGCCCGCCGATCCGCTGTGGGTCGACGTCGGGTCGGCGCTGTAGGTAGGCGAGCGCGCCCTTCACGTCCCGCTCGCCGCCCCAGCGGTAGGGGTCGCCCTGGCTCTGGCCGGTGCCGCGCGGGTCGAAGATCAGGACGCCGTAGCCGTGCCGCGCAAGCAGGCGCACGTGCTCTTGCGGGCCACTGCGGCCGCTTGCCGGAAGCACGATCACCGCGGCGCGGTTCTTCGAGGGGATGTACCAACCGGCGAGCTTCAGCCCGTCGCTGGTCTTGAAGGTCACGTACTCGTAGCGGACGCCGAGGTGAGGCGGCGGCGCGAACGGGCGGCCGAAGTGCGTATATCCGGAGGCGAAGAGAGTCGGGAAGGCGATCTCGAAGAAGACGACGGCGGCGGCGATGCCGACGAGTGAACGGCGGAGATAACGCCGGCGTCGGCTCTCGTCGAGCCGCCTCGTCTTCCACAGCTCGACGGCACCCAGGGCCACGAGCACGAGCCCGGCAAACAACGCAAGCAGCCCGGTGTAGTCGTCGCCCGACGGCCCGACGGTAACCGTGTGGTAGCCGCCCTCGACCGCACCGGCCACCAGCCCGAACAGCCCGAGCATGAGCGCGATCGTCGCCCGAACGCCGGCCCGCATACGCGGATAGGCAGCAACAAGCAAGACGAGCACCCCGAGCGGCACGACACCGCTGATGAGGTGATCGCCCGCCGCGGTCCCCGGCTCCGGTTGCAGGAAGGAATCATCGAGCAGGTGAACGGCCACTGCGCCCGTCGCCAACAGAAACAGCGTTCTCTTGGGTCGCACGATCGCCGCAAGCCGAGCCAGGCGGCGCTCCGGCGTCCACGAACGCGACGCGGCTGATTCGGTCACAGACTGTTCCTCCGTCCTCGGGCAGTTCCGTCGATTCCACGACGATGACGCCGGACAGGGCAAACACCAATGGGGGCAGCTCGCCTCTTGGGGTGCGTCCAGACGCACCTTGGGGGTGCGGTCTCTTGCCGGCGGGCGGATTAGGAACGCAGCAAGGCGAGCACCGCAAGGACACGGCGGTGGTCGTCGCCGCTCATGCTCAAACCGAGCTTCTCGAAGATGCTCGTGATGTGCTTTTGCACGGCGCGCTCGGAGATCACGAGCCGCTCGGCGATGCCCTGGTTCGAGCGACCCTCGGCCATCAACTCGAGCACCTCGCGCTCGCGTGGCGTGAGCGCCGCGAGCGGATCGTCGCCGCGGCGACGACCGAGCAACTGGGACACAATCATGGGGTCGAGCGCGGAGCCGCCCTCAGCGACGCGCCGAACGGCCGCTGCGAATTCCTTCACGTCGCTGACCCTGTCCTTGAGCAGGTAGCCAACCCCCTCGGCCGAATCCGCCAGGAGCTCCTCGGCGAGGCCAAGCTCGAGGTACTGGGAGAGGACGAGCACGCCCACGGAGGGGTAGCGGGCGCGGATCTCCTGCGCTGCGCGCAGGCCCTCGTCCTTGTGGGCGGGCGGCAGCCGGATGTCGACGATGGCGACGTCCGGCGAGTAGCTTCGCACCTTGAGCAGGAGATCGTCGGCGGTCGTGCACTGGCCGACGACCTCGAAGCCGGCCTCACCGAGCAGGCGCACGAGTCCTTCCCGCAGGAGGACGCCGTCTTCGGCGAGCACTACGCGCACGGAATCTCCGCCTCGACGCGCGTGCCGCCGCCGGCCGGGCTCCAGATCCGTAGCCGGCCTCCCAGCGCCTCGACCCGATCGGCGAGGCCGCGCAGACCTGACCCTCCGTGTGTGTCGGCCCCGCCGATGCCGTCGTCGACGATTTCGACGACGAGTCGTTTGTCCGCCTGTCGGACTGCGACGGCCGCCGAGGACGCGCACGCGTGCTTCGCGACGTTGGTGAGGCTCTCGGAGACGACGTAGTAGGCGGCGACTTCCTCTCGTTCCGGCAGGCGCTCGTCCAGATCGACCGTCAGCCGGACCGGTATCTGGGCCCGCGCCGCAAGCGTCTTGAGCGCGACCGCAAGGCCGTGACCCGTCACGACCGCCGGATGGATTCCGTGCGCGAGCTCGCGTAGCTCGCGCAGCGACTCCGTCACCTCGCGTCGCGTCTGGTCGAGCGCGGCCTTCGCATCCGGCTCGCGCTCGAACCGCTGCTCCAGCAGGCCGAGCTCGAGCGAAAGGGCGACCAGCCGCTGCTGCGCGCCGTCGTGGAGGTCGCGCTCCAGCCTTTGGCGTTCCGTCTGCGCAGCTTCAATGACTCGGGCGCGAGAACCTTTCAGTTCCTGCAGCCGCGCGCGCAGCTCCGCGTGCAGACGGGCGTTCTCGAGCGCGAACCCGACGGCGGCGGTCACCGCGTCGAGCAGCTCTTGCTCGTCGCGCAGCGAGGCATCGTGCACCAGCACCGCGACGTGCGACCCGTCGTCACGGTCGATCAACGTGGTTGCTCTATCGGCACGCGTCGGCAGCTCGATCGCTCGCCCGTCAAGGTCCGCGTACCTGTCGTACTCCGCAACCCAATAGGCGATCTCGAGCGATGGGTCCCGCAGCGCCGTCCTGAGCGCATCGATCACGTTGCCGCGAGCGGCCTTGGCCCCGAGCGAAACGATCGCCGGCCCGACAGCGAGACGTGAGCGCAGCAGGCCGATCAGGAACGCGATCGGGGCGAGGCCGACCACGAAGAAGGTCGCACGCCGTACTGCCTCGATCGCCGGTACGTCTCCCGGGCTCCCCACGAAGAGGATGGACAAGAACAGGGCGGCGAGCATCGCCAGCCCAAGCGCGAACGAATCGACGAGCGGCCCGAGCGGGCGGCGCGGCGCGCGGCCCGGACCCCACCGCCGCGCGACGAGAACGCCGATCCCGGCGAGACAGAACGCGCTGACCCCGATCAGCTCGACCTTTCGCACCACCTCGACCGTGCCGGGCTCGCTCACGACCTGGATCAGGTTCCGGGGCCCGACTCCCCCGAGCACCATCCGCACGAGACCCAGGCCGACCCCGGTTACATACGCTCCTGCGACGATCGCCCGTTCGGGACGCCCGGCTAGTCGGCCATCCGGATACGCGAGGAACACGTGCAAGAAGAGCAACGGCGGCACCAGGTCGAGCGCGATCCCGATCGTGAACGGCACGTCGGCGGTCGCCCAGTCGAGCGTCGCCAGGAAGTTGACGAAGCCTGCACCGATCATCAACAGACCGAAGCGGCTGTCGGGCCGGCGCCACCAGGCGATAAGGCCGGCGCCGATGTAGTTGAGCGTGATCCAATCGTTAAGGAACACGCGTATCGCGACGTGATCCACCTCGTCGTTCGCCAGCCCGAGCGCGAGCGTCGCGGCCGCTGCAGCTATAGCGGCAAACGCAATTGCCGCCAACATGGCCGGGTTCGGTGCCCACGGCGAAGCGTGTCCGCTAAGCGTCCTCCAAGGGGTACGCAAAGCACCGAGGGCCTGCCGAGAAGGCTCGGCGCTCGCCATGTCGCATCGCCCTCCTCGCGCTCGATGCCGTCGCCTGCAGACGGGACCTCTCAGGCACGACCGCTCGAAGCGAGGTCGCGCTAGCGGCGGGCGCGAATGAAAGGAAGCGTCCTAGATGCCGAGGATACTCCGTCGACCCCGCCAGTTCCATCCGCGCCTCGTCAATGAACCTCGTAGGGTGCGTAAATTCGGTCAGCCGCACCGATTCCCAGGGTTTGCAAGGAACTCGAGTGTGCGAACCCCGCGGCTCGTCTCCGGCGGGAATTGCCAACCCGCCGCGCTCAGAGTCGGTGAGCTCTCCTTATTCCTTGCGCGCAGCGACGGTTATTCCTTGCGCGTAGCGAACGGGCTCGAGCCGTGTGTGCCAACACTTGCGTTCCGCCTGTAGATCTCGATTTCTCTCGTCGCGAACCGAGTTTGACAGCCCACAGGTTCTCATCTGGGGAGTTTGCCGCCCCGCCCTAGGATGGTCACGTTGTCGGGACGATCAACCTCTCAGTTTTTCGGCGTGATCCGCCCGGTGCGAGGATCAACGAGCCGGAGGGGGAGGGACTGAACCCTCAACCCGTCTTCACGAGGGATCACGGTTTTCGAGGCCAGGCATCTTTGGCTTAACCAGCAGATTTGCGATTTGCCCGCGAAAGTTCGTGCGACGGCTCGGCTCGCTCGCGCCTCGTTCTGCACGCTGACGGCCGCACGAGACCGCTTGAGTCCGCTGGCGCCCGCCGGGGGAGTGGCAAGCCCCTGCCGGACTCGGCCTGCCCCGCTCGCCCAACAGCGCTCGCTGCGGCTTCTGTGGTCGCGGCAACCTGGGACGCGGTCGCGGACGGCGAACTGACGCCGGCCGACGTCGTTGCCAGGTGATCCGCAGGGCCATCGGCCGAGCGTAGCTTGGCCACCACCAGGGCATCCGCGACCTCCGACACGACCTGGGTCGGGGTCTTGACTCGGACGCGCTCTGGCGTCACCGTGCGCGTGTGCCGGTGCCGACTGAGCCGATCGGAAGCATCCCGAGGCCGGTCGAGCTGATCGAGGGCGCGCAGGCGGCCGCCGAGGGCCGCGTCTCCCGGGACGAGCTCGACGCGCTGTTCGCACACGCGGTCCAGGACACGATCAGCCGCTTCGAGGCGACGGGCTCGCCGGTCGTCACGGACGGGGAGCAGCGCAAACCGACCTTTGCGACGTATCCGGTGCACGGGCTCGAGGGTCTCGCGCCCGACGGCGTCGTGATTCCCTTCGACGATGGCCACACCCGCCAGTTGCCGCGGCTCATGCGAGGCCCGTTCCGCTACCAGACGTACGCGGACTCGTACCTGAAGGAGGCGCAGCGATATGCGACGCGCCCGCTCAAGCAGGCGGTCATCTCGGCCTCGGCGCTGAGCCTCCTCTACCCGCCGGACGGGATCGACGGCTACCCACGCGAGTCGTTCCTGACCGACCTCGTGCGGGAGGCCGAGTCGGACATCAGACGTTCGCTCGAGGCTGGGGCGCAGAGCGTGCAGATCGACTTCACGGAGGCGAGGCTCTCCCTCAAGCTCGATCCGTCCGGGCAGCTCCTGCGTGAGTTCGTCGAGCTCAATAATGCCGTCCTCGACCGCTTCGGGCCGGAGGATCGACAGCGGATCGGAGTCCACACCTGCCCGGGCGGCGACCGAAACTCGACGCACAGCGCCGACGTCGACTACGCGGACCTCTTGCCAACCCTGCTCACGCTCAAGGCAGGGCGCTTCTACATCCAGCTCGCGAGTGAGACGGATCGCGCCAAGGCGCTCGCCATCATTCGGGAGCGCGCCCAGGCGGGACAGCGGATCTTCGTCGGCGTGATCGATCCGATCGACCCGCGAGTCGAGACACCCGAAGAAGTCTGCGACCGCGTGCTGGAGGCGGCCGAGTACATTCCGCTCGCCCAGCTCGGCACGACCGACGACTGCGGCTTCTCGCCGTTCGGCGACGATACGTCGACGGCGCGCGACACCGCGTTCGCGAAGATCCGCGCACGCGTCCTCGGCACCGAGCTCGCCTCACGAGAGCTCGGCGCGTAGCGCCACCGGCTCCGGCCGTACCACGGTCGCCTCCGGCTCGCGCTGAGCAGCCGCTTGAAGCGGTGCCCAGCGTGTGTTAGAAACGGGATTCGGCTCGGCGACAGTCAGGTGAGGAGCCTTTATGCCCGGTGTTGCGCTGCTGCGGCGCCCCTCCTCCCGCATTGACGGACGCGCACGCGAGCGTCTGTCCGGCGCGCAAGCAGGCTCTAACGCCGCCCCCTTCGAGAGCTCGCCGCTGTGCGGCGCATTGGAGGTTCTAATGACTGCACCAAAGGCACGTGAGAGCGCGGTCACAGGAGTGATCAGTGGCTGGCTGGACCATTACCAGGAGGCACATCGCGACGAAGTCGCCGGCGACGAAGAGTTCGCTCGCTGGCTGGAGGAGGAATACGTCCCGCTCGCGGGCGGCTGGCATTACTGAATGGAGGGGTGGCCAGACCCCCCGTTCCTCCGTGGCGAGGGACCAGAATTCATAGAGCAGATCAACACCACGAACGACGTGGTCGCCCGCCTCGAGGAGGCCGGGTGGGATTTCGAAGCCGTTCCGGAGATCTTCGCGCGCCAATCGGCCGCTTGTGATGTCGCCGCGAAGGAGATCGTCACCGTCTTCGACGGCGAAAGGCAGACGCGCTGGGGTCGGCTGATCATCAAGGGAGCAGGAGCGCGCTTCAACCTGATGAGCCATGAGTCTCCGCTGGCGCGGTACGTCGGCGCCCGGCCGTCGGTGTTTGCGCTCGTGAACAGCCAAGTCGGCAGCAAAGGGCTCCACGACTTCAAGGAGTTCGCCGAGATGGATCCGCCGCAGGAGGTTGAGTTCTACAACCCCTCGGTCTTCTATCAGGCGCGCGACGTCGTCTTCTGGAACGCGCTGAACGGATTCCAGCTGTTCCCGTCGGGCTTCGAGGACGTGCGCCGGGTGCTCGCGTCCGGCAACGTGATTCGCAACCTGCTGTTCCGCCCGGGGGCTCCGACGAAGAGTGCGTGGGAGATCGCCGAAGGCGAGGAGAGGCGGCCGATCTTCATGGAAGGGTTCTCCGGCGTGCAGTTCCCAACCGGCGTCGTCGAATGGATGCCGAAGCCGCTCTACGGCGGAATGAGCGAGCAGGCCCTGCACATCGAGACGCTGCTGACGACGGACGAAACAGACCTCGCGCACCCGTACCTCGATCTCGTCGCCGAGGGCCGGCTGCGGATCGACGAGCAGACGTACTTCATGCGCCGCTTCATGGGAATCTCGCAGAAGGATGCGCTGCGCGGGCCCGGCGTGCCGCCCGAAGGGGCTCGCCGATAGGCGCGCTCGACTATACGGGGCGGGCGGACCGGCTCGAGTTCGACCTGTACGTGCGCGGATCCGTTCCCGCTGCGCTGAGCGGCTTCCTGATCGTGCCGACGAACCGGCGTTCCAAGGACCGCAGCCGCTTCGCGCGCTGGCACGACTCGCAGACCGATCTCATCCGCCTCGACTTGACTCCGGGCCGTCCCGGCCGCGGTCGCCGCCTCGGACCGGCGGCTGACAGAGACCGCGAACGGCGGCTACGCGACGCAGCCGAATCACGGCGTCAACGTCGCGGGCAACACGCTGTGGGCTACCAACCTCCTGTTCGGTGCGCCGCTCGAGGTGGACCTGGCGGCGTGGAAGCCGCGGCGCGTGCTGCGCTACCTCGAGCTGAGCGAGGCCGCGCCGCGGGTGAGCGGGACGTCACACTTCGCCTGGAGCCTCGACCACCGATTCGCCTACTTCCACCAGTCGCTGCTAGAGCGCGAGCGCGATGGCTCGCCTGTGCGCGCGGCCGACCTGTCCCTCGTCGAGCTGGACGTCGCCACCGGCGCGGAGCGGGTGTGGCGCCTGCGTCCGCCGCCTGACGACCCGGCGATGGAGACCGCCAACTTCCACTCCGGGTTCTTCTTCGAAGAGGGCGGCTGCCGCTACGTCGGCCTGCTGCGCACGGGCGCATTACTCGAGAGCCTCGAGCCCCACTCGGCCCCGCTCGACCACGCGGTGCTCCCGGCGCCCGCCTCGACGATCTGGATCGTCCAGCTCGACCCGCAGGCCAACGACCTGCAGGCCGAGCTCCTGCCCGGGGTGAAGGAGCTCGACGGCCTGGCGCTCTCACACCTCGACGTCGACGCGTCGGGTGGCGACGGATTCGTGCTGTACGCCAACTTCAAGGAGGCAGACGTCGCTGAGGAGACCCACGGCGCCAACGTCTACGGCGAGGTGGCCGAGGCCGTCGCCGAGCACTACTCCGGGATGGTCGTCGAGGCGCTCAACTACGGCCTGGTCGTCCGCTACGAGCGGCGCGGCGGCCGCACATCCGTGCGCACGTTCGCACGCCCGTACGACCCGGGACGGACGTCGCTCGGGCACTCGTGGCTGCCGATCAACATCCAGCTTGACTCCGCGCGCCGACGACTCTTCTGCAGCTTCAGCGGATTCAGGCCGCGGCTCTTGCCCGAGCACATCGCTCGTGCGTATCCCGCGCGCGTCGTCGAGCCGCCCACAGCCGGGTTCGTGCCCCCGGCGCTGATCCGGTTCGACGCCGAGACGCTCGAGCTCGACAGCAACGGCAGCGGCCGCGGCCACGTCGCGTATGCCGAGCCGATGGCGATGACGGTCGCGGGTGACGGGGACAGCGACTACGTCTGCACCTTCTCACCCGAAGTCGGCCTGCGAGTCTACGACGCCGACGACCTCGACCGTCTCGTGTTCCGCGCGGAGTCGCCCCGTCTCATGAGCTGGGGCGATACGCACTTCCGGCCCGAGCCCGCGCACATCTCGTTCGTCCCCGCCTGATGGAGGCGGTCTGCGAGCTGCGGCTTTCGCGGAGGGTGTGGGAGCGCATTGTCGAGCACGCGCGCGCTGCCAATCCGCGCGAAGCCGTCGGCATACTCGGCGGCACCGGGGACGGACGCGTCGCGCACGTCGCTCCGCTCCCGAATCTCGCCGCAGACGGTGCGTTTCTCGCCGATCCGCGCGCACAGTTCGAAGCCGAGCGTGCTCTTTCGCGCCTCGAGCTCATCCCCCTCGCCGCCTACCACTCACACCCTGGCGGGACGCCGACGCTGTCGCACGCCGACCGCCTGCTCGCCAATCGCTCGCTGGTCCAGCTCGTGGTTGCGCTCGACCGCGCGGGTCGCGTAGACATGCGGGCATACCGGATAGGCCCCGGCGTGCGCGAGGTACCGGTGCAAGTCGACGACACCGCACCCGGTTAACGTCCCGTGAGGGGCTCCAAAACCTCGATTCATGCTGCGGCAGGGTGGTATTCGTGGATGAGGGCCGCCGAGGAGATCGCGCCGCTCGATCGCCTCGGTGGTGGGTGGATCGCCCCGGCTGAGACGCACCAACGGTCAGGTTGTCGTAACGATCAACCTTCAGTTTTTCGGCGTCATTCCGTGTGGGGCGTCAACACTTGGTTCCGCCTGCAAATCGGGATGATCAGGCGCTGTGAACAGAATATTGGCACCCCACAAACCGGCATCGTCGCTGCGATTTCGTCGAGAGCGTGTTGCTGCGCCGCTACTACGCGTTGTTCTTCATCGCGCACAGCAGCCGCCGTGTCTGTCGCTGGCTGCACCGCCAACCCAACCGGCGCCTGGATGACCCAGCAGGCGCGCAACCTCGGCCTCGAGGTCGTCGATCAGGCCGCGCGCTTCCTTGTCCGCGACCGGGACAGCAAGTACACCGGTGCCTTCGACGAAGTCTTCCGGAGCCAAGGCATCCGGATCGTGAAGACCCCGACTGGCTGCTGATTCTCAATCGCCGCCACCTCGAGCGGGTGCTCCGCGTCTACGTCGACCATTACAACCGCGAGAGAGGCCGCATCGCACGCTCGAGCTTCGGACACCCGAGCCGGCTGAGCAACCCGAAGAAGTCCCCGGCGACATACGTCGCCGCGATCGGCTCGGCGGTCTGATTCACGAGTACTACCGAGCCGCCGCCTGAGGTGCGACACGAATAATGGCGCCCTTCACGGTGCTGGTTGTAGTGTGCCGGCGGTTGAGGGTGAGAACGTGCTTGGGCGCGCGCTTGTTCGTCGATCGAAGCGGTCAGGGAGCTGGCGCGCTTCGCCGCAGAGCCACCGGGGTCGAGGACGCCGGGCGCCTAGAAAAGCCACGGCACAAAGCGGTGTGGCGTGCGCGTCCGGTAGGCCGCGTACTCCGGGTAGCGCTCCAAGAGCCACGCTTCCTCGCGCCGAGCCTTCAGCTCGAAGAGCGCGGCTAGCAGTACGGTCGGGATAGGAGCGAGCGGGGCCTCGGTGAGCGACCAGCCGATTGCGACCAGCAGTACGCCGCCATAGATCGGGTGGCGCACGAGCCGGAAGATCCCGCCCTGGCGGAGCCTAGCGCGGGCATGCGGTCGCGGCAACGGCGTGAACGACCTTCCTAGCGAAAGGACGCCGAGGACAAGCAGGATCGAACCGCCAGCAGCGATGAGTAGGCCGAAGACGGCGAAGAACGACTCGACGCGTCGCGGCCAATAGACACCGACGAAACCGCACCCGACGACTCCTCCGCCAAGCAGGAGCTGGAGCGCAACCCAGCCCTCCCCACGTGGTCCGAGCTCAGGTAAGCGGGATGACTCAGGCATCAGCGAGCATCGGGTCTACGACTCCGCGCTCGGCGCCCGTCACGCCCGGGGTGTTGTCGTCTCATCCTCCGCCAGCGAGACTCCGCGTTGGGCGCGCACGAATGGGTTGGCGTGGCGGGCGGAGAGTTCGGGCGGCCAGTCGCGCGGGTAGTCACCCAGGCTCTGCCGCTCGCCGCGGGGGACGCAGAGCTCGACGGAGATCCGCCCCGCTTCGACGCGGATGAGGTTGTAGGCGGGGTTGGGGAAGCCGCGCGTGCGCAGCGTGGAGACGGTGCCGGAGTGGACGAGCAGCATGCCCGCGATCGGCCAGACGTAAGGGACGTGGCGGTGGCCGGAGAGGACGAGGTCGACCTCGCACTGGCGCAGTAGCGAGAGGACGTCGCCCTCGTCGAGCACCTGGTTTCGCTCGCGGCCGGTTCCCGGGACTGGCACCAGGTGGTGGTGGCAGACGAAGACGCGCAGGTCGGCCTCACCGGCGAAGCCCTCCTCGATCCAGCCGTAGTGCTCGCGTCCGATCTCGCCTTCGTCGAGGTCGGGCTTGGAGGAGTCGACGGCGACGAGTGCGATTTTGAGCCGGTCAAGCTCGAGGCGCAGGCGCGAGTCGCGGGCGCCGAAGCAGTCCTCGAAGTGCAGGTAGCCGACATTGCGGGCGTCGTGGTTGCCCGGCACGCAGACGATCAGCGGGCACGCCAAGGCGGAGAGCTCCTCCTTGGCGAGCGGGTACTGGTCGGGGTAGCCCTCGTCGGTGAGGTCGCCAGCGACGACGACGAGGTCGGGCGCGGCCGTGTTGATCTCCTCGACTGCGGCGCGGAGAAGCTCCTCGCGATAGCGGCCGCCGCCGACGTGGACGTCGGAGAGCTGCGCGATCAGCATCGGCACAGTCTCACCCGGCCGCGGTGGCCGCGTCCAGCCGCGAATCGAACGCCGCAGCCCGCGCACGCACCCTGCGCCGGATCGAACTCGTGCAGGATCTGGAACAGGCGACCTAAAACGCGACCTTCGACTCCCTTCCGAAGGGCGCCGCCTGCTCGCCTTCCTCGGCGGCGCGAGTTCGAACCTCCGGATCCCGACCAGCTCACGTCGGAAGAAGGACGGCAGGGATCGTCACCGCGGCGGTACTCTGACCCTACGAGAAAGCCGCTTACGAGGAGCCGATTCACGGGGAGACAGGGGATGGAGACACTGACGCAGATGAGGTGCGTCGCCTGTCGCAAGGACGCACCGACCGTGACGGATGCCGAGCTCGCCGAGTTTCATCGCCAAGTCTCTGACTGGGACATCGTGGAGCTCGATGGAATCAAACGCCTGAGGCGCGTCTTTTCGGTCGACGATTTTGCGCAGGCGTTGGAATTCACGAAGCAGGTTGCCGAACTTGCAGCGGAGGGGGGCATCACCCCGCGCTGCTGACCGAATGGGGTAGGACGACGGTCACCTGGTGGACGCACAAGATCAAGGGCCTGCATCGCAACGATTTCATCATGGCGGCGAAGACGGACGAGTTGTATCAACGGTGAACCGATCCGTTTAGATAGAGATCGAGCCGCTCGACGCGCCGCCGCCTAACGTGCAATGAAGCGCCACCCCGCCCTGATCCCGCTCTCGCGCGACCATCACAATGGACTCGTGCAGGCAGCGCGGCTGCGCCGTGCTGCCGCGGACGGAGATGCTTCGGCTCGGCTCGCGGCGGCCAGCGAATTCGTGGAGTTCTTCAGGAACGAAGAGCGTGTCCACCTTCGGAATGAGGAAGAAGCGCTCTTCCCGCTGTTCCTCAGGCACGTCCAGTCGCAGCCTGCTCCCCTCCGCGAGGCACGCCTCCAACACCTGCAGCTCGAGGGGTTCGCGCGCACACTCGACATCGCCGTGGCGGCCAGCATCGTCGATCGAGAGACGCTGGATGCGGCGGGGGAACTGCTTGACGCACACATCCGGCTTGAGGAGCGACAGCTCTTTCCGCTGATCGAGGAACTCGTGCCAGACGACGAGCTCGGGAGGCTCGGGCTCGCCAGCAGGGACCTGACCTGCGCTGTTCGGCGCCCGCCCCTCACGAGCTAGTCGAAACTCGCTCACGCCCTTCACGCCCCCCTTACCTCAGGGCCTGCGAAAGTTCGCAAATGCGGCTTCCTAGCGCGTGACGAGGACGCCCGCGACGGCGGTCGTCGGGAGGTATGTCTTCGGGTCGAGGAGCCAGAAGAGGCCGGTGCGGCCGAGCCGCGCTTCATTCGGGATGTGTAGGAGCATCGCGAACCGCGCCGTCTCGCGCGCCTGTGACGGCTCCGGCAAGACCCTGAACGAGCTCCGCAGCACCGACGGCTAGCCCTGCGACCGCGGTGCGTCCGCCTCGACTCAGCCCTGCGGAGGCACAGCCATTCTTGCTCGTCCCGAATCGCCCCGTTCGTAGTGCGTGCGCGTCCTCCGAACCGCCAATCGTCACTCGTCCGCAGTTCTCGACGACCCAGTCACGAACTTCCTCATCTGAGAGATGCAGCGGTGGCGCCACGATGGACAGCAGCCTCAGCGCGATTTGTCGATCCGCTCAATGACTGAGCGATGCTTCGAGTTCTCGCGTCCGTCGAGATACCGCCATCCTTGTCCGACTCGGAAACCTGGCGTGTATGGATCGATGCGTCTCGGCGATCGGACCTGGATCGCGTGCACTACCTGCGCGGCGCCAAAGCTCTCGAAGTAGCGACCACGTGTCGAAGTCACCTCTCCGCGAACGGCCGCCCAGACAGCTCTCGGGGCACCAGAGATGACCTCTCCTGCGATGAAGCTGCCGACGACCGCCTTGAGGGGGGCGGTGGCATAGAGGACGACGACATCACCGCTGTCGATCGCAGGCCTCTTCGTGCGTAGCTCCCACTTCTTCCTGCCCTGGAGGATGGCGATTGCTGGCTCGGGGCGAATCGGAAGGAAGAGGTATCGCGGTCTGACCATTAGCTGAGCGGCAAGTCTGACAACTCGATCTCGCTAGCCGAACTGAGCAGCAGCGCGTCTCTGTGGACGATCGGGCGGGCGAGCGTGGGCCGCGCGGGATTGCCGCCCCTGGCCCGCGAGGACGTCACCCTCTCTGCCCATCTCTGGGTCGTATGGGATTCTCCGCTTGGTGACGCGTGATCCGCTGAACTTCTTTTCGCCATTCGAGCGCCTGCCACCGAACCATGAGAACCAGCTCACGCGGGCGCTGCTGGTCGTTCTAACCATGTCGCCCGCTGCTCATGCGGTTTGGCTTCGGTTCGTCGCTCCCGATCGTCAGTTGCAGTGGCTCCCACTCGCGACCTTCGCGATCCAACGACGAGCTGTGCGCCACGCGAGCCCTGAGGCGGAGCCGGCGGATCTGATTTCGGTCTTCTTGGCGCCAGAGGAGCCTCTCTCCGGCGGCGGGGTCGTCACTGAGTCGGATCGCGGACAGGTGCTCGACGCCGTCATCGACTACGACGGTGAGCTTCTTATCGTCATCGAGAACAAGGTCGCCGAGGGCGATGATTTCCAGGCGCGACATCTCAACATCACGGGCGCACGTGTCCAGATCGAGGGGGGTAGCGAAGCAGTCGTCGTCCTGTGGCGTGACGTTCTTGACGCGCTCATCGCTCTACGCGAGCGGCGCCTCGTCGGCGGCACGGAGGATTTGATCCTCGATCACTTCCTGACTTACGTCGAAGATCACTTCGCGGCGCTAGGGCCGTTCCGGACTCTGCGCCTGTGCCACGGCAACGAGTTCCGACAGCACAGGCGGCTCCGGCAGGTACTCGGCGATGCGACCGGCATGGATGCAAGCGTGAGCGCCTATGGTCCATACGTCGTCGCGACGGCGGGAAGTTCAATCGGCGCCGATGCATACCTCCGAGTCCGCGGCGACAGCATCGAACTCTCCTTGTACCCTGCGGACACTCTCACGCAGGCACGTAGCTTCTACAACAGCGCGCCTGCCGTCGAGGGACTCCGGCGGCTGATCAAGCGTCCCGGCTGGGAAGCGCATCCGAACTTCCATTTCGGACATTTCCAACGCGGCTACTGCTGGACAT
>WNGB01008117.1_pt1 | contig 14994 bp, 16 predicted proteins | sample 5400681 | NCBI WGS metagenome assembly WNGB01 (sample SAMN13153367, study PRJNA577476) | soil metagenome | isolation source: 115 cm soil or saprolite under grassland replicate 2 | place: USA:California | collected 2016-06-15
TCTGGGCGAGCGTGGTCCTGGCGCTGCTGATCATCTACTCGCATCGGGCGAACATTCAGCGGCTGAGTGCGGGGACGGAGCATCGGTTCAGAACCAGAAAAGGGGTCGCCGCGTGACGAAGGTCGCCGTGGTCGGCGGGGGCGCGTGGGGTACGGCGCTCGCGGACCTGCTCGCCCGGAAGGGAGACTGCGATGTCGTTATTCTCTGGGCGCGCGAGCCCGAAGTGGTCGAGAGCGTGAATCGGGAGCACCTGAACCACATGTTCCTCCCCGGCGCCGCGCTCGCTCCCGCAGTCACAGCCGAGAGTGATCTCGCGGCTGCGGTGCGTGGCGCCGACGTCGTCGTGTCGGCGGCCCCCTCCCACGCGGTGCGCGAGGTCATGACCCGGGCGCGGGACAAAATCGGTCGCGGTACGCTGGTCGTGAGCGTCTCCAAGGGCCTCGACCCGGAGCGACTCTCGCCCCCCTCGTGCGTGCTGGCGGATGCGCTTCACAAGGACACGGCGATCGCCGTTCTGTCGGGCCCCTCGTTCGCCCGGGAGGTGTACGCGCACCAGCCGACCGCGGTCGTGGCGGCGGCGCGGGAGCACGCCGTCGCCCAGCGGGTGCAGCAGGTGTTCTCGACCAGCTTTTTCCGCGTGTATTCCGCCACGGACGTGGTCGGGGTGGAGCTCGCGGGAGCGCTCAAGAACGTCATCGCCCTCGCGGCCGGCATCCTGGAAGGGCTCGGGATGGGCCACAACACGCGCGCGGCGTTGATTACCCGGGGGCTCGCCGAGATCACCCGGTTGGGCGTGGCGCTCGGCGCCGAGCCGGCCACGTTCGCCGGGCTCGCCGGGATGGGCGACCTCATCCTCACGGCCACCGGCCCGCTGTCGCGCAACCACCAGCTGGGGGTCGAGCTCGGGGAAGGGAAGCGCCTCGAGGACGCCCTAGCGGGGCGGGCCGCGGTCGTCGAAGGGGTGAGCACTGCCCGCTCCGCCGTGACGCTCGCGGAACGACACGGCGTCGAGCTGCCGATCGCGCGCGAGGTGGCCGAGGTCCTCTTCAACCGCAAATCCCCCAGCCAGGCCGTCTTCGACCTGATGGAACGGGAGCTCAAACCGGAGCACTGGCGATGAGCGCCCCCCATCCCGTACAGGAGTTCTTTTCGATCGGCGAAGTGTGCCAGCTCACCGACCTGAAGCCGCACGTGCTGCGGTACTGGGAAAGCCAGTTCCGTTTCTTGAACCCCGCCAAGAACCGCTCCGGCAACCGGGTGTACCAGCGACGCGAGATCGAGCTGATCATGCTGGTGAAGCACCTGCTCTACACGGAGAAATACACGATCGAGGGGGCGCGCCAGAAGATCGAGCAGTACCGGCGCTCGGGCGAGCTCAAGCCGGAGGCGCGCCGCGCGCTCGCGACCCAGACGGTCAAGGATCTGCGCGCCGAGCTCAAGTCGATTCTTGCCATTCTCGAGGGGAACGCGTCTCCCAATGCCGGGGCGCGCTGACCGCGCGGTCGCGGTCGTCATCCCCGCCTATCAGGCCGCCGCCACCATCGCCGAAGTCGTTTCCCGGACGTCCCATGCCGTTCCGGACGCAACCGTGTACGTTGTGGACGACGGATCGACCGACGGGACGAGGGACGAGGGACGGGGGACGGGGGCGACCGTGCTCGTCCATCCGCGTAATCGCGGCAAGGGCGCCGCGCTCTCGACGGGCATCGCGGCGGCCCTCGATGGCGAGGCGGGCGTCATCGTGACGCTGGACGCCGACGGGCAACACCCGCCCGAGGAGATTCCCCGCGTGGCGGCGCCGGTGCTGGGGGGCGAGGCGGACCTGTCGCTCGGAGCCCGGGCGCGCACCGGCGCGATGCCGTGGGGACGCCGCTGCACCAACTGGCTCTCGGCGGCGCTCGCGTCGCGGATCGGAGGCGTAGCGGTTCCAGACGCCCAGACCGGCTTTCGAGCGCTGTCGCGGCGCGCGGCCCAGCTGGTCCGGCCCGGGGAGCAGGGCTACGATTTCGAGACGGCGTTCCTGCTCGCCGCCCTGGCACGGGGCCTGCGCGTACGGTTTGTGCCGGTGCCCACGGTCTATGCAGGGCGACCCAGCCATTTCCGGCACTGGGAGGACACGTGGCGGCAGGCCCGCGTCTTCACGCGTTACGGGCGGGCGATCATTTTCGGGGCGCGATGAACATCCTCATCTCGAACGACGACGGCATCCTCGCCCGCGGCTTGGCCGTGTTGGGCGAGGTGTGCGCCACCCTGGGACAGGTGACGGTGGTCGCCCCCGATCGGGAGAAGAGCGGCACCTCGCACTCGCTCACGCTGCACCGTCCGCTGCACGCCACGCGACGGCCCGACGGCGCCTTTCAGGTGGACGGCACCCCCACCGATTGCGTCCTCCTCGCCATCGGGATGCTGATGCCGCAGAAGCCGGACTTCGTCATCTCCGGGATAAACCACGGCCAGAACATGGGGGAGGACGTGTTCTACTCGGGCACGGTGGCCGCGGCGATGGAGGGCCTCGTGGCCGGCATCCCCAGTATCGCGGTGTCGTACGCGGGAGCGGACCTGGACGTGCTCGAGACGCACAAGGACGGCCTGCGGTCGCTGCTCAAGCGTATCGTGGAAGTCGAGGACTTCCCGAAGGAGACGCTGCTCAACATCAACCTTCCCGCCCTCCCCGGAGATCAGGTGAAGGGCGTGAAGGTGACGCATCTCGGGAGCCGGGTGTTCAGTGAGGAAATCGCGCTGATGAAGGACCCGTGGGGCAAGGAGATCTATTGGATCGGCGGCGGTCGCATCACCTGGAGCGGCGATGCGGATTCCGATTTCCGCGCCACCAGCGACGGGTACATCTCCGTGACGCCGCTCCACATGGACATGACCAACTACGACTTGATCGAGGTGGTGCGGAAGTGGCTCCCCGGCGACTGACCGGAGGGGGGGCGGCCGATACCTACGGGGGATACCGCGCGCGGCTGGTCGAGACGCTGCGCGCGAGGGGGATCCGCGACCTCGCCGTCCTGAAGGCGTTCGCCGAGACGCCGCGGCACCTGTTCGTGCCGCCGGCGGTCCGGCACCGCGCCTACGAAGACACGGCGCTCCCCATCGGCAACGGCCAGACCATCTCGCAGCCGTTCACGCAGGCCCGCTATCTCGAGGCGCTCCGCCTTACGGGCAGGGAGCGCGTGCTCGAAATCGGGACCGGCTCAGGGTATCAGACGGCGTTGCTCGGGGCCCTCGCGGGCACGGTCTTCTCGGTCGAGCGCGTGGAAGCGCTCGCCCTCGCGGCGCAGCGAGCGTTGCGCGAAGCCGGGGTCGCGAACGTCTCGGTGCTGCTGGGCGATGGGACGCTCGGGTGGAGCGCCTACGCGCCCTACGACGCAATTCTGGTCGCCGCCGGCGGCCCGGAGGTCCCACCACCGCTCGTGGAGCAGCTCGCTCCGGACGGCCGCCTCCTGATTCCGCTGGGCGAGCACGGCGCGCAGACGCTCACGCTGGTCGAGCGCGTGGGGCAGGGGGCCGCCCCCGAGGTGCGCCGCACCCCCCTGGGCGCGGCGCGGTTCGTCCCCTTGCTGGGAGAACACGGCTTCGATGCTTGACTCGTTCATCCAGTGGTTGCTGGACCTGTTCCGGGGGATGGGATATCCCGGCATCGTGATCCTCATGGCGGTCGAGTCGTCGATATTGCCGCTCCCGAGCGAGTTGGTGATGCCGCCCGCGGGCTATCTCGCCGCCAAGGGAGAGATGAGCTTCGTCGTTGCGGTGGCCTGCGGGGTGCTGGGAAGCATCCTCGGCGCGCTCGCCAACTACGGGCTCGCTCACTGGCTGGGGCGCGCGTTTTTCTTGCGGCTCGGCAAGTACGTGCTCATCACCGAAAAGGCGCTCGATCGGTCGGAGCGGTATTTCGCGGCCCACGGCGAGATCAGCACGTTCCTCGGTCGTATGCTTCCCGTGGTGCGTCATCTCATCTCGATTCCCGCCGGCGTCGCGCGCATGCACCTTGGCCGGTTCGTGGTGTTCACCGGACTGGGCGCGCTGGTCTGGTGCACGATTTTGACCTGGATCGGGTGGTTCATCGGGAGCCGGGAAGATGTGATCCTGGAGGTCTTGAACCAGGAGGCACGGCGCTACGCCGGGCGCGCCCTGCTCGTGGCGTTGCCGGTGCTGGCGGGGATCGCGGCGGTCTACATCTGGTGGTATCGCCGGCGGGCGGCGCAGGGGCGGCAAGGGTAGAGCCGAGTGACCGCCACCCGCTTCCTCGTCCATGGCCGGGTCCAGGGCGTGGGGTTCCGTTGGTGGGTGTGGCGACAGGCGACGCGTCTGAGCCTCCGTGGGCTCGTCCGCAACCTCCGCGACGGGTCCGTGGAAGTGATCGCGGAAGGGTCAGACTCGGCGCTGGCGGCCCTGGAGCGCGTGCTTGCGCAGGGCCCGCCCGCGGCACATGTGGAGCGTGTGGAAAAGTTTCAGGTTCCACATGAGGTCGCGATCCCGAACGACTTTGACATCAAATAGTTGCGAGGTCGGAGTTTGACGCAGGCGATCACGGTCCAGGAGATCTATCAGGCGATTCGCGACGTCCCCGACTTTCCCAAGCCGGGAGTCATGTTCAAGGACATCACACCGCTGCTGCTCGATCCGGGCCGGTTCCGCCGGGCGGTCGAGCTGATGGCGGCGCCGTTCCGCCGATCCAACGTGCGGCGGGTTGTCTCGATCGAATCGCGCGGCTTCCTGCTGGGCGCACCGATCGCGTTGCTGCTCGAGGCGGGTCTCGTGCCGATCCGGAAGCCGGGGAAGCTCCCAGCAGCCCGAGGTCGGGTGGAGTACGCCCTGGAGTATGGCACCGACGCCCTCGAGATGCACCGCGATGCGGTGGGCCAGGGTGACCGAGTGTTGATCGTGGACGACGTGTTAGCGACGGGCGGCACCGCCGAGGCGGCTGCGAAGCTGGTGCGGGCGCATGGCGCGCAGGTGGTGGGCTTCACGTTCCTGATCGAGCTCGATTTTCTCAAAGGGCGGGAGCGGCTCCGGAGCGAGCGCGTCGAGGCCTTGCTACACTACGCGTAACATCCCTAGATTTCAGAGCTTAGCCCCTGTAGCTCAGGTGGATAGAGCAGCGGTTTCCTAAACCGTTGGCCGGGTGTTCGAGTCACCCCAGGGGCGCCATTCCAGTCGCAAGCCCCAAGGCGTAAGCCGTAAGACTTACGGCTTGCGGCTTGCGGCTGACCTTGCGGCTGATGCGGAAAGGCGTGCGAGCATGGCGACGACGGTGACCACACCGGAGCGTCCGGCGGTTGGGGAGTCCAACGCTCTGACATGGCTCAACAACTGGATCAGGAGTCACAAGCAGGCGGCGGCGTACCTCGCGGTCGTGGTCGCCGTCGCGCTGGCGCTCTTCGCGTGGAATTTCCTGTCCGCGAAGACCGCGGAGCGCAGTGCCGGTCGCCAAATTGCGCAGGGGCGCCTGGCGCTCGATTCGAAGAACTACCCGCTCGCCGCCAGCGTACTGTCACAAGTCGTGGAGAACTTCTCCGGGACGCACGCTGCCCAGGAGGCCAGCATCCTACTCGCACAGGCCCGGCTGGCGCAGGGCCAAACCCAGCAGGCGATCGAGGTACTCCAGCGATCGGCTCCCAAGGCCGACAAGTACTTCCGAGCCCAGACCTACGGCCTGCTCGGCGCGGCGTACGAGAACGCGCTCCGGCCGAAGGACGCCGCGACCGCCTACGAGACTGCGGCCGTCGAGGCCCTGTACCTGTTCTTACGTGCGCAGTTTCTCTCGGATGCGGGGCGGGCCTGGCTCGCGGCGGGTGATACCGCAAAAGGGGTCGCCGCGTACCGGACGATCGCGGAGAAGCTGGACTCCACGAGCGCGGCCGGCGAGGCAAAGGTCCGGCTCGGCGAGTTGACCAAGGGGAGCGGTCATCCGTGATTTCCTGAGCACGATTACTTCGTATAAGATATGTTATGTTAAGCTGTGACTGGACCGAATGTGGAGAAGCCCCTCAGTTAATCACACCCCGTACCACGAGCCTCGCCTCCCCTCCCAGCCACACGTCGTCGTACAGCCCCTCTGAGGTCTTGCGCGCCCGGATCTCGAGCCGCCTGGCGCTCCTGGTCCAGAACGTGACCGGGAGCTTGGCCAGGCCCCAGTCGGCCAACGCGCAGGCCGCGGCCACCGCACCCGTTCCGCACGCGAGGGTCTCGTCCTCCACGCCACGCTCGTAGGTCCGCATGCGCCATTCGGACGCGCGGGAGGCCGGGGAGATGAAGTTGACGTTCGCTCCGGCAGGTCCCAGCGCCGGGTCGGATCGAAGTAGTCTGCCCCGAGTCACCACGTCGACCCGCTCCACGTCTTCGACCAGGACCACCAGGTGCGGGACGCCGACGGTGCCGAGGGCCGCCTGCCGCTCGCCGGGTGCGGTCGCCAGACCCGGCACGGGTGCCGGCGAGCAGACCGGTGCGAGGTGCAGCTCCGCGCGCTCACCATCGGACATGCAGCGGCTCTCGTACGTGGCGGCGTCGGTTTCGAGCGTCAGGCGCTGGGGGTTCCCCAACCCCAACCGGGCCGCGAGGCGCGTGCTGCACAGGGCGGCGTTCCCGCACATCGCTGCGCGCGAACCGTCCGAGTTGAAGTAGACCATGCGAACGACGTCCGGCGCTCCCCCAGGCCCCGATCCGGGCCCGACGAACACGAGCCCGTCGGCGCCGACGCCGGTGCCCCGCGCGCACACCGCTCGGATATCGTCGACGGACCATTCGGCGGGCGTCGTGTGACGGCCATCGACCATGACGAAGTCGTTGCCCGACCCCGTCATCTTGTAGATCGTGGTCCCGACTAGATGCGGCCGAACCAGGCCATCAGTCTGAGCCGGGGGACCATCCACACGGCCTCCCGCACGATCGCCCGATTCATCTTGCTTTGCCCCTCGGTTCGGTCGACGAACACGATCGGGATTTCCTTCAGGGTGAACCCTTTGCGCCATGCCCTCACGCTCATTTCGATCTGAAACGCGTACCCGTTGGAGCGAACCCGCGACAGGTCGATCGTCTCGAGCACCAGCCTGCGAAAGCACTTGAACCCTCCCGTCAGGTCCCAGATCCGCAGGCCCGTGATCCAGCGGGCGTAGATATTCGCACAATATGATAGCAACAAGCGCCCCATGGGCCAGTTGACGACCGTCACCTTCCCGTTCAGGTAGCGCGAGCCGAGCACCAAGTCCGCCTGGACGACCGCCTTGAGAAACTCCTTTAAGTGCGCCGGATCGTGGGAAAAGTCCGCATCCATCTCGAACACGTAGTCGTAACCCCGCTCCAGGGCCCACCGGAAGCCGGTGATATAGGCGGTGCCGAGGCCGAGCTTCGCTTCCCGATGGAGCACCTGGAGGCGGGGCTCCTTCGCCGCCAGCGCGTCGGCGATCTGTCCGGTGCCGTCCGGGGAGTTGTCATCCACCACCAGGATCTCGAGACGCGGGTCCTGCGCCAGGACTTGGGGGACGAGGCTCGGGACGTTCCCGGCCTCGTTGTATGTGGGGATGACCACCAGCGCCCGCTCACCCATGCGGGGCGCGCCCGGGGGGGGGAGGGAGCACCACGGCCACGAGCAGCGCGATGAGGAGGGCGGCGAGGGACCCGATGGTCAGCGTCCTGCCCAGCTCGTAGAGCTTCGAGCGGAACGCGAGCTTCACGACCTTGGCCCCTGCCGGTAACGCGACGGTGATCAGCGCATAGTCGCCTCGCAGCACCTGGGCCGGCCGACCGTCAACCGTGGCCTGCCAATCGGGATACCAGTTCTCGGCGACCAGCAGGTAGCTCGGTTGAGGCGGGCCGGGGTCGAGCGTCACGGTCATGCCTCCCGGCTCCCACGCGGTCACCGCGGCGCGCGACGGGCTCGGCGGGGGCAACTCCATCTGCTTCAGTGGCTCTGGCGTGATCGGCTGGTCGTTCGTGAAGAGTGCGATTCGGGAGAAGTCCATGCGCGGATGGAGCAGCGTCGGGATGATGGCCGCTGAGTCCACCTTGATCGCCGAGGGAACGACGCGGGCGTATGGCGCGGGGGCCAAGCGCTCGAACAGGTTGACGCGCGCCCCGTCGAAGATCGTCACGGAGTCGAGGACGCGGCGGAAGCCGGGGATCGAGTCGGGGGTCTGGGCACCGGCCGGCAGGATCGCGTAACGCACCGCCCACAGGTCCCAGAGTGGCAGGACGCCCAGGTTCCTCCATTCATTCTTCCCGCCCCACAGCTCGTCGTAGTACCGCAGCTCGTTGCCGTGGTACCCGAACAGGTCGGGGACATCGAACGCCATCAACGCTGATCCCGGATAGGCGTCCCGCGGCGCATTCAAGACGCGGTATGGAAGCGGTGTCGTGGCGATGCGGTCGATCACGGGGTCCCGGCCGTACGGCTTCGTGTAGCTCCAGAACTGGCGCGCGTTGAGCCACAGGTCCGTCCCGACGATGAGGATGAGCGCCAGGGCGCCCAGCCGCGGCGTCAGCCGGACCCGCCCCGGACCGAGCACCGCGGCGGTGGCGGCAAGAGCGAGTCCGCTCGTCACCGTCCCCCACAGGATCGCGGCCTGATGGGCGCGCGCTGCGGCCGCCCTCGCGGCGGCCAGCGCCTCGGCGATATGGCCGAACACACCTGTGCCCCCGAGCAGGGCCACGATCCCGCCGATGATCAGCGCGGACGTCATCCCGCGCCTGCCCTCTCCCTTGAATGCGCGCTCCACGCCCAGGCCGGCGAACATGGCGGTGACGAGCGCGACCACGTAAAAGGCCATGCCCGGGGCCCGAGTCTTCTTCACCAGCGGCATGAGTGTCCACCATACCTTGTAAAACGGCGTGGCCGCGCCGAGGCTGATGAGCAAGAACAGCAGGCCGATCCCGCCGAGCCAGAGGATCTGCCGCCGGCGCCCGGGCGCGGCGACTCCCAGCGCGGCGAGGACTACCACGGGCAGGCCGAGATACTCCGAGTGTAGCTTGATCGGGTTCGAGCCCCAGTAGGTCTCCCGCGAGCCCACGAAGTTCTTGAGGAAGAACTCGGGGACGTGGTCCCACGGGATCGCGTACGAAGTCGAGCCTTCGAATCCGTGATAGCCTTGGGCGCGCGGCGAGAACGGGATGTACTCGAAGAACGGCAGAATTTGAATCGCGGCGACCCCGAAGCCGATCAGCACGGCCGCGAGCGCGAGGCCGAGCCGCAATACGCGCGCCCCTCCCCCGCTGTCCCCCGCCTCCTCGAGCGTGAGGTAGAGCGCAAACAGGCCGGCGGCGATGAGCGAGTAGTAGGCAAGCTGGAAGTGGCCGAGCAGCGTGAGCGCCGTGGCGGCAGCGAGCAGCACATAGCCGGTCCAGCGGCGCTCCCGCAGCGCCAGCACGAGCGCGAGCAGCATCAGCGGCAGCATCGCCGAGGCGAACAACTTGCCGTCGTGCCCGGGCGACGGATACGAGGCGATCAACCCCGACAGCTCGTACGCCAGCCCCCCGATCACCGATCCGGTCCACCCGACCTGGAGGCGTCGCAGCAGGAGGTACGTGAACAGTCCGGCGAGGACGTAGTGCACGAAGAAGCTCAGATTGCCCGCCGTCGTGACCGGAACCACGAAGCGCAGCAGCCACGTGGGATAGAAGATGTCCCCGCTCCCTGCGGCGACGAACGGCAGGCCGCCGAACAGCTCCGGATTCCACAACGGCAGGTGGCCGGTGCGCTTGAACCACGCGGCGCTCCACGCGTGGAACGGCAGGCCGGCGGTGTACTGATCGCTCCACTGGCTCGCGAGCCACATCCCCGCGAACATGGGAAGCGACAGCAGCACGGGCCACAGGGTGAACGCCGCGGTCGCAATCAGAGTGGGGCGGCGCGGCTCGTGGGGCGCCGGTGCCAAGGGGGGGGGGAGAGTCGAGGGCTCAGGATGACTCACGGCACGGACTCCTGTGGACGGTGCCGGAGCGGGAGCGTCAGCAAGGCAGCCGCAGCCTCCGTCAGTGTGAGGAGCACGCGGGATGCGACGCTCACGGCGACTGCTCCGCCGCTCCCCAGGAACGGCGCGAGCAAGCCGACGAGCACCAGCTCGCGGACCCCTACCCCACCGGGTGCGAACAGGGCGAGCAGGCCGAGAATGTAGCCCAGAGTGAACGCACCGATAGCCGCGGTGAGCGGGAGGGGGACGGGGGCGCCGTGGATGAGCCCCCGCGCGAGCATCCACAGCGCCGCTCCGTAGGTGCCCCAGGAGAGCACCGTGAGGATGGTGCCGGCGAAGACCGCGGACGGGGCGAGGGGCTCCAAGGGGGCAATCGCGTTCACCAACCGGCCCAGCCAGAGGGCGGTCGGGCGCCACACGAGCACGAGGATCGTGGCGACCGCGGCGAGGCCGGCGAGCGCCAGACGGAGCGGCGGCGCGCTGTGCGGGGAGACGGCGGCGACCACCGCCACCCCGGTGCCGAGCGACACGGCTTGGATCACGAAGGCGGATGCCGCGGCCGGGCCTGGCGCGATGCCGGCCCGCTGGGCCAGGACCACCAGGCCGGCCACGCTCCACACCTTCCCGGGGACGTAACGACCGAGGTTCGCGACGCTCCACGTGCGGGCCGCGGGGCCGAAGGCGAGGCGTTGACCCCAGCCGGCCAGGATGCGGCGCCAGGACTCGACCTGCATGACGTAGGTCAGGAACACCATGAGGACGGACCCCGCGATCCACCCCGGTGCGATCGCGAGGGTGACGTGGAGCGAGCGAAACTCCGACCAGTTACGTGCGATCGACCGGCCCACGAAGGCCACAACCGCCAGTGTGACGAGGCCCTGGACTGCCCAGAGCCAGCGTCGGGAGATCAAGTCTTCACGAACTTGTAGGCGACCGACCGCGCGAGCATCCACCAGGGCGCGGGAATCGGCGGATAGAAGTACGTGCCGCCCCAATCCACGAGGCGGAACCCGTTCATCTCGCCCAAGCGGCTGATCGTCTGGCGGGTCCAGCTGTAGATGTGCCCCTGCCGGTCCGGCACACGGAGGAGATTCCAGATGATCTCCTTCACGTGGTAGGGATTGGGAACCGAGACCATCCAGACGCCGCCGGGCCGCAGCACGCGGTGGATCTCGCCGGCGGTGTTGTACGCGGTAGGGGTGTGCTCCAGCACCTCGATCATGAAGACGTAGTCGAACGACGCGTCGGGGAACGGGAGGCCGGAGGTGATGTCATGGATCAGGATCTGGGGCGCGGCGAACTCCGGGGCGATATCGAGCCCCTGATACTTCACGTCGCGCGGTAGATACTTCCGCAGGTCGCCGTTGCGCGATCCGATGTCCAGCACGGCGCTCCCCGGTCGGACCTGGGCGAGCTTCGTCGCCTTGCGGAAGCGCATCCGTTCTTCGCCGGCGTTCCGCCAGTTGAAGCGTTCGCGATAGAACTCGGTGAGCTCGGGTGACGACGGCGCGATCGGAGTGTTCATGGGTTCGAAAAATACCATGCCCGGAAACCCCAGGAAAGTCGTAGCTTTGTGGAGCATCCATGCGCATCCTCCACGTGGTCACCGCGTTCCCGCGCACGCCGGACGACGTGATCGTGCCGTGGCTGGTGGAGTTGTTGAAGCGGCTCCGGGCGGCGGGGCACGACGTGGAGGTGTTCACCTCCGCGTACCGGGGCGCGCCCGATCAGGTGTTCGCCGGGATCCCCGTGCATCGCTTCCGCTACTTTCCGCGCCGCTGGGAGAACCTGACGCACGAGGAAGCGGCGCCGGACCGGATGAAACGCTCCCTGCTCTACCGGCTCATGCCGGCGTGCTTCGTGGTCGCCGGCATGGCGGCGATCTGGCGACTGTGTCGCCGCACGCGGTACGACGTCATCCACGTGCACTGGCCGCTGCCGCTGGCGCTGTTCGGATGGGCGGCGCAGCGCGCCCGTCCCGCACGCTTGGTGACGACGTTCTACGGTGTGGAGCTGCGGTGGGTGAAGGGTGCCCTGCCCTTCCTCAAGGGCTTTGTGGCGTGGGCCGCGCGACGCTCGGACCGCGTGGTCGCGATCTCCAACTATACGGCGGGCGAGCTGCGCGAGCTCGTCGACGTGCCGATCGAAGTCATCCCGTACACCACGCCGCTTCCCGATGTGGCCCCCTCCCCGTCGCCGGTCCAGGACGGCACCGATCCGGTGCTGTTCGTGGGCCGGCTGGTGGAGCGCAAAGGCGTGGCGCATCTCATCGAGGCGATCGCGCGGCTGGCGCCCAAGGGGCCGCGGCTCGAAATCGTGGGCGACGGGCCCGAGCGTCCCGGATTGGAGGCGCTGGCCCAGCGGCTCGGCGTGGCGAGTCGGGTGGTGTTCCGAGGGAAGATCCCGCCGGACGAGCTGCAGGCGAGCTATGCGCGGGCCGCGGTGTGCGTGCTGCCGTCGGTGCTCGATGCCCGGGGAGACACGGAAGGGCTCGGCGTCGTGCTGCTCGAGGCGATGAACCACGGGACGCCGGTGATCGCGAGCCGGGTGGGCGGCATTCCGGACATCGTGGAAGACGGCGTATCGGGGTTGTTGGTTCCGCCGGGAGACGCGGACGCGCTGGCGGCGGCGGTGCGGCGCGTGCGTGACGACCCCGCTCTGGCGCGCCGGCTGGGGGAGGCCGGCCGGCGCCGGCTGCGCGAGCAGTTCAGCTGGCAGGCGATCGTGCAGCGGTGGCTGGATGTCTACGCCGGGCTTGTGACCCGGCCCCGCTAGGCGCTCCCGCGGCCCAGCGGAGGAGGGGGGGAGGGCGAATCGTCGGGTGGGCGGAGCCGCAGGTCCATCTCGCGCTGCAGGCCGCGCACTTCTTCCCGCATGCCGGCGAGCATCTCGCCCACGAAGCCGAAGCCGAACAGCATCAGCCCCGCGAGCACGAGCAACAGCACGAGATAGAGAAACGCCCGGTTGCCCTGCTCGAGCACGTAGCGCTCGATCAGGGCGTATACGCCCACCAGGAATCCGAGGAAGATCAGCACCGCCCCCGACACGCCGAAGAACAGCATCGGCTTGCGGCCGAACCGCAGCTGGAACCAGACGGAGACGAGGTCCAGCACGCCCACGGGGATGCGCCCGATCCCGAACTTCGACTTGCCCGCCCGCCGCGGCTGGAGCGGGACCGGGCGCTCGGCCAGCCGGAAGCCCTGCCCCGCGGCGATCACCACCATGAAGCGATGCCAGTCCGGCCGCCGGGTCAGGCCGTCCATTACCTCGCGCCGGTAGGCCTTCACCGAGTTCAGGTCGGTGACCCGGACGCCGAACAGCCAGCGGCACAGCCCGTTGTACACCCACGAGACGAACCGTTTCTCGTAGTGGCCCTGCTTCGTGCCGGTGACCACGTCGGCAGCGTCGTCGAGGATGGGCTGCACGAGGCCCGGAATGTCGCTCGGCCGATACTGCAAGTCGGCGGGATAGAACACGAGGATCCGACCGCGGGCGGCGTCGGCGCCCGACGCGAGGGCGTCGGCGATGCCGCGCTGGCTGCGGTGGGTCACGATCCGCAGGAAGGGATGCTTGGCCGCGAGCTCGCGCAAGGTGTCCGCGGTGCCGTCGCGGCTGCCGTCGTCGATCACGACGATCTCGCACGGATAGGGCAGCGGCAGCAGCGCCTCCCGTGCCTGGCGCACGAATTCCGGCAGGTTTTCGGCTTCGTCCTTTGCCGGGACCAGGACGCTCACTTCCGGGAGGGCCGCGCCGGTGGCGAGGCTCACAGCCGTTTGCGCATGCGGGCCGGCAGGATGCTCAGCTGATCGCGGTACTTCGCCACGGTCCGCCGCGCGATCTTGACGCCCTTCTGCGCGAACATCTCCACGATTTGCTGGTCGGTGAGCGGGTTCTTCGGGTCCTCGTCGGCCACCATCTTCTGGATTTGCGCGCGGATGGCGCGCGCACTGGCGTCCTCCCCGGTGGTGGTCGAGAGGCCGCTCGAGAAGAAGAACTTGAGCGGCAGGAGGCCCCGGGGCGTCTGCACGTACTTCTCGTTGGTCACGCGACTCACGGTGCTCTCGTGCATGTTGATGACGTCCGCGACCTCGCGCAGGGTGAGCGGCTTCAGGAACTCGACGCCCTTCTCGAAGAACTCGCGCTGCCGATCGACGATGAAGTTCATGACCTTGAGCATCGTCTGGCGGCGCTGCTCGATGGCCTGGATCATCCAGTGCGCGCTGTTCATGCGCTGGTTGATGAAATCCTTGTTCTCGCCCTGGAATTTCTTCTTGTCGCGAGCGATGTCCTGATAGGTCTTCGAGATCCGCAGCCGCGGCAGCCCGGAGTCGTTCAGGAACACCTTGTATTCGCCGTCGATCTTCTCGACCACCAGGTCGGGGATGATGTAGGCCTCGTTGGCCGAGGAGTGCTGCAGGCCGGGCTTGGGATCGAGCTTGGCCAGCTCGTCGGCGACGTCCTGCACCTCGGCCGCGTCGAGACCGAACCGCTTGCCGAGATCGCTCCAGCGATGCGCCTTGAGGTCCTCGAAGGCATCCCGGACGAGCCGGTGGGCGAGGGTATCCGTTTCGCGGCGCGCCTCGAGCTGCAGCAGGAGACACTCGCGCAGGTCCCGGGCGCCGACCCCCGGGGGATCGAGCTTCTGGATGATGCGGAGCATCTCCTCGGCCTCGGCCAGCGTATACTGCTGCGGGGTAACGTCGCGCTCCGATTCGTCGGCGTGGGCCTGCAGCACCTGGTTCACGCCGTTCACGATCTCCTCGAGCGTCGCGCCGAGGTAGCCGTCTTCCGCGATGTTGCCGATGAACTCTTCGGCGAGGAGCTGCTGGCGGGGCGTGAGGTCGAGCAGCCGCATTTGGTCGCGCAGGTGATCGGCGAGGCCCTTGGTCTCGACCGGCACCGGCTCGACGTACTCGCGCGCCTCGCTCATGTCCCGCGGCGGGGCGCCCTGGTCGCCGCCGTCGTCCAGGAGGATCTCCTCCCAGTTGGGCTCGTCGTTCTTCTCGGCCTCCTTCTTGTCTTCCTTGGCCTCCTCCGCCAACGGCACTTCCGTTTCCTCCTCCGGCTCGACCAGCTCGAGGAA
>WNGB01014476.1_pt1 | contig 14993 bp, 16 predicted proteins | sample 5400681 | NCBI WGS metagenome assembly WNGB01 (sample SAMN13153367, study PRJNA577476) | soil metagenome | isolation source: 115 cm soil or saprolite under grassland replicate 2 | place: USA:California | collected 2016-06-15
CTGTCCTGGAGGTGGGGGAATTGCGCCGCCATCACGAGCGCGTTACCGCGCTTATCCAGGCGAAACTCAAGGGTGTAATTCTTCCAATATGCCAGGCTCGCAATCTCTCGGACCACGTGCATGGAGAGACCGATGTATAAACCTGGCAAAGCCCAGGTGTGTTGAACGAACTTGATGTACTTCCGCAGGCAGAGCAGCTTATCGCCCGAGTCCATGCCCATATCTTCCAGACTAAAGGCGGCTGTGGAAAAGACCTGTTCGTTTGTCGCGCGGGCGTTTGTCAGAATCGGGTAAAGGTCTCGGTCGAGATCAATGAGCCCGTGGAAAGATGTGATCCTGAAATCGACAGCGTTACCCTGCACGAATGTCGTGGTGCTGACGGGTTTGGCTATCCCTTCTACAGCCTGGATCATTTCTTCCGCATAGGGTTTTCGATATCGCTCGACGAGCGAAGCCAATGTTTCATCCGGGCAGGTACCGCTGTCGAGCCAACGCAGGGTGACTAGTCGGTTTGGCAGTTGGGTAGTTTGGTTGTTTTGATCAGTCACTTTTATTCTCCTTCCGTGTCTACAGACACGCTTTGCTATTTTGGGGTTATTTTCAGGGGGTCGTGTCTACAGACACGATTTATTCTTCATCCACCACTTCAACCAGGATATCAGACTTGACGAAGCGCGGTCCTTCCAGCTTGCGGTAAGTGGGTTTGTCTACGATCAGATGGATTTGCCAGATCTCAGCATGATCCCGAACCAACTGGCAGAAGAAGTCGAACCACTTTTGCACGCCGGGGTGCAGCTCCCGCCGGTCATAGAAGACAGCCAGCACGCAGTCGAACTCAGGCTGTTTGGGGAGGTGCGTCATCACCACGATGCTGCTACCAAATCTCCCGATGCGAAATTCCAGCGGATAATTCTTCCAGTACGCCAGATACGCAATCTGCTCGGCGACGGCTTGGGTGCATCCAACATACAAGCCGTGGGTAGATGCCATCTGGGAAATTCGAATGAAGTCAACCAGCGCGCGGAGTCTCTCGCCGGCGTCCCGGTCCAAGTTTGCGAGGCTGAATGAACTGTGGATCCGGATATTGTTCTTATCGGTGGATGACACCACAACCGGCATGAAATCCTTGAGATCAATCAGCAAGGAAGGATCATGGCGCAACTTCGGGGTGATCATGATGGGGTCATTCACGGCGAGCGATCGTTGGGAGTTAATCTGAAGAATCATAGGTATCATTTCCTCTCCGTGTCTACAGACACGCTTTTGGTTGGTTTTGTTGAAGCGATTGAGCATCTGTTTGCTATTTCCACCCTGACCACGATCAGGATAAGAGACAATGGATTGCATAGGCTTTGTGCCTCCTTCTGTTTTATTGTTTTTGTAACAGTGACTTGCTGACAAACAGGCGTTTGATCGGTATCAGTGCCGATTCACTTCTCGTTGACGCTTCTCATCGAACGCGTGCACTCGCATCGAAAAGAGATTGACCAATACTATCCACTTGTGCTACACTTTGACCATGCGGACAAAAGATAAATCGATAGGTCAGAAACATCCTACTTTCACTGAAGCGGCCCGGCGGACACAGCTCATTGAGTGCGCTATCGAGGTGATTGCTACACTGGGGTATGCTCAGACATCGCTGGCTCAAATCGCCAAACGGGCAAGCATCAGCAAAGGAGTGATTGTCTATTATTTCAGCAGCAAGGAGGCGCTGATTGAACAGGTCGTAAGCGAGATCTACACGGCTGCGGTGCAAGCTGTGACCCCACAAATTGCCGTGCAACCAACGGCTCAGCTTCGGTTGCAAGCCTATATCCGGTCAGCAGTTGACTATATTGGCACCCACAGGATGCGGATGGTGGCACTCCTGGAAATCGCCCTCAACTTCCGTACAGCGGACGGCAAGCTTCGTTATGGAGCAACCAGCGAGGAGTGGATCCTCAGCACTTTAGAGGACCTCTTGCATCAGGGCCAAGAAGACGGGGAGTTCAGAGGTTTCGATCTGCGCGTGATGGCAGTGACCATTAGACGGGCCATTGATGCGGTGGCGCCCCTGCTCGCGGCTCATCCAAACCTTAATACCGATTCGTATGCGCGGGAATTAGTGATGCTATTTGACCGAGCTACCCGCAAGGAATGAACTTTCTCATCCCTCAAAGGAAGGAGCCATGATGTCATCTCTTCGAAAATAGACAACGCCAAAGAGCATCGTGGGAGGCCATCCCGATCCTCGGTTTTCCAACTCTCTGTTACCTGCCGAGTACCTGAGCTTCTTCGTCCTCGGTGCCCTGGCCTTTCTTGGGGACTGATTTCAGACGATCCGTGGCTAGCAAGGTGGGTTTCGTGACCGTGGTCGTTTCGATGATGTTGCTCTTGACCACGGCGTTCTCCAGAGGAACAGCCTTTCCGGGCACCTTTCAGTCGGCGGCGTATGCGCTCTGGGCAGCGCCTTCGCTGTGGGGATATGCCGACTGTGGTTTGCGCTCGCCTTCCTAGTTCGTAAGATCACGTTCGCATCTAGGATACTTTAAAAGATTGGTGGAACCAGCGGTTTCTGAAACCGCCTTTGCTTGACACAAGAGGAATATACAAAGTTGATGTCAGAACCAATTATTCGCATTGAACACTTGTCCCGCTCCTTTAGCACTGTTAAAGCGATCGATGATCTTTCCCTAGAGGTGCCCACGGGTATTGTCTTCGGGTTTCTGGGACCCAATGGGGCGGGTAAAACTACGACCATCCACTTGCTGCTGGGCCTGCTGGAACCAACGCAGGGTCAGGCCAAGGTGATGGGCTTTGATACGCGTTCACAAGCCAATGAAATTCGGGCCAAAAGCGGTGCATTGCTCGAATTCTCAGGCCTCTATGAACGCTTGAGTGCAGAAGATAATCTCGATCTGTATGGGCGCATCTACCGCATGCCCGGACCCGAACGGAAAGCTCGCGCCAAAGAACTGCTCACTCACTTGGACTTATGGGATCGTCGTAAGGAGAAGGTAGGTAAATGGAGCCGGGGGATGAAACAAAAACTTGCTGTCGCCCGCGCCCTCTTCCACCACCCACCCTTGATTTTCCTGGACGAGCCTACTGCCGGATTCGACCCGGTGGCTGCTGCGGCCCTGCATGCCGACTTGACCAGCCTGGTTACCCGCGAAGGTGTGACTGTTTTCCTCAATACCCATAACCTGGCAGAAACCGAAAAACTCTGCGCCCAGGTTGCGGTCATTCGCAGCGGAAAATTGATGACGATTGGCAACCCGGACCAATTGCGTTTAGAAAAAGGCGGTCTTAAGGTTGAGATTATTGGACGTGGGTTCAATGAACAGACCCTGACCTTACTTCGGGCCCGGAGCGAGGTGGAACGGGCTGAAATTCAAAATAATCGTTTGCTGATTGAGCTTCGTAGCCAGACTGAGGTGGGACCCCTGGTAACTCTGATTGTGCAATCCGGTGGCGAAGTAGAGGAAATCCGCAGGACGGGGACGAGCCTGGAGGATTTATTTTTGACGCTGATGAAAGAAGAGAATAAATGAACGATTTGTGGACAATGATTTGGAAAGAATGGAAGGATTTTCTCTTGTCGGGTGGCCGCTCTGATTTATTACGACCCTTGCTCATTCTTGGCATATTAGGCATTGTTTTACCATTATCCTTTAGACTTCGTTGGATCGACCTTGACTCGGCACCTGTCCTGATTATCTTGTATGCCCCATTTATGTTTGTTACCAGTTTTATTGGAGATGCCATCGCCGGAGAACACGAGCGCCATACACTGGAAACCCTTCTTGCCAGCCGTATCTCTGATCGAGCGATTTTATTGGGTAAGGTACTCGTGGCAGTTGGATTTACCTGGGGGATGACCCTCTTCAGCCTCCTGCTCGGGGCAATTGTGGTCAATTGGTCACAAGAGCAAGGACAATGGGTATTCTATGCGCCCATCAATCTCTTCGTAGTGCTTGTTATGAGCTTACTGACCATTCTCCTTGCCGCTAGCGGTGGGGTGCTGATCTCCCTGAAATCTGCCACCGTGCGCCAGGCAGCGCAAACTATGGTCCTGGGCGAAATATTACTTGGCTTTGCAATCTATGTGGTAGTCAGGTTTTTGCCAGCCAGCGTGACGGCATCGCTGACTACTTCCCAAATGGTCTCGATTATCTTGCTGAGCCTGGTTGTACTCGACGCGATTCTGTTGGCCGCCTCGTTGGTGAGTTTTCAACGTTCGCGCCTGATCCTGGGTTGACCTAGTTCAGCATTAAATTCGGCATTTTTAACGTGAGCCTGAGCAGTTACGTTTTCGTTCAAATTGAATCAGTCACCTCGAACAGTCTCAACTGTCCGAGTTCTTGAACAGGGGCGGGGATTTCGACAACCACCGGAACGGGGTTTGCTGTCAGTTCTTCACTTTCGGTAGCGTTGGCGATGGGCACCACACCATATCTATCCTGCAGCACCTTGAGCGTCGCGCGCTCTTTCTGATCGGTCTCTGCTTGCAGATATCCTGCAACCTGATCGTGAATGTTGTTGTCACGGATCCACTTGACCAGCTTGATTTCAACATCCGACCAAGTGAATTGAGGCTGGCCAATGCCAGCCAGCCAGGTTGTTGTTACTGTTTCTACCCAGTGAAGACATTTGTATATGTCCTCGAACCAGGTGTGCTTGTAAATCTCCTTTTTGCAGGAGTTGCGCTGAAAACCACCGAGGATGAACTTCGTGAATTTGGTTGCCCATTTTGCTTTATCTTCGGCGGTGGCAAAGTTCGTGGCAGTGAAATCTTTCGCTGTGAACTCGGCGGGTTTGCCATTCAATTTGATTGGTTTTCCTTCAGTGTCTTGCATAGGTTATTTCCTTTCTGCAATGAAAAAGCCCCCAACGCTTTTTAGCTTTGGGGGCTGATCGAATATCGGATTGAATTAACGATTTGATTGAATGATTTTCTCCAGGACTGCTATCAGAGGCGGAATATCTTCCTGGCTGGCCTCCCAGAGAATTTTCTCATCCAGACGGAAATACTCATGTACCAGAACATTGCGAATTCCCTGCATCTTTCCCCAGGGCACATCTGTGAACTGTTTTTGTATCTCCAGCGGGATGGCACGCGCCGCTTCACCGATGGTGAATTCATATGCCACCGCGCGGATGGTCTTGGGATCATCGAGGAAGGCATCAAACGACATCCCTTCTGTAAACCCGAATATTTCGTGCACAGGCTAGGATATCTTCAATACGCTCCTGCCAGGCTCTAGGCGACACGGATCGCCTCCTGCAAAACCTGTTCCTTGATGCGCGGCTTGAGCGAGCGCGGGGTTCCCAAATCCACCTTGCATCCGAGTAGGGCTTCCAGCCTTTGCTGAAGTTCGATGAACTGGAATAAGCCAACTGGATGACTGAATTCAACCAATATATCCACGTCGCTATCCTCACGCGCGTCATCGCGCGCGACCGAACCAAATACGGAAAGCGCGGAGATATTGTAGCGATCTACCAATTCCTGTCGTTCTTTTTGAAGGATACGTAGCACATCGAGACGTTTCATGGATTGCCTTTCGTCTTCTTAAGCATAGCGAAGAAGGTATGTTTTGTCAAACTGGGAAAACAGTTGGTCGTATGATGCTTTGGTGGGGAGGTGAAATAAGCCTGTACACTCTTTCTCAGGTAGAAATTCATGCCGCCTCCTAAAAATCCTGCAACAGGCCGAGCAGCACAACCTGCTTCTCCGCTTTTACCCTCACTCGCAAACTGACTTCAGTTATCTCCTCTGTCTTCCAGTCTTTGGGCGGGAAGGTAATGTTGAATGTGGCGGATCGGCTTTGATCGAGCAACAATTTGAAGTGCGCACGCCACAGGGCATCATAAAGACGCTGATCGTAGTCGCCGTCTATTTCGTTCTGAAGTGGTTCAAGCGCATCATTCAAAGCGATGCTGACCCACACGGCGGTTGTGAAGCCAACCCCGCGCGCAATATCGCTCACATCGAGCCAGGCTTCATTTTTGATGATCGGCTGTTGTTCTGGTTGCGAACCGGGTGTGAAGTCAAGTGTTAATTGCATAGGCATGGCGCCTCCTGGCTGAAGCCCAATCCCCTCTCCTTGAGGGAAACAAAGCCGCGCGACGAAATGACCAGGTGGTCAACTAAGTCGATGTCAAGCAGTTTCCCGGCCTGCACCATTGCACGTGTCACAGCTACATCATCCGGTGAAGGTGTGTTATCCGAGCTTGGATGGTTATGACAGGCTATGATCGCGGAAGCCATGCGTTGAATCGCCGGGCGGAACACTTCACCAATGCGCACCTGTGAGGAGTTCACCGAACCTTCATAGATTTGCACGATGTCCAATACATGATTGCGCCTATCCAGGAGGATCACTTTTAGATGTTCCTTTTCCAGAAGGCCCATTTCATATTGGACCAATGCGGCAGCATCGGCAGGAGAGTTGATGGTAGGGCGTTCTTCATTAGGAATGTTCAAACGTAAGCCCAGATTGAGGGCCGCCTTGATTTGCACCGCGGTTGCCGGGCCAATGCCCCTCACCATAGCAAGTTCCGCAGGATGCGCCAGATACAAACGGCGAATATCCCCGTCGAAACGCGCCAGCAATGCCTGCGAGATTTCGATTTGTCTCTGCCCGCCGATCACCGCTGCCAGTAATTCAGTTAGATTGCAGGCAGCCGCGTTTTGACTCACACGATAGGCAGGTTGCTCGCGCAGGGGCAGACTTTTGAGTTTGGGCTGGTCATATTGCAAGGGGGTGTCGAGAAGAAGTGAATCGGAAGTTATCATAGGTCTCCTTTTGAATAGATGGAATTAAACAGACACGCCCCGGTCCTAGGACCGGGGTGTGTTAGTCATTAGTGTGAGTGCTATTATTTTACGAACAGAATACTTTACGACCCCATGGTTTACCAAATATTTAGTTCTCTGTCATTTATGGTCTGCTCACCGTTAGCGGGTTGACGGCGCGAATCATGATTGATCCCCAATCTCTGTTTTCTATGACATGATCTCGATGTCCATGTCCAAGCCGTAGAGTACTGAGTAGAACGCCTGAGCGTATCCCGCCAATGGGCAGGAAAAAAGTAGAGCGAGAGTAAGCATCACGTCCATAAACGATTTTCTGAAATTGATATTCATCGTACCTTCTTTCTCCACGAATGGATATTTGATGTCGGTATATTGAAAATCAAAACCGTGTCTACAGACACGGTTTTTTTACTTAAAATCTTTTCCTTGGGATTTCCAAGGGTAATCAGGAGTGTGTCTATAGACACGCTCTTTGTAAGTTCAGGCAAATTCAAGAAAGTTCGGTGGTGCGTAGAGGCGTCGTTTGCGCATGGGTTCAGGAGATTGCGTCTCGCATAAAACACGCAGCCGCCTCATTGTTTCGGCAGAACGAACTAAGAAGAAGGGTTCGTTCAGCGCGCCCACTTCTTTTGTCCAGGCAGGAGGGTTTTGATTTTGGCGCTCTGCCAATAGCTCAGCAAGCGAGGCAGCGATTGCCAGCAAGCGAGTATCGTTGATAGAGGGACGCGGAAGAGAACTCCAGTCCATGTGAGCACGCGTCAAATCTTGGACCAGACTACGGAGACGCAGGCTGTCCCTTTGCAGCGCAGCTTCAGCAAGTTGTTCAATTGGTTCCATACATTGACTCCCAAAGATCAAGAAAAGCATATTGGGCAGTTAATTCATCGCCAAGTACCAGATAGGGTTCAATTCGGCCCCACAAAACATCACGGTCATGGTTAGAGATTGCCAGTTCTTGTAACAGGCGACGCGCATCTGCAACATCCACATCATCCCGCCATGCGGAAAGTTTCATGGCAAGTAGTTGCTCTAACGCTGGCGCACGAGCTTCAATACCTGGAGCGTTATAAAGGATTTGCCCTTCGCTGACGCCAACCAGATAACCTTTTGCGGCATCATTTAGCCAATCATCATTCCAATCACGTTCACTTGCGACTCTTTTTGCCAGTTCACGGACAATACGTGCTTCCCGCGGCGAGCGAATGAAGACATCCACATCACGTGTGGAGAGACGAGCCTCAAATGCCAGCACCATTACAGCGCCACCCATCAAGGTTAATTGTACAGTAATACCTTTTTCCTGCGCTAGTTCACCCAAACGCTGAAGTCCTTCCAATATTTCTGTGCGTGTGAAGGTTGCCATACTTTATTTTACCCTTTCATCCTTTATCGGACATGCTCTTTGATTGATTCCCTTTCTGCCTGCAACTGCTTTGCCCCGCACTTTTCACAGACCTCACGGTTTGAGGGATACATATAGCGGAGAGTCATTCCATACTTTTTTGATTTCGCACGTAAATTCCCAGTAGTATAGAGCCAGGCTAGTTTCATTCTCCACTATGACATGCAGGGGCGGGATTTATCCAAGACCCTTGCATAGTGGATAAGTTATTGTTACCCTACTTCCCTTCTCTTTGATTTTGCCTGTCTTTTTACCCCGAGGGCATTTCGGTTTTTCCATCGTAATTTCCTTCGTGTAGTCAACAAGGGATGGCTTATTCTATTCAACCGCTCATCTCTGAAGGATAGAAGGGGCGGGCCGTTATACGCAGTATAGTGCCGCACGATTCACCATGACAGCATTCCGATGATAGCGACCATCGTGATCAAATGCCGGGAATATCCCAAAGTCCGGCGAAATATTGTTGGCGCACCGCGGTGTTTTATTCCTGGATGAGTTTCCCGAATTCGGTACGCGTGTCATCGAAGTGATGCGCCAGCCCATGGAAGATAAAGTCGTCACGATCAGCCGCGCCAAAGGTTCGCTAACATTCTCAGCAAACTTCCAACTGATCGCGGCGATGAATCCCTGCCCGTGTGGATATTACGGTGACTCACAAAAGCCTTGCACCTGTGCACACGCACTTGTCACGAAATACCAGAAGCGAATATCTGGTCCATTGCTGGACCGTATCGATATTCACATCGAAGTGCTGCGCGTGGACTACGAAAAGCTGAGCGGTGACAGAATGGGGGAACCATCCGAATGTATCCGTGCAAGAGTGCAAGCGGCTCGAAATATTCAACAAGCCCGATTCTCGAGTATCGGATCACCGGACATCATTTGCAACGCTGACATGAGAGTGGGGGAGATACGGCAATTCTGCAAGTTGCCAGAAGAAGGTCAAAGCCTGATGCGGGCGGCGATGACTCAGCTTAATCTATCGGCACGAGCTTATCATCGCATCCTAAAACTGGCCCGCACGATTGCAGATCTGGCGGGGTGTGAGGAAATCCAGTCTGTACATCTGGCAGAGGCGCTGCAGTATCGTCCCAAGTTGATGATAGGTTAATTCACTGATATTTATAAAATTCTCAGTTTGCGCCGCTCCTCAAATATTGAGAGGCGGCGCTTTTGTGCACAGGCTTTGCAGGTACAACAATTCAGAAAAGTCTTGTCAATCGCACATGCTGCTATTCCTGTTCAAACTTGATTTCAGCCGTCATGCCCCAGCGCATAGCAGGATGCGTGCCGGTCAGCAGCACGATTACTTCGTAGACAATGTCACCCTGGTTTTCAGAATAATTTTGCCCAATTGACAGGACCGTTCCTTTCAATTCCACGTCCGGCAACGCATCCAACGTCACTACCACTGGTTGCCCTTCGCTCAGCGCCACTACATCAATCTCCGTCAAGTCGGTGGTCTTGACCAGCCAATCAGAAAAATCAGCCACTGTCACGGCGATTTCACCAGCATTGATCGAACTGCCCACTTTGGCATTCAGCTTTGCCACCACCCCATTGAACGGGGCAGTGACCTCCAAGGAGGCGACTCGGGCTTTGGCTGCTTTCAGACGAGCTTCCAGCAGAGCCAGTTGATCGGTATCCACACCATTCTTCATGCGGTCGTAGGTGCGCTGCAAATTTTCCATCTTCGCCTTCTTCAACGCTAGATCATTTTGCGCTTCGATGATCCAATCTTCAGGAGCAGGGCCTTTGAAACTCTTGGTCTTATAGCGATATTCATAGCCTTTCCAGGTTTGGATCAGAAACAGGCGGTTTTCGGTTTGAGGAACCTTTTTGGAATTTTGCAGGTAATCCAAATAATCCACGGCTTTATCGTATTCTTCCCTGGCATCCTTTAGGTTGATGACGACCTGTGCCAGACCCTCGCCCGCAGCGTTTTGCAGATCATTCAGGGCTTGTTGGGCATTGACCAGTTCGAGTTGAGCGGCAGCGTAATTGCTGTCCGATTCATTGCCCAGTTGGATCAAAACCTCACCCTTTATCACGGCTTGCCCCTCTTCCACCAGTACTTTGCTGACAACACCGCTGGCATTGAACGCGATCTCTGCGTATCGAATCGGTTCTACACGCCCTTCCGCAATGATCCCAGAAGTGTCGATGACCGCCGAGAGAGTTGCTGAGGGTTCTGGTGTGGTACTTGTTGTACCGCCACAGGCACTAACGAGTAGCATGAGAAGAGTTAGAAGTAACGCTGTTATGAGAAATTTTGCTTTCATGAGTATTTCCTTTACTTTTTATTCGTAAGCCAGCACTTCGCGTACTGTCAGACGGGATGCGTTGCGAGCTGGCATAAAGCTGGCGAGGGCGCTCAACAATATGACGATAATTAACCACAGCCAGAGACCAAACATTGAGTAGGAGTAAGTAAGCGGTACGCCCAAGACAGCCTTTCCAACCGCTTCACTCAGCATTTGGCTCATTGGGATCGCTAGCAAAGAACCAAGAAACCAACTCATCAACCCGATACCTATTCCTTCCAAAATGAAAACCTGTGCCACTCCTCGGTTGGGTGCGCCAATCGTGCGGAGTACACCAATCTCGCGTGTTCTCTCCAGCACATTGATACTCATAGTGCCCATCAGTCCCAGTCCGCCAACCAGCGCAAGCATGATTGCCATCACGAAAAGCAAGGCAACAATGGCATTGAAAGCGGTGGCTGCATCAGCCTGCATGGAAGCGATCGTCGATACGGAGTTGACCTCTACACCAGCACGTTTTAAGTAATCTACTAACGCTATGTTTTCGGTCCTGATCGAGTCTGACTCATGAGCTTGGGTGGTGACCATAAGCACATTTGCCCGGCCGACACTGTCTGAGATCTTGGCAATGTACGGATAGTTTGCGTAAATGCTTACGGAAAACGGAGTGCCCACGCTCACGCCAATGATTGTGAATGGATGTTCCTGCCCATCAATTTTCAGCACGATGGTTTTACCTACACCTACGTCCGGTTCTTTCTGTAAAAAGCCAGAACCAACGACCAGAGCATTTTCGTCTTCAGGTATCAACCAGCGACCTTCAAAAATCTCGGCGGATCGAATCAAGCGAGAATCGACGGGGAGGGCAAACAACGACATCGTATCGCTCTCACTTCCATCGGGACGTACTCTGCGCACAGGCAATTGAAGCAGCGTATCCGTTTTCGTTATGCCTGATACCTCCAACGCTTCTTGTCGCACTTCTGCCGTGCGCTGCAGGCGGTCGAAGCTCACCATCATATCGAAGTTCATCCACTGTAATAAGTCATTCACAGTGCTGAATAACGAAGCACGTACTGTCAAAACGCTGATAAAGGTCGCGGAACTCAGGGTGAGTGTAATCAACGTAAGCACGAGTCGGCCCTTGTTGCGAAAGGTATTTCTTATCGAGAGGAGGATCGGGCGAATGGAAATCTTACGGATGAACCACAGATTTGCGCCGGAGAGGAGTCGGTCAATCGGGTTTTTACTGAAGCGACCCTTTCCTATGGTATAGGTGCCCATGGCTTCTGCGGCACTCACACGTAAGCTCAAGAGAAAAGGGAAGGTTGATGCGAGCACTGGTAGTATTAATCCAATGCCAACCTGAAGCAGGATTGCTTGAGGTGGAATCTGCATTGCAGTCAAGTCAAAATTGAAGAAACTTGCCAGACTCTGACTCAATGCCCGTGCCCCGGCGATTGCTGGAGGAATTGCAATTAACAGTGCTAGAATGCCATAGGAGATCACCATCACCAGATACATCCCAAAAATCTGTAGACTCGTCCCACCGATCGCTTTCATGATGCCAATTTGCCGTTTCTGTTGAGCTAGAAGAGCGGAGATCGTATTGACGATCAAGAATACACTCAAGAAGAGTGACAACACCCCTAAAGCACCCATGAGCAACAGGAGCCCTTGCAGAATTTCGTTCATAGGAATTTGTCCGGGGTCAACGGTTAGAAAGTTCCCAGGAATGGTATAGCCAGACTTTTCAACTTTATTTTTGATCAGGTTTATTACCTGCTGTGCCCAGACTTTATCCTCAGGATTAGTTGTAATCACATACAGCTCGTTGAACCCGTAAGGTTCTCCCAACCATTCCAGGGTGTCCATAGAAATATATCCATATGGCGTGCTATTCATTGGTGCGGGTAATTGGGCTGGGTCATGCGCCGTACCAGCAATGCGCATTACTCGCTGGGTGCCGTTTGGTAACTCGATTAACACTGTATTGCCAATCTGAGCATTCAGGAGCGGCAGACCCGCGCGTTCAAATAGGATCTCATGCTTTGGTGGCGGCCAAGCCCCGCTCTGCGGTGTGACTTTATTTACCCGAATATCGTTGTAGTCAGCAATAGCGAAAATCGTGATGTTCATCCAATTTCCCGCGCTCGTTTTGATGCGCGCCTGAACAGAATGCCGGGCATCTGCCTCCTGTACTTCCTTCATAGAGCGCACGGACTGCAAAAAGTCTTCATCGAAAGGTTCGACCGTATGCACTGTTCCACTGGATGGGTTGATTTCTATAAAGCTACGTGCCATTCCCTCCGAGAGGATCGATTGGGCACTGAAAATCATGCCAACAGCGAACAACCCTACTGCCAGGGACAAGATGACTAGCAATGTACGGGTCTTATTGACGAGCAAATCATTGATGACTTTATACCAACGCGCGCGAAGCATCGAAGCTTTCCTTTCCTGTAGAATGAATAATTTCACCGTCTGATAGGGTGATCGTTCGTGAGCCTCGTTTGGCAATGTCTTTATCGTGGGTGACCATAAATACGGTCCTCCCTTCTTGAACTAACCCTTCGAATATATCGATAACTGTTTTTGCTGTCGTCGAGTCCAGGCTGCCGGTAGGTTCATCTGCTACCAGGATCGCCGGGTCATTTGCCATCGCACGTGCAATTGCCAATCTTTGCTGCTGGCCTCCCGATAGAGCCGATGGAAGTTTTTTAGCATGATCGGCGATTTCGAATTGCTCTAGCAGCCGAATCGCGCGTTGACGTCCATCTCGCAGGGAATATCGCTGTGCGAAATCCATGGGCAGCATCACATTTTGGAGGACAGTCAAAGTTGGAAGAAGCTCAAAAGACTGGAAGACTATCCCTATTGTCTTGCCGCGTATCTTAGCAATTTTTTCTATGCTGAGGGAATGCAAAGGGGTACCGTTTACCCGTATCTCTCCAGAGGTAGAACGATCTAACCCAGTGGCAACATTGACAAGGGTTGTCTTTCCACTGCCAGATTTGCCGGTCACAACTAAAAACTCGCCTGCATAGACCTGCAAGTCAATGCCTTGCAGTGCAGTCACTGAGCCTGCCAGGCTGTCGTAGGTTTTGACCACGTTTCGCAGCTCGATCAGTGGCGGTGTCTCGCCTGTGTTTGAATGATAGCTTTGTTCAACCATTCAGTCTCTCCTAATGATTGCTGAACTCATCAACAATGCGGCCATCGGCAAGCCGGATGGTGCGTTGGGCGCGTGCGGCGAGTTCATTGTCATGAGTGACCATGAGGATGGTTTTTCCGGCTTGCACCAAATTCTCAAAGAGATGGAAAACCATTTCAGCGGACTTTGAATCCAGGTTGCCGGTTGGCTCATCTGCCGTGAGAAGGACAGGATCGTTTGCCAGGGCACGGGCAATCGCCACACATTGTTGCTGCCCGCCGGAAAGAGAATTTGGAAGCTGGTGCGCCTGGTCTGCCATGCCCACCAGCTGGAGCAAGTTCAGGGCGCGCTCAGGCCGTTCGATGGATGGGTAGCGCCCGCCGTAGTCCATGGCAAGCAGGATATTTTCCACAGCAGTGAGCGTGGGCAGGAGTTGAAAGAATTGGAAGATCACGCCAATCGAGCGCCCGCGCCAAATCGCAAGCTGTTCTTCATTGAGCGTATGGATGGGAACACCATCAACCATAACCTCGCCCGAAGTGGGCCGATCAATTCCGGTGATGACACTGATCAACGTGGATTTCCCACTGCCGGACTTGCCGATAATGGAAACGAATTCACCAGACTGAACCTGCAAATCCACACCTTTGAGCGCAGTGAATGTCCCAGCTGCACCCTGATACGTCTTGACCACCTCTTGCAAGTCGACCAAGTGTCCATTCGACTCTCCTCTTTGTCCACTTTCAGGCTTATATGAGTTTTGATAGATATTCAGTCTCGTCATGTCACGACTCTAGGGGTTTGCACTTCAAGTGATCACGTGTTTCTTCTTCGATTCTCCACATGCCTGACGCAAGGAGCTTCCGTTTTGTCAGTGCGCGCGGCTGATGTCCATCGTCAATCACCAGAACGCCTCCCTTAGCCGTAATTCTTTTTATCTCTCTCAAAAACTCCGAGGGTTCCTTGATCATAAAGAAAGTATCGAGCACACATACGATATCAGCAGTATGATCTGGAAGTGTCGTGCTATACTCGCGGGCCAAGATGGGTTCGACATTCTCTAAATCGAATTTATCGATTTTTCGCCTGATAGCCGCGATCGCGAGTTCGTGAATGTCGATAGCATAGACTTTGCCTCTATCCCCGACCATTTTTGAAAACCGCATTGTATAGCGGCCCGGACCGCAACCATAATCTACAACTGTCGAACCTTCTTTTATCCCAAAAGCTTTTACACGTTCATCGATTCGTTTGGAACGAAAATCGATGATCCCCATAATAAGGTTCATCAGCCGGAAAACCACGTCCGGCATTCTGTCCGTTGGTCGCTGTACCATTATGTTTTTTAACTCCATTCCTTCACCAAAT
>WNGB01024834.1_pt1 | contig 14992 bp, 10 predicted proteins | sample 5400681 | NCBI WGS metagenome assembly WNGB01 (sample SAMN13153367, study PRJNA577476) | soil metagenome | isolation source: 115 cm soil or saprolite under grassland replicate 2 | place: USA:California | collected 2016-06-15
GTGGTCTGGACATTCAAGGAAACTCAAGAAGGCGTGCTGGTGGAGATCGCGCACGATCTGCATTTTCGAGTGCGCTTGCTGGCACCAATCGCGGACAAAATCATCGGCGATTTCTTCATTCACCACATTGCAAATAAAACGTTGCACTGTATGAAGGCGTATGTCGAAGCCCAGGCCAAACCGGTGACCGCATGAGCCGAAGACGCGCCGTCATCACCGGGATTGGGCCCATCACATGCATCGGACGCGGCCGGGCAGACTTTTGGAAAGGGATTCTCACCGAGAAGAGTGGAATCAATAGTATTGCCAGCTTCGATCCCGGCGCCTTCCGCGTCCGTTGCGCCGGTGAGATTCGCGATTGGGATCCGGAGGAGTTTTTTCCGGCGCACCGTTTGAAACGGCTCGACCGCTATGCGCAGTTCGCCGTCGCGTCGGCGAAGCTAGCGCTCGATGACGCGCACTTCGATCATTCGCGGGAAAAACCGCAACATCGCGTGGGCGTCAGTTTTGGCACTGCTCTTGGCGGGGTTTGTAAGGCCGAAGATCAATACATCCGGTTTTTGAAAAAGGGCGCACGCGGAGTTCAACCCACCCTTGCCGTCCAGGTTTTTGGTGGATCAGCCCATTCGAACATCGCAATTGACTTCGGTTTTCGCGGCGTGGGCACGACGAACTCGAATAGCTGCGCCAGCGGCACAGTGTCAGTAGGCGAGGCGCTTCGGTATATCCGGGATGATTTTGCGGACGTGATTGTCGCCGGCGGAGCGGAAGCGCCTCTGACGACTATTACAATCGGGGCATTCGACATCATTAAAACGATGAGCCGCTGGCCGGGCGATCCCGCTCGGGCTTGTCGTCCATTCGACCTGTCGCGTGACGGATTCGTCATGGGCGAAGGTGCGGCCTCGCTCATCATTGAAGAACTCGAGCACGCGCGAGCACGTGGCGCCCACATCTACGCCGAAGTGCTCGGATACAGTCTCAACAACGATGCTTTCCATATGACATCGCCTCTCCCGAGCGGCGATTCATGCATTCGCGCCATGCGCGACGCATTGGCGGATGCGCGACTGGCGCCCGAGCAAATCGATTATATCAATGCGCATGCCAGTTCGACGCAGCTGAATGACAGCGCCGAAACTCGGCGCGACCGGCGCGATTGAGGCGGCGCTTTGCGCGCTCGCATTGGATCGGCAATGGATTCCACCCACGATCAACTACCAAAATCTGGATCCGGCGTGCGATCTCGATATAGTTCCAAATCACGGACGCGAAGCGAAGCTGGATCACATCATGAGCAATTCATTTGGATTCGGCGGAATCAACGCCTGCGTGGTGCTGGGTCGCGTGGCGTGATTTTCGGGGAGCGCAGGCATTCTGCCCGCTCTGTCCGGCATGTTGCCGGGCTGCTTCCGTGCGCGGTCGGCGCGACTGGGCGACCCGGGACTTTGCCCTGAAGGCTTCGCGTCAAGAGGCCGCCGGCAACATGCCCGCGGCAGCGGGCAGAATGCCCGCGCTCCCCAGTATGCGCGCGACTATTCGCGCAACAAATCCGGGCGGTTCTCCCGCGTGCGCTTAATCGCCTGTTCTCTGCGCCACTTTTCGATTTCGGCGTGATTTCCAGAAAGCAAAACGTCCGGGACTTTCCAGCCGCGAAACTCCGCCGGGCGCGTGTATTGGGGCGCTTCCAGTAATCCGCGGCTGAAACTATCGTCCACTGCCGACTGCTCGTGACCAAGAACGCCCGGCAACAACCGCACGACTGCATCGACCAGCACGACCGCGGCAATCGCGCCGTTGGTGAGCACGTAATCGCCGATGGAAATTTCCAGATCGACCAGGTGTTCGATCACCCGGTGATCCACTCCTTCGTAGTGACCGCAAATGATGATGAGGTGTGATTCGCCTGAAAGTTGCGCCGCCGTCTGTTGATCAAACCGGCGACCCGCTGGGGACATGAGAATAATTCTCGATTCTCGATTCTCGATTTTCGATTCTTTGTTGCGCGGGCTCCGCAGTTCTTCGACCGCGGCGAAGATCGGCTCCGGTTTCATCACCATCCCCTGCCCTCCACCAAACGGCGCATCATCGACAATGTGCTGCTTGTCCGTCGTCCAATCGCGCAGGTTATGAATGTGAAGATCGACAACTCCGTTCTTCTGTGCGCGTTTCATAATGCTTTCGCTCAGCGGCGCGCGGCAGATTTCCGGGAACAACGTGACGATGTCGATCTTCATTGAATGGGAAAACATCGAACATCCGACACGGAACGTCCAACTGCTGATGCTGTAGCGGCCCCCAAAGCCTTCGGGGTCGCTCGAATTATGCGGCGCTCATAGAGCGCCGCTACAGGCAACTATTCTACAATTTCAAGTGTGGCGCGTTGGCCATGGCGCGCAGCGGAGCTGGCGAGCAACGCGCGAATAGCCTGAATGGTTTGCCCGCTGCGACCGATCACACGACCCACGTCGCTTTGTCGAAGCTGAAGCTTGAAAATGGTTGTTCTGGCGCCCGGAATTTCCGTGAGCACCATGTCGTCAGGAAATTCGATCAATTGCCGAATGACGAACTCGAGAAATTCTCTCATTGCCAAAAACCTAACCACGAATCCGCCTTCGCACAATGCTACGGCGCGACAGGTAAACACGAATCGACACGAATTTTGGTTCTCCAACGTCCCAGTGCTGTGGTGTCCGCTGTCCTCAGCGGATTACCTCACGGTTGCAAGCCCCAGCGGCTGCGCTGGGGACAGCGCAGTCTACAGCAAAAATTCGCGCAGGACGGCGCCGTTGTGCAGCTAAATGCTCGACGGCTACAGATGTCGATTTTAGCTCTGCGTGGGTTCCCCATTCGCCGCGTCTGCGACGGGTGGCTCCGGCGACTCCGGTGTTGCTTCCGCGGGTGCGGCCGAGACAGGCGGTTCAGACGCAGCTTTGGCGGGTGGGCTGGCGACCTGTTTTTTATTTTTCTTGATCAAGCTGCGGACGGTGTCGGACGCTTGCGCGCCTTTACTGATCCAATACTCGGCGCGATCGAGTTTTAACGTACTGTTATGACCCGTCTTTTTCGGGTCGTAAGTGCCAATGATCTCGATGAATTTTCCGTCGCGCGGGCTGCGGCTGTCGGCCACCACCACCTTGTAATAGGGCCGGTTCTTCGCTCCTTCTCTGCGTAATCTGATTGAAACTGCCATGGTAAAAAAGTTACAAGGGTTACAACGTTACAAGAGTTACAAAGTTAGCAATCCGATCTTTTTTAACGATGTAACTTTTGTAACTCTTTTAACGTTCTCTTCATTTTGCCCGCGCTTTTCATCATCTTGCGCATCTGACCAAAGCGTCGTAGCAAATCATTCACCTCTGTGACGGTGCAGCCGCTGCCACGCGCGATGCGCTGACGACGCCGCGCATTTAGAATGTCGGGACGCGTCCGCTCTTCGCTCGTCATCGAAAGCACGATGGCTTCCGTGCGCTTGAGCTGCTTCTCGTTAACAGAGAGACCGGACACGTTACTCATGCCGGGCAACATGCCAAGAATATTCTCCAGCGGCCCCATCTTTCGCATCATTTTGAACTGCCCCAGGAAATCGTTAAAATCGAACGAAGCCGTGCGCAGCTTTCGCTCCAGGCGAGCAGCTTCCGCTTCATCGACCGCCTCGGCCGCTTTTTCGACTAGACCAACCACGTCGCCCATTCCCAATATCCGGCCCGCCAGCCGCTCCGGAACGAAGAGCTCGAACTGATCGAGCTTTTCGCCTGTGCCGGCGAACTTGATTGGCTGTCGCGTCACCTCACGCATGGACAAGGCCGCGCCGCCACGGGCGTCTCCGTCGAGTTTCGTCAAAATGATTCCGGTGATTTCCAGAGCGTCGTTAAAATGGGTTGCAACGCTGACCGCTTGTTGTCCGGTCGCAGCATCGACCACGAGCAAAGTTTCCTCCGGCTGCAGGAATTCTTTCAGCTCTTTCAATTCCTGAATCAACGCGTCATCGATTTCCTGGCGGCCGGCCGTATCGAAAATGTCGATGTTCGGCGCGCCACCGCCACGGCGGGCAAGCTCAGGTCGCGCCCTACCAAGCGCGGCGGCGGCGGCACGGAGAACATTCTTCTCATTCGGATCCGGAGTATGAGCCGGGACTTCAATTTGCCGCGCCAAGGTTGCGAGCTGTTCAATCGCCGCCGGCCGTTGCAAATCGCATGCGATCAGAGCCGGGTTATGGCCCTGCTTTTTTAGAAACAGCGCCAGCTTGGCTGAGGACGTTGTCTTGCCGGAGCCGTTAAGCCCGACGATCAAGATTCGGCCCGCTTCTTCTAAATGAAGCGGCGCAGTGTCGCCTCCGAGTAGAGCGGAAAGCTCATCGTGGAAAATTTTCACGATCTGCTGCCCGGGCCTGATGCTGCGAAGCACGGTTTCCCCGAGCGCCTTTTCTTTTACTCGGGCAATGAATTTCTTCGCGACTTGAAAATCGACATCCGCTTCTAATAAGGCCAGGCGGACCTGCCGTAGCGCGGCGTCGACATTCGATTCGCTGATCGTGCCGTGGCCGCGCAGCTCTTTGAAAATCTCCTGAAGCTTATCGCTGAGTTGTGAAAACATGATTAAAAGAGGGCACGGAATATTTGGGGAGCGCGGGCATTCTGCCCGCTCTGCCCGGCATGTTGCCGGGCAGCCCCGATGCGTTGTCGAGGCCAATGCATCACGAGATCACCGGTGCTGCTGCAAGGGAGCCGCTGGCAACATGCCCCCGCTCCCCCAACATGCGAGACAGGTGCGCTACCCAGATCACCATCCCATGTTTATTTCTTCGGCGTCGGCGCTGCCGGCGATGCCGCCCCTGCCGCGCCCTCTTCGATCCCGAACGTCCAGTGCGCTTCCACTTTCTTGCCTTCCGACTTCGCAGTCAGAATCACGGTGCAACTCCGATCACGCAGTTTTTGGGTAACCTGATATGACACAGTCCCGGTCTTCGGATCGTAAGTGGCGGGCACGATGCCGAGTCCGCTGACGCGCAATTGCACACTGCCGGGCTCTATTTGCCCAATCCTGCTCAGGTTCGCCTTAATCAAGGGCAACGCTGTTCGCACCGTCGCGCCGTCAGCCGGTTGGGTCGAGAGATCAGCGGCGCCAACTTCAGCAACCGCCGATGCACCCCCGCTGGATGTGCCAATCATCTTGACCGCGTCAACGAATACCTTGGGCTTGTTCGCTTCAATCGCATAACGACCCAGCGAATCGAGTGGGGATGTAAAGGTGATCGGCTGGCCGTAAACAGTAAACATCGCCTCGTAACCGGCATTTCGAGCAATTTCTTTAACGTGCTCGTTGTAATTGCCGAACGGGACGGCGAAGCAATTCACTTTGATTCCGAGCCGCTGCTCGAGCAGTTGCTTGGAGCCGACGACTTCGCCTTGGACCCATTTCTCGTATTCTGGCCCGGTTAATTTCGTTCTGGTCCTCTTCCCGCCGGGAGTGGCCAACATTATGTTATGGCCTTCGCGCAAATCTTGATGTGTCGCTGTGTGCGCCTCGATATCGACTCCGTTGTCACGCATGTCGGCGAGCTGTTCCCAGGTGATCGCCTCTCCGCCACCCAGACTACCGCCGCGGACGCCTTCGGTATAAATGAACATCGTAAACGGGTATCCAAATTTTTTCATGATCGGCCACGCAACCTCGTATTGAGATTTCCAGCCGTCATCGAATGTGATGACCGCGCACCGCGGTGGAATATTCTTTTCGCCACGCTTCCAAGCCAGCAAATCTTGCATGCTGATTACGGTGATGCCGGCATCTTTAAGTTGTTTCATCTGTGCCTCGAAATCGGCCGGTGTGATCTCGGTGCCTGGATAGCGAATCTTGTCGACCAGGCGATGATAACAAAAGATGATTGTCTGCGCCGTCTGATCGACTACTGGCTTGGAGATCTTCGCGGGCGAAGCCGCCTTGAGAGGGCTGCTGCCAGCGGCTGCTTTAGCCGCTGCCGGCGATGGAGAACCGAGCGGCGGTCGTGCAGAGACGCTTTCGCTTTTCTTACACATTGAAAGATTTAGTGCCAGGAGCAGAGGGAGAATCGCTAATCGAATCATCATAAAAAGAGGTAAAGGCTTTAAGTGCAGCAGCGCAAAAAACAAGTGCTTTTTATATGCAATCACCGAAGAATGAGATAGCTGACCGGCGAAAAACTTTTGGTGAAGCAGGCATTTCTTGCTATTAAGTCAGAATGCCGCGACCGATCAGCCTTGCTCTTGCCTTCGCTCTGCTCGCTTCACTCGGCGCGTGTGCCACGCAAACCGGCAGGGTCAAAAACACGACCAAAACTTTTACGACCGTGGTGGTGGACGCCGGACACGGCGGGAAAGACAGCGGCGCGTATCGTCGCTCCGGACCACCCGAGAAGGTAGTTACGCTGGACGTAGCCCAACGTCTCGAACGCAAGCTGCGCGAATCGCAATTGAAAACGGTCATGACTCGATCGTCCGATGTGTTCATTCCGCTGGATGAGCGAGTAGGCATCGAGAATTCGCAAAAAAACGCCATCTTCGTCAGCATCCATTTCAACGATTCACGTAAACGAGGTATTCACGGGTACGAAACCTACTATCATTCGGGCGCTTCGTTCGACCTGGCCAACCGGATTCAATCCAAGCTGATGACCATCCCCCACTCCGGCAATCGTGGTATCCACACGGCGAATTTCCGCGTTTTGCGCATGGCGAGTTACCCGGCAGTCCTGGTGGAGTGCGGATTTTTAAGTAATCGCTCCGAAGGCAACCAGGCGCGCGATTGGGAATATCGCGAACTGTTGGCGGATAGAATTGCCGAAGCGATTGTCGAACAACGTTACGGTCCCGGCGTTTATCAACCATCGGGCCGACTCGCATTGCAATTGCAACCTGCGAGCACTGGTCCGGCGCTGCCACCAGCAACTCGCTAAAATTCTTTCCCCTGTTCGGGAAGTTGCGCGCGCCCAGACGCGCGAATGACTAACCACTAATCAACACGAATAGACACTAATATTAATCGACTAATTGTTGGCTGTTAAATCGAGGCCCCCGCGATCGCTAGCTTTCCTGGAAGGGAGTTGCGGCGAGGGCGCCGCAACCAACACGCGAGGGCGCGTGCGCTCCCCAATCCAAAACATGCGAGTGCGCACGAAAGAGGTAGGGGCGATTGACCACAATCGCCCGCGCGCCCCTCGCAAATGATCAGGCGTCTGACGTAGAAGCCCAAGCAAAATTAGTGTTCATTCGTGTTCATTCGTGGTTAAAAGGCGATTTCTAAAATTCCTTGCCGCGCTCTTCGCGTCCGGTTGCGGCCAGAATGATGATGGCGATGAAAACGACGCATTCCACCAGTGCCATGGTCAGCGCGTAATTCGGAGTGCCGCTCGCGGTCCGAAATTTTTCCGCCAGCCAGGCTTGCTGCTGCGCGGCGTAAGCGGCTGCGAAATTTCCCAGTTGATATGCCAGACCCGGGAAAGTCCCGCGGAAATCGGCTGGCGAAACTTCATTCAAATGCACCGGCACAACGCCCCAGGCGCCTTGCACCATGAATTGCATCAGAAACCCTCCTACGATAAGAAGCGCTGTTCCCGGCGCGAAAACCCACACCGGAATCAGGAGCATGCCGCAGACCGCACAAAAAATGATCGCCCGCCGGCGTCCCCAGCGTTGTGAGAAAAAACCGATTACGGTCCCGCCGCAGATCGCGCCAATGGCGTAGATAATTGCGATCATCGATTTTTCACTCACTCCAAAGCCGCGCTGTCTTTCGAGAAATGTGGCATAAAGATCCTGCGTGCCGTGCGACATGTAATTGAACGCCGTCATCAGGAAGACGACATGAATAAAAAGCGTGCCGTGTTGCCTGATGAATCCGCGAATATCGAGCGGCAGATGCTGTCGCCGCTCCTTGTTACGTTGCCAAACCGGCGATTCCGGAACGCGCGCCCGGATGTACAACACCAGGAGAGCTGGCAGCGCTCCGGCGACAAAAAGTCCGCGCCAGCCAAAAAACGGAAATACGATCCAGTAAACGACCGCGGCGAGCAGATAGCCGGTGGCATAGCCTTGCTGCAAAATTCCCGAGAACAACCCGCGCGTCGCGGTCGGGAGCGATTCCATGGCGAGCGACGCCCCCAAGCCCCATTCGCCGCCCATTCCCACGCCAAAGAGCGCCCGCAAAATCAGGAAAACAGTAAAATTCGGGGCGAACGCGGTGAGCAGTTCGATGACGGAATAAAAAATGATGTCGCCCATCAGCGGAATGCGCCGGCCGAATTTGTCGCCGAGCAAACCGAAGATGAACGCGCCCAGAGACGCGACTTCGGGAATCGTCCGGCCGAACTCGTGCCCGACCGGCACGAGCACAAAAGTGAGCAGAAAAAAATCAAACGCATCCAGCGCCCAACCGAGGAAGCAGGCAATAAACGTGTTGCGTTGATCGTGATTGAGCGATTTGAAAAGCCGGATCGCTTCCACAGCGTGATTCAACTAATTTCAGCAACCACGAATCAACACTAATAAACACGAATAGATCGGGTTGGGAAGCGCACATCAGGGCGGGCAGGCAGTGTGCTCGCCAATCCAATGTGCGTCCCTCGCTGCGATGTAACGGTGTAACAGTTAAACCAATCACGCGAGGCGAAGCCTCATTGGTGTCTATTCGTCCCGCCGTCGCGGGATTCGTGGTTAAATCAAAAAAATCCGCCGTCGCGAGACGCAACGACCAACACCCGAGCCGGGTGTGCTCCCCAATCCAATACGCGTTCGTCACGCGCGACAATTTAACGCTTCAACGCTTTAACCCTTCAACGAGGGCGAAACCCAAAAAGAGAAGCGCCGGAAGGACTTTCACCTCCCGGCGCTCATTCTCTAACCGCTTAATTTTTTCTCCAGACGCCGGTGGGGGGCCGGCGCCCGGGCAGACGGCGTTACTTCGTACCGACCACAAAGGTGATGCCGCTGCCGTCGGCCAGGTTGATCTTATAGGTATACGTCGAGGGCGCGTTCAGGTTGGTGGTGGCCATGTTGAACTGCCAGTGGTCACCGCTAAAGGTGAACGCAACGTCCGGGACGTCATTGGTGCCCGCTTCGTTTACGTTATCAATCGTGCCCCGGCGTTCACTCAGCATGGTCAACTGGCCGCCGGTGGGGTAATTCAGAAAGACCGCATAAGGATCGGAGATGGGTTGGCCGTTGGCGCCGCACACGGTGAACTTCACCGGAATGGTGCTGCCAGCCTTGCGCTTGTACACGCTCGTGCCATCGCTGTTGATCGGCGGCAGGATGACGCCTCCCGGTGTCGACCCAGTGCAGGTGCCGAAGGTAATCTTCAGCGTCCCGTTGACGAAGGTGATCGTGTAGTTGACCGAGGTCAGCCCGCCCGGCGTGACCGTGTAGGTCCCGGGAAGGACCGCCGTCGTCCCCGCGCCACTGAAGCTCAAGCTACCGCCCAGCACGCTTGGTGTCTCGCCGTTGACAAACCCGTCGTAGCGGACGGTGAAGCCCGTGTAGACCAGGCCGTCGTAGACCTTGATGAAGGGATCCACAGCGGGCGTTCCCACGATCGAGTCCGCCGTTATGGTCAGCGGCGCTGGGTTCACTGTCAGCCCAATCGCCGCGTTGTGGTAGCTGATTGTGTAATTGCCTAGGCCTGTGCCCACCGCCGCGCTCGGTGTGATGGTATACGGGGAGCCGCTCACCGAGGCCGTCGCGACCGCGCCCGCGCTTGTTAGCGTCACGCTTGTCACGGTATTGCCGTTAACTAACTGGCCCGCGCCAGTAGTAAACTCGGTGCCGGCAAACGTAACTGTATCACCATAAGTCTTGGTTCGGTTATTTGCCGTGATATCCAGCGGCTTCGGGTTGATGTGCAGCGTGCCGCTAACGTAGCCGATGGTGTAGTTGCCTAGCCCACTGCCCACCGCCGCGCTCGGCACAATCGCATAGTCCGGCCCAGGAGCCGTCACCGTCGCTGTGTTGACGTAGCCGCTGCTGCTCAGTGTGACGCTGGTCACCGAGTCACTGAAGAGCAGACCGCTCGCCGTAAACTGCGTCGTACCATCGGGCGTGAACGTCATCCCGTACGTCTTGCTCTGGTTTGTCGCCGTGATCGTCAAGGGCGCCGTGTTCACGGTTAGCGTGCCATTGACGTAGCTGATGGTGTAATTGCCCAGCCCAGTGCCCATCGCTGCGCTCGGCGTGATGGCATAGGGCGAGCCGCTGACCGGAGCCGTGTTGACGTAGCCGCTGCTCGCCAGCGTAACGCTCGTGACCGAGTCGCTGAAGAGCAGGCCACTCGCCGTAAACTGCGTCATCCCATCCGGAGTGAACGTCTGCCCGTACGTCTTGCTCTGGTTAGTCGCCGTGATCGTCAAAGGCGCCGGGTTAACCGTCAGCGTGCCATCGACGTAGCTAATCGTGTAATTCCCCAGCCCGGTACCCATCGCTGCGCTCGGCGTGATGGTATAGGGCGAGCCGCTGACCGGAGCCGTGTTGACGTAACCGCTGCTCGTCAGCGTAACGCTCGTGACCGAGTCGCTGAAGAGCAGGCCGCTCGCCGTGAACTGCGTCGTCCCATTGGGCGTGAACGTCACCCCATATGTCTTGCTCTCGTTTGTCGCAGTGATCGTCAAGGGCGCCGGGTCTACTGTGAATGACCCATCGACGTAACTGATGCTGTAGTTGCTGGCCGCGCCCGGGCTGAACATCGCCGCGCTCGCCTGAATCGCATACGGCGACCCTACAACGTTTGCCGTGGCTGACGCACCCGCACTCGTTAACGTGACGCTCGCGACCATGTCACCGTTGTATAGCGTGCCGCTGCTAACTGTGAACTCACTTCCAGTAAAGGTGAACGCAGTCCCGTAGGTCTTCGTCTGATTATCGGCCGTGATACCCAGCGGCGCCGGGTTCACCGTGAACGACCCATCGACATAGCTGATGCTGTAGTTGCTGGCCGCGCCCGGGCTGAAGACCGCCGCGCTCGGCACAATCGAATACGGCGACCCTACCACACCCGCAGTCGCCGCAGCGCCGCCGCTGGTTAACGTGACGCTCGCGACCATGTCACCGTTGTATAGCGTGCCGCTGCTAACTGTGAACTCGCTCCCAGTGAAGGTAAACGCAGTCCCGTAGGTCTTGGTCTGGTTATTAGCCGTGATGCCCAGCGGCGCCGGGTCGACCGTGAACGACCCATTGATGTAACTGATGCTGTAGTTGCTATCCGTGCCTGGACTGAACACCGCACCGCTCGGCACAATCGAATAAGGCGAACCTGCCACTCCCGCAGTCGCCGCCGCACCACCACTGGTTAGCGTCACGCTGGTCACGGTGTCACCGTTGTATAGTGTGCCGCTGCTAACGGTAAACTCGCTCCCTGTAAAGGTGAACGCAGTCCCGTACGTCTTCGTCTGGTTATTAGCCGTGATGCCCAGCGGCGCTGGGTCGACCGTGAACGAGCCATTGACGTAATTAATGCTGTAGTTGCTGGCCGTGCCCGGGCTGAACACCGCACCGCTCGGCACAATCGTGTATGGCGAGCCTGCAACACTCGCAGTGGCTGGCGAACCCGCGCTGCTTAAACTCACGCTCGTCACCATGTCACCGTTCTTCAACTGGCCTGCGCCGGTGCTGATTTCCGTGCCTGTGAAGGTAAACGCAGTCCCGTAGGTCTTCGTTTGGTTATTAGCGGTGATATCCAGCGGCGCCGGGTTCACCGTGAACGACCCATTGACGTAACTAATGCTGTAGTTGCTGGCCGTGCCCGTACTGAACACCGCGGCGCTCGGCACAATCGTGTATGGCGAGCCTGCAACACTCGCAGTGGCTGGCGAACCCGCGCTGCTTAAACTCACGCTCGTCACCATGTCACCGTTATACAGCGTGCCGCTGCTAATGCTGAACTCGCTCCCAGTGAAGGTGAACGCAGTCCCGTAGGTCTTGGTCTGATTATTAGCCGTTATGCCCAGCGGCGCTGGGTTCACTGTGAGCGTAGCGGAAGTGGAGGTGGCCGTCCCCGGCGTGCACGAGTTAGTGAATACCGCTTGGTACTGATAGCCGTTCATGGCTACCGTCGGGTTGAGGATGGTTAAGGTATTGCTGGTGGCGCCTCCGATGTCAGTAAAGCCCGAACCGGTGTTGACCTGCCACTGCACGGTGGGCGCCGGAGTGCCACTAGCGGCCGCGGTGAAGCTGACACTCGCCGCTCCGTAGGTCACAGTCTGGTTGCTCGGGTTGGTCGTAACGGAAGGAGCAGTGCAAGGCGTAGGCGTAGGCGTAGGTGTTGGGGTCGGCGTCGGCGTAGGTGTTGGCGTTGGTGTAGGGGTAGCTGTAGGTGTGGGCGTCGGCGTAGGCGTGCCGCATGTCGGTGCGGTCGCTGGAAGAATCTCGATCGCAAGGGTTCCCCACTGAGCGCTGGCGCTAAGTGAACCGCTTACAGACAAGGCAGACGGACCACCAAAATAGTTCACCAAACGGTGCGTTCGCGTCGTGTCATTCTCGGTAAAGCTGTCAACCACAGTAAATACGGGTGGGGGGGTGGTGGACCATGTGGGAGGCGTGGCCGTAAAGTTTGTTGTGTCGCCAAATAGGAGCATCGAGCTGCCTGGAGTCAAAGTTCCGCTGAGATTCCAATTTGGCGAGCTGCTGTTACCCGAGTTGATTCCGGTTAGGCCGATGGGCGTGGTTGTGCTGTTGCCGGAGAGCGCAATCACGTCGACGGCAGCATTCTTAACCGCTGTCGGGAAAGTCACCGTTACTGTACCCGAGGTTCCCGTCGCCGTGGCGCGGAAAGCGTACATAAAGAAGCAATCATTCCCGGAGCAGACCCAGGAATTACTTGATGCGGCGTTGGTCGTAATTAGAGTTGCTGAGCCTCCTGACAGCGGGTTTGCTCCGCTGGTGTTGGCGACAGTTGCCGTCCGCGCATTGCCATTGCTGTCGTCCTCCGCAGTAACCAGAATGAGTAGTGTCTGCCCGGCGGTTGCTGTGACGGGGTTACTCGTAACGGAATTCAAATTTCCATTGCTGCTTGCACCAAAGGCTCCGGCGGCCAACGTAGCGCTAACGCCGTCGAAGACGAGCGGACTTGGGGCGACCTGTGCAACGGGGTTGCCGTTTTGAGACGTGCTGGTCGTGAATGTATAGGCGCCCGTAGCGCAAGGCGCGGTGACCGCAGCACCCGCGCCGACGCCGTAAGTGAGGTTAAATCCGTTAGTTGTCCCGCTTGCGGTGAAAGGCACTGTTATGGTCCAAGGTCCACTGCCACTGACTGTGATCGGGCCGCTCACTGTCCCTGTGCCAACCGCCGTAGCATTGACAAAGCCGGGTTGACCTGATGTCATAGTAGGCGTCGTCCAACCGGCTGGAACCACGACAGTGGCAAACGATCCCGCGCCGTAAACATTCCCCACTCCGTTAAGAGCGCGAAACTGGAAGGTGAAACTGTTGTTGGTGCTGCCCGGTGACACGCTCGCGGGTGAAACAGTCATGGTGCCATTCCCGCTTGCATCCGTGAACGTGGCCGAGGCGGTGAGCTGAGAGGATTCGCCGGTGGCGGTCGCCTGCAGGGTCGCGCCATTAAAATCTGGGGAAAAGATGTACCAGCTGGTGTAGATTTCGCCGTTCTCGTCGGCCACGACGTCCCACGGTTCGAACGACTGTTGGACGGGGTCTAATTCGACCACAATCATGTTGACCGTTTCGCCGGGCTGAAAGCCCGTGCCGTGAAAATAGACATAGGAATATGGCGGGTAATCCTCCTGATCGCTGGTGAGGGTCGCCTCGTTAGTCGCTTCGTTAGTCGCTTCGCTCTGTCCGACTGACGCAGCGCGGCTGGCAGCTAGATTAAATATCTGCGAGTTGCGCGGTCCGTATACCTTGTTCGCAAAGACAGCCGAAGCACGCAGGTCGCTGCGGTCGGTTCCCGTTGGCGCCTGGACGTTTTGGGCCTGGTCCGCGGTGATTTGCGAGTCAGCCGGAGCCGTGACGGACTGCTCCGGTCCACCGACGAAAGGCGCCATCACGCCTATCAATGTTAAAGTTGTTAGTTGCAGCGCCACGATCAGGGCGGCGCCGACTTCTTTTTTCATGCCTGCGGTATGTCGAATTAGTTTGCTCATATTTTTCTAATTATTGTGGGGTGAGTTTGGGTCGTGCTTTCGGGGTGCTTTCTTCGTTGTTGGGGGTCTGGGGGGAACAAATTTAGAAGGGGTCTCGTTAGGGATTGATTAGGCTCGATTGCCCAAGCGGCCGCAACAGCGGTCGGTCGGGGAAATTGTTTGGGGGAACCACGGATTGCCCGCCGTGGCGGGCAATCCGTGGTTCCTCTGTGGCAGAGCCGTTCTCGTAATTGCGTGTATTGGAAGTGCCGACGTGTCGGCTGACTCCGCAAATCTTGCGAAAAACTGTGCCGTTCTTGGCAACGCACGCAGCGAATTGCGATTGGGCAGCATCTTTGTTCTGGGCAGTCTTTTTTTCCGCTAGCAGCTCCCCATTCAGCCATGAACCGGGGGCGAATAAGCGCGCATTCTCGTCGGTCGCAGCGGTTTGTAAAGGAATTGGGCATCGGGGAGCGTCCCTGATCTTTAAGTCGGGGAATCCCCTAGGGCTTTGGTCGTACTCTCCTAGCGGGCTGAGCAATTTAGGGGAGAAGACTTTCAGACAACCACGGATCACACGGATAACACGGATAGGCTGACTCGGCCGGCGGCTGCCAGTCCGCCATCGGACGGACTCGCTGCGGCGAGCCTGGCGAATGGGCATGCGGAGCAGGCTAGCAGCCTGACATCCGATTCTCTCGCGCCGCCCACGTTAACACTCGAGGGCGGGTGCGCTCCCGCAAGGGTCTCTCGACAATAACAACTTCCGGCAGTAATCTCTGGTCGATGAGCGATTCCGTTCAGTATCTCACGGACGAGCGCGGTGAACGCACCGCTGTTCTGCTGCCGATTTCCCAATACGAAAAGCTGTTGGAGGATCTGGAGGATTTG
>WNGB01008124.1_pt1 | contig 14986 bp, 13 predicted proteins | sample 5400681 | NCBI WGS metagenome assembly WNGB01 (sample SAMN13153367, study PRJNA577476) | soil metagenome | isolation source: 115 cm soil or saprolite under grassland replicate 2 | place: USA:California | collected 2016-06-15
GCCTGGGAACAGGGAACGAGAGGGAATCGAGGGCCTGCAACCTTGATGCGAAAGCAGATGACTGGCTGATGCACACCCCGCCGACGGCTTGGAAGAAGTCTCGATCCATTATCCGCACCGTGGAGGTACACGACCGGTTGTCGCCATTACCACCGATCTTCCAAGATGATTTCCGAGAGCGGTTTACCGGGAATGACTTCGGGCTCAAAGTCGTCGTCGGCCTCGTCGGCCTCGTCTAGGGCGCGGAGGGGCGGGAGGGCTTCCAACAACCCCTCAGCGACCATCTGCTGGTGCACAAGATGGTACTGATACTGCTCATAGGCCAGCAGGCAGAGACGCAGCATCTCCTCCAGGGGCCGCTGTTGGTACGCGGCCAGGGTGGCTAACTGCTGATAGGTCTCCTCGGACAGTTCCAGCATTTTGCTCATCGCCTCTTCTCCTTGCTTCACCGAGCTGGCGGCGCCACGGCCGCCGCGCTGCCGGTTCGCCCCTCCATGGGACGCCTCTGCGCTCGCTTCAGAGGCTTGAGAACCCTTTCCCACGCCATGCTCCTCCACGTGCTCCCCCAGCAGGCAGGATGCTCAAGCCCTGCTTGCTGGACCAGTTCGCCCGCCACTGCATGCCGTTTTCCCCAGCCCTTGTGGACAACGTCCTGCTACTTGCACCGGCGCCTGCTCGGTGACAGGCACCGCGGTGTGCCCGGGCAGCGGCACGGAGCTGCCCCCGCCGGCGCTGCAAGCCTCTACCGGCGCGCGGTGGCAGGCGGCCGTGGCTCGCGCACGAGCAGTCATAAAGGTACACCTGTCTGCGCAGCCGCCCGCGGACCGGTCAGTGCAGCGGCTGATGCAGCGTCGCCGCCGGACTGCCCCCGCGCACAGCTGGGCTGCCAGGCGATGTTCCGGCCCCCCGTCGGCTCGGCAACGCACTCGAACAGACACTGTGCCTTGCCTCCCCTGGCTGCCCCCCAAGGGGCTCAATAAGGAAGGCACCGGCGCCGCTGCGCTTTGCCCGTGCGGCTGATTCTGCTCACCCCCAAACCCCCTCCAGGGGCTTTGCGGATCGCTACCGCTCCTGGATGTAAGTGGCTGTGCCGCTCCTGCCGGTTCCTGGTGCGGCTCTTCGCGCCGCCCTGGGCTTCCCCCAACAGGGGACGTCGTCCACCACGGTGCGCGGGGTCGCTCGGCCTGCTCCTACCCCTCTGGTGTCTTCCCTCTCTCCTTGCAAGGCTTCGCAATGTAATGCCGCAGGGCTCCTGCGTCAAGGCCCGGCCTCGCTGCGCGCACCAGCAGGACAGCCACCGCGGGCTGGCCGCCAGCGAGGGCAAGAAGGCGTGTCAGGCGAGCATCGGTGCTGGCGGACCGCGGTCGCAGGCCCTGCGCGTGCCGGACGAGACGCGGGCGCGGGCTGGCGGAACATCGTGGGGGCAACGTGCCCCCACACCCCTCGCAGGTCGCTGCGCTCCGCTGTAGGTCGAACGGTCTTTTACTGCCGGGCTGTGTGCGGCCGGGCACCGGTGGCGGGTCCGTGCCCCTGCCCCCTCACCGCCAGCCGTGGCCGCGGGGAACATGACGGTTGCTGGCCCCTGACAGCCGCAAGCGGCTGCTGGTTGCTGCGGCGCTTTTTCTTCCTCCTCAAGACGCGCAATGTAATCCTAGCGGGGCCACGTCAAGGGCGGGCCTCGCGACGCTCGGTGCGCCAGCGCACCCTTGACATGGCCTGATCCGCCAGGATTGGGGCAGCGCAGGAAGGAGGAAGAAAAAGCACAAATGCCGCAGCAACCGGCCGCGTCGCGGCCAGGGGCCGTACCGCATGTTTTACTCCCCGCCGCCACGGCAAGATCTGGCGGTGAGGGGGGAGTACAGGCACCCGCAGGTGCACCGCTGCAGCACACAGCCCTCAGAAAAATCCTTGGAAGTAGACCTGTTTTTTTGGTTCAGGCCGCCCTGCGGGCGGGGTGGCATCCCCATAGGCGCTCGACCCACCAATAGTCGGGCCAGGAGGGGGATGCCCAGGGAGCCCCCGCAGGGCCACATCACACGCAAGGAGGCATCATGAAGCTTATCATGCCGGGTAGGCTGCGGACGAGGTCCATTGCTGGCCTTTTCCCGCAGCCCCCCTCCGAACCGGACGTGACACTTATCGCGTCATCCGGCTCTCCAGTTTCCTGTGTCTCTGCAACCTTGGCCTATTGTGGTGGATGTCTTCATGACATGTTTTACATACCGCCATGGTTTTGCGTTTGCGTGTTATCATGGTTTTCATCCAGAGCGGCATTTCCCTTTTACCCTGTTTGTTCAGGTCTCTTAGCTTTCGGATATGGTGCATATGCACTTTTTCCTTGGCTCCACAGACTTCGCACGTATCATTGCATAATCTATCGATTATCTCTGATCGTGTGTTGACATATGGTGTGAGTACCTGATCCTTCATGACGGGTTTCTTACGTCGCTTGAGCGTTAATCCCCCGAATACTGCGGTGAGAGGGCGCTTTCCCTCTCGTGGGATTGTGAGTTTCAAGCAGTGGCGCGGGCCTTCTTGCGTCTCAGATCTTGTTTTGAGACGTTTGGCTTCATGTTCTACGCTGGTGTCATTCTTGTGGGCCAGCGTCTTGAGGAGTGATGTTTCCATCGTCCATCGTAGATAGCTGAGCCTTGCAAGATTTTGTGCCAATCCGTAGTAGTTCACCAGGCCACGGTATTCTCCTTGGTACTGCACAATGATGTCATATTCATTGTTATGGAGGAATTCAGGTCGGGCCATGATAATGCCGTCCCTGAGATACCGTTTGCGCTTTGTTTGAATGACGTCCTCGGGTATGTACATCCCAACTCTACCATTGATTACTCGTCTTCTTAGGTAGTCGAACTTTGTTGGGGCTTCCATAACGTCGATTTCGTAGCCGAGAAATCGCGCCCTGCCAGTGTTGGCGTGCGTGATCAGCGTTTTATCTGCTGATAAGGTCAGTTTTAGCTCTGTTCCAAGGAACGTTGCTATTCTTTCCTTGATTTCTTTGGCCTCCGTCATTGGGCCTACGAATCCTAACAGAAAATCGTCGGCATATCTGACGTATCGTAGTCTTCTATGGTCGGGGTCATTTGGGGCTACGGATGGGTGTTGTTGCATTTCTTTCCGTAGTATTTTTGCCCTTTCTAGTTCCCCCTTTGCCCGTAAGTGATAGACTCTACTTTGTAATCGAATATATGTCGGGTTCATTTTCCGTTTTGGACTCTGTGTGAACTCTGGGATGAGTGTCTCTTGAACGAACCTGTCTAACCTGTCCATGTAGATGTTGGATAGTATTGGGCTCGCTATCCCACCTTGTGGGGTACCGCTTAGAGTTGGGTGGTAGGTCCACTCTTCACAGTATCCCGCCTTCAGGGCTCCTTCGATCAGTCGCAGGAAGCGATTGTCTTGGATGTTTTCTCGGAGGATGTGCATCAGGATGTGGTGATCGATGTTCTCGAACGATTACGCATCTTGATGCCTCCTTCGAGAACCCAGAACACAAGCCTGTGTTTATGAGAGGTCATACTGTATAGGGCTCTGTCACAGCTCAGCAGCTTTACATGTTAAGGGTTCTCGGCTGCTAAGAGGATAGCCTATTGTTCTATATTGTCACACTTGATAGCATAGCACATACCATAAAGTATTGCATCCAATATTTTATATTTTTCTATAAATTGTTCCTTATTTTTCTCATAAAAATATATCATTTGCTCTAGAGACACGATAATATTGTTTATAGATATTTTTATATTTTTAATATATGTCTCCTCTTATAAAATCATTGTTGTTGTTCTTTTAGAAAAACAATTATATATATCTGCAATGCTCCCTCTCTATTGTTGCATTTGCTTATACGTGCCTCCTCTTTATTCTGATACAGATTAGCTTCTTATGCTCAATATGGGTCAGATTTTCTCAGACTGTATCAGTATGCTCCTCCTTGCTCTTGAGGGTGGATGTCTGCCGTGGGCGCTCGCACGCAGACTTGCGTACACGTGCCAGCCTGCAACTGCTGGAGGTGTTCCACCGTCGTCGGCTGATCCGGAAACAGGTAGAGGCCCGTGGCCGGATCTTTGGCGAGCTGAATCCGGCCATTGGCGAGCCGGTCGTAGAGCCAATGGGGAGAGACACCGAGACGCCGGGCGAGTTGGGGGACCGTCAGATACCCGGCCACGTGTCGCGGATGCGACTGATGCCGTTGCTGCATGCGGCCATGCTTGAGCCGGATAGTTCTGACCGTGCTCGGTAAGACCTGGGGTCGCTGCGGGGAGCGATAACCCTGCTGGGTGAGCTGGGCTGCAATCGCATCGTCCGTGTGTCCCGCCGCAAACAGGGTCAGAATCTGCTGTTCCATGGCGGCAGCCCCTTGCAGGTCGGCGAAGGCCCCCACAGTGACCGGGACGGCAAAGGTAGTGGTCGCTCCCCCTTTCCACACAATGCGGGTCTGGACCTCGTCTCGCGGAATGCGATGGACCACGACTTTCTCAATCAGACAGCGCAGCAGCGCTTTGCGCTGCGGTTGCGCCAGCACATCCGTCGGCCACAGGTCCGGCAGCCTGCGGCCAATGTCGAGGAAGGCCCTGCGGACCTCCGGCGCGAGGACGCTCGCCGCGCTGTCCGTGTGTTGCACGCGTTGGGCATACGCCGCCTCAGCGGTCTGCAGCTCACGGAGCGCTACCTCCCAGCGCCGCTCCAGTTCCGCCGCCACGAGACGATTATCGGGATCGACGCGGCGAAACTGGCGTTCACACAGCGCGGCCTCATACCGCAACCGCTCGAGTTGCTGCCGGTGCGCCGCATCGAGCCGCGCGGCCTGCTGGTGCTGCGTGGCCATCGCCTGCGTATACATATCGAGTTCGACGGGTGACAGCGCCTCGAAAAACGCCGCGACGACCCGGGCATCCACCGGGTCCGCCGGCACATACTGGCAGACGGGGACGCGATACTGCTGTCGTAAGTAGTTACAGAGGTACTCGGTGCCTCCCTTGTACTGCACCACCATCTTGTGGCCACACGCCCCGCAGTAGACCAGGCCATGCAGGAGGGCTTTGCCGGGCCGCGGGATGCCACGGGTTTTATTGCGATCATATTCCGCATGGTTGTCGTGCAGTATGGCCTGGATCTGCTCGAAAGTGGCCCAGCTGATGTAGGCGGGGTACTTGTCCGGGACACGCATACGCCACTGCTCCATGGCGAGGCGCTTGGTGGCCGCGCGTCCCGCCGCACTGCCGGTACGCAGCGTGCGCGTCCGGCCATAGGTAAAGGTGCCCGCATACGCCGGGTGCTTCAGAATGGAGAGGATCGCGGCGACGGTTGGGCGTTTCCAGACGACCTCCCCGAAGCGAGCGCGGCGCGGTATGCGCAAGCCACTGGTGTGGAAAAACTCCAGCACCTTGCTGGCCGACCGCCGCTGCAAAAACGTCTCGAAGACCAAGGTAATCCGGGCTTGCACTTCCAGATTCGGGTCTTTGTGCACCCGGCCCAGGGTGTCGCGTTCGAGGCCGGTCGGGAGCGTCAACGCCAGGTCGCCTCGGGCCGCCTTGTTGAGGAGCCCCGCCGTCATGCGCGCGCGGATGGTGTGGAGCTCCCATTCGGACAGGGTGCCCTTCAACCCGAGCAGTAACCGGCCGTTGGCCGTGGCGGGATCATACAGGCCATCGACATCCGCAATCAAGCAGTCCTTATAGCTACACAGGTCTAACAAAGGGTACCAGTCCGAGCAGTTCCGCGACAAACGTGTCACATCATAGGAGAGGATGAGCCCGATCTGACCTAACGTGACCTGCCCCACTAACGCGTTGAAGCCCTCGCGGTGCAGGGCACTCGCCGCGCTGTGGCCGACATCGGTATCAATCACTTCAATGGCCTCTGCGGCCCATCCCAGCGCGCGTGCCCGCTCGGTGAGCGCGTACTGGAGCCGGAGACTTTCCTGATGGCTCAGCGCTTGGTGGGGCGTCGATTGGCGAATGTAGATGACCGCTTTGCGGATCAGATGTTGGGGCGTGATAACGTCGGCGCTGTACATCGATCACCTCCTGGAAGATGGCCGCGAGCTCGGCGCGGATGGCGGCTTGGAGTGTGGGACTGAGGGCGGGCCAGATGGCTCGGGGGTCGTACGACATAGCACCTCGCATTGCTCGGCCAGAGCGATGAGTTCTGTGATAGCGTGCGAGGTGAGTGTAGTGGACACGCGGGGAGGCTGCGGGAGGAGATTGGTCACGGCCCGCGGAATGCGGAGGACCATCCACTCCTGATAAGCGACGAACACATGATCCGCCTGAGGCCGTTGGGGATGGGGGGAACACAGCGGGAAACGACGCCCAAAGAGTGGGTGGGTAGGGTCGGTGACTTCGATGTCGATCCGCTCCTCCTCTGAGAGGGTGGTTGGGTTATTGAGAGGGGTATTAAGGTGATTGATCGAAACAACCCTGGATGTCTCCTTCGATAAACCACTTGGTCCCTGTCCATGTTTCATGGATATCTATCAGGGCCGTCTGGCATCCCTTTTTCGGTCTGAATCCGTGGCTGTGTTGTGAGAATTGTGGTTCGTAGTAGGCTTCCAGTATGGAGCGTATTACGTCTTGCACCACTTTATCTGACCACGTGGGCATGCCTAGCGGTCGTGTTCCACCTTTGCGCTTTGGGATATTCTTACGGCGTACTGGTGTCCACTTCCACCGTTCGTATCGGATTGCCTCGATGATTCTGGCTATCTTTTCCGTTGACATGTCATCCACAGTTTCTTCCGTAATCCCTGGAGTCATAGCACCATCGTTTTTGTAGAGCCTGGCGTATGCTCGCAGGTACATGTCTGGGTTATAGAGTTGTCGATACACATCATCCAGCGGGAGTTTCCGCTTGCCTCGGTCTTGGATAATGTTCAGGATCGTTTCGGCTGTTCGCATCTCGCGTACCTCTGTCGTCCTTTCACATAGGAAACCTGCCTCACTTTGCCGTTGGGGTGTTCTTTTTCTCCTCTTACCCATCTTACCCATCATGTAGACGGTTTTCCCGTCCGCTGACTACTATTGAGGCTCCGTCACCTTCGGGCTCGCGCCCCTTAGGCAATCCCGTGCTTCACTGGCTGCACATGTAGCAGCATGAGATTAGGTGTCCCGTTCGTTCCGTTGTGAGGATTCGTTATCCCCTGTTCTCATTGCGAAGGTGCGTATTTCCCCCAGCGATAGGGAAGCGCGATCCCGTCGTTGTCGCTCGCACAGTGAGTATCGTCGTTAGGCGCTCTGGCGATAGGTCCGTGATTGACCAACTAGGAACTGGGCTTTAAGCAATCCAGCTTTCACCACATCATGCAGGTCTTGCGGGTCTGGAGTTTCAGCGCCTTCTCTCTCCCTCCCGCTTTTCCGCCATGCTATTGTCCCCTGACCTTTCGGTCCGTTGTTACAGGTTAGGCGGCTGACCTAGAGGATATCCTTCGAATCCTCTCCTGGTTTCCAGGAGTGTGCAGTTAGTTATCACGGCGCAACGCCGGTTCACGCACGTTCACCGACTATCAGCGCCTGTGCCAGGTGCTCGCACCAGACAAGGAGCGCATCATGCAGGTCATCACGGGTGGCGCCAGAGGCGCTGACCAGCTCGGGTATAGGTGGGCGTGGAAGCACGTCGTCAAGCATCAGCTCTTCCGCGCGGAGTGGGAGCGCTTTGGGAAGTCCGCAGGCGTGCGCCGTAACCACCAGATGGCCCAGGCAGGCGACGTGCTCGTCGCGTGCTGGGACGGCCAATCGCCAGGCACCGCGCACATGATCCAGTGCATGCACGCCCTGGGCAAGCCGGTGATCGTGGTGCGCTTCGCGCCATGAACGGCCCACCAGGTGCCACCGTGGCAGGCGGCGGTATGACGGCATCCTCTGGTGCCAGGCGCCGCGTCGCCCGGTCACGGGCGTAGCCCGGTGGCTCGCCCTTTCACCCACGCAACCCATAAAAAAATGGGAGCTGGGCACGTGCTCCAGCTCCCATCCCCGAGCCAGCGAGCCCCGCGAAGGCTCACGAGCTCGTCGCCTTCATCCCCTTACACGAGAAGGGAGTTCAGCATGGCCACGACCGTATCACATCGTCTCTCCCCAACGCAAGCCCACGCCATAGCGGACCTCACCGGCTCTGAAGACGCCGACACCCTGCGCTGGCAGCAGGCGTGCGCGCACACAGCACAGCAGCTCACAGGTGAGCAGGGCCGCTACGCCGGCACCGACACCGACCGGCTGGCGCACGGCCTCAACCTGGCGCAGCGCGGCAGCGTGACCCTCAGCGAGGACCTTGACGACCTCAGCGCTGAAGTGACGAGCGGCAACGCCCACTACACCGTCGACCTCGCGCAGCCCGGCTGTCCGTGCCTGGATTTTCAGCAGCGCCAGGCACCCTGTACGCACCTGCTGGCGGCGGAGATTCACACCGGCGCACTCGGCCTCTTCACGGCCTCTGAGCCGCTGAGACCTCCGGACACCGCCCCGCCAGCGACGCACACCAGCCTGCAGGAGGCGCTAGGCCCCCGCTCCGGCTCCTCCTCACGGCAGGAGGAGCCAGGAGCGACCGCGTCTGGGCCGGCGCGTGCGCGTCGCACGCGCACCGTGCGAGCGCACCGTGGCCAGGCCCCAGTCCCGACGGGGAGCGCCGCCAGCTGGCCCACGAGCGAAGCGCCGGCCTCAATGAACGTGAAGCTCAAGGTGGGCAACATGGAGCTCATGTACGTGCGACCTGTTCAAACCGAACTAGCTCAGGTGAGCTAGGAGGAATGGGATAACCGTGATATTATCTAACTGTAGAGTCATGCCGGTGCAATTCCGGCTGACAAGCGCCATGTCTAACAGCATCACCCCTGGGGTAGCGACTGACCATCAATCCCCAAAGCGGGGTGAAACGCAGGTGCGGCAAAACCCACTGAGCCCATCCCTGCTAGCACAGTCATCCATGGGTAAGCAATTGAATCAGGAGATTCTCCTGAGCTTGCTCAGGGGTTACCGTATAAAGGGAAGAGCATGAGAAACCGTGGTGTCTCATCTCCAATGCCCTTCCTTCTGATACCCCGCAGCTTGCTGCGGGGAGGTTTCATTTCACGCAACCGCCGTAAGCTCCATGTGGCCATCGTGGGAAGCAAGGGGCCACAGCCAACAAGGCAAAGGATAGAGAGCCAGGCTGTGTACAAAAGACCTGGTGGGCGTCTCAAAGAAACCCGGCGGATAGTGGAACCCTACAGATGACGACAAATGGCTCTACGGAACAGGGAAACCCTCTCAGGCTCTCACCGCAAGGTGAGCAGGTATCAACCGGATGCCTGAGCGGAGGAGGATTCTTCAAGAAGCCAAGGCCCCAGGGAAAGCCTGGGGATATGCTGACGTGAAGACAACGTGTTCAAGGATAAAGCGATGAGTAGCAGTAAGGTCGTCAATACATCGCAAGATAGTAACGAATGGGCACAGACTCCCTGGCGCAAGCTGGAGAAGTATGTGTTCCAACTGCAAAAGCGGATTTATCGAGCACGGCAACGCGGTGACTGGAGCGCCTGGAGGATTTCCTGGGTCGCAGGGCTACGGCGGTGGAGGGGGCACGCCCAGCGGACTCTGTTGCTGGAGAAAGGTGAGAATATCGCGATGCACGTCGGCATCATGCTGGCTCACAATCACATGCCGGTGGCGATCTTTCCAGAGCAATTGCTTGTGCGATGACGGGAGCCGGTCATAGATCTGCTGCGCGCTTTCCGGGCGGACGGTCGGATCCCCACGCGCCTGGATGAGTAAGACGGGGAGGGTGACTTGCGGTAACACCGCCTGATAGACCTCGATAAACCGGAGCAACTGCCGCACCCCCTGCACAGGGTGGTAGGCATAATTGGCCTCGGGATTTTCCGGCGTGGCGCGGACAAAATCGCGCACGGTCTGGACGACGGGTGCCAGGCGCAACCAGCGGCGCTGGAGCGTGAGCGGCGCTCCGACCGCAAACACGCCTTGCAGCGGTCCAATGCCCTGGGCAGCCAGATACAGGGCCAACGCTCCACCCGTGGACATCCCCCCCGCAAATTGCAGCCTGCTACAGGCCTGCAGGCAGCTATAGCCGCGCAGGACGGCCTCATACCAGTCCTGCCACACGCGGGTTTGCAAATCGTACGGCGAGGTCCCGTGTCCACGCAAGCGGACCACGTAGACGGTCAGGCCCTGGGCGTGCAGAAAGTGGGCCAGCGGGAGCATCTCAGCAGGGGAGGCGCTATACCCATGCATCAACAACACCCCAATGGCCCCTGCCGGGCCGTGGCCGTGCAACAGCACCGGGCGGCCGACGCCCACGGGCTGTGGAGGAATCCTGGGGAGCCCTGCCGTGGCAAAGGCCGCATAGTCTGTGTCATAGAGCTGCTGCTCGTACGCCAACACGTCCTGGGCAAACTGGGCGCGCTGACGCGCCAGGTCCAGACGCCCTGCCTGGCGCAGGGCGCGCATGACGGCTGGCAGCGGCTCGATTTCATTGGCGCAGACCTGCATAAAATTCTGCAGCCGTACTGCGCCAAATGGCCAGGCATGGGTCAACCGCTCAAGCGCGAACTCCCACGCCGTTTCGGTACAGGTGAGCAGGTGATTCGCGACCGCCCGCTGCGCAAAACTGTCAAACCCTGGGTGCCTCTGGACGGTCAACAGACGGTGCCGGAGATCAGGATTGGTGAGGTCGGCGTGCCAGTGAATCGTCGGGTCATCCCGCAGGGTCTGGAGCACCACATACACCCGACGCTTCAGCTCCGTCACGCCGACACGGCGCTGGGGAGGGGCCTGCAAGAGCAGCAGGCCAGAGAGCAGATGATCTAGGTTGACGGTGGTTTGACCATACACCGCGTGCATATACATCCGCGTCATCTGCCGGGCCCGACGGCGCTGGCGCTGCCTGTCCAAGACGCCCCAACGCGTACGGAGGACGGGAGCGCGTGGCGCCGGACGCCAGGAGCGCAGCCTCGCGAGCCGCCGTTGCCAGAGGGCCGGCGACCAGGGTACGAGGCTCCGGGTGTCGTCTGGCTGGCGGTCCGCCGCTCTCCCCAGCGGCGCGCCAAGGCGCAGGTCCATGTCGACCCCTTTCAGCAGCATAGAGCCCTCAACCGTCAACTCCTCTACGAGGCGTTCCCGCAGGTCTGCGTGCATGAGGGCGGGCACGAGGCGCGTGAGCCATGAGGTCATCAGGTCGGCCTGGGGGTTGAGCGGATAATACGTGACATTCAGGGGGACAATGGCGGCAGGGCGATGGGCAATGGCCTGCAGGGACGCGGGGCTGAGGGTGTGGAGCCCGAGAGTCGTGCAGAGGCGCTCGAGATTCTCGCCGGTACGCAAGGCGTGGCGCAAAGCGTCCTGGTACCGCTGGACGGTCAGCGCAATGAGCGCGGCCCCTGAGTGCGGCGGACGCCGCACGCTCCCAGTCGCATCGCTCACCTGCAAGCGCCCACGGTCGAGGACCTTCCGGTCTTTAATCATGGAACCTTCAGGAAAAATAAGCCACCAGCCACCGTGCAAAATATCGCGCGCGATGGACTCATATTTATGGGGATAATTGGTGGGCAGGGCACCAATGCTCAACAGATATGCCCCAAAGCGTTGGTTCGCAAAGAACATGGGAGCCGCGAGGACCCGCACCAGGACCCGCGCCTCACGATAGAGCACATAGGGAATCGCAAACGTTTCCAGCCGGGTAAAGTGATTCGCGACAATGATGCCACCGCCACTGGCCAATTGCGTGCTCAGGCCATGCAAGCGGAGGCGCACGCCCACATGTCGTTGCAGGCGACGCAAAAGAAACCGCGTTATCGCATGGTTCCGCTGATTGATCGGGGGGAGTTCGTGGAGTGGTGGTGGTGTTTCCATGGGGGGACAACGCTTCGTGCGCCAGCACAATACGGGTATGCCGAGGATCAGGGGCTGCACCGCGGTGGTGCAATCATCCCTTGCCTCTGTTGTTATCGGGGAGTCCGCCGCAAAACTTGAGTGGTCTCCTAACCGATCCAAGCCGCGGCGCTCGCGAAGGGCGTTCGAGCACAGGCGCTGCTCCGCGTCACCAAGCAAGCGCTGCCGCGCGGCCAGCCACGGCTCGACGCGTGGCCTATGTGGAGCATTTCCCGTTCATTGTCATCTTTTCTCTTCCATGATTTGTTGTAGCGCGAAGCGAGGGAAGCGGGGTCTGATTGTTTTGCATGGCGTTTTGAGATATCAGCCTCCCTCGTTTTTCCGCCATGTCCTCTGCCTATGGGAACAATTCAGCAGACGAAAGGGTCGTTTTCTGGGGAGGTGTCCCGCTGAGAGATGGGCTGTACACGACCTTTAACTGGACAGAAACTAACGCACTGATTCTGTAAAGTTACAGTGGGCATAATGGCGCAAGCTCACCCGGCCCCGCAGTCATGACAGACCGTGGGCAAGGTCGCTCGGCAACCCTCGCGCCAACAAGATTTGGTCACTCTTATTTCCTTATCGCTCCCTACACTCGCTCATTCTATTATCGCTCATCGTGAAGAGGTTACTCTTTATAGAAACTTCTATCAAAGCATGATAAAAATAGCTTGAAATACTCAATATGATGAGGATAATATTTATTATTATAAGCAACATGACTCTATTGATCCTTCATGATAGTACTAGGAAGCGACTAGAACGCCGCAACACTTCAAACAGGAGCGCGCGCATGCCTTCGCATCACCGCGTCTGCTTCCGACGTGCCGCCACCTTGGGGGTGGACTGGGCGACAGCCCACGGGAGAGTGTTGCTGGGGATGGATAGCGAAAGTGCCTGACCCCATGTCGCGCATGATGTGGTGGCAGGCAACCTGATTCCCGCAACTAAGAAGACGCATCACGCGTCGAAGGGAGGGGACGTATGAGGTCATCAGGCAGAGACCAGGGCTGGCACGCTCACCCATGGGCGGGCCGCGTGCAAGCGCTTGTGACCACGTTGACGTGCTGGTTGGTCGTGGTCGTGTGTATCGAGGGTTGTACCTCCCTGCCTCCGCTTCCCCCCCCAGCACCCCCATCGGTCCCGGAGCGGGTGCAGCCATCTGGGCAGGACCCCAGTGCCGCGTATACCCTTGGACCGGGCGATGTGCTGCGCATCACGATCTATGGCCACGGGGATCTGCCCCCAGAGGTGGTGCTCTCGTCGGACGGCTCCTTTACCTATCCTTTCATTGGGCACGTGCAGGCCGCGGGCCAGACGGTGCCCCAACTGACCGCCGCCATGGCGCGCCGTCTGGCAGAGGGATATCTCGTTGACCCGCAACTGACGATTGCGGTGACGCAATACAGCAGCCAGCAAGTCTATGTCCTCGGGGCGGTGAAATCGCCCGGCGTCCAAACACTCAAACGGAACACCACGCTGCTGGAGCTCATTGCGGCAGCAGGAGGGCCAACGCCAGAGGCGGGTGCAGAAGTCATTCTCGCACGCGCACAGGCGCAGGAGGAGGCAAGGAGCCCAGGCAAGAGCACGCACAGGACGGAAGCGGTCCGGGTGAATTTGGAAAAACTTTTGGCCGGCGAAGTGCCCCAGCGTCTGGAGATCGAGCGTGGTGATACGGTGTATATCCCCAAAGGGGAATTTTTCTTCATCTCGGGGGAAGTGCAAAAACCGGGACGGTATCCTTTAGAGCGCGAGACCACCGTGGCGAAGGCGATAATTCTCGCCGGAGGCCCGAGCAAATTTGCGGCCACTAAGCGCGCCACCGTGCAGCGCTTCATGAATGGACAGCGCCTCGAGTATCGCGCTGACATGAACGATATTTTACAAGCCGACGATATCCTGGTGGTCCCGCAAAGCCTCTTCTAACGTTGCCTAGGACGCCTGCGGCTCTCTATGGATGTGGAGACCCCACACACGCAAAGACCAACGCCTGGTTTTTGTGGTCAGACACGAGACAGACTTGTGCGGTGCGATACTCTCAACTTGTCTCTACGTAGCCTTCGCTCGACACCATGCCATCAAACAGCTCGTTGGTTCTGTAGGGTTGTTTTCCATGCGACGGTATTGAGGTCGGAAGAGGTAAGGAATCCTCTGCTTTCTTTGTTCTCTGACATTCGATACCTCTTATGCATCCTGCATATCACCATCGCGGTCTCCTAAGCTCGAAAAAACTAGGATGGCAAACTTAACTCGAGAGCAGTATGGCGGTGGTTATTCTCGTTCTTCATTCTTGCGAAAAGACGTGAAAATCAGCCGATCACTGCTCCAAAATGGGACGTGAAAGCCTGCAAGGATCTGGGGCAAGCGCTTCTCAAGCTCAGTTTGCCATCCTAGAAAAAAGAGGCCTGGAACATCACGGCTAGACAGCGGTTCTTTACGCTAGTTCGTTACACAATAACGACACATGTCACCCACGCTGTCGTTTTGGTGTCCGATGCATGCCGGGTTGAGACAGCGCATAGCGAGGATAATTGCACAGTTTGTGCATTGCTTTGGTATGCGTTTCTTGGGCTGCTTTGGTAACATTGACGCGACGCGCCTCTACGAACTTCTTTGCATACTTCCTGATGGTTGTGCTTGGCTGAGCGCACACAAAATGCCGATGGAATTTTCCCCACTGTACGTATCTTTGCAACGGAAACAAAAAAGAATAGAGATGTGGTTGCATAGTCATGATCCCTTAACCGGGGGAACAAGCAGTGTCTCTAGCGCTCATGCAGTTGAGCCACTACGGAACATCTGGAAGCGCTGGGAAGCTTCTCACTGCCATGGTCATCCTCAACACCTGACAGCCCTGCATGAGGCGGATGAGCCGCAGCACCATGAGCGACGGGAGAGGCCTGGAGCCTCTCTGGGGACCTGATGACCCCCATGCTTCATCGCCTTTGCCAGCTCACAGCCCGACCCTATTCCCACACGTCTATGTGGTGCTGATCGAGCCGGTCATGCAGCTCCAGCGGGTGGCTACGAACGCGTTTGTCTGCCAGCCCTGCGAGGCCCTCTTGCAGAAACCGCTGCACCCACTTGTAGATATAGCGCCGGCTGATCCCGACCGT
>WNGB01008731.1_pt1 | contig 14984 bp, 13 predicted proteins | sample 5400681 | NCBI WGS metagenome assembly WNGB01 (sample SAMN13153367, study PRJNA577476) | soil metagenome | isolation source: 115 cm soil or saprolite under grassland replicate 2 | place: USA:California | collected 2016-06-15
ACACGATCGCCGGGGCGTTCGCCTTGGCCTGCTCGAACAGGTCGCGCACGCGGCTGGCGCCGACGCCGACGAACATCTCGACGAAGTCGGAACCGGAGATCGAGAAGAACGGCACCCCGGCCTCGCCGGCGACCGCCCTGGCCAGCAGGGTCTTGCCGGTCCCCGGGGGGCCGAACAGCAGCACGCCCTTGGGGATCTTGGCGCCCATCGCCTGGAACTTGGCGGGGTTCTCCAGGAACTCCTTGATCTCCTGGAGCTCCTCGACCGCCTCGTCGACCCCGGCGACGTCCTGGAAGGTGATCTTCGGCTGGTCCTTGGTGACCAGGCGGGCCTTGGACTTGCCGCAGCTCATCACCCGGTTGCCGCCCCCCTGCATCTGCTGCATGAGGAAGAAGAACAGCAGCAGCAGCACCGCGAACGGCAGCAGCTGGATGAGGATCTGCACCAGCACCGACTGGCCGCGCGGGTCGACCCGGGCCGGGATCCGCTTCTCCTGGAGCAGGTTGAACAGGTCCTTGCCCTGCTGCTCGGCGTAGGCGGCCTCGAACTTGCGCCCGTCGGTGTAGGTACCGGTGATCTTCTGGTCCTGGTCCTTGAGGACCGCGTCCTTGACTCGGCCGTCCTCGATGCTCTTGACCACATCGGAGAGGCGGGCCTGCTCGACCTGGGGGCTGGCGGCGAAGAACCGGAAGAACAGGAAGACCAGCACCAGGATCAACAGCAGGTACGCCATCGGTCCCCGGAACAGGCGGTTCAGGTTGGGCATCGCGTCAATCGGGGTGCAGAACGCCTAGCGGCCGTCGTCCCTCGCACGACCTTCGAGTTTGTGGCGCTGTGGGGTCGGCCAAGCCCCCGACAGGAGGGGCGGTGTTGGGCGAATAAGATCGCCATCGTAGCATCGGCCATTGCGGCGGACAATGCGAAGCCCAGCGCATTTGTGCTGGTCACACCGCAGGAGGCGGCACGCTGACCGTCAGCGGCCGCGATACACCTCCGGCTTCAGCGTGGCCACGAACGGGAGGTTCCGGTAGCGCTCCGCGTAGTCAAGGCCGTAGCCGACCACGAAGACGCTGGGGATGTCGAAGCCGGCGTACTTGACCTCGATGTCGGCCTTGAACTGCTCCGGCTTGTAGAGCAGGGCGCAGACCTCGAGGGTGGCCGGCCGCCTGCTCCGGAGGTTCTTCAGCAGGTAGTTGAGGGTGAGCCCGGAGTCGATGATGTCCTCGACGATCAGCACGTCGCGGCCCTGGATCTCCCGGTCCAGGTCCTTGAGGATGCGGACCACGCCGGAGGTCTGGGTGGCCGAGCCGTAGGACGAGACGGCCATGAAGTCGAACTCGTGGGGCACGGTGAGGCACCTGGCCAGGTCGGCCATGAGGATGAAGGCACCCTTGAGCACGCCGACCAGGAGCACGTCGCGACCCGCGTAGTCCTTGGAGATCTGCGCGGCAAGGTCGCGCACCTTGTCCTGGACCTGCTCCTCGGTGAGGAGCACCGACTCGATGTCGTCCTCGTACACGACCGCCTGCTCCTGGAAGGGTCTGCTCGGGGCGGGCTAAGCCTAGCGGTTTCGTCAATGGGCCAGGTGGCCGTCTGTGATCGCGACGGTGGTGCCGGCGCGGCGGGCAAGGCCGCCCGGCCAGGCGGCCGAGCGACCGGGTCGCCCGGGGCCGGCGAGGGCGAGGATCCGGTCGGTGGCGTCGGCGTCCGGCGGGGACGCGCCGGCGCGGCGGGCGGCCGCCCGCACCACCCGGCGGCCGAGCCCCACGGGCAGGCCGGCCAGCGCCGCCGCGTCCAGCCGCACCTCGCCGGGTGGAGCACCGGAGGGGTCCGGGGAACCCCAGGGGGGTGCCCCGGTCGATCGGTGGGCTTCGGCTGCGGCCAGCGCCGCTGCGACCAGGGGGTCGAGCCAGGTGCGCTCGTCGGCGGCCAGCCCGGCCGCGCGTGCCAGCGCCAGGGCCGCGCCGGGGCGCAGCTCCTCCAGCAGCGGAAGGACCCGCTGGCGGATCCGGTTCCGGAGCGGGCCCGGCTGCTGGTTGGTCGGGTCCTCCCGCCAGCCGATCCCGAGCGCCGCGCAGCAGGCGCGGGTCTCGGCCCGGCGCACCCCCAGCAGCGGACGGAGCAGCCGGTCGCTGCGGACCGCCATGCCGGCCAGCCCCTCGGCGCCGGCGCCGCGCAGCAGCTGCAACAGCACGGTCTCCGCCTGGTCGTCGAGGGTGTGCCCGGTGGCGAGCCAGCCGCAGCCCAGCTCCCCGGCGGCCCGCCACAGCGCCCGGTACCTGGCGGTCCTGGCCGCGCCCTCCGGGCCGGCCCGGCGGTGCGCGGCCAGCTCTGCCGGGTCGAGGGTGACCAGCTTCGCGCTGAGGCCGAGGGTCTTGGCGTGGTCGACCACGAAGGCGGCGTCGGCGGCGGAGCCGGGGCGCAGGCCGTGGTCGACGGTGACCACCGCCAGTCGCCAACCCCGCGGCCCGGCGAGGGTCCGCAGCCCGTGGAGCAGGGCCAGCGAGTCGGCGCCGCCCGAGACGGCCGCCGCCAGCCCGTCCCCGCCGGCAGGGGCCTCGACCGCCGCGAGGGCCCTGGCCGCCCGGTCGGCGACCAGGCGGAGCGCGGCCGGCGCCCTTGCCATGGCCGCCCTGCGCCTAGCCGGCCCTGGCGAGGTAGCGGTCGGGGTCGCGCACCTCGTCGAGGGTCGGGAGCGCGTCGGGCGCGGCGAACACCTGGTTGACCGCGTCCATGCCGCCGCGGTCGAACAGCCGGCGGACGAACCGCTCCCCCATCGCGTACTGGTCGAGCTTCTGCCGGAAGCCGAGGAGCTGCTGGATCAGGCGGTCGACGGCGCCCGGCGAGTTGCGCCGCGCGCGCAGCGTGTCGTGCATGTGCTGGTGGCCGGGGACCAGCCTGGCGCCGAGCTGGTCCATCACGAACTCGCCGTGCCCCTCCAGCACCGTCATGGTCGCCTGCACCCGGTCGACGATCACCCGCTGTTCCGGGGTGACCAGGAAGTCGAGCAGTTCGAGCCGCTCGCCGGCGATCGCCCGGCGGGCCAGCCCCTGGACCCGGCCGGCCAGCCGCTTGAGCGCCTCGTCGTCGACCTCGACCGAGCCGAGGTAGGCGTCGAGCAGGCCCTGGAGGTGGCCGGGCAGCCAGGGGACGCCGCGGAACTGGCGGCGGTGGGCGGTCTCGTGCAGCGCGATCCAGAGCCGGAAGTCGCGCGAGCGGAAGCCGTGCCGCCGCTCGGTGGCGACGATGTTGGGGACCACGTACCACACCGTCCCCTCGCCGTCGTCGGGGAGGTCCGGCCGGAACCCGGCCGGCTGGGAGCCGTCGCTCAGGGACGCGGCGGCCTGGTCGGGACCTGGAAGGGGCAGGTCGTACTGGCCGAGCACGCGCTGGCCGACGTAGCCGAGCAGCGTGCCGGCCTGCGCCCCGGTCAACGCGCGGGTGCTGGAGCGCATGGCGGAGGGGACCGGCCCGGTCGCCCGCCAGGAGCGCCGCTCGGCCACCTTGACGGCCAGCGGCCGCAGGACGCGCCGCAGGGTGGCCAGGTTGGCCTCGACCCACTGTCCTCGGTCGAGCGGCTCGGCGAGCGGCGGCGGCAGTTCGCCGCCGAGGCCGGTCAGCTCGGCCACGGCCCGGTCGGCGGTGGCCGACAGCTCGGTGAACTGCCGTGACCAGGCCGCGCGGGCGGGCAGCTCGGAGCCGCCGGCGACGCGACGGCCGACCTTCGCGGCCAGCTGCCAGTCGACCAGCTCGGGAAGGTCGGTGGGGACGGTGGTCGAGACCACGGCTGCTCCAGAGGAGAGGCGACGTACCGATTCCAGGCTACGCCAGCTCGACCGGCTCGGCGGGCGGCCGTCAGCGCTTCTGGCGGTTGAAGCCGGGGGCGTAGCGGACGTACAGGGCGATGAACATCAGGGCGAGCAGGGCGCCGAGCGCGATCAGCCCCCAGCCGGCCCAGTAGATCGCCGGCCGGCTTGCGGACGGCGGCGCGGCGGCGCTCGGCGGGGCGACCACGTTGGAGCTGCCGGCGGTCGTGGTGGTGGCGTTGCCGCCGCCCTCGCCCACATTGACCGTCCCCGTCATGCCGAGCGCGAAGTGCACCTCGCAGAAGAAGGGGTAGGTGCCCTGCCTGGGGAACCGCACCGTGCAGGAGTCGCCCACCTTGGTCATCTGGGCGAGCTGGCACTTGGAGTCGTCGAACCTCTTGTCACGCTGCTCCGGTCCGGTGCCCGACCCGACCGGGTGGGTCCCGCCGCCCTGCAGCTTGAAGGTGACCGACCCGCCCGGCCGGATGGTGACCGTGGCCGGCTCCCACTTGTTGGCGGCGGTGCCGTTCACGTCGGCCGTGTTCTGGGCCTGCGCGGCGGCCGGGTCGCCGGCGGCCAGCAGCAGGCCGGCACCGAGCAGGGCGACGGCGAGGGACAGGGGCAGGAGGCGGGGCAGGCGGCGGACGACGAGGGGCATGAGCGGCTTGGCGCCTCCTGTGCGTACGGCTCCTAGGCCGCCGGATTGTAGCAAGAGGCTCCCAGGTCGGGCCGGATGGTCAAGCAACCCGAGGGAAGCGCCGATGCAGAAAGGGACCATCAGCGCTCGACTAGCCCACCCCGCACGACCGGTCGCTGACCGAGAAAGCTGGGCTCGGTAGTGTCTGACCACGTCCAGCCTACCGGGGCGCGCGCGGCCGCCGGCCGCCGACCCGCCCTTGCCGCAGGCTGCCTGCTGCTCGCCGCGCTGCTGACACCCGCCGCCGAGCTGCCTGGCGCCGGCGGCGTCTGGTTGGACGTGCTGGTCCAGGGCAGGGGGGCGGCCGCCGCCCTCGCCGCCGTCGGTGGGCGGCCGCTGGCCGGGCTGCCGATCGTCGACGGCGTCCTCGGCCGCGTCCCGGCCGCGAAAGCGACCCACCTGCGTCGAGCTCCCGGCGTCCGCGCCGTGCTCAACGCCGACCGCCACCTGCGGGTCCAGAGCATCGATCCCGCATCCCCGGAGCCGGCCTCCCCGGCCGGCGAGACGGCGATGTCGCTCGACCAGACCTCCCCGGCCGCACCCCTCCGGCCCGGACTGGGCCTCGGAGTGGCGGTGGCGCTGCTCGACACCGGGATCGCGGCCAGCCGCGACCTGGCCGGACGGGTGGTGGCGAGGACGGACCTGTCGGGGGAGCGGACCTTCTCCGACTCCTACGGCCACGGGACCTTCATGGCCGGGCTGATCGCCGGGGACGGCAGCGGCGGCGGTCCGGCCGGGGTCGCCCCCGCCGCCAGGCTGGTCGACCTGAAGGTCGCCGGCGCGGCGGGTTCGACCACCCTCGGCCGGGTGCTGCTGGCGATGCAGCTCGCCGACGCCGGCCGCGGGCACCTCAACCTCAGGGTCCTCAACATCTCGCTGGCCGTGCCGGCCGACGACCCGGCCGCCGCCCCGCTGACCGAGGCCGTCGAGCGGCTCTGGGCGGACGGGATCACGGTGGTGGCGGCGGCCGGCAACGGCGGCGGCGGCGTGGACGCGCCGGGGATCGACCCGTACGTGGTGACGGTCGGCGCCCTCGACCTGACGGGCGCGGGCCAGCCGGTGGCCCCGTGGAGCAACCGCGGGCCCGACGTCGCCGGGCGGCCGAAGCCGGACCTGGCCGCGCCCGGCGTCGACCTGGTCAGCCTGCGGGCTCCCGGCTCGACCATCGACCTGGCGAACCCGGCGGCCAGGGTGGGTGACGCCTACTTCCGCGGGTCGGGCACGTCGATGTCGACCGCGCAGGTCGCCGGCGCGGCCGCAGCGGTCGCCGCCGCCCACCCGGACTGGGGCCCCGACCAGGTCAAGGCGGCGCTGGTCAGGACCGCCCGCGCGCTCGGGGCCGGGCACGCGGCGCTCGACCTGGACGCGGCACTCGGGCTGGCCTCGGTCGAACCCGCCAACGGCGATCTGCTGCCGCTGCTGGCGGCCGGGCCGGCCCCGGCCGGCCTGCAGGCCCGCGCGTTGCCGGCGATCAGGTGGGTGGCAAGGCACTGGGCCGCGCGGCATTGGGCGGCACGGCACTGGGCCACGGTCGGGCCCTGAGCCGGTCACCACGGCACAGCGACTGCGAAGGGGGGGAGGGACCTTGGGGGGGCTGCCGCCGCGGCTCCGTTGGTTCATCGCACTGGTGGCGACCGCGGGCTTCCTTGCCGTGGTCGCCGTCGTCCTGCTCGATCCGGGACGCTGGGATCGCACGGTCTGGCCGAGGCTGGCCGCCCTGCTGGTGCTCACCGCCGCCTCCGAGCTGGGCGGCCTGCGGCTCCCCCACCGGGGCGCCCTGGAGATGCTGACCCTCTACGAGGGCATGGTGGTCGCCAACATCGCCCTGCTCCCAGCCGGGCAGGCGATCGCGGTGTCGCTCGCCGGGCTGCTGGCCGCGCAGGTCGTGCAGCGCCGGGCGCCGTTCAAGGCGGTCTTCAACCTCGGCATGTACGCCACCGCCCTGGCCCCGGCGATCGGCCTGTACCACCTGATCGCCGGGGAGGCCGGCCTGCTCGGCGCCCGCGGGCTGACCGCCATGGCGGTCGGGGTGGCGGTGTTCGCCCTGGTGAACCTGCTGCTGATCAGCCAGCTGCTGGCGTTGCTCGAGGAGCGAGGGACCTGGGACGTGGTCCAGGAATCCTCGAAGATGTCCACCCTCATCTTCCTCGGCAACTCGGCCGTCGGCCTGATCGGGGTGGTCTGCTACCTCCGCGAGCCGATCGTGCTGCCGGCGGTGCTGCTGCCGGTGGTGACCCTCTGGCTGGCCTACCGCTCGGCCGGCCGGGAGATGCAGGAGCGCGACCGCTTCCAGCACCTGTACGAGGTCGGCCAGGCGTTCGCCTCCTCGCTGGTGCTGGAAGAGGTGCTGCCCAACGTCCTGCCCAAGGTGGCGCGCCTGTTCGGGGCCGACGAGGCGCACCTGCTGTTCGCTCAGGGGACCAGGCGCCCGTTCGGCGCCATCTACGGCCCGGACGGCTTCCGCTTCGGCCCCGCCGGCGACGCCGACCTGGCCGCCCTGCGGCTGCTCGGCGACTCGATGGCGCCGGTGGTCGCCGGCGGCGGCCGGACCGCGCCGGGCTGGCAGGAGGTGCTGGTCGCCCCGCTGGTCGCCCAGGGCAGGCACCTCGGCGTGATCGTGCTCGGCAACCTGGACCGGCCGGGCACGGCCAAGGCGACCAGCTCGGCCGGCATGCTGCTGAGCCGGCAGGATCTGCAGCTGCTCTCCCCGCTGGCCTCCGGGCTGGCCGTCACCCTCGGCAACGCCACCCAGGTCGCCCAGATCAAGGAGGAGAAGTCCACCCTCGAGCAGATCCTCGGGCTGTCCTCCGACGGGATCCTGCTGCTGGACGGCAAGGGCCGGGTGCGGGTCTGGAACCTGGCCATGGAGCGGATCACGGGGGTGCCTGCCGAGGAGGCGGTCGGCCTTGCCTACAACGAGTGGCTGGCCGGCCCCGACCACGACGGCAAGCTGGTGCGGCTGGAGGACCTGCTGGTCGAGACCGGCCCCGACAACCCGCGCGCCTCCTGCGAGGTGCGGATCCGCACCTCGGAAGGGCTGGAGCGCTGGCTGCGCTGCAACCACTCGCTGCTGTACGAAGGCGGCGAGTGGACCACCGACGTGGTGATCGTCTACGACGTCACCCGCATCCGGCAGGCCGAACGCGCCAAGGCCGACTTCGTGGCCACCGTCTCCCACGAGCTGCGCACCCCGATCACCCCGATCAAGGGCTACGTGGAGCTGCTGCAGGCCAGGGGCGCGAGCATGACCGAGGACAAGCGCCAGGACATGCTGCGGATCATCGCCGAACGGGCCGAGCACATGGCCCGGCTGGTCGAGGACCTGCTGCTGGCGTCGCGCATCTCCTCGGAGCGGGGCGGCACCGCCGTCCCCGGCCTGCGCCGGGAGTGCACCGACCTGGTCGAGGCGGCCCGCCGGGCGGCGACCGACTGGCTGCGCGGCCCGACTTCGAGGCTGGAGCTGGACCTGCCCGAGCGGCCACTCGAGGTCGACGCCGACCCGCTCCGGCTGGTGCAGGTGCTGGACAACCTCCTCTCCAACGCCCACAAGTACTCCCCGGGAGAGCAGCCGGTGCGGCTGCGCGTGTGGCGGCAGGACGGCTGGGCCAAGGCGGCGGTGGTCGACCGGGGCCGCGGCATCCCCCGCGAGGAGCTGGACCGGATCTTCGAGAAGTTCCACCGGGTCGAGGACCCGATGACGATGACCACCGGCGGGACCGGGCTCGGGCTCTACATCGCCCGCGAGCTGGCCAGGGCCATGGGCGGCGAGATCGAGGCGGCCAGCGCCCTGCGCAGGGGCTCGACCTTCACCGTCCGCCTGCCGGTGGCGGCGGCCAGGGAGCGACCGCCGGAGCCGGAGCCGGATGCCGAGCGCCGCCCCGCCGGACCGCTGGACAGTTGGAGCCGGGCGGAAGACCCACTCTGTCGCTGTTCCTAGATGAAGTGGCAGAATCGCCCGCGTGCGCGAACCCTCCCGGCATCGCCCGGACCGCGGCGCGACGGCGGCCGCCTACGCGGTGATGGCCGCCATCGTCGCGTTGCTGCTGGTCGCCGCGGTGTGGCTGATCGCCAGCCGGGTGGGGTCGACCTTCTCGGAGAGCGGCGAGTGCGTGGCCGCCCCTCCCGGCGCCTGCGGGTCCGGTGGGGGTGGCGGAGGCGGAGGCGGGGGCGGCGGGGGCGGCGGAGGTGGCGGCACCACGACCACGTCGCCAAGCAGCACGACCAGCACCACCTTGCCGTGAGCCCTGTACCCGCCCGGTCAGGTGCCGGTGAGCCGGCGCAGCCCGGTCGAGGCGACCTGCTGCAGGCTCTGCAGCTGGGCGGCGAGCACCTCGGCGCCCCGGTCCGACAGCCGGTAGGGGCGGCGGCGGTCGTCGGCCGGCAGCGCCTCGATCAGGCCCTGATGCTGCAACCGCGCCAGGGCGCCGTACAGCGTGCCTGGCCCGAGGGTGACCCCGGCGAACTGCCTGATGTCCTTGGTCATGGCGTAGCCGTGCTTGGGGCCGTCGGCCAGGCTGGACATGACGAGCAGGGACGGGTCGGAGAACCGCCCGTGGTCGCCGTGGTGGCCGAGGTCGCCGAGCGCCATGCTGCCCCTCCCCCTGGGACACTTGCCCAAGTCTCGGGTGGCCGGCGGTCGCGGTCAAGTCAACCAGCCATTCTCGCCGTGGACAGGCGCCATTCCTGCTACCTTGCCGCTGATGCCCGCAACGCCCGGAACGAGGTACGACGATGCGAAGAGGGATACGGCGTCGGATCGCCCAGCTCGCGCTGGTGATGGTGGCCATTCCGATCGCCGCCCGCCTGCTCGAGGAGGCCGCCAGGCTGGCGGAGTCCCGCAACCGCGGCTCGTCCAGCAGCAGGTGGCTGCGGCAGGGTGCGGAATTCACCCAACGCCTCGGCCGCGGCCCGCTCGCCAGGCGGCTGCGCGGTTAGCGCCGCCGCTCCCACTCCGGCATCAGCTGCCACCTCATACCAATTTGCCTCGTCGTCCGCCTCGGCCTAGTCTCCTCCGCTGTCCCCTGCTCTGCCCTGCCGTCCGCACCTAAGGTTCTGGGGAGGCTCCGATGCGGTGGTCCAGGTTGCTGTTCGGTCTTGGCACACTCACCCTGCTGCTGGCCGCTCCGGCGTACGGCGCCGGGTCGCTGGAGATGAACTGTCCCCGCTGCGACCACGTCGACGTCGCCGGCCACGGCCTGGAGCCGAACACGACCTTGACCTTGATCATCCGCGACGTGCGCAGCGGGCAGGCGGTCGTACCGGAGACAACGGTCACCACCGACGCGTCCGGCGACTTCGAGGGCGAGTATCCCGTCGACCTGACCAAGCACCCGCTGCTGCTCGGGTCGGTGTACAACCAGGAAGGCACCGACCTGGAGCTGGCCGCCCACACCCGCGCGCAGGCGCCAGCGCACTGCCCGCGGGCGGCGAGCCTGCCCTACAGCGGCTCGCCCTCTGCGGGGTCCGCCGCGCTCGCTGCCGGGCTCCTCGGGGTCGGCGCGCTGCTGCTGGTCCTCAGCCGCCGGCGGGGACCGAGCGCAGCAGGGGCCTCCGGCCAAGGCGGAACGGCACCACGGTCACGTTGACGCCGTCCAGGCTGTCCAGCACCTTGAACAGTCCCGCCGACGAGTTGTCGTGGAGCACCCGGCGCCACAGGGTGGCGTAGCGACGCTTGGGCAGCAGCACGGTGACCTCGGTGTCCGGCCGCACCAGCTCGGCGATCGCCGCCCGCGCGCTGGCCAGCAGGTTGCGGTCGGGGCTGTCGACCACCTCGAGGGGTGCCGGGATGTTGACCCGCGACCACAAGGCGCACAGCTCGCGGGCCCGGTCCGGGTCGACCGCGATGTGCATGGCGGTCAGGCGTAGCGGGTTGAGCTGACGGGCGTACTGCAAGGCGTTGATGGTGGCCTGGTCCAGGCCCTCCACCAGCACGACCACCTCGTGGCGCGGCTTGGGGGGCGCCATCCGCTGGCTCGCCTCGACCTGAAGCTCGCCCAGCTCCCCCTGGTACACACGCTGGGTGCGGAGCAACAGCCAGACCAGCAACGGCACCGCGACCACCACCATCCAGGCGCCGTGGGTGAACTTGGTGATCGTGATGATGACCAGCACGATCAGCGTCACCGTGGCGCCGACGCTGTTGACGACCAGGCCCTTGCGCCAGCCCGGCCGGCGCAGCCGTAGGTGCCTTCGGGTCATGCCGGCCTGCGCGAGCGTGAACGAGGTCACCACCCCGATCGCGTACAGCGGGATCAGCAAGTGCACGCTGGCCTTGAACGCCACCACCAGGAAGACCGCCGCGCCGGCGAGCACCAGGATGCCGTTGGAGTAGACCAGCCGGTGGCCCCGCTTGCGGAGCTGGCGGGGCATGAGCGCGTCCTTGGCGGCGAACGAGGCCAGGATCGGGAAGCCGTTGAAGGCCGTGTTGGCCGCCAGGACCAGGATCAACAAGGTGGCGACCTGCACGAACACGAACAGCGCCCGGCCGATGCCGTCGCCGAGCACGTGCTGGGCGATCTGGGCGACCAGGGTCGGGTGCCCGGAGTCGAACGGCCGGGCGTGGAGCCGGATCGCCAGGAAGGTGATGCCGATGAACAGGAAGCCCATGATCAGGGCCATCGCCGTCAGGGTCCGCTGGGCGTTCTGCGCCTCGGGCTTGCGGAAGGCCGGGACCCCGTCGGCGATCGCCTCGACCCCCGTCAGGGCGGTGGTCCCGGCGGCATAGGCGTGCAACAGCAGGAACAGCGACACCGCCACCAGCGGCTCACCCGTGCCGGCCAGCCCGTGGGCCTCCTCGGGCGGGTAGCCGATCTGGTCGAGCCCGCCGGACAGCGTCCGGTACATGCCGAGCACCACCACCCCGCCGAGGCTCAGGATGTAGACATAGGTGGGGATGGCGAAGATCCGCCCGGACTCCCGGATGCCGCGCAGGTTGCCCCACATCAGCAGCAGGATGAAGGCGACCGACAGCTCCACCCGCCACGGCCGCAGCACCTCGATCGCCGAGGCGAGCGCGGCGGTCCCGGCCGAAACGCTCACCGCCACCGTCAGCACGTAGTCGACCAGCAGCGCGGCCGCGCACACCGCCGCGAACAGCCCGCCGAGGTTGTCGCGGGCCACCATGTAGGCGCCGCCGCCCTGCGGGTAGGCGGCGATCACCTGCCGGTAGGACAGCACCAGGATGAACAGCAGCACGACCACCCCGGCCGCCAGCGGCAACGCCAGCCCGATCGCGGCAGTGCCGGCCACGACCAGCACCAGCAGCATCTCCTCGGTCGCGTAGGCGGTGGAGGAGATCGGGTCGGAGGAGAAGACCGCGAGCGCCACCCGCTTGGAGATGCGCTCGTGGCTCAGCTGGGCGGTCCGGAACGGCGCACCGAGCAGCAGCCGCTTGGCCCGGTAGCCGAGCGACTGGTAGCGGTCGGCGCCGGCGGTGCGTGGCACCGACTCCAGTTGCGGTCTGGATTCCGGCTCGGTCTCTGTTGCCACGCGTGCGACTCCTCTGCGGCCGGCTGGCCGGAAAGCCTACCTCGGCTGGACCTTCGTACAGGGCAGACGTAGGACGAAGGCGGCGCCACCGCCCGGGGCGGTCTCGGCCCAGAGCTGGCCTCCCATCGCCTCCACCAGCCCACGGCAGATGCTCAGGCCGAGCCCGGTGCCCTCGACCCGCCGGTCGGGACGCTGGACCCGGTAGAACTGGTCGAAGATACGGCGCTGCTCGGACTGGGGGATGCCGGGGCCGTGGTCGATCACCCGCAGCTCCACGGTGCCGCCGTCCACGGTGCGGCCGACGACCTTCACCAGCCCCTCACCGGCATGGCGGCGAGCGTTGTCCAGCAGGTTGGTGAGCACCTGGTCGAGGCGGACCGGGTCGGTCAGCACCGGCGGCAGCGACTGCGGCACATCGACGTGGATCACCTGCCCGCCGCCGGTCCACACCCGCCCGACCGCACGACCGACCACCTCCGACAGCCAGGTGTCGGCGAGCTGCGGGTTGACCGCGCCGGCTTCGATGCGGGACATGTCGAGGAGATTGGCGACCAGGCGGGCGAGCCGGTCGGCCTCCTGCTCGATGGTGACCATGAACTCCTTCCGCTCCGCGTCCTCCCAGGCGATCCCCTCGTCGAGCAGGCTGGCGGCCGACGCCTTGATCGCGGCGATCGGGGTGCGGAGGTCGTGCGAGACGGAGTTGAGCAGCGCCGTGCGCAACCGGTCGGTCGCCTCCAGCGCCTGCGCGCGTGCCCGCTCCTGCTCCTGGCGAGCCTGCAGCACCACCACGGCGGCCTGGTTGGCGAAGGTCACCAGCACCCGCCGTTCCGCCTCCCCGACCGCCGGCGTGCCGGCGTCGCCCGCCTGTGCCACCAGGGCACCCGCGCACAACCCGGCCGCCTGCATCGGCAGCGCCAACAGCGTTCCCGGCTCCAGCCCGCCCGGCGGCGCCTCGCCCTCCCGCCCCTCCAGTCCAGCGACCACCGCCTCGGCGACCGCCAGCGCATCGGCGGGCACCTTCCCGTCGGATGCGGCCAGCCGAAGGCCACCTGGCGCCTCGGCGATGGCGATCGCGCAGCCGCCGAGATGGAACAGCGAGCGGACCGTCCGAGCCACGCCGGCCAGGGTGACATCGAGGTCGCTGGAGGCGACCAGGCTCTGCGACAGCGTGTAGAGGGTCCGGGCCTGCTGCTCGCGCCGCTCGGCCTCGCGTCGTCGCCGATCGCGGGCGACGACCAGGGTGCTCACCACGATCGTGACGAGCAGGTAGGCGGCGAGGGAGACATAGGCGTCCGGCTCGGCCACGCGCAGCGTGCCATAGGGCGGAATGAACAGCACGTCGAAGGCGAGGAAGCCGAGGGCGGTCGCCACCAGGCCAGGCGCGAACCCGCCGATCGCCGCGGCCGCGACCACCACCATCAGGAACGCCAGGACGACGATGACCAGGTCGACCTGGCCGCGGAAGGCGAGCAGGACGGCTGCGGTGACCCCGGTGCCGAGCACTGCGATCACGTACCCGAGCGCCGTCCGTCGCCGCCGCATGCCCAGGCGCCATCGCACGACCATGCGGCAAGCATAGATCCGCGCGGCCCGGATCTTTGCAACTTCTTTGCATCCGCGACGCGAGTCTTTGTGGCGCCTTCACCTCACCGGAGGACCTTGGCCACGTCGGGGACAGCCAAACAGGGAGACGGCCGGGCGTGAGGTTCGTGCTGCAGCCAAGCGATCCCGACATCTTCATCACCGACGAGGCGGGCCGGGACGTCTACTGGGTCAAGGGGCCAACCGGCCGGGTCGGTTGCTGGACGCTGCGAGATCTCGCCGACGGGGAGGTCGCCACCATCCGGCAGCACGGCGGGCCGTTCCTCCCCCACTTCGGGATCTACCAGCATGAACGACCGCTTGCGGAGCTCCGCGAACGGCCGGACCGCCATCTGCCTCGTGCGGCCGCCGCCCTCCGCAACGCGCTGGCCGGAGCGCCGCCGAGGACCAGGTACACCCTCGACGTGGTCGGCCAGGCGCCGCTGCGGATCGACAGCGACGCGATGGCGCTCGAGTACGCCTTCACCAGGGAGGGCCGCCCGGCCGCTACCGTCTCGGCCTACTGGCTGGCCCCCTCCGCCTCCTGGGGCGTCGCCGTCACCGTCGGCGACGCCGACGACGCGCTGGTGGTCCTGGCCGCCACGGCGACGATCGAGATCAGCTGGGGACGCATGGGCCATCGCTCCGCCCCGCGGTCCCGGGCCGCTTCCCGCTCCTCCCGCCTCTAACACTCCGGCGGCGAGGACCTCGCGGTCAGCGGCCGGCCAACCCGAACAGCTGCCAGTCGCCCTCCACGCCCTTCAGCGGCTGGCTGCCACGGTCCTGCAGGACGACGTCGGAGCCGGCGACCAGGTCGCGCACGGTCCGGGAGACGAGGATCTCGCCGGCGCCCGCCGCGGCCATGATCCGGGCGGCGATGTGGATGGCGATCCCGCCGACGTCGTCGCCGCGCAGCTCCACCTCGCCGGTGTGCAGCCCCGCCCGGATCTGGACGGAGATCTCGGCCAGCTCGTCACGCAGCGCGGTTACGCAGCCGAGCGCGCGGCCGGGCCCCTCGAAGGTGGCCAGGACGCCGTCGCCGGTGGTCTTCACCAGCCGTCCGCCCCACCGATCGACCAGCCGCCCGGCCAGCTGATCATGGGTGTCCAGCAGCTCCCGCCAGCGGCGATCCCCCTGCTCGGCGGCCCGCCGGGTGGAGCCGACGATGTCGGTGAACAGCACCGTCGCCAGCACGCGGGTGGGCTCGACGCTGCGGCGCGCCCCGACCAGGAACTCCTCGACCAGCTCCGCCACCAGGTCCGGCTGGTCCCACCACAGCGGCAGGTCGCCCGGCAGCTCGACCAGCCTGGCTTCGGGGATGTGCTCGGTCAGGTAGCGGCCGTGCGCCACCGGCAGGAACCGGAATTCGGTGTGGTGCAGGACCAGGGTGGGCGCCTGGATCAGCGGCAGGA
>WNGB01008126.1_pt1 | contig 14983 bp, 16 predicted proteins | sample 5400681 | NCBI WGS metagenome assembly WNGB01 (sample SAMN13153367, study PRJNA577476) | soil metagenome | isolation source: 115 cm soil or saprolite under grassland replicate 2 | place: USA:California | collected 2016-06-15
ACCTGCTAACCCGGACAGCGCGTGTCTACCTGCCGACAGGCACTATCCAGGCCGAAGAGCGGGTCCTGGACGCGGCGCGGCGCGTCTTCGGGAGCAACATGCAGCGAGTCGCATGCCGGGACTTCCCCCTCCCGCAGGCAGTGACCCGCGATGCGGACGTGGCCCGGCTCATCGACGAGGGCGTCATCCCGCTCGGCCGGCGGGGGAGCCGGTTCACCTGGCGGCTGACCATATGGTGCTGCGGGCCGGGCTGACCGCAACGGCCGCTGCCTTCAGAGCAGCAGCCCCCGGCCGCCATCCAGCACCAGCGTCGCCCCGGTGATCATCGCCGACTGCGCGGATACCAGCCAGGCGACTCCATCGGCGACATCCTCAGGCGTGACCAGCCGGCCCAGCGGTGTGCTGGCCCGCATGGTGACCGACCGCTCCGCCCAGTCCGGGAGCAAACGGGCGGCGCGCGTGTCAACGAGCCCGCCGGAGAGCACGTTGACCCGGCAGTCCGGTGCGAGTTCCACCGCGAGATAGCAGACCAGCGACTCCAGCGCGGCCTTGCTCGGCCCGACACCGCCGTAGCCGGGCACTACCCGGCGCGATCCGGGGCTGGTCAGGGCGACCGTCGCGGCTGGCCGGAGCCTGGTGACCAGCAGCGACACTGCCCGCACGTTGACCGCGAAGGCCCAGTCAAGGTGGCGTTCGGTCAGCTGTGCGACCGGCCGCATGACCCCTGATGCCGCTGCGGCCACCATCACCCGAACCCCGCCGGTGGCCTCGGCGACCTGCTCCGCGAAGCGCTCGGTGGCGCCAGGGGCGGCGAAGTTCGCTCGCATGACCAGCGCCTGGCGGCCGTTCTCCCGGATCTGCCGGGCCAGGTTGTCCGCGGCCTGCTGCTGACGGAACGTGTGCAGGAGCATGTCGTAGCCTTCGTACGCGAGACGCCGGGCCACCACCGAGCCGATGTCCCCAGAGGCTCCGGTCACCAGCGCCCAGCCCGCCACGCCATGTCTCCCTCCGAGCTGCCGCCGCAGCCACCGTACCGCTTCCACGCCCGCCCACCGGCCCGCGGTCCCGGCCGCCGGCGGTGGCGGCAACCCGCGTGCCACTCCGCGCGGAGCCGGCGGGCGGGAACTGCCCGGATGTGCCCGGGGACCGCCGGTTCCGGCGTGAGCTCGTACCATCGAGGCTATGAGCGCCGGGTTTCCCGCCTGCGTCCAGCCACAGGTCATGCACGGCGGGACGAGAACTGGCGCACAGACGATTCCGGGCATATGGTCGCAACGCGCTCACCTGCGCAGTGCCTGCCTCCCCGAAGAGGAGTGGCGTGTCACACCTGGACGTGGCAGAGATCAATGAGCTGCACGCACGCGTCTGCAAGGCCCTTGCGGACCCGAAGCGCTTGCTCATCATCAACGAGCTGCGGGATGGCCCGCGGTCGGTCGGCGATATCGCTGAGGCCCTGGAGATCTCCCAGCCGAATGTAAGCCGGCACCTGGCGCTGCTGCGGGACCGCGGGATCGTCACCACGCAGCGTGCTGGCAGCAGCATATTCTATGCGCTGACAAGCCCGAAGATCGTGCGAGCGGTCGACCTCCTGCGCGAGTTCATGACCGAGGAACTCGGCTGGCGCCCGCCCGGCGGCCCGTCTCCCGTCGGGACGGCGGCGGCGCGCACGCGGTAGGACGCGCCTGGCTGCAGCGGCTGCCGTTGGGCCACCAGTCCGCAGCCACTGGCCTGAGCATGGCGGTTGTTACACTGTGCTCAGTTCCTGGCGACGGGGAGAGGATGCCGCGCCCGTGTCACCGGCAGATGCAGTGGAGATCTACCAGCTGTATGCCCGTGTCTGCAAGGCGATCGCGGACCCCAAGCGCCTGCTGATCATCAACGAGCTGCGGGACGGCCCTCGGACCGTTGGCGAGGTCGTGTCCGCACTCGGGATCCCCCAGGCCAACGCCAGCCAGCATCTGGCCGTACTGCGCGACCGGGGTATCGTGAGCAGCCGCCGGGCGGGGAGCCACATCTACTACGCGCTCACCAGTGACAAGATCATCCAGGCCGTCGATCTGCTGTGCGAGTTCATGGCGGAGCGGCAGGCCACCGGTCCGGGCATGCTCGCAGGCTGAGGGGCGGCCGGCCCCGGGCTGAGCCTTCGGGGGTCAGTGCGCCCCGGGTACCCGGGGCGGGGTGCCCCCGGTGGGAAACCGGAAGGTCGCCGGATCCAGGACCGCGGGTCGTCGAAGCGGCGCAGGTGCAGGCTCGCGGTGCGGGTGACCTGCTCGCCGCAGGCGGCGCAGCGGCGGGGCGCGGCCGAGTCGTCGAACCCTCCGATGGCGTCTGCCCAGCACGTCTCGCAGGCCAGTCCCGAGTCATCGCGGAACTCCAGCTTCCCGGGGTGGTAGACGAAGCGCACCCCGCCCGATCGGCCTGGCCGGCCGGCTGGCCCTGGCTGGCCCGGCGACCCGGCATCAGGCCAGCCGCCAGGGCCCGGCCGGCCGCTGAGCCCGGCCAGTCGCCGGCCGCAGACGTCGCAGCACAGGTTGTTGATCGTCATGACCCCAGCGCCGATCGAGGCGGAAATTTAATCTCGCGGAAACTCTGGACAAAGCATGGTGGCAGACATAAGCATATGTGAACACGCGAATGTGTGCTAGGTCTCATTGAACCTACCCCGAAGGGGAGCGTAGTGGCCGAATCTCCCGTCCCGGTCGCAGACCAGGTGCTCGACTGCACGGGCATGGCGTGCCCGCTGCCGGTCGTCAAGACATCCCAGGCCATCAAGAAGATCGAGCAGGGCCAGGTTCTCGAGTTGCTCGCCACCGACCCGGGGGTTGAGCCCGACATGCGGGCCTGGAGCGGACGCACCGGCAACGAACTGCTCGGCATCAGCCAGCGGGGCGAGGTCTTCCACGTGCTGATCCGCCGGGCCAGGTGACGGGAGCCGCTGATGTGGTCCGACGACTCTGAGACCAAGATCCTCTACGTGCAGACGCACGGAATCAGTGACCCCGGGCGGTCGGCGACGCCGTTCTTCCTCGCGGCGTCCGCGGCAGCGATGGAGTGCGAGGTCATGATCTACTTCACCATGTACGGGCCGACGCTGCTGCGCAAGGACATCATCGACAAGATCGGCCCGAAGGGCGAGCACGGCCAGCCGCTGCGCTACTTCATCGAGCAGGCCACCGGGCTGGGTGTCCGGCTGCTGGTCTGCCAGCCGTCGCTGGACCTCAACGACTTGCGCCTCGACGAGCTCATCGGCGGCGTCGAGATGATCGGCGGCGCCGCTTTCAACGATCTCGCCCTCTCCGCCGACACCGTTATCAGCTTCTAGGCGCAGCCATGACTCAGACCGACGCTCACTACAAGGCACCGGGTGTGGCCGGCTACGCCGACGTGCCCTACGAGGAGAAGGCGCGGCTGTTCGACGAGGTCCGCCGCGACATCCGGTTCGGTGACTACCTGTACGGCTGCTACGAGTGCGGGATCTGCGTCGCAGCCTGCCCATCCGCCCGGTTCTACGACTTCAGCCCGCGCCGGATCGCCCAGGCCGCCGCGCGGGAGGACGTCGAGCTCGTCTACCAGCAGATGCAGGAGGACATCTGGGACTGCTCCCAGTGCTTCTCCTGCCTGCGCTGCCCGCGCGGCAACAACCCGGGCGGGATCATCACGATCATGCGCGAGGTCGCCGTGAACAACGGCCTGACCTCCGCCAAGGAAGCCCTGATGGGCTATTCGCGGATCATCTACAAGATCATGTCCACCGGCACCCAGGTGTCGCCGGACATGCTGCAGCCGGACGCCTTCCCGGACTGGGGGCCAGAGACCGGGGATGTCTCGGTCAACCTCGACCTGTGGCGGCGGGCGCTCCCGCCGGAGACGCTGCACACGACCAGCACCGGCTGGGACGTCGCCGACAAGACGCTGATCGAGCTGTACCTGATCTGGCTGCACACCGGCGCTCTCGACATGATCGCCGACGTGGACCCGGGCCTGCACGCGATCCTCCAGGAGGTCATGGAGGAGCGCCTGGAAGAGGAAGGAATTGAGCTATGACCATTCCGATCGAGGCCCTCAAGCGCAAGAAAGAGCACTTCGAGCGGGGCGAGGACCGCCGGGCGCTCGAAGACCCCCGCGCCGAGTTGCTGGCCCTGGAGGAGCGGGGCGAGCTGGTGGTGCAGAAGATCGATCGTGAGACGGTCACCGTGCCCACCAAGTTCGGCCGCGAGAAGCGCATCCAGAAGGCACACCTGTGGCATCACAAGTCATGCGGGCAGTGCGGCCACATCCCCGGCTACTCCACCTCGATCTTCTGGGTGATGCGCAAGCTCGGCTACGACTACCACGACCCGCGGGACCAGACCTCGTGCACCGCGTGGAACTACTACGCCAGCGCCACGTCCAACTCGGCAGCGCAGGCGGCGGTCGCGGTGCGCAATTTCGCCGCCGCCCTGGAGACCGGCTACTTCCCGCTCATCCACTGCGGCACCTCCTACGGCCACTACAAGGAGGTCCGGGAGGAACTCATCCGGCACCCGGAACTCCGCGCTGAGGTGCGGGCGATCATGGACAAGCTCGGCAAGCCGCTGGTGCTGCCGGAGGAGATCGTCCACTACTCGGAGTGGTTCCACGCGCTGCGCCACGAGATCGCGGCCAACCAGGTCCGCGACGTGTCGGGGATCAAGGTCACGGTTCACCCGGCCTGCCATTACTACAAGCTCGTGGAGGGCGACGCGATCTACGACCCGGATGTCTACGGCGGCCAGCGCACGGCCGTGGTGACCGGGCTCGCCGAGGCGCTCGGCGCGGAGGTACGCAATTACTCGACCTGGTTCGACTGCTGCGGCTTCGGATTCCGGCACATCCTGGTGCAGCGCGACTTCACCCGGTCCTTCGCCACCCTGCGCAAGATCGAGGTGATGAAGGAGGAGGCCGACCCCGACGTCGTGCTCACCCACGACACCGGGTGCGTCACCACATTGGACAAAAGCCAGTTCGCGGCCCAGGCCCACGACCGCAACGTGGGGGTGGCCGTGATGAGCGAGGCGCAGTTCGCTGCCCTCGCCATGGGCGCCCACCCCTACAAGGTGTGCCAGCTGCACTGGCACTCCGCGGACTACCGGCCGGTGCTGGAAAAGATGGGCATCGACTGGGAACGGGCCTGGGCGGAGTTCGAGAGCGATCTCAAGCGGCTCGAGAGGGGCGAGAAACGCTACCTCGACTGGGACGACGTTGACGGCTGACCCGTACCGGCCGCCGCCGCAGCACCCCGGCAGCGGCCGACCGCACCGAAGCCGCCCCTGCGGCGGCACTGGCACTCAAGACATGAGGTGATGGATGTCCTCGGACACGGTAGCCGTGATCGGCGGCGGGCCAGGTGGCCTTCGCGCGGCGCACGGCATCGCGGAGATCGGCGGCCACGTCGTGCTCATAGAGCAGCGTGACTTCCTGGGCGGCGCGCCGATCGCGGAGAACTACGCCGGGCTGACGCCGCACGGTGAACCTGCCGAGCCCCAGATCCGGCGGATGATCGACCTCGTCACCTCCCACACCGGTGCCGACGTCCGTCTCCGCACCGAGCTCACCGGGGCCGAGGGCCAGGCAGGGGCATTCACCCTGCGGCTCCGCGGGCCGGACGGCGGGCAGTCAGTCGAGTGCGGGGCGGTCGTTATCGCGACCGGGTTCGGTCACTTCGATCCGGGCCGGGAGACCCAGATGTACGGGTACTACGAGTTCCCGGACGTCATCGCGCTGCAAGACCTCGAGCCCATGCTCAAGGAGCACAACGTGCTGCGGCCGTCCAACGGCCAGCCGCCCGAGCGGGTCTGCTTCATCCAGTGCGTGGGCAGCCGCGACCGGCATATCGGCAACGAGTACTGCTCAAAGGTCTGCTGCGGGGTTGCCTCGAAGGAGGCGATCGAGGTGCGGCAGCTCCTTCCCGACTCCAAGGTCTACATCTTCTACATCGACATGCGGATGTACGGCTACTGGGAGAACGAGATCTACTGGCCCGCGCAGGAGCAGCACCACGTCCAGTACATCAAGGGCATCATCACCGAGGTCCTGCCCAAGGATGGCCGGCTGCTCGTCCGCGGCGAGGACACTACCATGGGGCGCCCCATGGAAGTCCCCATGGACCTGGTCGTGCTGTCCGTCGGGATGGAACCGTCACCTGGCACCCGCAAGGCCGCCAAGCTGCTCGGAGTCCGGCAGAACAAGTACGGCTTCATCGAGGCAGCCGGCGGCCCGCTCGACCCGGTGTCGACCGACCGCGAAGGGATCTACGCCTGTGGCGCCGCGCTCGGCCCCGCCGATCTCGAGGACACCGTCTCCTCGGCATCCAACGCAGCGATGAAGGCAGTCGGCTACCTTCGGTCCCGCGCCGCCACGGCAGCGAGCTGAGACCGCGAGATGGTCATGGCCGGACCCGTCGTCGACACCCCGAGCGCGCAGGAGTTCCAGCACGAGATCCTCGCCGCGATCAGCCCCGAAGAGCTTGCGGCCATCGCCGCCGACCTCGACCGCAAGTCGCAGGCCCTGCGCGGGCTGCTAGCCGGCGGCCCGGCGCGGCTGGACCGCGCCGGGCTGCACCAGGTGCTGCGATGGGTGTTCGCGACCCGCCGCCACGCCGATCAGATCCTGGACACGATCGGCCCGGAGCAGGTGGGCGCGGCCATCGCCGACCTCCTCGCGCCCGCCGACGCTCCGGCCGCGCGCATCGACCGGTTCGACGAGGTGTTCGCCGGGTTCCCCGGCCCCGGGTTCGACCTCCCGGGTGAGCTGCTGCACTTCACCCTCCCAGGCCAGTACTGGCTATGGACCCGGTGGCTGTGGGACCCACGCACCGAGACTGGCGCGCTGCGCCTGGTCACGACCGACGACATCGACCTGGCCGAGGGCGCAACCCGCGGCGCGGTCTACCTCACCGTCGGCCAGGCCATGGCCTTCGTCGACGAGACCGGCAAGGCCGCCGGGTTCACTGCGGCCGGGCCGGGGCTCTTCGGCACCGATGTCTTCCTCGCCGCCGTGTACGGCGTCTACATGTACACGGTGCTGCGGATGCGGATGACCCAGGAGTTCAACCGGATCGTGCCGCCGCTGCCCGACCTCGTCCGCCGCCTGCTCGGCGTCTACCACCTGGAGGCCTGAACCATGCCTATCGGAGGGCGGAAGGTCCCGCCGCGCACCGTCGAGAAGGACAGTGCGACCGTCGCATCGCCGATCTCGGGCCGCGAGGTCGAGCTCCCGGCGATGTGGAACCGGATGTTCGAGCCCCGGGTGCTGACCGACTACGGCCCGGACGGCTTCGCGGAGATCGGTGCCCTGCCCGGCGGCGAGTCGCTGGAATGGTGCTACGGGTGCGGCAAGTGCGTTCCAGTGTGCCCGGTGGACGTGGTCGGCGAGTACGGGCCGCGCAAGCTGCACCGGAAGGTGCAGACCGGCACCGACCTCATGGCCGACCCGGACCTGTGGCTCTGCACCACGTGCGGCAACTGCCTGCGAGTGTGCCCCAAGGAGGTCGACATGATCCAGATCATGCCGGCCGTCCGGGAGGCGGCGCTGACCGACGGTTCCGTGCCCGGCGAGCTGCAGGACGTGTTCGAGAAGACCTTCCGCTACGGCAACGCCCTCGGCGAGAACCCGCGGCGGCGGGCGCAGTGGACCCGGGCGGCGGGGGTGCCCGTGAGGATCCTGCCGAACGACCCGGCCCCGGTCGACGTGCTCTTCTATGTCGAGGACTACTGGAGCTATCACCCGCGCGGCCAGGACGCCGCGCGCGCGTTCGCCCGGGTGGCCACCGCCCTCGGCGTCGACTGGGCCATCCTCGGCCCCGAGGAGAAGACGCTCGGCGATTCCCAGCGCCTGGCCGGGGAGAAGGGGCTGTTCGACGCGCTGGTCGAGGACGTCACGGCGACGCTGGCCAAGTACGAGTTCGCCCGGATCGTCACCCCTGACCCGCACGCGTTCAACGCCCTCGTCAAGGAGTACCCCAAGCGCGGCCACATCTTCGAGGCGCTGCACTACACCCAGCTCCTGGCCCCGCTGGCAGGCCAGCTGACCTGGACGAAGGAGCTGAACCTCAAGGCCACCTTCCACGATCCGTGCTACCTAGGACGGCACAACGGCGAGTACGACGCCCCCCGCACCCTCATCGACGCGATCCCCGGCGTGGAACTAGTCGAGATGGGCCGGTGCCGGGAGAACGGCTACTGCTGTGGCGGGGGCGGCGGCGGCATGTGGCTCGACGGGTTCACCCGCGGGCACGCCGCCGAGCGGCTGTCCGAGCGCCGGGTGCGCGAGGCGGCGCAGACCGGCGCCGACGTGCTCGTCGTCTGCTGCCCGTACGAGGTGTCCCGGTTCGAGGACGCCGCTAAGTCGACCGGCAACGACCAGCTGAGGGTCTGCGACATCATCGAGCTCATCGACGAGGCCATGGGTCTGAGGCCGGCCGGTGACTGACGTGCTGCGGGTCATCGACTTCGGTCGGGTCACGCCGCTGCGCTCGCAGACCCTGTGGCACGCGGTCGCCTACGGGGTGTCCGCTGGCGCCCCGCCCGCGTTGTCCTTCGCCCGCCCGAGCGACCCGTACGTCTGCGTCGGCTACCACCGGGGCCTGGATGAGGTGGACGAGCAGTACTGCCGGGCCGAGGGGCTGCCCGTCTACCGGCGCATGGTCGGCGGCGGGCCGGTCTACCTCGACGTCGGCCAGCTGTTCTTCCAGATCTGCCTGCCGGCCCGGGCGGTGCCGGCCTCCCGCCTGGACGCGCTGCGCACGCTGCTGGCACCGGCGGTCACGGCGTTCCGCGCGGCCGGGGTGGCGGCGTGGCTGGACGACGACACCGAGATCTGCGCCGGTGACCGGAAGATCTGCGGGCACGGCGCCGGGCAGATCGGCGACGCGGTGGTCGTCTGCGGCAACCTCATCGAGCGGTTCGACCACGAGCGGGCGACCCGGGTGCTCGCCCTGGCCGACCAGGCACAGCGAGCAGAGACCCTGCGGCTGATGCGCCGGTACGTGGCCGCCACCCCGGTCGATACGGCTGCCTTCCGGGCCGCGATGACCAGCGCCTACGCTGGCGCGCTCGGGCTGGCAGCGGCAGCTGGCGAGCTCACCGCCACCGAACTCGACCGCCTCGCCGAGCTCGATGGCCGGTTCACCAGCCGCGAATGGCTGGCCGGGCCCGCCATGGCCGGCCGCGCGCAGGCCCGGCGCGCCCGGCAGGTCAAGGTGCGATCCGGTGTGTGGACGTTCGCCGCGGAAAGCGGGGACGCCCGGGTGGTGGCGAGCGTGGTGCGGGGCACAGTGAACCGAGCGCATCTGACCGCTCCCGGGCTGAACGACAGCACCGAGGCGGCGCAACGGGCGCTCGCCGGGGTCCCGCTCGCGTCTGTGCCGGACGTGCTCGCCCGGTTCGGCGGACCCGGGCGCCAGCTTGCCGCGGCCTTCGCCGCGGCCGACGGGAAGAGGATCTGATGGCTCACACCGGCGGCGACGACCGCGCTTCCTGGACTGCCACCCCCCCAGCCGGGCTGGTTCAGGTTCTTGGTTTCCCGCTCGTGCTCGACCGGCTGTATCACTCCCGCACCCACATGTGGGTGCTGCCTGCCGGGCCTGACGTAGCGCGAATCGGGATGGACCGGCTCGGCACCGAGACCAGCGGCACCCTCGCCCAGCTGTCCTTCCTGGCGGTGGGCGCGGAACTGGCCGCTGGGCGGCCCTTCGGCCAGCTTGAGGCGGCGAAGTTCGTGGGCCCGCTGGTCAGCCCTGTGTCGGGGACCATGCTGGCCGCCAACCAGGCGGTCGTGGCGGACCCCGGGCTCGCCGAGCGTGACCCGTACGGCGATGGCTGGCTGATCGAGGTCAGCCTCAGCGATGCGGCTGGCGAGCTGCCCGCGCTGCTGAGCGCGCCGGACGAGATCATCGACTGGTTCGTCGGCAAGGTGGAGGACTACCAGCTCAAGGGGTGGATCGCGCAGTGACGGCTCACCAGGCCGCCCCGGCCGCCGTTCCGCCGCCGGTTCCCGGTCCCGCGGACGTGCGGCGGGCGAATTTCCCTGACGTCATGGACTTCTACGCGCCTGGCCTCAAGCGATGGCAGACCTCCGAGTGGACGCCCGGCAACCCGCGCCGGTTCCTGCCGGTGTCGGTGACGGGGTCGGCCTGTGCCCTGTCCTGCGACCACTGCCAGGCCAAGGTGCTGGAGGGCATGGTGTCGGTGCGGGCCGGCCAGGACCTGTTCACCCTGGCCCAGGGCCTGCACGCGCAGGGCAGCGAGGGCCTGCTGGTCTCCGGCGGGTCCACCCGCACCGGCGGCGTGCCCCTGCTGCCGCACCTGCGGCACATCCCCCGCATCCGCGACGAACTGGGGATGAAGGTGATCGTCCACTCCGGGGTGGTCGGCCCGCGGCTCGCCGCCGGGCTCGCCGCCGCGGGCGTGGACGGCGTGATGCTCGACATCATCGGCGCCGACGAAACGCTCCGCGACGTCTACCACCTCGACCTGACCGTGGCCGACATGGACCGCTCGCTGCGCCTGCTCGCCGGGGAGGGGCTGCGCATCATCCCGCACATCGTGCTCGGGCTGCACTACGGGCGTTTTCTCGGCGAGCACACGGCGCTGGAGATGCTCACCCGCCACCCTGTGTCCACGCTCATCCTGGTCGTGCTGGTCCCCCTGGTCGGCACGCCGATGGAGCACATCCCGCCGCCGCCCGTCGGCCAGGTCGCAGACTTCTTCGCCACCGCCCGGGTGGCCGCCCCGGCGACCACCATCAACCTCGGCTGCGCGCGCCCACTCGGGACGGTGAAGAAGGATCTCGACCAGGCCGCGATCGACCTCGGGCTGAACGGCATCGCCTACCCGGCCGACGGCGCCATCGAATACGCCCGCTCCCGGGGACTGCAGCCGCGCCTGTATGAATACTGCTGCTCGCTGACCTGGACCGGGGCGCAGGAGACCGCCTACCAGAAGGTGGAGGTGACATCATGACAGGACTCGCCGCGGCGCAGGCCGGGAGGCCCGGGGATGCGGTCCCGCCGGCGACCGGTCCATGGCGGCTGCTCGCAGACGACGGCACCGGGGCCGCCGAAGGGGTCGCCCTGGACGAGGCGCTCATGGCCAGGTACGCGCGCGGGGAACCGGACCGCCCTCCCACGCTGCGGCTCTACACCTACCGCACGCACTGCGCGCTGGTCGGCCGCTACCAGAATCTTGAGGCCGAAGTCGACCTCGCGGCCTGCAGTCGGACCGGCACGCAGGTCAGCCGCAGGCCCACCGGGGGCGGGGCGATCATCATGGGCGCGGGCCAGCTCGGTGTCGCGCTCGCCGGCCGGGCACCGGCCGGCCAGCGCCCGCGCGCGATCATCGAGGAGCTATCCGCCGCCCTCGTGGCCGGGCTCGCGGAACTGGGCATCACCGCCTCCTTCCGCGGCAAGAACGACCTGGAGGCGGGCGGCCGCAAGATCGCCGGACTGGGCCTGTACGTCGACCAGGCCGGCGCGATGCTGTTCCACGCCAGCATCCTCGCCGACCTCGACATCCCATTCATGCTGCAGGTGCTGCGGATCCCGGCGGCCAAGCTGGCCGGTAAGGCCGCCGCCGCGGTGGCCGAGCGGGTGACCACCGTCACCGAGCAGACCGGCCGCAGCTGGGACGGTGCCGCGCTGCGCCACGTCGCTGCCGCCGGGTTCGCCGCCACCTTCGGCGCAACGCTGGAGCGCGCCGAACCGGACACCGCCGAGCGGCGGCTGGCGTCGTTGCTGGTCACCGACCGCTACGCGGCGCAGTCCTGGCTTGGCGAGCGCAGTGTCTCAGCCGACGGCAGCGGCTCGGCGCTGCTCAAGACGCCAGCCGGGCTGGCCAGGGTCTACCTCACCACTCATGGCGACCTGGTGAAGAGCGCTATGGTCGCCGGCGACTTCAACGAGCTCCCGCCGGCCGTGGTGGCGCTGGAGTCGGCGCTGCGCTGGCGGCGCCTGGACGAGAAGGTCGTGACGGAGGCGGTCACCGCCGCCGGGGCGGACGCCGCGCTCGGCGTCCCGGCCGAGCGGATCAGCGCGGCGGTAATCGCGGCCAGCCGGGCGGCCGGCGAACGGCCACCTGCCGTGGCACCCGTCCGTGCCCGGGGCTCCTGCTACTTCCCCGACCTGGCCGGGGATTCCGCCCCGGCCCAGCATGCTGGCCAGCGCGGGAGGGAGGCCTGAGATGACGGTTCGCTACCTGCCCGTTTTCACCGCACCGGGCCCGCAGACTGCGGAGTCCAGGATCAGCCCCGAGTATGTCCGGATTTCCATGGCCAGCGCCATCGCGCTGCGGATGCGGTCGGGGCGGTTCAGCCGGGATTTCGAGTTCGGCGGGATCAACCTGCTGCTCAACTACGACGAGGGATGCCTGTCCGACTGCGGGTACTGCGGCCTCGCCCGCACCAGGCCCGGCAGCTACCAGGACAAGTCCTTCATCCGGGTGGAATGGCCGCTGGTCCGCACCGATGACCTGGTCGAGCAGATGGCCCAGCACGAGGCCACCCTGACCCGGCTGTGCATCTCGATGGTTACCCACGGCCATGCCTACGCCGACACGTGCGACATCACCCGGCGGATCGCGCAGCGGGTCCGCACCCCGCTGTCGATCCTGGTAGCGCCCCCTACCCTCAACCGGGAGCGACTGGAGACCTTCAAGGCACTCGGCGTGGACATGATCGGGATCGGGCTGGACGCCGTAACCGAGGAACTGTTCCGCAACATCCGCACCAACGTGCCCGCGGGCGGGCTGAAGTGGGAGAAGTACTGGGAGGTCGTCACCGACGCCCGGGAGATCTTCGGGCCCTGGAAGGTCAACGTGCACACCCTGGTCGGCCTCGGCGAGACCGACCAGGACCTGATCAAGCTGTTCGTGGCGCTGCGGGAACGAGAGATCTTCTCCTACCTGTTCTGCTTCAACCCTGAGCCCGATTCCCGGATGTCCGGCCACCCGAAGTCGCCGCTGGTCCGCTGGCGGCGGATGCAGCTGGCGAAGCACCTGATCGAGACCGAGGGTCACGGGCTCGAGCAGTTCAGCTTCGACCCCGGCGGCGGGCTCGTGCACATGCGGGCCGACGCGGCCGCCGTGGAAGCGGTGGTCGGCCAGGGCGTCGCGTTCATGACCAACGGCTGCCCCGGCGAAAACGGTGAGCCCGGCTGCACCCGGCCCTACGGCTCCTACCGGCCGTCCGAGCCATTCCGTGATTACCCGTTCATGCCAACCGCTGACGACCTGCGCGATATCCGCGCGCAGCTGGCCCTCGACGGGCTCCTGAGCTGAAGAAGGTGATGGGCACGTGCGCATTGTCGTACCGCTGAAGGCGGTTCCCGACCTGGTCGAGGAAATCGAGTTCACCCCGGAGGGAACGGGCATCGACCGGGAGTACCTCAAGTTCGTCCTCAATGAGTGGGACGACCAGGCCCTCGAAGAAGCCCTGCTCGTCAAGGAGGCCTCCGGCGGCGAGGTTGCCGCGGTAGGACTGGCCGATGACCCCGACATTGACCAGGCGCTGTACACAGCGCTGGCCAAGGGCGCGGACAGCGCTGTCAAGGTCAGAGGGGGCGGGGAGGATACGCACACACGGGCTGCGCTGCTGGCCGCCTACCTGAAGCGCAGTCCCGCCGATCTGATCCTCACCGGAGTCCAGGCCCCCGACGATCTCGATGGCCAGCTGCCGCCGATGCTGGCCGCACGCCTGGGACTGCCGCACGTCTCAGTGGTCATAGCCGTCGAGGCGGCTGATGGCTCGGCCAGGGTGCGCCAGGAATTCTCTGGCGGCCGTTCGCAGCAGCTCGACGTCACGCTGCCGGCGGTGGTCGGTGTGCAGGCGGCCCGGCAGGCGCCCAGGTACGCCCCGATCACCCGGATCCGCCAGGTCATGCAGGCCGGCGGGGTCCAGGAGGTGACCGTGCAGGCCGGCAGCCCGCAACCCGGCCTCACCATCCGGCGGATGTATGCCCCGGAGAAGACCGGGCACGCGGAGATGCTGGAAGGCGGCGCCGACGCGGTGGCGGACCAGGTCATAGAACTGCTGCGGTCCCGCGGCCTGGTGAAGGGGTAAGCGAATGGGCAACGACGTCCTCGTGCTCGCCGAACGGGTCGGCAAGCAGCTTCAGGACTCCACCTACGAACTGCTGGCGAAGGCCAGGGAACTGGCCCAGGCCTGGGGCGGCAACGCGGATGTGGCGCTCTTCGGGCCCGCGGACCTGGCCGATCAGCTGACCGCGGCGGACACGGTGGTTTCGATCGACCACCCGGCGCTGTCGGATTACATGCCGGAGGCCTACGAGAAGGCCCTGCTGCACGTGCTCCGCGAACGCTCGCCACGGCTGCTGCTGCTGTCGAACGCGACCGCCGGCCTGGACCAGGGAGCCGCGCTGTCAGTGCTGTGGGACGCGCCGCTGGCGGCCTATGCCGTCGGCCTGTCCCTCGACGACGGCGTGCCGGTGGCGACCTGCCAGGTCCTGGGCGGCAAAGTGCTCGCCGAGGTGGCGCTGGAGGGCGAGCGCGCGATCTGCACCGTGATCGGCGGATCGTTCAGCTCAGCCACCGGCCAGGCCGCGGGCTCCCCGGAGGTTGTGCACATCCCGCCGCCACCGGAGCTGGACACCGCACGGATGAGCGTGCAGCAGGTCTTCGAGCCTGAGGCCGGTGATGTGGACATCACGACCGCCGACCTGCTGGTGTCGGTGGGCCGGGGCATCGGCTCGAAAGACGACCTCGAGCTGGTCCAGGAACTGGCCGACGCGCTGGGCGCGCCGCTGTCCTCGTCCCGGCCGATCACCGACAGCGGCTGGCTGCCCAAGACCCGCCAGGTCGGCAAGTCCGGCCTGAAGGTGAAGCCGAAGGCCTACCTCGCGTTCGGTATCTCGGGAGCGCCCGAGCACCTGGAGGGCATGCGCGGCGCCGACCTCATCATCGCCTGCAACACCGACCCGGGCGCGCCGATCTTCGACGTCGCGCACTACGGCGCG
>WNGB01043236.1_pt1 | contig 14983 bp, 13 predicted proteins | sample 5400681 | NCBI WGS metagenome assembly WNGB01 (sample SAMN13153367, study PRJNA577476) | soil metagenome | isolation source: 115 cm soil or saprolite under grassland replicate 2 | place: USA:California | collected 2016-06-15
GGTGCCGCGGTTGATCAGGATCCGAAGGTCGGCGAGTGCCGCACGGTGCCGCTCCTCAGGGGGTACGGCGTCGGCCACGTGGCCGGCGATCTCGTACAGCGACTGGTTCTGGAACCGCTCCGGCAGCTCGATCAGGATGTAGAGCGCGAACCCGATGCCCTCGCCGACGTCACCGTCGACCACCAGGCAGCGCGCCCGGTGCAACTGCACCATCGCCATCTCCCGCGCCAGCTCCGGCGGGTAGAGGTCGAGGCTGCGCTGCTGCGCGTCGTACGCCTCGGTGCTGGCGCCGAGGTGGCTGAAGGCGTAGCTCTCGGTGTGCCGCAGCCGCACCTCCGGCCAGCCGAACAGCGACTGGTCGTCGGCGAGCAGGTCGGACGGCATCGCCTCGGTCAGCTCCGCCAGCCGGACCAGCGCGGCCCGCGACCCCTCGACGTCCCCGCGCAGCGACAGCGCCTGGGCCCTGGCGGCCAGCGCGCCGGCCGCGCCCGCGCACGGCTTGGCGGTGATCGCGAGCGCCTCGTCGGCCAGGTCGAGGACCTGCTGCAGCGGGCGGTGCTCATACAACCCGTTGACGGCCGACCAGCCCCGCACCCAGGCGCGGGTCCGCGGGTCGCCGGACAGGTCCGCCGCGCTGCGCGCGGTCTGCCACCAGCGCTTCGCCGCGCGCCGGTGCCCGAGCCCGGCCAGCGTCTTGGCCTGGATCACGCCCAGCTGACCGGCGCAGCGCGCCAGCTCGACCGCCTTGCCGTCCCGCGCGCCCATCAGCCGCTGCAGCACCAGCAGGTCCGCGGACAGCTCCGGCAGCAGGTCGGCCGGCGGGACGGTGAAGTACTCCCGGGCGTAGCTGGCGACGATCGCCTCCCACTCCGCCACGTCCGGGACGTCGCCGAGCGCCGCCGCGAGCCCCTGCCGGGTCGCCTCCAGCGCGGCCAGCGGCGAACCCGCCGGGCCGCCGGCCAGCACCGTCAGCGCCTGCAGCACGGCCCGGCGCGGCGGCACCTCCGCCCGGCCCCGTGACCGGGCGAACAGCTTCGTGAGCCGCCCGCCGGTGCCGAGCGCCTCGTCGCACTGCTGCGCGAGCTTGGCCGACCCCGGCCGGCTGCCGCGCTCGACCTGCGCCAGGTAGCTGTAGTCGAACGCGACACGCTCCGCCAGGCTGCGCAGGGACAGGCCTGCCGCCTGGCGGAGTCGCCGTAGTTCTTCGCCGAAGTGATCCATCGCAGGGATGACTATCCCCCGCCGTGCCGACATCCGGCCCCCGTCCGCGTGGGCCCCACGTGTGCAGATCCAACCGCCCACAGCTCACACTCCCGCAGGCGGGTGAAACCCCAGCTCTGAACGGGATTCGAGGTCGATGTGGCACCACGCCTGGAACGGCGCAGTGTTCTCGCCAGGCCGCGGCATCTTCATGAGCGGAGTGACGTTCCTCGCTACCGGGAGAACGCAATCTCACTCACGAAGAGGAGTGGGCGCGTGTTTGCAGTCGAACCTGCCCACTGATCACTCCTGCCGCTCGCGGTGCGTGTCCGGCAGGCTGACGGCTCGTGATCGCCATGCGGCCGGTGGAACGGCACACGCAACCAGGGAGGCAACTCGGCATGAGACCGCTGCTGCTCGGGTACGTCCGGGCGCATCTGCTGATGACCGAGACCGAGCTCGGGGACGTCAAGCAGGACCTGGCCGACTTCGCGGTGCGGGAGGGATACACGCTCGGGCAGGTGTACGTCGAGCGGATCGACCGGGCGCCGGCCGCGTTCCAGACGCTGGTCGACGACGTACGGCGGAACGAGGTGAAGGCCGTCGTCGTACCGGGTCTGCACCATCTCGGGGTGCTCGGGTCGCCGGCGGCTCTCAAGGAGCACCTCGAGCACTACACGGGTGTGCGCGTGCTGACGGCGTACACCGCCCCCTAGACCGGCGGGGCCGGCGCCCAGTCCCCCTCTGCAGGCGCCGGTCCCGTCGCTTCACACCTGTGTGAATGTGTTTGAAAGCCTTGACTATTGGGCGTTTACGCGCGAAGAATCGACCGCACCCTTCCCGCTTCCGTTGGAGAGTGCCGTGCCCCGAAAGTCACTGCGCACGTCTGTCACCGCCCTGGCCCTGGTGGCCGCCGGGCTGGTCACCGTCCCGATCGCGTCCGGCGGCCTCGCCGCCGCCCAGGCAGCACAGAGCACCGAGGACGCCATCACCCTGCACTCGGACGAGCTGACCGTCGCGGTCGCCGCCGACTTCCCCCGCGTGCTCGGTTACACCGACAACGCCACCGGCCGCACCCTCGGCGGCCAGCCGGACACCATCAGCACCGTCCGGATCAACGGCACCGCACAGACCGCGACCCTCGCCGCGCCGCCGGCCGTCACCGACGGCAAGGCCACCTACACGCTGACCTTCGGCGCGCTGCCCGGCGTCGAGCTCGACGCGAGCCTGAGCGTCGACCACCGGGTCACCACGTTCCGGATCGACGCGGTGCGCGACACCGACAGCACCCGGGTGAAGACGATCGACATCCCGAACCACGACCTGGTTTCGGTCGCCAGCACCGACGGCGGCGCGGCCACCGCGTTCACCCGGCTGGACGCGGACTCGACCCGCACCGCGGACCGGTTCGGCGCCGTCACCGCGTCCACCCCGGCCGAGGCGAACCCGGTCGGGGCGGCATACGCGTTCGTCAACACGAGCGGCCTCGCGGCCGGCATCGAGTCCAACTCGACGTACGACAAGCCGTCCGGGCTCGCTTCGGACGACATGCGTTTCTGGCACCAGGCCCGCAAGGCCGCGGACGGCAGCGTCCGGGTCGGGGTCTGGTCGGGCCAGTGGACCTACCGTGGCGACACCTCGCCGTACACCGAGCCGTTGCCCTGGGCAAAGGTCGTGGTGACGCCGGACGCGAACTCCGACGGCACCGTCGACTGAGAGGACGGCGCGCTGGCGTTCCGCTCGATCATGGTCGAGCCGCCGGGCGCCGGCGACACCAAGGACCGCGTCATGACGCACATCCCGTTCAACTTCGCCAGCCAGGCCACGCACCCGTTCCTGCGCACGCTGGACGACGTGAAGCGGATCGCGCTCGCGACCGACGGGCTCGGCCAGCTCGCCATCCTCAAGGGATACGGCGCGGAGGGCCACGACTCGGCGCACCCGGACTACGGCGGCAACTACAACACCCGGGCCGGCGGTCTCGACGACCTGAACACCCTGCTGCGGAAGGGCAAGGCGTGGAACACCACCTTCGGCGTGCACGTCAACGCGACCGAGTCGTACCCGGAGGCGAACGCCTTCAACGAGACCCTGGTCGACAAGAACGCCAAGGGCTGGAACTGGCTGAACCAGAGCTACTACATCAACCAGCGCCGCGACCTGGCCTCCGGTGACATCGTCCGCCGGTTCCAGCAACTGCGTGATGAGACCGACCCGAACCTGTCGTTCCTTTACATCGACGTGTACTACAGCACCGGCTGGCTCGCCGACGGCCTGACCCGGCAGCTGCGCGAGCAGGGCTGGAACATCGGCACCGAATGGGCCTACCGGCACGAGCGTGCGTCGACCTGGGCACACTGGGCGAACGACCTCGACTACGGCGGCGCCACGAACAAGGGCCTGAACTCGCAGATCATCCGGTTCGTCCGCAACCACGAGAAGGACGTCTGGAACCAGCACCCGATCCTCGGCGCGTCCGCGAACGTGGACTTCGAGGGCTGGACCGGCGAGGTGAGCTGGGACGAGTTCTACGACAACGTCTGGCAGCGCGACGTGCCGGCGAAGTACCTGCAGCGCCAGCAGATCCTCGACTGGGACGCCGGCCAGATCCGCTTCACCGGCGGTGTCCGCGGCACCCTGGAGAACGGTCGCGGGACGGTGTACGACGGGCAGGCGAAGGTGGTCGACGGCGACCGCTACCTGCTGCCGTGGACCGAGCCGGGCAAGAGCGCGCCCTCGAAGCTGTACCACTACAACAAGGCCGGCGGGAACTCGACCTGGACCGTCCCGGCGGAGTTCGCGGGCGTCGGCAAGTTCACCGTCTACCGCCTGACCGACACCGGCCGGGAGGCCGCCGGCACGGCCACCGTGCAGAACGGCACCGTGACGCTGTCCGCCAAGGCCGGCCAGCCGTATGTGCTCTACCCCGGCACCGCGCCCGCGCCGGTCGCGCCGAACTGGGGTGAGGGCACGCACGTGACCGACCCGGGCTTCAACGCCGGCAACCTGAGCGCTTGGCACCCCGCCGGTGGCGCGAGCATCGCCCGGCTGGACAACGGCCAGCACGTGGTCTCGCTCGGCAAGACCGGCTCGAGCATCACCCAACAGCTCACCGGGCTCACCGCGGGTACGACGTACTCCGCGTCGGCCTGGATCGAGGTCGGGCCCGGCGAGACCCGCGCGGCCACGCTCGAGGTCGACGGGCACCGCGTGACGGTCGAGCGGTCGACGGCGCTGAACCAGACGCCACCGGGCCGACGGCGACGGTGAAGATCTCGGCTGTCGCCGGTGAGCCTGAGGTACGTGCCGATGACGTCCGTGTGGTCGCCACGACGCGGACGACGGCGCCCGGCAGTACGTCGTACGAGGACTTCGAGCACGTCGACCAGGGCTGGGGGCCGTTCATCAAGGGTGATGCCGGCGGCGTCACGGACCCGCGGACGAGCCTGGCGCGCAAGCACGCGCCGTACACGCAGGCCGGCTGGAACGGCAAGCGGGTCGACGACGTGCTGGGCGGCGACTGGTCGCTGAAGGCGCACGAGGAGAACTCGGGCCTGGTCTACCGCACGGCTCCGTGGACGGTGCCGTTCACCGCGGGGCACAAGTACAAGGTCACCTTCCAGTACGCCAGCGGCCGGGCGGGCTACTACCAGTGGGTGCTGGGCACCGACCGGATCGTGCGCGGCACGCCGACACCGGTGGACGTGAAGGCGGCGCCGATCGGTGAGCAGCGCACCCCGGCGACGTTCACGCAGGAGTTCACCGCGGGCTGCGGCGGAGACACGTGGGTCGGGTTGCGCAAGCTCGGCAGCGAGGGCGACCAGGCGGACTTCATCCTGGACGACTTCGCCGTCACCGACCTCGGCGCCAGCACCGAGCCGGCGGACTGCACCTCGATAAGCGTCGGCGGCGTCGGCCTCAAGGGCATGGTCTCCGGCGAGACCAACCCGGTCACGGTGTCGTTCACCAACAACGGCGAGACCGCGGTGTCCGGGGTCAGCCTCGGGCTGAGCGGGCTGGACGGCTGGACGGTCGCGGCCACCACTAGTACGACGTTCGACACGGTGAAGCCGGGGGCCACCGTCACCGCCGGCTACGACGTGACGCCGCCGGCCGGAACCCTGGCGGGCGACTACCAGCTGACCGCACACAGCACGTTCACCACCGGCGGGCAGCAGCTGACCTCTGACACCACCGCGATCGCGAAGGTGCTGCCGCCGGGGATCATCCCGCAGTCGCGGATGTCGGTGTACGACGTCTCCAGCGACGACGCGGCCACCGGTGGCGGGGCGGCGATGGCGATCGACGGCGACCCGAGCACGATCTGGCACACCGCCTGGTCGCAGGTCGACCCGGACCCGGGCTACCCGCACTGGATCACGCTCGACCTCGGGTCGTCGTACACCGTCGACGGGTTCAGCTACCTGCCGCGGCAGGTGGGGACGAACGGCCGGATCAAGGACTACCAGCTGTTCGTCAGCACCGACGGCAAGACCTGGGGTGACCCGGTGTCGAGCGGCGCGTTCACGATCGGCAGCGCGGAGACCAGGCTGACGTTCCCGGCCAAGACGGGGCGGTACGTGAAGCTGCTCGGGCTCAGCTCCCAGAACGGCGCGGTCTTCGGCGGTGCCGCCGAGCTGAACGTCTTCGGCTCGCGGGTCGGCTGATCCCCTGGACCGGTGCGGGCGGTGGCCCTGAGCCACCACCCGCACCGGCCTGTTCACGAGACGGGCAACAGGACCGGGGCGTAGAGTGTCCCGCCCCGCTCCTCGTCGACGATCGCGACCCGGACGGCGTCCGGCTCGAACCGCCGTCTCGGCACGCTGAACACCGCGGTGGCCGGCTTCCCGTCGTACTCGGCGGTGTAGCTGACGAACCGCCACTCCCCGTCATCCCAGTGCTCGCGGATGTCGGAGCGCAGCAGCCCGCCGACCGCCGTGTACGCCGCGCTGGTGGTCAGCTGCTGCTCGGTCGCCGCCAGCGGCATCTCGGCACTGGCGGTGTCGCCGAGCGGGTGCGTGACCCGGACCCGCCACCGCCGCAACGGCAGCAGCCAGTACCGGTCCAGCTCCCCGGACAGCGCGACGAACGCCGCGAGCTCGGTGGTGAGGGCCGCGATGGTGGTGGCCGGTGCGACCGTCCACCAGCCGGTGCGTGCGAAGAGGGCCAGGATCGCTGTTGCCAGCAGACCGCCGGCCCTGGTGAGCGACCGCCACGACACCGGCAGCGCCTTCGTCCCGACGCAACCGCAGGAGGACTCCGGCACGACGACCTTGGCGTAGACCAGATAGGCCGCGAACCCCACCGCCGTCGCGGTCGCAGCCGTTGCCTCCGGCAACCAGATCGGCGGCGCGAGCAGCGCCAGGCCGATCGCCGACTCTGTCGCGCCGACGATCCGGTACGACGTGGTGGCGCGGCTTTCGCCGGCCAGCTTGGCCAGCGCCGTACGACGAGCCCGCCCGGCGAGGTCGCGGCCGAACAGCTTGTAGTACGACGACCAGACCAGCACGACCCCGATGACGAGCGGCTGGACCGCCGCGAGGGTCGCCATCATGCCGCCGTATAGACGGTGGCGATGTCGATCTCGTTGGTGTCCGGACGCCAGGCACCGACAACCTGGGCATGCTTGCCGACCTGCAGGCGGGACAGGTCCGACACCGCGGGAGTGCCGTTGTAGACCGCCGCGCTGGTGCCCGGCACCACGTGCGCGACGATCTTCTGGCCGTGGTGGTCCAGCGTCAGCCCGCCCTTGTTGATGGCGCTGACGTGCACCGTGAGGTTGACGATGTTCACCCACATCGACTCCGCCGCGAACGTGCCGTCGGGCATCGGCACACCGCGCGCGTAGAGGCCGTCGCCGACCTCGACCTGGTCCGCGGTCGTCGGGCGGAGCTTCCAGATGCTGGTCCCGCCGGTGATCCGGATCCGGCGGAACACGCCGTCGGAGCCGGTCACGAGCAGCACGTTGTCGTTGCGGCCGGTGATCCGGCCCTCGGCGAAGTTCGGGTCCGGAGCGCCCGGGTCGGGCAGCTGCGCGTCCGCCGCGAACGCGGTCTCAGGAGCGAGCGAGCCCATCGCGGACGCGCCCACCAGAGTGGCCGTGCCGCCCAGGACGGCGCGGCTGAGGAGCGTACGACGATCCATCGCCATCCCGATCACCCGACCTCTACGAAGCAGGCCTTCAGGCCGCTGGACAGGCTCGCGATGCTGGAGTACGCCGCGGGCGTGAGGTCGATGATCCGGTTGGTGCCGCACAGGCCGTTGCTGCAGCAGGACCGCTCACCGCAGAACAGGTCGGTCTGCGGGCCGCAGTCGGCGATCGAGGTGCGAACCGAGGCACCGTTGCAGCGATTGGTGGTCTTGTGGACGAAACCGCACGTGCGGCGCGACATCCCGATGATGCCGCACGAGTCGGGGTGGGTGATCGAGTAGCAGGCATCCGAGGTGTTGGGCCAGGCGTGCTGGTAGCTCCCCGAGTTGCAGGTGCCGCAGGCACCGTGGCCGGTGGAACCGCACGGCCCCCAGGCGTTGCCGCAGCAGAACCACGACATCTCTCCGGTGAGTCCTGACATTCGTTCCTCCTCTGTGTGGGTCTCAGGGCGAGGGACCCATATGGGAGGCGTTATACCCACGTGACGTGATCGACATACAACGCAGCGTGAACTCCAGGAAGAAGCCGCCATGACTCCTGCGATCCTCCAGCGCCCGGGGTTGCTGGGTTGTCCGACAGATGCGCTAGCGTTCACGGTCCTTGTCCAACCGAGGGGGCTTCACCGTGATCTTCGTCTGGGGCTGGCGTGCGATCAGCCTGATTCTCGGCACCGGGATCTTCCACTGCCCGCAGTGCCAGGCCGACAGCGAGTACCAGCATCTGCGGCCGCGTCGCTGGTTCACCGTGTTCTTCCTGCCGGTGATCCCGCTCAACAAGCTGGACGACTACGTCAAGTGCCAGCGCTGCAAGGGCACCTTCCGGCCCGTCGTACTGGAGTACCCGACGGTCGCGCAGCTGGGGTACATGTCGGCGTTGGGCGGCCGGGCGCTGCTCACGCGGGTGCTCGCGCTGGTCGGCACGCAGGGCGGGCTCGACCAGGTCGCCGGGCGGCTGGTGTGCGAGACGCCGGGCGTGGACGCCCGGTCCTACGGGCCGGACGCGCTGCACCGCGACGTGCAGGCATTCGGGTCGGCACCGGCCACGACGTACCTCGCGCCGCTGCGGGAGGCGCTCGCGGTCGAGGCGCGGGAAGCGATCCTGGCGCGCGGGTTCACGCTGGCGCGGGCCGCCAACCAGGCGCAGCACGGGACCGCGGCGATGGGCGAGCTCGAGAACGCGGCGATGACGCTCGGGCTCACCCGCGCGCAGTTCGAGGGCATCGCCTCGGGCGCGGCCGGTCAGGGGTACGGCGGCCAGCCGAACCAGGGTTACCCGAGCCAGGACCAGCCGAACCACGGGTACCCGAGCCAGGAGCAGCCGGGCCAGGGCTACCCGAGCCGCGAGCAGGACGGAGCGGGCTGGTGAGCGCGCCGGTGCAGCCGCCGGGCGGTGTGACTGGCGGGCCGCAGGGCGTGCCCGGGCCGGAGCAGGAGTTCAAGGTGCCGCCGAACTGGCCGGCGCCGGCCGGGTTCGACCCGCGCAAGGGTCACCTGGTCGACCCGACCTGGCCGGCTCCGCCACCGGACTGGCAGTTCTGGGGCAAGCGCGAGGCGCCGGGCGGTCTTGGAAACCTGGCCCGCCGCGTCGGTTTCGCCCCGCTGTTCGCCGTACTGGTCGTGATCATCATCGTGGCCAACATCAGCGCCCACTCCCACGACGTCGGCTCCCCGAAGGAGGGCGTCGGCTCCTGCTGGTACCACAAGGGCGACAAGGCGATGCCCGTCGACTGCGGCTCCTCCAAGGCCAAGTACAAGGTCATCGCCCACGCCGCCACCGACGACGACTGCCCACCCTCCACCGAGGCCTACCTCGACTCCAAACCCGGCGGCGTCGACTGCCTGGCCCCCCTCGGCTGAGACGTTCATCAGGCCCTTGTATCCCGGCGTGTCGCACATCATCTGCAACGACTGCCCGGCCGCCGCAGACACCCTGCCGGGACCGTGAACAGTTCGGCGGGGCGTCGTACAGGCAATGTCGTGTTCGCGGACACCAGCGGCTGAGCCAGCCCCCGGCAAGCTGTTCGACGACGCCCGGCGCCTGCGGTCACAAGGGCCCGATGAGCGGCGACACGCCGGGTCACAAGGGCCCGATGATCGGAAAGTCCTTGGGGACCTCAGTCGTCGGTGCAGGTCGGCGCCGAGGACCTTGGCGTGGCCGGCGGCGATCGTGAGGCCGAGGCCGTGGCCGACGCCGCGTTCGGCCATGCCTGAGCGGAAGCGGCGCGGGCCCTCGCTCAACAGCTCGTCGGGGTACCCCGGGCCGTGGTCGGTGACGGTGATCGTGCGGCCCTCGACGGCCACGTCCACCGGCCGGCCGCCGTGCCGCAGACCGTTCAGCACCAGGTTCGCCAGGATTCGCTCGACCCGGCGCGGGTCGGTCAGCACCTGCGTGCCGCGCGAGGTGTCGACCCGCAGGTGCGCGGGGCTGATCGACTGCTGCATGCGCAACCGCCCGATCGCCGCCGCGACCAGCTCGCCGAGCCGGACCTGCTCGAGATCGTTGCGCTCGACACCGGAGTCGAACCGCGCCACTTGAAGCAGGTCCTCGACCAGCGCCCGCAGCACCTCGGCGTGTCCAGCGCCTGCGCCAGCGAGGCCACCTCGTCGCGCCCCTGCCCGACCGCCGCCACCGCGGACGCGTCCAGATCCCCGCGCGCGATCCGGCGCGCGGTGCCCGACACCGCGACGATCCGCCGTGACAGGGAGCCGGCCGCGACCACGCTGACCAGCGCCACGCCGAGGATGCTGCCGATACCGCCGAGCAGCAGCGCGCGCTCCAGCGCGTCCATCGACGCGTCGCTGTTCTCGTAGTCGTAGTCCACCGAGATCGTGTGCCCGTCGACCAGCTGCGCGGCCCACAGCCGGGTCTCCGTCTTCAACGTGACCCGCTTGCCGTCGCCGATCGCGGCCCGCAACTCCGCCGGCAGCGAAGGGTCGTCCACCTTCGCGCCGAGCGCGTCCCTGGTGCCGACCTCGGCGTACAGCGCGGCGGCGGACCGCAGCCGCTCGTCGGCGGTGGTGCGGGCGCGGTCCAGCCGGGCCGCCTGGGCCTGCGTGTACACCGCGGCGCCGAGCGCGAGGATCGCGAGCGACGACACCGCGAGGAAGATCAGGCCCAGCTTCCCGCGAAGACCCACCGGCCGGTCAGGCCTTCAGCTTGTAACCGAAGCCGCGCACCGTCTCGATCCGGTCAGCGCCGATCTTGGTGCGCAGCCGCTGCAGGTGCACGTCCACCAGCAGCGTCGACCTGCTGAGCACCACACCCGGGTTGTTCGCGAACTCCAGCAGCAGCTTCAGCTCGGTCGGGGTGAGCTGGACCGGCTTGCCGGCCCGTCGTACCTCCAGCGCCTCGCGGTCCAGCTCGAGGTCGCCGAACGTCTCCGTCGACGTGTGCGCCCCGGCCCCGCGGTCACCGTCCGGCGTGGCGGCCCGGCGCAGCACCGCGCGCAGCCGCGCCACCAGCACCTGCGTGTCGAAGGGCTTCGTGACGTAGTCGTCCGCCCCGGCCTCCAGACCGAGTACGACGTCCACCGCGTCGCCGCGCGCGGACACCATCACCACCGGGACCGTGCTGCTCTGGCGGATCCGGCGGCAGACCGAGATGCCGTCCAGGCCGGGCAGCATGATGTCGAGCAGCACCGCGTCCGGGCGGTACTTGTCGAACGCGGCCACCGCCTCCAGGCCGTCGTCCGCGGTGACCACGTCGTACCCGTGCCGGCGCAGCGACAGCTGGGTCGCCTCACGGATCACCGCGTCGTCCTCGACCATCAGGATCCGGGCGGTTCGCTCGCCGTCCGCGCGCATCACGATCCCTCCGTGTAGATCTCGCTCAACTTGACCAGATAGCCGCCGTTCCAGTGGTAGACCTCCACCTTGGAACCGGACGGGCAACAGGTCTTGTCCGTGGGACCGTACACCTTCGACTCGACCACGAGCGTGCGATTCCGGCCGGTGGTGATGCGCATGTCCTGGCCGCGGATCGTGGACAGCACCTTCGGTTCACCGTCCACGTCGCCCACCAGGTAGGCGACGAACGACGTTCCCGTCGTCAGCGCGATGACCGAGACGACGCGCTGCAGGGCGCCGTTGCCGAGGATGTCGGCGGCCAGCCCGCGGGCCAGGCAGCGCTGCGGGCAGGTGGCCAGCACCCGCTTCGCGTCGGGGTCGACGGCCGGGTCGGCGAGCAGCACCGCGCGCAGCTCGGCGATGCTCAGGGTCGCGCTCTGCGCGCCGGAGATGAACGTCCTCGCGGTCGGCTGTGAGGTCGGCTCCGCGATACCAGGCCTCGACGTGACCGGGGCCGCGGGGCCCTCGACCCGGAGGCCGTCGCGGCTGGCGCAGCCGGTGAGCGCCGCCACGGCGAGCAGCGCCGCGAGCAGCGGCACCCCGACCCGGCGTCGTCCAGCCATGAGCTCCCTCACGTTCCGTAGCGCCCGCCGGATGCCCGGCCGGCCGGCCCCGGTGGCCGGTGGACCGGCCGTGGCCGCCCGAGCACGGCCACGACCGGTCCCCGGTCCTCATCGCACTCCCGCGGCGTCCCTTCCGCGAAGGCCAGACCATACTGCGACCCGCTGGTCACGGCTGGCGTCCTGCCGACGTGGCCGTGCCCCGGCGGTTACGTTGCAGTTCCATCAAGGCGCTCAGCCGAGCGTCACCACCTTGCCGGGGTTGAGGATGCCCTGCGGGTCGAGCGCCCGCTTGATCGCGCGGTGCACCTCCACCGCGACCGGGCCGAGCTCGGTCTCCAGCCAGGACATCTTCAGCACGCCGACGCCGTGCTCGCCGGTGATCGTGCCACCGAGCTCGAGCCCGGCCGCCATCACCTGGTCGAACGCCTCCATCGCGCGTCGCGACTGGTCGGCGTCGGTCTGGTCGAACACCACGTTCGGGTGCATGTTGCCGTCCCCCGCGTGCCCGACGACGGCGACCGTGACGCCGGTGCGCTCCGCGATCCGCTCCACCTCGGAGAGGAACTCGGCCAGCCGGGATCGCGGCACGCAGACGTCGTCGATCATCGTCGTACCCAACGTCTCCAGGGCCGGCAGCGCGGACCGGCGGGCCGTCAGCAGCAGCTCGCCTTCGGCGGGGTCGTCCGCCTCCAGGCACTCGATCGCGCCCTGGTCGCGGCAGGTCCGGGCCACGCGCGCGATCTCGGCCGCGGCCGCCTCGCCGCCGCTGTCGGACTGCGCGATCACCATCGCCGCGGCGTCGGCCGGCAGGTCCATCCGCAGGTAGGAGTTGACCGCGCGGACCGTCGTACGGTCCATGATCTCCAGCAGCGACAGCGGGACCCCGGAGCGGACGATCTCGGTGATCGCGGTGCCTGCGGCGACCGTCGAGCCGAACAGCGCGGCCATGGTCCGCGGCCGCTGCGCCTGCGGCCGCAGCGCCAGGGTCGCCTCGGTGATGATGCCGAGCGTGCCCTCGCTGCCCACCATCAGCTTGGTGAGGTCGTAGCCGGCGACGCCCTTGACGGTACGACAGGCCGCCGGAGTTGGTCGCGAGGTTGCCGCCGATCGAGCAGAACTCCCAGCTCGACGGGTCCGGCGGGTAGAACAGCCCGTGCTCGGCGACCGCCCGCGAGAGCACGGCGTTGAACACGCCGGGCTGGGTGACGACATAGCGGTTCACCGGGTCGATCTCGAGGACGCGGTCCATCTTCTCCAGGCTGATCACGATGCAGCCGTCGATCGCGTTCGCGGCGCCGGACAGCCCGGACCGTGCGCCCTGCGGAACGACCGGGGTGCCGGTGGCGGCGGCGATCCGCACTGCGGTCTGGACGTGCGCGGTCTCCCGGGCGAGCACGACGGCCAGCGGCTCGCCGGCCGGGCAGAACATCGCCCGGTCGTTGCGGTAACTCTGCATCCGGTCCGCGTCGGTCACCAGCGCCTCGGCAGGCAGCTCGGCGCGCAGCCGTTCCAGCACGTCACTCATGCAGCGAGCGTACGGCGACCTGCCGGCCCGGTCCTCCCGAGCGGGCGTCATCACCGGTAGGCGGCTGCCTGGATCGCGTAGAGCTCCGCGTACTGCCCGCCGCGCTGCACCAGGTCGGCATGGCTGCCGGCCTCCACGACCCGCGACCCGTCCAGCACCACGATCAGGTCCGCCATCCGCACGGTGGAGAACCGGTGCGACACCAGCACCGTGATCCGCCCGATCGCGCTCGCCTGTCGCGCCGCCGCCGCATAACGCTCGAACAGGGTGTGCTCGGTCTCCGCGTCCAGCGCCGCGGTCGGCTCGTCCAGCACCAGCAGCAGCGGCTCGTCGCGCATGAAGCCGCGCGCCACGGCCAACTTCTGCCACTGCCCGAACGACATCTCGACCCCTCCCGGCCAGGTCGCGCCGAGCTGGGTGCCGAGCCCGTCCGGCAGCTTGGCCACCACGTCGTCCGCGCCGGCCCGCGTCACCGCGGCGGTCACCGCCGGGTCGTCGTCCAGCCGCGGCAGGTCGCCGACCCCGACGCTGTGCCCGGCGGCGAACTCGAACCGGAAGAAGTCCTGGAACGCGCCCGCGAGCCGGGCCCGCCAGCCGTCGGCCGGCAGCCGCGCCAGGTCGGTGCCGTCGACCAGGATCCGGCCGCTGTCCGGCTCGTACATCTTGGCCAGCAGCTTCACCAGCGTGGACTTGCCGGCGCCGTTCTCGCCCACGATCGCGACCACCGCCCCCGCCGGCAGCCGCAGCGACACGTCCTGCAGCACCGCCCGGTCGGTGCCGGGATAGGCGAAGGTCAGGCCCTCCACGACGATGCCCTCGGTCAGCCGCTCCGGCACGGGCAGGTCCGCGCGCGCGACCAGCGCGGCGGCGTAGTCCTCCAGCCAGGCCAGCCGCTTCGACCCGTCCATCCAGATCCCGCGCAGGAAGCCGATCTCCCCCACGGTCGCCCCGATGTACGACGACAGCCGGGACCCGGCCGCGAGCACCAGCAGCACCTGTCCGGGTGAGGCGTTCAGCCCGGTGGAGACCAGCACGATCGCGCCGATGTACCCGGCGCCGAACACGGACCAGGCCAGCGTGTTCCACACCGCGCTACCGGTCCGGACCGTCGCCAGCGGTCCGTACCAGCTCTCCCACGCGGCCCGGCGGTCCGCGACCAGCCGCGGGCCGATGCCGGTGACCCGAACCTCCTTGCCGGGCGCGGCGGTGGTCGCAGTGAGGAACAGGTGCCGCGCCAGCCGGGCCCGCGGCGCGACGCTCTCCTCGACCGCCCGCTCCACCGCCGGCCGCCAGGTCGAGGTCAGCACGGTCGGCAGCGCGAACAGCATCAGGAGCATCAGCGCCGGGTGGATCGAGCCGAGCAGCGCCATCGTGACGACCAGCCGCAGGATCCACCCGCACGTGGTGAACAGGGACATGAACAGGTGGTCCAGCACGAACACCTGGTCGCGCAGCACCGCGAGCCGGTCGAGGTACTCCGGGCGCTCCTGGTGCGCGATCGTCGCCACCGACGCCTGCAGCTTCGCGACATGCGACTCGAGCGCGATCGTCACCTTGTCCCGGAACCGCCGCTGCACCCGGGTGCTGACGGTGCGCAGCAGCCAGGTCGCGGCCGCCGAACCGCCGAGCCCGAGCGCGGCGACCAGCATCTTGCCCCGGTCCTGGCCTAGCACGCCGTCGGCCAGCACCTTGAGCCACA
>WNGB01008127.1_pt1 | contig 14982 bp, 11 predicted proteins | sample 5400681 | NCBI WGS metagenome assembly WNGB01 (sample SAMN13153367, study PRJNA577476) | soil metagenome | isolation source: 115 cm soil or saprolite under grassland replicate 2 | place: USA:California | collected 2016-06-15
AGATCACTGGCGAGCCGCTCACGGCGATGACGGTCAGCGTGGCGGAGCCGGAGCTCGGCGTGAAAACAGGAGCGGGCGGCACGTACACGGTTTTTGCCCGGCCTTGGCATCGCTTTTCGCCGCTCGATGCGCCGAGCTACACGATCAGCATCAGCATTGAGGCTGACGGCTATCTGCCGGCAACGCGCCTGGTCACGATCACTACCGGCCAGCGCACGATCGCGGCGCCGGCACCGGTGGTGCCCACCAACGTGATCACGCTGTCGAGCACCGCGGGGCTCGTGAGCGGGCAACTGTTGCTGCTGGGCCCCGCCGGCTCGGGTCAGGAGCGCCGAACCATCGCGAGCATCGGGCCGGCGGCGAACCAAGTGACACTGGCCGCACCCGTGGCCCTTCCACACCCAGTTGGCGTGCCGGTCGTCGCGGATGCGTTCGTCCCGATCGTCCTGGCCGACACCGCGATGCATCGTGTGGGCGTGAGCATTCGTGGGCGTGCCGTTCGCCGCAACGCAACCGGTATCGGCACGCAGCCAATCCCCGGCGCGACCATCAGCGTGCAAGGCTTGTGGCGCAGCGCCCAGGCCGTCGCTCAGCATTTGCCTCCAGTGCCCGGCGATGGTGTGTCGCTGTCGCCCGGTCTCTACGCCGTGCGCAGCGTCGGCTCGACGCTCGCCGTGCAGGGGCTACCGGTCGTGCCCGGCGATGACAAGCTGATGCTGGATCCGGCCTCGGCCGGCGAAACGCGCGTGCGCGTTTCCAATCGGCTCAACCTTGTTTTTCCGCCGGCGCCGCCACCCCACTCTGTGCTGTGCATCGATCCCGACAATGCCGAATTGACCGAGTATGTCGGCATCACCGCGGCCGACGGGCTGGGTGCCGTCACCGAGCCGGGCAATGTCACGCTTGAACACCAGCTGTGCGCTGACCACCGCCGCGGCGTGAGGGTGCAGCGGGTGGCGCCGCTGGCGGCATCGCTGCCGAAGACACTGACCGATGCGGGCGCGCCCGGCGACTGCTGCGTGTTCGTCAGCAACCTGGCGGGGCTCGCCGCCGCTGCGACGGTCGTCGTCACTGGCGGCCCGGCACCGCGCGAGTACCACAACATCCACACTTTCAATGCGGTCAGCGACGCCGACGGCTACTTCAGGCTGCCGCCGATTTCGCGCGTTGCGCAGGTTCGCATCGATGCGAACGCGCCGCCGCTGGCGCCCATGACTTTCGACTATCAACCGGACTACGCGCGACGAGAGAACTGGATCGACGTCGTGTTCCCATGACGGCGATGCGGGGAACAATGGAGGTTTCGCATGCCTGAATATTTGGCGCCGGACGTCTATGTCGAGGAAATCGACACCGGTTCGAAACCCATCGAAGGGGTCAGCACTAGCACCGCTGGCATGGTCGGCATGACCGAGCGCGGGCCGGTCGACGTCCCGATCCTGGTCACCAGCTACGGCGAATATACGCGCTGGTTCGGCGAGCGCCTGACGAAGGCGGATTTCTTCGATCATTGCTACCTGCCGCACGCGGTTGAAGGCTTCTTCACCAATGGCGGCAAGCGTCTCTATGTCGTGCGCGTGTTGGACGCGGCCGCGGCCGACAACGCGGACACCAAGCTGTTCGACCGCAATGCTGCCGTCACGGCCGAGACGCGGCTGCTGACGAGTGCGACCGCCGGCGCCACGTCGGTGTACGTTGTCAATAACGTGGGGCTCGGCGTTACCGCGCCGCCGACCTGGGTCCGGGTGGGCAGCGGGTCCGGCTCTGAATACCTGACCATCGTCAATCCGGTGGTGGCGCCGAGCCACGTGGCGATGCGTCTGCCGCTGGCTTTTGCCTACACCACGGCCGCTAGTGTGGACCATTTCCCGCCGTTCGGAGCGCCTGTCGACTCGCCACAGCTCGATGCCGACGTCAAACCCGGCGATCTCACAATCCGGGTGAGTGGCAATGGCGCCATTGCCGCTGGCACGGTCATACGGCTCGGCACCACCGCCGGGGGTGACGACGAATTCGTGATTGCCGACGCTGCACCTGCGATCGCCGCGCCGGCGGCGCGCGACGTCGCCCTGCGCACTCCGGTCGTGGTTTCACATCGTGGGGGAGCGGGGAACGTCGTCGATCTGTTTGCCGCGCTCGGTGCACCGGCAACGCCTGCCGACCATACGAATCCGACGGCCCCGATCGCGGCGGGCAATTCGGTTCTTCTGCTTGCCAATCGAGCGAATTTCCTTGTCGTCGGCGACGTGGTGCGCATCAGCGAAGGAACCCTCACTGAGATCCGTCGACTTGGAACATTTGCCGCACTGCCGTTCGCGGTGCCGACCTACGCTGACTATCCGACCGGCGCGATCGTCGAGGCGGTCACGTTGAATGACGATGGGACCACAGCCAAATCGCTCAAGAGCGGTACCGTCGCCGAGGCGGGCTCGACCGTGCTTGAGCTGACTGACCGCACCGGCCTTCAGCTCAATCGCGTCCTGCGGATTGGTCCGGCATTGGATCCGCAGCGCGAGTTCGTCGTCATCAAGGATATGCCCAACCGGCAACTTGCCCCCGATGCAGGCAAGGTCATCCTCGCCGCTCCATTGCAGCATCAGGTGACGGCCCCGTCCGAAATCCACCAAGTCGTCGATCCTGTCCCACGTGCGGTGCCGGGTGTGACCGCGGTCGCCGTGACGCGCGCCCGCAATTCGGGAGCCGTGTCGGTCGGCGGCAGCGACGGCTTTGCGGGCGGCAATTTCGTCCGCATCACGCTCGCCGGCGGCGAGACTTACTACCATCGGATGAACGGCGCCCCGGTGGCGCTCTCGGCCGGACCGTTGACGCTGAACAATGCACTGGCCCTGCCGCATGCCGCCGGCGAAGCGGTCGTCGCCCGTACGCCGCTGATGACCGTTTCCGCGCTCGACGCCGGTGCGTGGGGCAATCGCCTGCGCGTCGCTATCCAGGACAACGACCCGCCTCTCGCCAAAACCAAGATCCGGGCGATCCTCGACGGCTTCCATATTCGGCTGGATTCCCCGAACGGCGTCGAGCCTGGAACAATCCTGCATCGCGTGGACACCGCCGGCACGGTGCTCGAAAGCGTCAAGGTGCAGAGCATCGACCGGCAGAACGATTTTCTCGTCACGCTCGATGCGGCGCTGCCGCCCTTGTTGGGGGCGGCGGCGGTCGGCGACCTGATCCGGTCGCAGGAGTTCCAGCTCGATGTCCTCCTCATGCGGCAGTCCGATCCAGCGGTGCCGACACGGGCGGACTCGGTGCTGATCGGCGAAAGCTTCCCTCATCTTTCGCTCGATCCGCGGCACAGCCGATACATCCACAAGGTAATTGGTACGACCTTCTCCGCGGGCGCGACCCAGGATGACGACGGCAATCCGCTGCGCAAAAGCGACGAACGCTCCGAAGGCACATCGTGGCTCGTGCGCGTGCGCGATGAGGAGACCAATGCCGCCGCGAAATTGGCCATCCGCCTTGGGCCGGAGACGCTCACCGACACGCTCCCGAGCGGCGCAAAGCGCCCGGCGCGGCTGCGGTTGTTCGGCGGCGGCGACGCCGTCGGCGCCGTCACGGACAGCACTTATGTGGGGCAGGCGCACATCGAGCCTGAGCTTCGCACGGGCCTGCATTGCCTGGAGAACAAGGAAGATATCAGCATCGTTGCCTGTCCCGGCCGCACCGGGGCGCTGCTGCAGGGCTCGCTCATCGAACATTGTGAGAGCATGCGATATCGCTTCGCGGTGCTGGACGGTCCTTCGCCTCCGAATGACAGCCTCGATGACGCGCAGACGCAGCGGCAGCAGTTCGATACCAAGTATGCCGGGCTCTACCATCCCTGGCTTGTCATCCCCGAGCCGTTCCCGACCAACACCGCCAAGATAGCCGACTACCCGATTCCGCCCAGCGGCCACATGGTCGGCATCTATGCGCGCACCGACATCGAGCGAGGCGTGCACAAGGCGCCGGCCAACGAGGTCGTACGCGGCATTACCGGCCTGCAGCGAATGTTGAACAAGGGCGAACACGACATTCTCAATCCGTACCCGATCAACATCAACGTCATTCGCGATTTCAGAAACAACAGTCGCGGCATCCGGGTCTATGGCGGCAGGGTGATCACCAGCGATCCGGACTGGAAGTACGTCAACGTACGCAGGTTGCTCATCTTCATCGAGGCGTCGATCAATCGCGGGCTGCAGTGGGTGGTCTTCGAGCCGAATGCTGAACCGCTGTGGGCGCGCGTACGGCGCTCCATCACGAACTTCCTGACACTGGTGTGGCGCAACGGCGCACTCGAAGGCACCAAGGTGGAGGAAGCGTTCTTCGTCAAGTGCGACCGCACGACGATGACGCAAACCGACATCGACAGTGGACGGCTGATCTGCGTGATCGGTGTCGCGCCGGTCAAGCCGGCAGAGTTTGTGATCATCAGAATCGGATTGTGGACGGCGCACGCGGACGAGTGAGCCGAACGCAGAGCCTGTATCGGGAGAATGACATATGGCTGGCACCGCCGAACGCAGAGATCCCTACCGTTCGTTCAATTTTCAGCTGGTGATCGATGGCGTGCCGCTGGGCGCGTTCAGCGAGGCGAGCGGACTCACCGCCGAGGGTGACTCGGTCGACTACCGTGAGGGCACCGACGTGCAGTCGAACGTTCGCAAGCTCGTCGGGCTGCGAAAATACGCCAACATCACGCTCAAGCGCGGCTACACACAGGACCTATCGCTGTGGAACTGGTACCGCAACATCACCAATGGCCAGCCGGATCGTCGGAGCGTCACCATCGTGCTGATGAACGAGGCGCGCCAGCCGGTGCTGAGCTGGCACGCCGAGAACGCTTGGGTGAACAAGATCGAAGGCCCGAGCCTGAAGGCCAGCGGCAACGAAGTCTCGATGGAGTCGGTCGAGCTGGTGCACGAAGGGCTCACGGTCGAGCTGGCAGCGGCTTAAGTCCATGCTCGGGCTCAGCACCCCCGGTGTCTACTACGAGCGGGCCGATGCTGGCGCCGATGTGTCGCCGCTGCGCACCGACATTGCCGGCTTCGTCGGGATCGCTCGCCGAGGGCCGCTGCACCGGGCGGTCGCAGTGGAAACCTGGCGGCAATTCTTTGCCTGCTTTGGCGACTTCACCGGCGCCGGCTACCTCGCCTATGCGGTGCGCGGCTTCTTCGAGAACGGCGGGCGACGCTGTTGGATCGTGCGCGTGGCCTCGCCGGCGGCCGCCACCGCGCAGATTGTCGTTGCCGATGGCGCCGGTCCGGCCTGGCAGATCCGCGCCTCGAGCCCGGGCGTTTGGGGCGACGCTCTCGACGTCGCGCTGTTGGCGACGCATCGAGCGCAGACAGCCGGCCGCCTCACCGCGAGCCTGTTTGAATACGTTGAAGTCGGGTCAGTGACCGGGTTCACCCGCTTGACGCACGTGCGCATCTCGCAGAAACCGGCCACGGCATCCTTTCACGTCGTCTCGCACGTCGATGCCGAGCATAAGCGACTGTATTTCGTAAATCCCAAGCCCGAGTTGAGCCTGCCCTACGATGCGCCGCTGACCGGGTTTGATGCCAATGCGCGGCTTCTGATTGAAAGCATCGAGTATACGTTATTGGTTCGTCAGGCCGGGCGCCTGATTGCCAGCTATGACGGCCTCACGGTGATTCCGGGACACCCGCGCTATGGCCCGGAGGTACTCGCCGATCGAACGGCAGCGCGTGGCGGCAAAGGGCGCCTTCTCGCGGCCGCCGAAGCAGCCGAACCGGTCGAGATCGAGGAACGGCGCGGCGATGCCGCGATCCTCGCGTTGTTGCCGCTCGTGCCGATCGATACGGCGACGGCATTGACCGGTGGCAGCGATGGGCTCGCCGCCCTCAGTGTCGATGATTTCGTCGGTCGGCCGGACGATCCGCTCGCCTCTGATGAACAGCGCGCCAGCGCCCGTCGTGGGTTGCGCGCGCTCGAGCAGGTAGCGGAGGTGGCGATCGTCGCGGTCCCAGACATCAACATCAAGCCGATCGCGCCGCCGTCCAAGGCACCCCTACCACCGTGTGAGCCCGATCCTTGTCTGCCGCCGCCACCGCCCGGACCGGCAGCTCCTCGGCTGCCCACGATCGGGGACCTGCCGCCATTGTTCACGGAGCAACAGATTTTCACGGTCCAGAGTGCCCTGATCGAGCAGTGCGAGCGCCTGCGCGATCGCATCGGCCTCATCGATCCGCCATATTCCGTCGCGCGCGACGATCGGCTCGGTATCGGCGCGGTACGCGCCTGGCGCAAGAGATTTGATTCCAAATATGCGGCGTTCTACTTCCCTTGGCTGAAAGTGGAAGATCCGCTTCGCCTGGCCGGCGCAGTCACGCGCGACGTACCGCCGTCCGGTCACGTCGCCGGATTCTACGCGCTCACCGACATGGAAGTCGGCTGCCACAAAGCACCGGCCAATGGGCCGCTCGCCTGGACGCAGGATGTCACCGTCGCGGTGGCGGACGCCGCGCACGGCGTGCTCAACGACGAGGGCGTCAATGCCATCCGCGCGTTCCGCGGCCGTGGCCTGCGTGTGTTCGGTGCCCGTACCGTGTCGGGCGATGCGGACTGGCGCTACGTCAATGTGCGGCGCCTGCTCATGATGATTGAGAAGGCCATCGACCTGTCCAGCCAATGGGCCGTGTTCGAGCCGAACAACGTCCTCACTCGCGCCAAGCTGCATCTGTCGCTCACGAGCTTCCTGCTCACGCTGTGGCAGCGCGGCGCGCTGATGGGAGCATCGGCGCGCGAGGCCTTCTATGTGCGCTGCAATGAGGACAACAACCCGGCATCAACTCGCGACAACGGCTGGCTCCTGGCCGAAGTCGGTGTCGCGCCATCGAAGCCGTTCGAGTTCGTGGTGTTGCGGGTGGGCAGGACCGGCAACGAGTTCGAGATCTCCGAACAGGGCGTCACGGAAGGAGCCTCGTAATGTCGCTGCTCAGCGCCGTCGGTGTTCGTGCTGATCCGCTGCTCAATCACAATTTCATTGTGAGCCTGGTCGATTCGTCGAGCACGCTCGGGTTCCTCGGCTCGCTCGCAAGCAGCGCAATTCTCGACATCGCGGTCGGTGGGTTCAACGAATGCAGTGGCCTCGAAATGTCGATGCAGCCCGAAGAATACAAGGAAGGCGGTCGCAATGGTGCGGTGCTGAAGTTTCCGAGCCGGATTACCTGGTCGAACCTCACCCTGAAGAAGGGCGTCGGCTTGGGGACCGCGCTGTGGGACTGGCATTTCGGGTTCGTCGAGGGCAAAGGCAGCCGCCGCGACGGGATGATCGCCTTGCTCGATGCCCGGCACGTTCCTAGCAACATCTGGTTCTTTCGGCGCGGCCTGCCGGTCAAATACAGCGGACCCGCGCTCAACGCGACACAGAACAATGTCGCGATCGAGACGATTGAGATTGCACATGAAGGCCTTCATCAGGTTCCGGGCGTCGGCGTCGTCAGCGCCATCGGTGGGGCCATTGCAGGAGCGGTGGGATAGCCATGGATGTTGATGTCCTTCAACTCAACAGCACGGTGCGCTCCGTCGATGGGAATTCCCTGCTCACCCCGCAGGTGATGCAGACTATCCTTCGGACGATGATCGAAGCGGTCAAGGAGCACGACGCGCGGGAAGCGCGCGCGCAAGGCGAGCGCCGCGTGACCGGCGGCGTGAGCGAGGAGCGGGACGAGGAACGGTAAAGGTGCGGCGATGGAACAGCTGCAGAAGGCTATGTTGGTGGCGAACTACAGCGACGGCTCGATGGAGTTCATCGACGTCCAGTTCAACCCGACCGAGCTCACCTTCGACAAAGGGGCGCAGATTGCCGAGATCGGAATTCCCGGGCTCGATTCGCCACTCTTGCAGTTCGTCCGTGGGCAGAACGAGAAGCTCAGCGTTGACCTGTTCTTCGACAGCACGGAGGACGGCACAGGCGCGGGCGCGACCAGCGTCACGGAAAAGACCGACGCAATCTATTCGCTGGTTAAGATCGAACCCGACGGCCACGCGCCGCCTATCTGCACATTCCTATGGAATTCGAGCTTTCCGGGCATCGATTTGTTGCCATCCGCCGGCAACCAGCGGCGCAACGAATTTCAGTGCATCGTCGAGAGCGTCAAGCAGAAATTCACGCTGTTCAGTCCCGAAGGGGTGCCGCTACGCGCGACGGTTACACTGGTATTGCGTGAATACAAGTCGCTCAACGAACAGCTCGACCAGCTCAACCTGAGCTCGCCCAATCGCACGCACAGTCACGTCACCCGCGCCGGCGACACTTTAGCGGCCTTGGCAGGGCACTTCTATCACAAGCCGGGCGAATGGCGGGCAATCGCTGACGGGAATGACATCGAGGACCCGCGTCGGATCGACGTCGGCCGCTTCCTTACGATACCGCCAATCCAATAGGCCGCGCCATGGAAGCCGTCACGCTCCGTCAGGAATCGATAGCCCAGCGCGGGTTCTACGTTCCGCAATTCGAGATTCGCATCGAGGGCGTCGGCCTGCCACGCAACGTGCTGCGTGATGTCACGCAGGTTACCTACAAGGACAACATCAAGGAGATCGACGGGTTTGAGATCAGCGTCAACAACTGGGATGCCGATACACGCGCCTTCAAGTATGTCGGCGCAGAGACCGCTCGCGATCTCGAAGGCAGCACCGAGGACAGCGCGCGCTATCGTCTGTTCGAGCCCTGCAACAAAGAGGTCGAGGTGCGCATGGGCTATTTCGGCGATCTGCGCACGATGCTCAAGGGTACCTTCACCACGATGGAGCCCAATTTTCCCCAGAGCGGGGCGCCGACACTTACGGTGCGCGGGCTTAATGGACTGCATCAATTACGGCGGAAGCAGTACAGCACGACCTGGGGCGACAAGCGCGACAGCGAGATCGCCGAGAACATCGCCACGCTCGTCGATCGGGATCTCGGTACCAACAAGAAGCGCTTCCCGATGCCGGTCGTGATCAATCCGAACGCGAAGGCGCGCGAGGACATATTGCCCTATGTGGCGCAGAAGCAGCAGTACGATATCGACTTCCTGCTCACCCGTGCTAAGCGACTCGGCTACGTCGTCTATATCCGCGAGGGCGATCCGCATGCACGTAATGCAGACGAGCGCCGTACGCACCTCTACTTCGGGCCGTCCGACGGGCGCGTTCCGGGCCAGCGACAAGTCATGTTTCGGCTGCGCTGGGGCGCTTCGCTGATCGATTTCAAGCCGACGCTGACGACCGCCAACCAGGTCAAGTCGGTCACCGTCAACGGTTGGGACCGCACGCGGAAGAGGGCGATCACCGCGAAGGCCACCCTCGATGACCGTGAGCTCAACGTAAACCAGGATTTGCACGAGCTGCTCAATTCCTGCGACCCGCGCGAGGAGATCGTCGGCGATAAGCCAGTGCATACGGAAGCCGACGCCAAGCGGATCGCGCAGGCAATCCTCAAGGACCGCCACAAGGAAATGGTGAAGGCGAGTGCCACCTGTGTGGGACTGCCCGACCTGCGTGCCGGTTGCAAGGTCGAGATCGAGGGTCTCGGCTCCCGCTTCTCGGGCACCTACTTCATCACCGACTCCAACCACACCATCAATGACAGCGGCTACATCACCAAGTTCAACGCGCGCCGTGAGGTCACTGGGGTACTCGAGGGACTCGCATGACCGTCGCGTCGCAAGAGATGAAGGGAGTCGCGATCGGCATCGTCAAGGAGATCGATGCCGCGGCGGGCGCCATCAAGGTCGATTTTCCCTGGATGCAGCCGCCGCAGCGCAGTCACTGGGCGCCTATCGCCACGCTGATGAGCGGACGCAAGCGCGGCGTCTACTATATGCCGGAGGAAGACGACGAGGTATTGATCGCGTTTCAAGAGGGCAAGTTCGATCATCCCTACGTTGTCGGGTTTCTTTGGAACGGCGTGGATTTGTCGCCCACGACCGATCGGCATCCGACACCCGATCCGCATCTGCGGCTCATCCATTCCGTCAACGGTCACAAGATCGCAATCTACGATCCGCCGATTTCGGCCGGGGACAAGGGCTATGTGCTGATCGAGGACGCACATGGCAACAGCATCGAGCTCGCCAACGGGCGCATCACCATCCTGGGCAAGGGCGTGATCCAGATTCAGGCGCCGGCCGTCACCATCAACGGCCGGCTGGTGGCGCCGGTCGGCCCGCCGATCTAAAGCTCAGGGGGACGTCGGAATGAATGGCACGATCACCATCCCTTGCGTCGAGCTGCCGAAGATCCCGGAGATTCCCGGAATCACTTTGTTAGGCGGGGCCGAGCTCAAAGGCTTTCTCGACTTCTCGGCAGGAGCGCCGACCGATTGCAAGATAACGTTCAACCTGTTGCTGCAACTCGCGCCCTTGCTGGCAAGCATGGCGTGCCTGCTCAAGATCCTCAAAGCGATCACGGCGCTGTCGGACGGCATCCAGAATCCATCGAAGATCCCCGATATACCGGGGGCAATCGCCGATCTTGCCAAGTGCATCCCAATTCCTGGACTCGAAATCTATCTGATGATCAAAGGCATCCTGGAGCTGGTCCTGCGCTTCCTGTCCTGCTTCATCGAAAACCTTGAGAGCATCCTCAGTTTCCAGGCGTCGATCGACCTCAGTGCGGCCGACGACAACCCGGTTCTGCGCGCAACGCTGATCTGTGCGCAGGACAGCGGCAAGGCCGCCATGGACAACATGATGCTGTCGCTGCAGCCGCTGGAGCCGATCCTGAAGATGACGAAGTCGCTGATCGGGTTGGCCCAGCTCCCGATCAACCTGCCCGATCTCAGCAATGTCTCGGCGAGCGGCGACGTCGGGCTGTCGATCGCCTCGCTCCGCAAGGCGGTCGATGACCTCAAACAGGCCGTGCAGTCGATACCAGGGTGAAAAGGTCGTGAGAGGCTGACCAATGGCAAGTCCCAACCGCGATTTCCTCGGCATCGGCTGGAAGTTTCCATTGCAGGTCACGCCGACCGGAAGCATCGCGCAAGCCAAGTACGAGCAGCGGATCGAGGAGTCGATATTTCTCATCCTGTCGACCAGCAAGGGCGAGCGGCGCATGCTTCCCGAGTTCGGGTGCGGCATCCACGACCTCGTGTTCGCGCCCAACAGCGCGGCCACGCTCTCGCAGGTGGTGCAGGCGGCGCGCAAGGCGATCACCGCCTACGAGCCGCGGATCGATCTGCTCGACGTTACCGCCGAGAGCCCAACCGGAGCGGACAATCTTCTGCTGATCCGCATCAACTACCGCATTCGCGCCAACAACGCGATCGGCAATCTGGTCTACCCGTTCTACATCCGCGAGGCCGCATAGCCCATGCCGTTGGAGAATTACCTTCCGCAGATCGACGACCGTCAATACGACGACATCGTCGGCGAGATCCGAACCCGGATCGCGCGCTACGCACCGGAATGGCGGCCGGGCGAATCGGCGTGGACCGACGTCAACGACAATGATCCGGGCATCACACTGGCCCAGGTCATGGCGTGGCAAGCGGAAATGCTGCTCTACCGGATGAACAAGGTCCCGCTGCTCAACTACATCAAGTTTCTGCAACTGATCGGGATCGAATTGCGGCCAGCGGAGCGGGCGCAGGCGGAGCTGACCTTTCCGGTGAAGGCCACCGCGGCGACTCCGATCGTGCTGGTTCCGGACCGCACCCAGGTCAGTGCCGATCCCGGCGACGGCGGGCCGCCGCTGATCTTCGAGACGGTGCGCGCGGCCAAGGCCTTGCGCGCGCAACTCGACAGCGTGCTGACGCTCGACGGCGCAAGCTACGTCGATCTCACCACGCTCAATGACGAGGCGACGCAGGGTTTCAAACCGTTCGGCCCGATCGTGCAGGACGGGTCTGAGCTTGCGCTCGGCTTCAGCGACACGGGCCCGCTGCCGGAGACCGAGCTTGATCTGGCAGTGATGGTCAAGCAGGACGCCCTGCGCGCATCTTACATGCAATGCGTGACGGGGGCCGCCTATCCGCCGGCGAGGCTGCGCTGGGAGATCTGGAACGGGTCCGGCTGGCGTCCCCTCAACCAACTCAAAGACGATTCGTTGGCGTTCACGCGCTCCGGCCACGTCGTGTTGAAGCTTCCTCCGGCGGGGATTGCGCAGAAGACTAAGCTGGTGCCGTCCCAACCGGCAAGCCGCTATTGGCTGCGTGCGCGGGTCGAGCGAAGCCAGTACGAACGGCCGCCCGAATTGCTGGCGATTCGCATCAACACTGTGGCCGCCGAGCAGGCGGAGACGATCCGCGACGAGATCCTCGGCGGTAGCGATGGCAGCCGCAACCAGCGCTTTCGGCTCAGCAGCAAGCCCGTACTCAAGGGCTCGCTAGTCCTCGAAATTCAGCAGAGCGATGTCGGGTACGAGGCTTGGCAGGAGGTTGACGACTTCTTCGGCTCGGGGCCGCGCGACAACCACTATCTGCTCAACCGCACGACCGGAGAGATTCTGACCGGCGACGGAGTCAACGGCAATATTCCGGTCGCCTACGTCAGCAATGCCGGCGCCAACGTGATTGCCCGCGCCTATCGAGTCGGCGGCGGCAAACGCGGGAATGTGCCGGCCGGCGTGATCAAGACACTCACGACGCCGATCACCGATATCGATTCCAACAAAGTCGCCAACCTGCTGCCCGCCCACAGCGCCCGCGAGGAGGAGACGATCGAGGAGGCGAAGAAGCGCGCGCCGCGCTCGCTGAAGAGCCGGAGCCGCGCGGTCACGGCCGACGATTTCGAGCATCTGGCCAAGCAGGCAGCCAACGTTAAGCGCGCCAAGGCTTTGCCGTTGTTCCATCCGGACTTTCCGGGCGCGCGCATTCCCGGTGTCGTGTCGGTGATCGTCGTGCCCGACGCGGATGTGCCCAATCCGACCCCGAGCGAGGGTACGCTGCGCACGGTCTGCGCCTATCTCGATGAACGCCGCCTGATCACGACCGAGCTCTTTGTGCTCAAGCCGGCCTATCAGCAAATCGTCGTGCGCGGTGAGGTCGTGGTCGCCGACACCGCCGATCTCGCCGCGGTCGGCGAGCAGATCAACCAAACGCTGATTGAATACTTTCATCCGCTGCGCGGTGGGGAGGACGGCCTCGGTTGGCCGTTCGGGGAAACCATCCGCTATTCGCGCGTCTACCAGCGCGTATTTGCCGTCCCGGGCGTCGCCAGCATCGAGCGCATCGTCATCTCGCTCGACGGCGAGGAATTCGAGACTTGCACCGACGTACCGATCGCGCCGCATGGGCTGCTCTATTCCGTCACCCATGAGGTCGCGGTCCACTACAGCTTCGAGGCGGCTGCATGAACGCCATCGATCCCGCGCTGCGGCAGGCCACGTTCCGGACGCCCCGTGTTCCGGAGCCGCCGCATGATTCGGCGTCCCTCTTGCTCAACGGTCAGGTCGGGTGGCGCGCCCGGCCGCCCCTGGATCTCGCGCTCGATCCCGACGACGGCGCACTGAGCCTCCCGATCGCGACCGCCGACCAACGACTGCTGACTGAGCCGTCGGGGAGCTTCGCGGGCTTGCGGCCGCCCGCCAATGTCGCGATCGCCCGTGACGGCAGCGTATTTCTGCTTGACCGGGAAAAGCTTGAGCTCAAACGCTTTGATCCCTGCAATTGCGCATTCGAGGTTGTGCCGTGCATCGGCGGCGAGGGCGGCGGCGGGCGGCAATGGCGCAGCGCGGGCGGCATCGCGATTCTGGGTGATGACCTCTATGTCTGCGACACCGGCCTCGAGGATGCTCCGCCAAGCGAGCCGTGCGTTGATGTCGCGGCGCTCCAGGCGCGGTTGCGCGCCGAGAATCACCGAGTCAGCGTATTTGCGCTCAAGGGCTTCGCGCTGCGTGGCCATTTGCGGCCGCCGCGCGCGCACTATCCGCATTGGGCGCCGGTCGCCGTCGCCGACGACTCGCAGCGGCGCATCTTTGTCAGCGACGCTGCCAATGATGTCGTGCACCGTTTCGACTCGGGCGGCCGCTGGGAGGAGGCGATAGCGGGCTTCAACGCACCAACCTACATTGCGATCGACTGCCGCGACCGCCTCTATGTGATGGTGAAAGGTGCGACCGAGCCGAAGGTGCAGGTTGTCGACGGACTTGGCAACCCGATCGCCACGCCGCACGATGTGGCACAGCTTGGTCCATTCTTCCCGCCATTGCCGTTCGTCGTCGAGCGCTCGGGGATCATCGATCTGTCCGCACACTGCCGACAACCGACGGACGAGTGTGGGAACCCGCAGCCGCCGCCACCTAGCCGAGGTCGCTTCGACGCGTACGGCAACCCGGTCGACCCGCTCACGGCGGTGCCGGCAGCGCCGCAATTCGCATCTTCAGGCGTTTATGTATCGGTGCCGCTCGACAGCCGTATCTACCGCTGCCAATGGCACCGCGTGATTCTGCATGGCGAGATTCCCGCTGGCACCCAAATCATCGTAAATACGTTCTCGGCGGAAGAGCCCTATACCGACGACCAGGTCGACGCATTCGCCGACTGGCTCACCGACCAGGTGGCACGCGGCCCGGCCCAGGGACCCTGGGATTGCCTCGTCCGCAGCGGTGGCGGCCGCTATCTGTGGCTGAAGCTTGAGTTCAAGAGTAGCGGTCCAGCCACGCCCAAGCTCGAAGCGATCGAAATCGAGTTTCCGCGCCTCGGATCGCGCCGCTATTTGCCTGCGGTCTTTGGCGCCGAGCCGGTGAGCTGTGACTTCACGGAGCGTTTCCTGGCGCTGTTCGACACCACGCTTGGCGGTATCGAGCGGCTGATCGATACGCAGGCGAGGCTGTTCGATCCGATGTCGGCGCCTGCGAACCGCCGCGGTCGTGCTCCGGGCGATTTTCTCTCGTGGATTGCCGGCTGGATCGGTATCGCATTCGATCGCAACTGGGACACCGACAAGCGGCGCCGATTTCTCAAACGTGCCGGTGCCTTATTCGACCGCCGCGGAACGCTTGCCGGACTGCGGGAGCAATTGTTGATCCTGC
>WNGB01008341.1_pt1 | contig 14981 bp, 10 predicted proteins | sample 5400681 | NCBI WGS metagenome assembly WNGB01 (sample SAMN13153367, study PRJNA577476) | soil metagenome | isolation source: 115 cm soil or saprolite under grassland replicate 2 | place: USA:California | collected 2016-06-15
CGATTGACGCTGGAGTACACGCCCGATGCGGTGCGTCTGAGCATCAGCGACGACGGTGTGGGCTTCGAAGAGCTGCCGGCGGGCGTGGCCACGCCCGGGCCGTGGGGTGGGTTTGGGCTGCTGGGCATGCGCGAGCGGCTCATGGCGCTGGGTGGCACACTAGAGCTGACGAGCGACGGCGGGGCGCATGTGCTGGCGGTGGTGCCGCGGATACCTGACAAGGTGACAAGATGACAAGATGACGATCACCTTGTCATCTTGTCATCTTATCATTGTGTCAGAAAAAGGTTGGGAAACATGATTCGAGTCCTCGTCGTCGACGATCACCCGGTGGTGCGCCATGGCCTGATTGCGATCCTGCGCTATGAGCAGGGCATTGAGGTGGTCGGCGATGCTGCCGACGGCGCGGAAGCGGTGCGGCTGATTCTGGAGCAGCGGCCCGACGTAGTGCTGCTGGATCTGCGTCTACCGCAGCTCAGCGGGATCGAGGTGATGCGCCAGGTGCGGGCGCAGGCACCGCAGGTGCGCTTCCTGGTGCTGACGACCTATGATACCGACGAGTATATCGGCCCGGCGCTCGCGGCCGGCGCGCAGGGCTACCTGCTCAAGGATGCCACACCCGATGAGCTATCGCGCGCGGTGCGGTCGCTGGTGCAAGGCGGCGCGGCGCTGGAGCCGGGCGTTGCGGCCCGGCTGCTTGAGCGCATGTCCGAGAGCGAGCGCGGCGAGGAGCTATCGGCGCGCGAGCTGGAGGTGCTGCGGCTGCTGGTGGCGGGCGCGAGCAACAAGGCGATCGCAGGGCGGCTCAGCCTTTCCGAAAACACGGTCAAGTCGCACATCAGCCATATCTTTGGCAAGCTCGGCGTGCAGAACCGCGCCGAGGCGGTGGCGGTAGCGCTTCAGCGCGGCCTGGTTCCACTAGAGCGCGCGTAAGCACACTCTTCCAAACTCTGCCGTCGACCTATGCTATGTGCGCGCTGTGGCGCGCACATAGCATAGGTCGACGGCATTTATGCCCTGGTGTGGTTGTAGGCGCCGCGCGCGGCGCCTACAACCACACCAGCGAGCCAGAGAATCGGCAGATACCCTTACATGGTATAATCGCTCGATAACATTTGCCGCGCGACACCTGTAGATAAAGTGGATTGAATGGATCGACCCTACCTAACCGTCGATATAGAGCGGCGCGGCTATGGACGGCGATACACCGGCTTTCCGGTTGATATCTTGAGTCGCGAGGGGTTCTCGATCGATTTCAACGGTGCGCTCATGCGGCCAGAGATGGTCGATATCCGGCCCGGCGACACTGTCCGCTGGCGCGAGGGCGAGCGCCTGATCCAGGCGACAGCCGCCGAGGTGCGCCGCGACGATCTCTGGCTGCACGTGATCGTCGAAGGAGTCATGCCATTGCCGCCGGAAGCCTTCTTTCCGTAGGTTACAGGGAACAGGGCACAGGTTACAGTACCAGGCGCTCCACCTCTGTTCCCTGTTCCCTGTCGCCTGTCGCCTCCGCTTCGTTCTCCCGCACCAGCGCCCAGCACAGCAGCACGCCGGCTAGCACCAGCCCGGCGCCTATGAGCCCGTTGGCCCAGATGCTATAGCTGCTCCACAGCGGCGTGGCCAGCTGCGAGCCGATCGCGCGGCCCATGCCGATTGTCAGCACGCTGAGCGCCATCAGTGTGCCGCGCACCGTCGGCGCCACCCCCGAGGCCAGCGGGAAGGATGCGACGATCGAGAACTCGAAGAACAGATCAAACAGAAAGTATAGTGGCAGGAACAGCAGCCAGCTGCCCTCGCTCAGCGGCAGCGCAAGCATCACCGCCGCAGTCAGCGCATAGCCGGCCAGCACCGCACGCTTCTTGCCGACCCGATCGACCAGCACGGTCGAGCTGAGCGATCCTATCAGCTCGGCGATCCCCAGCAGGCCAAATACCTGGCCGAGCTGAGCATCATTCGCGCCAAAGCTGGCCTTGCTCCAGGCTCCCTGAACCACAAATATTAAATCCACCGCGCAGGCGCTCAGCAACAGCAGCCCGAGCACGCCGACTACGCTGGGCGTCCGCAGCGCGCGCCAGTCGATTCGCTGCCGCGCGCCGCCGACCCGATCGCCCCTCCCTGCGGCTCCCCCTGAGTTTGTCGAAGGGTCGGGATTCGGCAGGGCCGGCAGGCCGTAGCGTATCAGCGCCAGCGAGCAAGCGCCCGCCGCCATAATAATCCAGAACACCGCCGCCGCGCTGCCGGTCAGCTGCACGAGCTGCATTAACGGCGCGACTCCTAGCAGCGCGGCGGCCGCCCATGAGGTCTCGAACACACCCAGCGCCCAGCCGCGCCGTTCGTAGCTGGTGCGCTTGCTCAAGTAGGCCTGCGCTGCCGGCTGATACAGCGCCACCGCCAGGCCGATCAGCGCGTAGCCGGCCAGAAAGCCGCTAAAGCCGGTCGAGAGCGCGCACAGTACCGCGCCGGCGCAGAACAGGCTCAGCCCACCCGTCATGGTCGCGCGCTCGCCGCGCGTGTCGGCCAGCGTGCCGCCAAGCGGGCTAACGATCGAGGCCAGTACCTGCACCGTCACCAGCGCGCTCACAGTGCGCAGATCGACCTGGAGGTGCTGGGCCAGAAACGGCTGGAGCGGGTAGATAATGCGATAGGCCACATTCAAGGCCAGCCGGCCGAGCGTGACCGCTGCGAGCTGACCGTTGGTGAGGGTGGGGAGTAAGCCAAGCGTGGGGCGCGATTCGGCGGTGGTCGGCTGCAATCTCTAGGCTCCATCCGATTCTCTGTTTGTCGTTGTGCGGTTCGCCGCGCGCGGCGAACCGCACAACGACAAACAATAAGAAGAAAAGTACCGCTGCAAAAACAGAACTCAATCAGCTGGCGACTTCTTCCAGGCAAGCAGAGTGCTTCACATTGCTGCATCCTGATCAAGATCAACCTGGATCATCGCGATCTGCCGCTCGGCCTCGTTGCGCCAGAACGCGTCGTTCGAGATCGCGACATACTGCTGAAGATCGGCCAGGGCAGCGCGCAGGTCGCCATGGAAGCGCTCGAATAGACCGCGCTGCAAATATGGTTCGGGCCACTGCGGGTCGATCGTGATCGCCCGGCCCATATCGGCGATGCCGGCAGCGTACTCATTCAGCTCACGCCCGCGGATCAGGCCGCGCCGGTAGTAGCCGCGCGCAAACGCCGGCCACAGCCGCAGCGCGCGGTCGAACGAGCGAATGCCCGCGCGAAAGAACGATCGGTTGGCGCCACGAATGCCCCAGGAGCACCAGCTGAGCCCCCAGGCATAGCACCAGTACGCCAGCGCACGCCGCCACGGGGCAATCTCGCGTTCGGAGCTGTCGGTCACGGGCGATACACTCCCTGCTGCTGAACAGGCGACCAGGATACAACAGGCGCGGGAATAAGGCAAATGGGGATGGAAGACGAAGGACGAACGACGAAGGACGAACGACGGCGGACACCGGTTATCTTCATCCGCGTTTGCCGGCGTTCGTCCGCGTCCAATTTCGGGAAGGATAAACAGTTACTAGCGAAAAGCGGCGCGATTGGCGTTATTTATGGATAGGACGGAAGACGAAGGACGGAAGACGAAGGATGGAAATCGCCGCAGTCGTCGGTCGTCGTTGGTTCTTGGTTCACGGAAGACCAAGGACGAAGGACGAAGGACGGAAGCTGCCGCAGTCGCCGGTCGGTCGTCGGTCCTCGGTCCTCGGTCGTCGGTCGTCGGTTCTCCCCAATCTCCGATTCGTATGCTATGATTGCCTATTCGCGCCGCGATAGGGAGTTCATATGAGCATCGAACCGATCTTCATCTCCCATGCCAGCAGCGACGACGCCTTTGTGGCCCAGCTGCGCCAGGCGCTCGAAGACCAGGGATTGAGCATCTGGGTCGACTCGCGCAGCCTGCGCGGCGGCGCGAAGCTGGCGCCCGAGATCGGGCAGGCGATCGAGCAGGCTCGCCAGGTGATTGTGGTGCTGAGCCCGGAGACGGTCAACTCAGCCTGGGTGCGCAAGGAGGTTCAGCAGGCGCTCCGTATCGAAAAGCGGCGCAAGGGCGATGGCTATCGCGTGATTCCGCTGCTTCTGCCGGGCATCCGGCCTTCTGCGCTTGGAAATTGGTTCGACGAGGATCCGCTCGCGATCCCGATCGAGCTTGCGCCTGGCAGCTTGAGCGCGGCGCTGCCCGACATCCTGGCCGCGCTGGGCGAGCGCCTGCCCGCCGACCGCCAATCGGCGCAGGCCACCGAGGCACAGCCGGTCGAGGAGCTGCTGCTGGAGCGGGTGGGGCGTGATTGCAGATTGTGTGGCAGTGCATTACCGTATGACACTGCGATAACTGCGTAACTCCTAGAGATCGATGATCGCAATGGGCCACATGGCGGGCAGACACGAGATCTGCCCCTACGGCGCATTGCCGCCCATTGCGTGCGGTGTTTTCGCTGACGGCGGCGATCGGGGCATCAATGAACGCAACGTGGGTCATCGTCACGGCCCATGCGATCCCATGCAATTAATGGATCAGCATCGCAATCGCAGGGGCGGATCGATGTATCCGCCCGCGATGAGACGCATTGATCGCAAGGCATTCGTCGTTGGGGACGGCGATGCGTTGGGCATACGGCGCGTGCGGATATGCAAATCTGCCCCTACACAGGGCATTCATCGATGACGTTCGGAGATCAATGATTGCATCGGGCGCGGGCGTTGACATCGCCGCCCATCACTCGCCGCTCGTCACCCGTCACTCGTCACTCGTCAGGTATTCCAGCATCGCGCGAATCGCCGCCTGGTGGCCGGGCCGGTAGAAGCCTTCCAGCGCGGCTGCGTCGGCGCAGGCGGGCAGCGCTTCGGCGAATGGGAACCCCACCAGCGCCTCGACATCGGCGTCGGCTGCCGGCGTGCCGGGGACGCCGCGCGCCAGGGCGGCCCGGCAGCGCTGCTCGATCGTGTCGAAGTAGGCCATGTTACGCCGCAACAAACCCGGCCCACTGGTCACGGGCGCGTGGCAGTACAGCGCAGTTTCGGCGTTGAGCGCGTCCATACGCGCCAGCGAGGTGCGCAGCGCCGGCAGCGCCGCCGCCGATTCGACAAACGGAAACGGCAGCTCGGCCGCGTCGCTGGGCAATAGCGTGCGAATCTCGGGGATGAAGACACTGATGTGGTCGGGCTGGTGGCCGGGCGTGGCGAACAGCTCCAGCGTCAGGTCGCCGCCGTCGATCGCCAGCCGCTGCTCGAACAGCACGCTCGGCGGCGTCAGCGCCACGTCGTCGAAGCGCCCAGGGTCGCTCGCGCGCAGCTCGGCCAGCTTATGCTGCGCCGTGTCAGATCGCAGCCGCTCGGCGCAGCGCCGGCTGGCGATGATTGGCGCGGGCAGCGCCGCGCTCGGCCCGGCGAACACATGGTTGCCCCAGGCGTGATCCCAATCGGCGTGGGTGTTGACGACCAGCAACTGCCGGCCAACCAGGTGCTCACGCGCGATCTCCAGCAGCACCTCGGCCGTGCGACGATTGATCAGAGTGTCGATCAGCACCACGTAGCGCTCGGACACGACAATGAACGTGTCGACGAGCGTGCCGCAGCGGCACACCAGGATGCGCGGATCCCAGCCCTGGTTCGGTATGAGGCTGACAGTATCCGTCATTTACTTTCACCTCTTTTTGTATCTGATTTTTTCGCCATGCGGGGCGAAAAAACCAGATACAGGCAGTGAAAAGCAGACCGCGAGTGACGGGCCTGCACAGGCCAGACACGCTCTTCGTTGCTCTGCATACGCGCGTCCCCTTTTGTCAAGACGACTTCATATGCCTGACCACGGCCTAAGCCGGGGAATCCAGCGTGGAACGTTGGCCTTATACAAGCGATACGGCGCTCCAAATCGCGCTTCTAACCCCGGCTCTTCTGAGAGCACAAAATAGATGTGGTTGATAACGATGAACACACCAGCCCAGAAACCCACAACCCACGACCCCCAGAGCAGCGCCTGGCCAATCAGCAAGAGTGCTACTCCACTGATCATAGGGTTCCGGACATAACGATACGGTCCGACGGCAACCAAGTTGCGGGTTGGATCCCACGGCGCGAGCGTTCCCTGGCCGACCCTGACAAAGAGACTAACGCACCAACTGAATAGGACAAATCCGACGATGATAAACAATGCACCCATACATCGAGCGAGCCATGCGATCAGCGAACGCTCAACCCAGCGACTGTCGCTAGCAACAAAAGCCGTGCGGAGCCAGGCGGGCATGACAACCACGGCCATAAATGGTAGAAGGAGGATGGAGAGCAAATGACGCAGCATGGTCAGCATAGTTTCCTCCAGCACATGCTCAGCAGCATCCCTACGGCCCCGTCACCGTGAACGTCGCGCCACCGCTGCGACCGAAGACCTCCGGCGCGTACATCTGGTAGGCGGTCGCGGGCAGGCTCTTGAACTCGCCGGCGGTGGTGGCGCGGGCCAGGTAGGTGTAGTGATAGGTGCCCTTCGGCAAGTAGGTCGCAAACAGCGCCACCCGATTATCGTGGATCGATGTCTGGCTGAAGTACCACCAGTAGGGCTGGGAGTCATCAGCGCTCTGGAGCTGGGCCTCGCGCGCGGCAGCGCTGGTGGTCTTCAGGCTGGTGTCGAGCGGCTCCAGGCCGGCCGGCAGCATGTCCTCGACCGCCAGGTAGCGCACATCCTCCGGCATGGTCAGCGTCAGCCGCACCTGCACCACGTCGCTCAGCCGCGCCTGCGTGACCAGCTGGCCAGTCGGCGAGAGCGTGTCGGTATCGACGGCGCTGTACTCGCGCGCCACGCCAATGCCCTGATCGAGCGCCTGCACCGCCGCGGCGTCCTGCTCGTAGCGCATGCGCAGCGTGTAGTACAGCCGGCCTTTGCCGGTCTTACTGATCACCAACGACGAAGGACCAACGACCAAAGCCGTGTTATTGGCTTGTTGGTCGTTGGTCGTTGGTCGTTGGTCGTTGGCCGCTTTGAGGTCGGCCAGCGCCATCACGATGCTGATCGGCTGCTTCAGGTTATCCCGGTTGACCGCGCCCTCCTTAAGCAGCTTGCCATCCAGCGAGGCACGGTAGGAGTAGTCGGCCGCCAGCTCGCCGCTCTGCGCGATGTACTCGGCCAGCGCGATCAGCGACACGGCCGACTCCTGGGTGCTGCGCCAGTGGCCCTCGCCGCGCTGGCCCATCAGGTAGCGCACGGCGTTGGGGATCAGGAAGTTGCCTGGGTCGGCACGCACCAACGCCTGGAGCGCCAGCGCGGTGCTGCGGGTGTCGCTGCTCATATTCCAGGTGTCCTGCTCGCGCTCCTCCCAGTGCGCATCGGCGGCGTGCAGGATGGCCGTGCTCATCAGGTTGCCCACCAGCACGCGCGCGCGGTCGTCCTCGCCGCCGAGCGCCTTCAGCGTCATCAGCAGGTAGGCCCGGCCATAGATGCTCAGCTGCTCGCGCTTGTCGTATAGCGCCACGGCGCGCCCGCGATCGGGCTTGCCGGCTTCGGCCAGGACGAAGAGGATGTAGCTGCGGGCGTTGAGACTGGAGGCTGGAGACTGGAGGCTTGAAGAATCGGCGCCGGCTCGCTTTTCTCCTGCGTCGAGTAATGAGATCAGATACGCGACGCCGTTGTCGAGCCGATCCTGGTCGACTGCGTATCCGGCCTTTTTCGCTTCGACCAGGCCCTGGACAACATAGGCGCTCAGGTAGGCCTGGCTGTCGTCGTCCTCCCACCAGCCCCAGCCGCCGTCGAGGTGCTGCAAGGCGTACAGCCGCTGCAATCCGGCGGTCAGGTTGGTTTCGAGCGACGCTTTGAGCTGCCCATCGTCCATGCCGAGCTGCTTGAACAGCCGGTAGGTCACGGCGTTGGGCAGGAAGCGGCTGACGGTCTGCTCGGAGCAGAAGTATGGGTAGTGCTCCAGGTAGCCAAGCGTGCTGTCCACACCGGCTGCCAGCGAGGGCGTCAGCTCCAGATCCAGCTCGCCGTTTGCTGGGAGTTGGGAGTTGGGAGTTGGGGATTGGGAGCCGATCGTCTCAACCGTGGTGTCCTGCACCTGGCCGGCGCTGGCGACCGCCTCCAGCGTGGTGAAACGCTGGATCGGCAGCGTCTGCTCGACCGTGTCTTGCAGCCCGCCGCCATCGACATTGAAGCGCAGCAGCGCCTGTCCTGCCCCTGCCACATCCGCGGGCCAGCGCACCACTGCGGTGCTGTTCGCGGGCACCTGGATGCTCTGCCTGGCATCCGCGCTTAGCTTCAACAGTGGGCTAGCGCCGGCCTGCGCGTCCTGCGCGACGATCTCAAGCGCAACGGTCGCGTCGATCGCGTTGGCCGTATTGTTCTGCACCACCGCCTGGATGGCCAGCTTGTCGCCGGTGGTCAGGAAGCGCGGCAGCGCCGGCCGCACCAGCAGCGGCTTGGTGGCGACCAGATCGTTGGTTGCCTGGCCCACGCGCGTGTCGGCGGTCAGTCCGCGCGCGGTCATGCGCCAGGTGGTCAGGTTGTCGGGAAGCTTCAGCGTGACCTTGGCGGTGCCGTCGTCGCCGGTCACCACCGATGGGTTCCAGTAGGCGGTGTCGGGGAAGTTGCGACGGATCAGCAGATCGGAATTGACGCCGCCGCCGCCGCCTTTGTCGCCCGGCTGGAGCTTCAGCGTCACGCGATCCACCAGCGCGGTCAGCGATTGCGACGTGAACACGCCTAGTGGCCGCCTGGTGTAGAAGGCCTGCTTGAAGGTCGGGTTCGGGTCGTCGGCCAGCGACAGCACCGCCTTATCCACTAGCGCCAGCCCAACCTCGGCGCGCACGCCTTTGCCGCTGTGGTCGGTCGCCTTGATCGTGTAGGTCACCTCGTCGCGCGGCCCAGCCGCCGGTTTATCCGTCGCAACCGAGATCGTCAGCTCCTGCTGCTCGGTCGAGACCGGCAGGTTGACCATGCCGACCCGTAGATCGGGCACGGTTGGCTGGGGACTGGGGACTGGGGATTGGGAATTGGGAGAAGCTCCCGATCCCTGATCCTCAATCGCCAATCCCTGATCGCCAGAGGGCTTAATCAGCACCACCGAAACATATACGTTCGGCGCATAACCGGCGCTGATCGGCACCTGGAGCAGCTCGGTTGTGCCCTTGAGTGTAAAGAGTTTATGCTCGATCACCTCGCCGCGCTCGATCGTCATCAGCGCGCTCATGCCGGCGTAGGGTGCTGTTACCAGGATGCTGGCGGTGTCGCCCGGCTTGTAGCTTCTTTTGTCGGCGATCAGGTCGACCCGATTGGTGTCGTTGACGCCCCAGAACACATCGCCGCCATAGACCCAGCTGTAGGCGCTCGATTTGATCGTGTGGCCGGCAGCCTGCCCTGAGCCTGTCGAAGGGTCGTCGCGCCCCTCGGCGCCGATCCGGTACTCGCCACCGTCCTTGGGCGTGAAGCTGGTGCTGCCGCGGCCCTGCGCGTCGGTCGTCGCATCCTTGCTTTCGATCAGCGTATCGCTGAAGCTGGAAGTCCAGTACAGCTGGCCATCGGCGCCCTGCTGGCGCACGCTGTTCCATGTGCGCTTATACAGGCTCAGCTTCAGCGCGCGATTGGCGACCGGCTGGCCCTGCGGGTCGAGCGTGATGATCGCGACATTCTGCGTCTGGCCGGCCTGCACGACATAGCCATCCGGCCGCAGCCCGATGTAGAACCCGCCGACATGCACATTCGCCGTGCCCTGCGAAGCGATCACCTGGCCATCCACATCGGTCACTTCCACATCCAGCGTCAGCGTGCGGCTGTGGTTGTCCTTCCCAAGCGTGGCCGGCAGCTTGACGCTGAAGTTGCCCTGCGCATCGGTCTGCGCCTGCCCATCGGCCACCTGCTCGCCGCCGGCCGATTGCTGGCTGTCGTCCCAGCGATACCAGGCGTAGGCGTCGTCCAGATCTTCAAAGCTGAAATTCGCCGCGCTCTCGGGCGCGAAGTATAGCGGGTTGGCCAGCAGCCGCCAATGCACCGGCGCGTTCACCACCGCGCCGCCCGAGAAGTAGTGCGCCGCAACGCTCACCTCCAGCATGTCGCCCTGGATCAGGTCGGGCTTGGCGGGAGCGACCGTGACCTCGAAAGCCGGCTTGCGGTACTCGGCGACGCTGAACGACCCAGATATTTGGGTATTGGGTGTTGGGTGTTGGGGATCGGGGGCCTCCGCTCCATCCCCTGGCACCCAATACCCAACACCTAGGCTGTAGCTGCCCAGTTTCGCAGCCCGCTCCAGCGGGAAGCTGGTGTTGAAGGTGCCGAACTCGCTCAGCGCCAGCGTAGCGGAGTAGATTGCGTTTCCTTCCGGATCGCTGATGGTCAGAAACGCCTGCTGGCCCTGGCCTGGCAGGCTGTAGCGCTCGCCCTGCGCCCTGCGGATGGCGCCGCGGATGTAGACGTTCTGGTCGGGCCGGTAGATCGGCCGATCGGTGTACACGTTGCCGACCAGCGGGCTGTGCGCGTAATCGGCCGGTAGCCCAAAGTCCCACGGGTTAATCCCCTCGCCCCAGTTGGTGGTGCCAAAGGCAAAGCGCGCGCCGGCCAGCGACCAGAGAAACAGCGGGCTAGAGCTGTCCGGCGGCGCAAACGCGGCCTGTAGAATGCCCTCGGCGTCGGTGCGGCCCAGCGCGACCGGATCGGTCGTGAGGCTGCTGTCGTAGCTGTATGCCGCAGCCGTCAACGGAACATCGGAAACCGGCTTGCCGTTCGCCAGGTCGATCGCCCAGACGAACAGCTTCTCAGCGCTGCGCTTGATCGTCAGCGCGTACGGGCTGACGGCCATAATCTGGCGATCAAACGCCTTATTAGGGCCGCTCACTTCCAGGTAGTACGCGCCCGCGTCGAGCCGCCCCAGATCCAGCAGGTCGATCCGCTGCTGGTTGCGGTCGCCGGGCATGTTCACATCATTCTGCTTAACCAGCGCGGATGCTGTAGGCGCGTATTCGTTCCAACGATCGTAGTCGTTCGCCAGCGTCATCACCTCGGCCGGGTCGACCCGGTAGAGCTTGTAGCTGACCGACGGCGTGCCAACGTGCTGAACCGGCACGCGCGCCGGCACGTAGGCATTGTAGGAACCCAGCCGGTAGGCGCCCACCAGCGCCAGCGAAGGTGGTAGCGACGCGGTGTGAAAGCCGACTTGCGCATCCTGGCCGAGCGGCACGCCGAACATATCGCGCGCCGACGCGCCGACCGTCACGCGGTAGTCGGTGTCGGGCTTGAACTGGAAGTAGACGTAGAATTCGGCCTGGCCGGTGCCGGTGAAGATCTCGGTCGGCTTCGGGTCGATCAGCAGGTTGCGCTCGACCGAATCCCAGTCCATCGGCGCGCTGAAGACCAGCCGCAGGCTGCCGTCCGCCTCGGCCGCCGTCGCGCCATTCGCCGGCTCGGAGCTGTCCAGGCTCGGCAGCGGCGCGACCCGGAAGGTTGTGCTGTAGGCGGCCGCCAGCGTAGCGCTCGCTGTGGCTGCGCGCGCGCCCTGGGCGACCTCAAGCGTATAGTCGGCGCCGCGCTCCAGCGGCTCATCGGGCGTAAAAGTGACCACAAAGCCGTTGACCGGCTCGCCTGAATTCCAGGTGCCGGCCGCGATGAGCGCCGGGTCGGGCTCCAGCGTCGAGCTGGCCGCGCGCGTAAGCGCGCCGGGGACACTCGCGCCATCACGCCGCAGCGCGACCGCGCCGCGCAGGCTGGTCAGATCCATCGGCTGGTTGAACACCAGCTGGATCGGGCCGCCCGGCCCGGCGTAGCGGACGCCGTCGGATGGCAGGCTGGCGATCACGTTGGGCGTGATCGTACTGAAGCGCCAGACGTATTCCTGCCGTAGCGCCCCGCCAGTCTGATCCTGGAGTCCGGCGGCCACGCGCACGCTGTAGCTGGTCGAAGGCGCCAGCCCGGCCTTGGGCGTGAAAACGTAGGTACTGGTGTCGAGCCAGCGGCCTTCGCCCGCCAGCGCGGGCTCGATCGCGATCGGCTGCGCCAGCGTGGTTTGCGTATCGATCGTGGTCAGCGCCACGACCGGATGGTTGAAGCGCACGCTGATCCTATGCGTGTCGGTCAGCACCTCGGCCGTGTCGGCCAGCGGCTCGACCTGCGCCACCTCGAGATCGCCGATCACGCTGAAATTCCAGGTTAGCGGGCGATCGTTCAGCGGCGCGCCACTGCCCGAGATAATGCCCGCGCCCAGGCTGGCCTCGTAGCGTGCGCCGCGCTGCAAGGCCGCAGCCGGCTTGAACAGAAAGCCGCTGGCCAGCGGCTGGACACTGCCCTGCACCGGCACACCGGTGTCGAGCGCACGCAGCACAAACGCCGCACTGGCCGAGGCGAGATCGACATCATGCGCCAGCCGCACCTCGACCTCGCCGGATGCAGGCGTGTCGATCGCGCCATCGTAGGGGCGCGTGCCGGCCAGCAGCGGCGCGGCAGTGCGGAAGCTCCAGCTGACTGGCTGCTCCAACCGTGCGCTGCCATCGGGCGTCAGCTCGGGCCGCAGGCTGGCGGTGTACTTCGTGGCAGCATGCAGCTCAGCGGCCGGGTAGAAGCCAAACAGCGTCGGCGACAGCCAGCGGCCCACGCCCGGGGCGGCCGGAGCCAGCCCCAGCGGCTGCGGCAGCGCGTCGGCCAGGCGCGGATCCTCGGCAGCGGCGGCGATCTGAGCAGCCGGCACCACCGGCGCGCCAAACTCGACCGTGATCGGCGCGTTGAGGGGTACCGCATTCGCGTCCTGCTCGGGGCCAAAATGCGCCACCTTGACATACGGCGCGGTCGCGAATGCGATCGACAGCGGCTGCTCGAGCGCGCGGCCGAGCATATTGCGCACGCCCGCGCCCAGCGTCAGGCGATACTTCGCGCCATAGCGCAGCCCACCAGTCGGCTGGATGGTCACAGTCGCCGGGCCAGGCCGCGGGAAGCCTGAGCCAATCACCACAAACTCGGCCGGCGGATCAAACGCGACCGCGCTCTGGACTGAGTCGGGCCGCACCCACTGGCTGAAGACAATCTGGACGCCGGCGGCCGGGTTGGCGTCGGCAGCACCGTCGGCCGGCGTGACCCGCAGCACCGTCGGCGCATTCAGCGCGATCGGCCCGAGCACGACGCCAAGCGCGACCAGGATGAGGACAAACAGCAATAGATTAATATTGCGCCAGCGGAGGTAGGGGCGTAGACGTTCCATTGGTGACCTCCTGGAAAATTGAGAGTTGAGAAATCACGCATCACGCATTACGGATCAACAGGACTTACGCGGCGACCCAAATCTCATCATTCGCAGCGGTACTTTTCTTCTCTTTTGTTTTTCGTTTTTTCGCTCTACGAGCGAAAAAACGAAAAACAGATCCATTGGCAAGCACCATGCTGCCGTTCGTCCTGAGCGTGTCGAAGGGCAGGCTAAAAGGTGTCTGAATGCGGTACCGCGTAAGTCCTGAGCAATTCAACATACGCGGCCTGTGCCCACGGATGTAGCACCCTGAGCCTGGCACGCTGCCCCCAAAGATAGCGCAGGTATATCAGCGCAGCCTGATCGAGCGAGTAGCCAAGCGCAGCCCGCATCTGATCGTGGAAAGGCGCGTAACCGGACTGATCCCATGCCAGCTTATCGGCCACAAACAGCACTTTGTCGAGCATCGTCGCGCCGGCCTTGAGCGTGGTGTGGCATCCGACAGCGCTAAGAATCGCAGAGTCTTCAATCTGAAAGATTTCACGTGCCAGCACCGCGGACAGCTTCTGATGGATTATCATTGGAAAGATTGCTTCTTCAGGCAACACATCGATGCCTAGTTGTTCTGCAATCACCGCGCGCTGTTCATTAGGGATGATCACGCTGATATCATGGAGCCAGCCAGCAATTTCGGCCGCACCCGGATCAGCGCCTACCAGTGCGGCGATGCGGCGCGCCTCGGCCGCGACTGCGCCGCAGTGTTTCGCAATGTCGGGCCAGCCATGGTATGTCAGGAAAACGGGAACATCGTGAGCGACATCACCGGTCAAGTGAAGACCTGCGCCGAGCTGAATGAGAATGTTATGCATGCTGCTCCTCTGCCGATCCGTCTTCGCCTGGCCGCAATCGCGCCCAATGCTGCAAGTAGAACTGGTGGCGCGACAGCCCCGACCGATCGCGCAGCGCATAGATCTCGGCCCGCGTCAACTGTTGGTCGAAGGGCCAGCCGCCTGCGATCACGCGCGCCGCACCGACTACACCATCCAATGCGTCAGAGATCGGCAGATTGTGCCACCAGACCAGCGGCGCGGGCAGCGCGCCAAGATCAAAAAAGCCGACATCGATGGTCTCACCCGGCGCCAGCCGCAGCGCGCCGCCGATCGGCTCGGCCGCAAACAGCGCGAAATGATGCCCGCCGTGGTGCCAGCGCGGCTGCGAATACATGCCGACCAGCCGCGTCAGACGCACCTGCAAACCGGTCTCCTCGAATGCCTCGCGCGCGGCGGCCTCTGCTAGCGACTCAGCATCTTCGACCGCGCCGCCGGGCAGGCACCAGACCGCGAAGTCGTCGCGCTGGGTCAGCAGAATGCGGCCATGCTGGATGATCGCGACTACGGCGCCGATTGCGGGCATCAGGTTCCCTCCACCACAAACTCCACCGTCGCGCTCCGCCACATGTTGCCCTGCGCGTCGGTCGTCTCCACCCGCGCGCGGTGCGCCCCCGGCGCGAGCGGCCAGAACGCGCGGTAGGGCGGCCCGTCGAACACAGCCAGCGGCTGCCCATCGACAAGCAGCGCCAGCTTCGCGATGTCGGCGCCAGCGCGGGCAAGGAGATCAAGATCGAGATCGTCTCCTTGTCTCCTTGTCTCCTTGTCTTGCTCAGAGCCGGCAACTGCGAATACGCGACAGACGTTCCTCGGCACGCGCGCCAGCCCGGCCGCAACCACCCAGGACTCGGCCTCGGGCGGCAGAATGCGAAACACCCGCGTCGTCACACGGTCGGCCGGGTAGCCAGCCGGCGCACGGCAGCCCAGCTGGGCGTCGATCGCGACT
>WNGB01010223.1_pt1 | contig 14981 bp, 13 predicted proteins | sample 5400681 | NCBI WGS metagenome assembly WNGB01 (sample SAMN13153367, study PRJNA577476) | soil metagenome | isolation source: 115 cm soil or saprolite under grassland replicate 2 | place: USA:California | collected 2016-06-15
TCGGTGACCATGGCGAAGGGGAAACACCCAGTCCCATTCCGAACCTGGAAGTTAAGCTCTTCAGCGCCGATGGTACTGCGACCGGGAGGTCGTGGGAGAGTAGGACGTCGCCGGACATTCACACTGTTAAGGGCCACCCCACCGGGGTGGCCCTTAACATTTCCCCAGCCCATGCTGGTAGAACAGCGGTATCAGTCATACGCATCCCCTGGAGTCATCGTGGCAACGCCCCCGCCCTCGTCGCGCCCTGATCGCGACCCCTCCCGCGACCGTGGGAACCGCAGCAGCGGGCGTTCCTCAGACGGCCGCTCGTCGGACGGCCGTTCGTCCCGCGGCCGCTCGGCCGGCGAAGGCGGCGGGCCTCGCCGCGACGGCGGCAAAGCCGGCCCGCGCCGAAGCGAGGGCGGTAGCGCCGGCCCACGCCGGAGCGACGGCGGTAAGGCAGGCCCGCGCCGGAGCGAAGGCAGCGGCGGCCCGCGCCGCAGTGAGGGTGGCGGCGGCCCGCGCCGCAGTGAAGGCGGCGGCGGCCCGCGCCGCAGTGAAGGCGGCGGCGGCCCGCGCCGCAGTGAAGGCGGCGCCGGCCCGCGCCGCAGTGAAGGCGGCGCCGGCCCGCGCCGCAGCGAGGGCGGCGCCGGTCCGCGACGCAGCGAGGGCGGCAGCGGCCCGCGCCGCAGTGAAGGCGGCGCCGGCCCGCGACGCAGCGAAGGCGGCGCAGGCCCGCGACGCAGCGAGGGTGGCAGCGGTCCGCGCCGTAGCGAAGGCGGTAGCGCGGGCCCGCGACGCACTGAAGGCGGTAGCAGCGGTCCGCGCCGAAGTGAGCGGGGTGGTTCTGGACCCCGTCGTCCGGAGGGCGGTCCTGGCGCCCGCAGGGGCGAGCGCCCGGGTGGTGGCTCCACCTACCAGCGGCGCACCGACGCTGATCGCGCGGCGGCGCCGCGTCACGACGACCCGGAGATTCCCGAGGGCATCACGGGCGCGGAGCTCGACCGCCCGGTGAAGGCCGAGCTGCGGTCGCTGCCGCGCTCGCTGGCGGATCTGGTCGCGCAGCACCTGGTGGCCGCGGGACAGTTCCTGGACGACGACGCCGAGCGGGCCTACCGGCACGCCAAGGCGGCCCGCCGGCTGGCCGCACGACTCGGCGCCGTGCGGGAAGCAGTCGCGCTGACGGCGTACCTGTCGGGGCACTTCGACGAGGCGCTGACCGAGTTCCGGGCGGTACGCCGGATGACCGGCAACCAGGACGTGCTGCCGCTGATGGCGGACTGCGAGCGGGCACTCGGGAGGCCGGACAAGGCGCTCGCGCTGGCCCGGGACCGCGCTGTGCAGGAGCTCGAGCCGGGGGCGCGGGTCGAGATGCTGATCGTGGCCGCCGGCGCACGCCGCGACCTGGGCCAGGTGGCGGCCGCCGTGCAGGCGCTGGAGGTCCCGGAGCTGACCAAGCGGACGCGGGCGGAGTGGCTGCCGCGGCTGCGCTACGCGTACGCCGACGCGCTGCTCGAGGCGGGGCGCCGCGACGACGCCCTGGTCTGGTTCCACCGCGCGGCCGGCGTGGACAGTGAGGGCACCACGGACGCCGCCGAGCGGGCCGCGGAGCTGGAAGGCCTCCAGTTCACCGACCTCGAGGACGACGCGGCCGACGAGATCGAGGACGAGAAGCCTGCTGACGAGCAGCCGGAGGACTAGAACGTCCGGAACAGCAGCCCGACCCGGGGCTTCGGCCCGAACGAGGTGGCCTTGCGCGGCAGCCGCGCGCCGCGTTGCGCGGTCGCGAGCACCTGGTCCAGCCGTGGCGGTTCGAGCACCACGGTGATCCGGTCGGGCCTGGCGGCGGCGAGCGCCTCCGGTAGCGCGTGGTGGTACGCGATCGCGTCCTCGTCGACACCCCAGGCGGGCAACAGCTCGTCGTGCAGCAGGCTGACGTCCGGCGCCGTCTCATCGGCGGCGCAGTGGACCGTCAGCCAACGATTGCCGTCGGACAGCGCCATCGCGTGCGGCACACCCGTGACGCGGCCGTCGACGGCGAGCCAGCCGCCCGGCAGCCGCTCGGCGACGGTGTCGAGCGTGAGACCCGGCAACGTCCGGTAGATCGCGTCCAGGGTGAGCGGATGCCGGTCGTGGTCGACGAGCATCGCCAGCCCGTCGTCGATGCCGCCACTGCGGAACCGGCGCAGGTAGGCGCGGTACCGGTGGTGCACGGCTCGGTCTTCAGCGCCGCGTCCACGGCGTCACTGGCCGCGCCGCCGCCTGAGTACGCGAGCAGGATCGGCTCGAGGTCGGCCTGTGTCGACCGGGCCAGCAGGTACCGGTCGTCGACCGGCCACGGCATCACGTCCTCGTGCGGCAGCACCACCGTCCCGGACGGGTCCAGCCCGAGCCTGCCGACCAGCCCGCACAACCTCGCGGTGCCGACCTGCTGCCGGTACACGTACAGTGCGGGGTCGCTGTCCTGTACGACGACGCCGTCGCGCTGCCACGTGCGCAGCCGGTCCGCGGCCTCCTCGTACCGATCGGAACCGAGCGCGGGATCGCGTGGAAGGATGAGCCGCACCATGTTGTGCAGATCGGATTCAGTCAGCCGCCGGACCAGGGCCGGTTCCAGCACGTCGTACGGTGGGGACGTGACCGCGCCCAGCCCGCTGACCTTGCCGGCGACGAATCGCCAGGCGCGGAACGGGTCGAGGCGCAGCGACGGCATGCGCGGAATCGTACGGGCAGCCCGGTGAGCGCCCCGAAACCACCTCGGCCGCTGTCGGCGATCGAGGAGCCGCTGGCGTCGGCGTACGACGTGGCGCTGCTGGACCTGGACGGCGTCGTGTACGTCGGCCCGGACGCGGTGGCGGGGGCGCCGGACCAGCTGCGTACGGCGTCCGACGCGGGCATGCGGATCGGGTACATCACGAACAACGCGAGCCGTAGTCCGGAGGCGGTCGCTGAGCACCTGCGCTCGTTCGGTCTGCCGGCCGAGTCCGAGGACGTGGTGACGTCCGCGCAGGCCGCGGCCCGGCTGGTGGCGGCCGAGTTCGGAGCCGGTTCGCCGGTGCTGGTGGTCGGCGGCGAGGGGATCCGCGCGGCGCTGGAGGAGTACGAGCTGCGCGAGGTGCGCAGCAGCGACGACAAGCCGGTGGCCGTGGTGCAGGGTTTCGCGCCGGAGGTGGACTGGGTGATGCTCGCGGACGGCGCGCACGCGATCAACGCGGGCGCGAAGTGGTTCGCGACCAATCTGGACATGACGATCCCGACCAGTGGCGGCCGGGCGCCGGGCAACGGCACGCTGGTGAAGGCGGTCAGGGCGGCGGTCGACGTCGACCCGGTGGTCGCCGGGAAGCCGGAGCCGCCGCTGCTGACCACCAGCGTCGAGCGGCTGGACGCGAAGCGGCCGCTGATGATCGGCGACCGTCTGGACACCGACATCGCCGGCGCCAACCGGGCCGGTATCGCGAGCCTGTGGGTCGCGACGGGGGTGGACACCGCGGCCGACCTGGCGAGTGCGCCGCCGCAGCTGCGGCCGACGTACGTGGCGGCGGGCCTGGCCGCGCTGACCGAGCCGCAGCCCGGCGTGGAGGTCGCCAGGGGCAAGCACCGGTGCGGCGGCTGGGAGGCGATCGCGGCCGGCGGCGAGGTGTTGCTCACCGGCGACGGAGACCGGTACGACGGCCTGCGCGCGCTGCTGAGCGCGGCCTGGGCGGCGGCGGACTCGGGCAAGGCCGCCGACGTGACCGAGGCGCTCGGGAAGCTCGACGCGCGCGCGGGATAACGGCGCTGGCGAACGGGCTGCCGCGGACCGCGATACCGTGGCAGACGACGCACGAGAATCCTTGCAGCGCGATACGTTTCAGGAGGACGTCATGATGATGGACGCACTGCGCGGCTACGTGCAGCTCGCCAGCGGCTTGACCGAGGTGACCCGCAAGCGCGCGCAGCAGGCGGCGAAGCAGTTGCTGCAGCAGAGCGGCGCCGAGGCCCTGACCACCGGCGTGACGACGAGGGTCAGCGAGCTCGCCGACGAGATCGTTGCCACGAGCAAGAGCAACCGCGCGCTCCTGCAGGCGATCGTGACGAACGAGGTCGAGGGCGCGGTGGCGCGGCTCGGCTTCGTCCGCGCCGAGGAGGTCGCGGCGCTGCGCCGGCGGCTGGAGAAGCTCGAGCAGTCCGCGGGCGGGCCGAGCAGCCCCGCCACCAAGGGCACCGCGGCCGCGAAGAAGGCGCCCGCCAAGAGCACGGCGGCCAAGACCGCGGCGTCGAAGACCGCGGCCAAGAAGACGACCGCGCGGAAGACCGCCGCCAAGAAGGCGCCGCCAGCGAAGACCACTGCGAAGAAGTCGGCCGCGAATTCGGCCGCGGCGAAGGCCTGACGTGACCGAGTTCCCCGACGACGCCCCCACCGGTTTCCCGGTCGAGACCGAGCCGGAGGTGCCGCTCGACCCGCAGACCGAGCCCGGCGCCGGCGAGCCCGACTACGACTCCGAGCCCGGCCGCGACGGCCATCCGCTTGTCGAGGAGACCATGACCCGGCTCGACGACCTGCACGAGCGGCCGGTGTCCCAGCACGCCGAGGTGTACGCCGACCTGCAGGAGCGGCTCCAGTCCGCGCTGGCCGTCGCGGACCGTACCGACGACCACGGCTGAGCGGTGGCGAAGGCGGTACGACGCGCCCGGCTGGACGCGGAGTTGGTCCGCCGTGGGCTGGCCCGGTCCCGCGAGCAGGCCGGTGAGCTGGTCGCCGCCGGCAGGGTGAAGGTGGCCGGCCTGGTGGCGACGAAACCCGCCACCGGTGTCGGCGCCGACGCCGCGATCGTGGTCGACACCTCCGAGAGCGACGACCCCGGGTACGCCTCGCGCGGTGCGCGCAAGCTGCTCGGCGCCCTGGAGGCGTTCGTGCCGCAGGGCCTCGCTGTCGACGGCCGCCGGTGCCTGGACGCCGGCGCGTCCACGGGCGGGTTCACCGACGTGCTGCTGCGGGCCGGCGCCGCGCACGTGCTGGCGGTCGACGTCGGCTACGGGCAGCTGGTGTGGGCGCTGCAGACCGACGAGCGGGTCACCGTGATGGACCGCACCAACGTGCGGAACCTGACCCTCGACGACATCGGCGGGCAGCCGGTCGACCTGGTCGTGGGCGACCTGTCGTTCATCTCCCTCACGCTGGTCCTGCCCGCGCTCGCGGGCGTCACCGCTGACGACGGCGACCTGGTGCTGATGGTGAAACCGCAGTTCGAGGTCGGCAAGGACCGGCTCGGCAAGGGCGGCGTGGTCCGCGACCCGCGGTTGCGCGCGACCGCCGTACGGGACGTGGCCGCGGCAGCGGCCGGATCGGGCCTGGGAATTCGCGGTGTCACGGCGAGCCCGCTGCCCGGACCGTCCGGGAACGTCGAGTATTTCCTGTGGATGAGACGGGATGCGGCCGCTCTCGATGAGACGATGCTGACGGCCGCGATCGAGGCAGGCCCGCAGTGATGTTCGCAGCGATGTTCTCAGCGATGTTCTCAGGGACGAGCGGAGGGGCAGTGGAGCAGGACGTGCGCCGGGTGCTGCTGGTCACCCACACCGGGCGCGAGTATGCCCTGGAGGTGGCCCGCGAAGCCCACGCGTTGCTGCACGACGCGGGCATCGTGGTGCGGGTGCTCGGGGCGGAGGCGGACGCGCTGGCGCTGGATCCCGCCGAGGTCGCCGACGACCCGGAGAAGGCCGCGCTGGACGTCGAGCTGATCGTCGTCCTCGGTGGGGACGGGTCGATCCTGCGCGGCGCCGAGCTGGCCCGGCCGCACGGCACGCCCGTACTCGGGGTGAACCTGGGGCACGTCGGGTTCCTTGCCGAGGCGGAGCGCGAGGACCTGGAGCACGTCGTCGGGGTGGTGGTCGACCGCAGCTACGTGGTCGAGGAGCGGATGACCCTCGACATCGAGGTGCACGCCGACGACCGCCTGGTGACCCGGACCTGGGCGCTGAACGAGGCGAGCGTGGAGAAGGCGTCCCGGGAGCGGATGGTCGAGATCATGGTCGAGGTGGACGGCCGGCCGCTGTCGCGCTGGGGCTGCGACGGTGTCGTCTGCGCGACCCCGACCGGGTCCACGGCGTACGCGTTCTCGGCCGGCGGGCCGGTGGTGTGGCCGGAGGTCGAGGCGATCCTGATCGTGCCGCTGTCCGCGCACGCGCTGTTCGCCCGCCCGATGGTGGTGGCGCCGACCTCGCGGCTGGGCATCGAGCTGGTGAAGGCGTCCGACGGCCGCGGCGTGCTGTGGTGCGACGGCCGCCGCACCGTGGAGCTGCCGCACTCGGCCCGGATCGACGTACGACGCGGGGCCACCCCGGTTCGCCTGGCCCGGGTGCACACCGCGCCGTTCACGGACCGGCTGGTGGCGAAGTTCGACCTGCCGGTGCTGGGCTGGCGGGGTGCCGCCGAACGCAAGAAGGGCAAGAACCGCAAGAACGGACGGACTGGCTGATGTTGACCGAGATCCGGATCAGCGGGCTGGGTGTGATCGAGGACGCCACGCTGGACCTCGACCCCGGGTTCACGGCGGTCACCGGCGAGACCGGCGCAGGCAAGACCATGGTCGTGACCGGTGTCAGCATGCTGCTCGGCGCGCGGACCGACAGCGGCCTGGTGCGGCACGGGATCCGCCGGGCGCGGGTCGAGGGCCGCGCCATCGCCGTACCCAAACAGGTGGCGGCACAGGCCGAGGAGCGCGGCGGCGAGCTGGAGGACGACGAGCTGCTGATCGCCCGGGAGGTGTCGTCGGAGGGCCGTTCGCGGGCGTTCCTGGGCGGGGCGTCGGTGCCGGTGTCGGTGCTCGGCGACGTGTCAGGCGACCTGGTCGCGATCCACGGCCAGGCGGACCAGCGGCGGCTGCTGCAGCCGGCCCGGCAGCGCGCGACGCTGGACACGTTCGCGGGTGACGCGGTGCTGAAGCCGCTCGGCGAGTACGGCACGGCGTACAAGCGGCACCGCGAGGTGGTCGCGGAGCTGGACGACCTGACCGGGCGGCAGCGGGACCGGCTGGCCGAGGCGGACCTGCTGCGCTTCGGGCTGGACGAGATCGCCAGGGCCGAGCCGCAGCCGGGGGAGGACGCCGACCTGGCCGCGGAGGAGGAGCGGCTCGCGTACGCCGACGGCCTGCGTACGGCGGCGACCACGGCGGCGGCCGCGCTGGCCTCGGAGGACCTGGACTCGGCCCGGCCGTCGGACGTGCTCGGGCTGCTCGCCCAGGCCAAGCAGATGCTGGACGCCGAGCGCGGGCACGACGCGACCCTGGCGGCGCTGGCCGACCGGGTGGCGGAGCTGAGCTACCTGGCGGCGGACCTGGCCGGCGAGCTGTCGTCGTACGCGGCGGACATCGACACCGACCAGGCGCGGCTGGCCGTGGTGAGCGAGCGGCGCGCGGCCCTGACCGCGTTGGTGCGCAAGTACGGGGACAGCGAGGGAACCGTCGACGAGGTGCTGGCCTGGGCGACCCGGTCGGCGGAGCGGCTGGTCGAGCTGGACGGCAGCGACGAGCGGATCGAGCAGCTCACGGCGGAGCGGGACGCGCTGGCGGACCGGCTGGTGGAGCTGGCCGCGCAGATCTCGGCCGAGCGCCGCGCGGCGGCGGAGCGGCTGAGTGAGGCGGTGACGGTGGAGCTGGCCGGGCTGGCGATGCCGCACGCGACGCTGAGCGTGGCGGTGCGGGAGGCGGCGCCCGGGCCGACCGGCGCGGATGAGATCGAGTTCTGTTTCAGCGCCAACCCGGGCAGCCCGTCGCGGCCTTTGCAGAAGGCGGCGTCCGGCGGTGAGCTGTCCCGGGTGATGCTGGCGCTGGAGGTGATCCTGTCCGACACGCACCCGGTGCCGACGCTGGTGTTCGACGAGATCGACGCCGGGATCGGCGGCCGGGCCGCGGTCCAGGTCGGGCAGCGGCTGGCCCGGCTCGCCGAGAAGGCCCAGGTGATCGTGGTCACGCACCTGCCGCAGGTGGCCGCGTTCGCCGACCGGCACCACGTCGTCCGGAAGTCGGACGACGGCTCGGTGACCACCAGCGGGCTGGAGGCGCTCGACCAGGCCGGGCGGCTGCGGGAGCTGTCCCGGATGATGGCCGGGCTGGAGCACTCCGAGGCGGCACAGACGCACGCGGAGGAACTGCTCGCCCTCGCCGCGGAGCGACACGACGGGCGGCGCAAGCGGAAACGCTGATCGGCTGGGACGATTATGTGCGCGGCCGTCGTCTGCTGGCATGGCAGGATGGCGTCGCGATGAAATTGCCTGTGCTCCGACCCCTCGCGCGAATACGCAGCCGCGACACCGGCCTGCCCGGCATCCACGGTGTGGTGCGGCTGGACCGTCGTACCAAGAATCTCACCAAGCGGCTGCGGCCCGGTGAGATCGCCGTCATCGACCACGTCGACCTGGACCGGGTCAGCGCCGAAGCGCTGGTCGCGTGCCGGGTCGCGGCAGTGGTGAACGTGGCGGACTCGATCAGCGGGCGGTACCCGAACCTCGGACCGGAGATCCTGATGGAGGCCGGCATCCCGCTGGTCGACGGGATCGGCCGCGAGGTGTTCTCGCTGCTCCGCGAGGGCGAGACGATCCGGATCGACGGCGGCGTGATCTACCGCGGCCGGGGGGAGAACGCCGAGGAGATCGCCAAGGGCATCAGCCAGGACAGCGACTCGGTCGCGGAGGCGATGGACGAGTCCCGGGCCGGGTTGTCGACGCAGCTCGAGGCGTTCACCGCGAACACCATGGAGTACCTGCGGCGCGAGCGCGACCTGCTGCTGGACGGCGTCGGCGTGCCGACGATCCACACGCCGATGGACGGCCGGCACGTGCTGATCGTGGTGCGGGGGTACGACTACCGCGACGACCTGACCGCGCTGCGGCCGTACATCCGCGAGTACCGGCCGGTGCTGATCGGCGTGGACGGCGGCGCGGACGCGCTGGTCGAGTGCGGGTACCAGCCGGACCTGATCGTCGGCGACATGGACTCGGTCAAGGACGAGACGCTGAAGGGCGGCGCGGAGGTCGTGGTGCACGCGTACCGCGACGGCCGGGCGCCTGGCGCGGACCGGCTCGAGCGGCTCGGCGTCGACACGGTCGTGTTCTCCGCGGCCGGCACCAGCGAGGACGTCGCGATGCTGCTCGCCGACTCCAAGGGCGCCTCGCTGATCGTTGCCGTCGGCACCCACAACTCACTGGTGGAGTTCCTGGACAAGGGCCGTGCCGGGATGGCCAGCACGTTCATCACCCGCCTGCGCGTGGGCGCGAAGCTGGTCGACGCGAAGGGCGTCAGCCGGCTGTACCGCAGCCGGGTCTCCACCCTGCAGTTGGTGCTGCTCGTCGTGGCCGGGCTGTTCGCGCTCGGCGTCGCACTGTTCTCCACCGAGGTCGGCGTCGAGTTGTGGCGGATCCTCATGCAGCGCTTCAACGACATCGTCTTCTGGATTCGGGAGCATTTGACGTGATCGACTTCCGCTACCACATCGTCTCGATCGTGGCGATCTTCTTCGCCCTCGGCGCGGGTGTGCTGCTCGGCGCCGGACCGCTGCGGGACACCGCGGCGAAGGGCGTGAGCGAGCAGGCGCAGCGGGACCGTCAGGCACTCGAGAACGCGCGCGAGGATCTGATCGACGCCAAGGCGCTCGACAAGTACCGCGACGACTACGTGTCCAAGGTCGCCTCCGGGATGACCGCGGCCCGGCTGAGGGATCGCAAGGTCGCGATCGTGCGGATGCCGCAGGCCGAGGACAAGCTCGTCGACGACATCAGCACCGAGCTCGAGGCCGCCGGCGCGCAGATCACCACCAAGGTCTCGCTCGACTCCGACCTGTTCACCACCGAGCAGCGCCCGCTCCTGAACCCGCTGGTCAACCAGCTCATCACCGCTGACGTGACCTTCGGCAAGGACAGCACCACCTTCGAGCGGGCCGGCCAGATCCTCGCCCGCGCGATCGCGTCGAAGGACGACGGCAAGTCGGTCGACGAGGACGCCAGCAGGATCCTCGGCGGTCTGACGGGTACCAAGCTGTTCAGCGTCAAGCCGACGCCCAAGGACCGCGCGACGCTCGTCGTGGTGGTCGCCGGCAAGGCGCCGTCGCCCGCTCCGGACGACAGCACCTACAGCGACGAGGCCGACCTGGCCGGGGGCCTCGACGCGGGCAGCGCGGGCGTGGTCGTCGCCGGTACGCCGGCGAGCGCCCAGCACGGCCTGCTGAAGACGCTGCGGGCCGACTCCGGCATCACCAAGATCGTCTCGTCCGTCGACGTCGCCGACCTGCCCAGCGGCCGCGCCACCGTGGTGTTCGCGCTGGTCGAGCAGACCGAGGGCAAGGCGGGCCAGTACGGCGGCGTCGACGCCAAGAACGGAGTGGCGCCGGCGGCGGTGCTGGCGACCGGGCGATGAGCCTGCGCAGGCTCGGCGTCGCGCTGATCTCGGCCGGCGCGACCGGCGCGCTGGACCGCGCGTCCCGGCAGCTGCCGAAGCAGCGGCGCGACGTCTTCGAGCGCACCAACTTCCGCGACGAGCCCGTCACCCTGCTGGAGGGCCCGGTCGCGGTCGCCGGCGCCCTCGCCGGGGTGCTCGCGGACACCGGCACGCCCGGCCGGGTACGCGCCGCCGCCGCGGTGGCCGGCGCCGTCTCGGGCGCGGTCGGCGCGTACGACGACCTGCTCGGAACCACCCAGGCCAAGGGCTTCCGCGGCCACCTGAGCGCCCTGCGCCGCGGTGAGGTGACCAGCGGCTCGGTCAAGATCGCCGGCGTCGGCCTGGCCGGCCTGGTCGCCGCCGCCCTGCTCCCAAGCCGCCCCTCCCACGACCTGCCCGAGATGTCGGGCAGGTCGTACGGCCGCGCTCTGGACGTGCTCGCGGACGGGGCGCTGATCGCCGGGACCGCGAACCTGGTCAACCTGCTCGACCTGCGCCCCGGACGCGCCGCGAAGGCGGTCGCGGCCCTGAGCCTGCCCGTGGCGCCGTTGCGCGGACCGGGCGCGGCGGTCGTCGGTGCGGTCGCGGCCGCGGCTCCGGGCGATCTGGCTGGGCGGTCGATGCTGGGCGACTGCGGCGCGAACGGGCTCGGTGCGATGGCCGGTACGGCGCTGGCGGCGGCGCTGCCTCGCCCGCTGCGGCTGCTGGCGCTGGCGGGTGTGGTCGGGCTCAACCTGGCCAGCGAGAAGGTCAGCTTCACCGAGGTGATCGCGAACAACCCGGCCCTGCGCGCCGTCGACGACTGGGGCCGGCCGTCGCGATGAGCCGCGCGGGTGTCGCGCGGGCCGCGGTGGTGGTGGCCGGGATCACGATCCTGGCGCGGGTGGTCGGGTTCGGGCGCTGGCTGGTGTTCTCGAAGACCGTCGGCGCGGGGTGTCTGGCGGACGCGTACACGACGGCGAACCAGTTGCCGAACGTGCTGTTCGAGATCGTGGTCGGCGGGGCGCTGGCGGGCGCGGTGATCCCGGTGCTGGCGGGGCCGGTCGCGCGCGGTGACCGGGCCGCGCAGGGGCGGATCGTCGGCGCGCTGCTGACGTGGTCGGTGCTGCTGCTCGCGCCGGTCGCCGCGGTCGCCTGGTTGCTGGCAGGCGGCTACGCGGACCTGATGCTCGACGGGTGCCCGGGGGCGGCGGCGACCGCGGCGCGGATGCTGGCGATCTTCGTTCCGCAGGTGTTCGGGTACGCGGTGGCCGTGGTGGCGACCGCCGTACTGCAGTCGCACGGGCGGTTCGCGGCCGGGGCGCTGGCGCCGCTGGTGTCGAGCCTGGTGGTGGTCGCGACGTACGTCGCGTTCGCGGGGCGTGCTCCGCGGGCCGATGCGGCGTCGCGCGGGGCGGTGGACCTGCTGGCGTGGGGTACGACGCTGGGCGTGGTGGCGCTGGCCGCGACCGTACTGGTGCCGATGCTGGCGCTGCGGCTGCCGGTCCGGCCGGTGCTCAGGCTGGATCCCGGGGTCGGGCCGGTGCTGCGCCGGCTGGCGCTCGCCGGGCTGGCGGTGCTGGTGGCGCAGCAGCTGACGTTCGTCGTGGTGACGTACCTGGCGAACCATAGGGGCGTGGACGGCAGTGTCGCGGTCTACACCTGGGCGTACGCGATCTACCTGCTGCCGTTCGCCGTACTGACGCAGCCGCTCACGACGGCGGTGTTCCCGCGGCTCGCGGCGAAGCACCAGGACGCCGGCCCTGAAGGTGCGTTCCAGCGGCTCGCGGCCGGGTCCACGCAGGCGGTGCTGTACGCGGGCGGGTTGGGCGCCGCGCTGCTGGCCGGTACGGCGCTGCCGGTGGCGCGGGTCTTCGCGTACGACGACGGCCTGGTCCGGGAGGCGACGGCGTCGTCGCTGTCGGACGCGCTGGTGGCCTTCGCGCCGGGTCTGCTCGGGTTCGCCGTCCTGATGCATGTGGGGCGCGTGCTGTACGCGGGGCACGCGGGCCGGCCGGTGGCGGTGGTGACGACGGCGGCCTGGATGGTCGCGGCGGTCGCGGCCGTGGTGCTGACGACGTGGCTGGACGGCGTGGATGTGGTGGCCGGCCTGGCGGCGGCGGTGTCGCTGGGAATGGTCGCCGGGGGCGTCGTCATCATGCGGGCGGTACGCAGGATCGCCGGCGCGGAGGCCGTCGGCGGCGTTCCGAAGGCGCTCGTCCGCACGTCCGTGGCGGGAGTGGTCGCCGCGTTCGCGGGGTATGTGGTCGGTTCGCCGGCGGACGACGGAAGCATCCTCGGCGACTGGGTCGCTGGATGGTCCGGCGGGGCGCTGGGCGGAGTCGTGTTCGCCGGCTTGTCCGCGCTGGTCGTGGCCGGTGGCTTCACGTTCGTGCTGCGGTTGCTGGGCGGCCCCGCCCTGCACGTGAGCCTGCGGGCGCTGATGCGGCGGAAGGGCGTGACATGAGGATCGGGTTGCTGCTGGCGGAGTCGCGCGGCGGGATCGGGCAGCACGTGGCGTCGCTGGTGCCGCGGTTCGCCGCCGCCGGGCACCAGGTGACGGTGTGCTGCCCGCAGGAGACCGCGGACCACTTCGGCTTCGAGCCCGCCAAGCTCGTCTGGGATCCGGCGCGGCTGCGCGGCTGCGACGTCGTACACGCGCATGGGTACAAGGCGGGCCTGGCCGCGCGCCGTGACCGGCTGCGGCCGCTCGTGGTGTCCTGGCACAACGCCGTACTCGCGACGGGGTTGCGGGGAGTGGCGATGCGTTTCGGGCAGCGGGTGGTGGCGCGGTCGGCGGACCTGACGCTGGGGGCGTCGAGCGATCTGGTCGAGCTGGCCCGGCGGTACGGGGCGAAGGACGCGCGGCTGGCGCCGGTGGCCGCGCCCGCTCCGCCGGCCGCGGTACGTTCACGCGCGGAGACGCGCGCGGAGCTCGGGCTGGGTGACGGGCCGCTGGTGCTGAGTGTGGGGCGGCTGGCGCCGCAGAAGGACTACCCGATGCTGCTCACGGTCGCGGCGGCAGTGCGGCAGGCGCACCCCGAGGTGGTGTTCGCGGTGGTCGGTGACGGGCCGCTGTACGACGAGCTCGCCGCGCGGATCGCCCGGGAGCACCTGCCGGTGCGGCTGCTCGGGCACCGGTCCGACGTACCGGATCTGCTGGCGGCGGCCGACGTGTTCCTCCTGACGTCGCGGTGGGAGGCGCGGGCGCTGGTGGTCCAGGAGGCCATGCAGGCCGGGGTGCCGGTGGTGGCGCGGCCGGTCGGCGGGATCCCGGAACTGGTCGGCGACGCGGCGCTGCTGGAGCCGGACGCGACGGGACTGGCGGACGCGGTCGGGATGGTGCTGACCGATCCGGAGGCGGCCGCGCTGATGCGCGACGGCGGCCGGGCCCGTGCGGCGACCTGGCCGGACGAGGACCGGGTCGCGGCCGATCTTCTCGACACGTTTACCAGCCTGATCGCTTCACGTGGTTGACAGCAGGTAGGCTGGAGGCCCGTGGACAGAGCCTCGCAGAATCAACCATGGGCACATGGCACAAAGCACGTTTTCGTCACGGGGGGTGTCGCCTCGAGCCTTGGTAAGGGCTTGACGGCGTCCAGCCTCGGTAGTCTCCTCACCGCGCGTGGCATCCGCGTCACGATGCAGAAGCTGGATCCGTATCTCAACGTCGATCCGGGCACCATGAACCCGTTCCAGCACGGTGAGGTGTTCGTCACGAACGACGGCGCCGAGACCGACCTGGACATCGGCCACTACGAGCGCTTCCTGGATCGCGACCTGTCCGCCGTCGCGAACGTGACGACCGGCCAGATCTACTCGTCGGTGATCGCCAAGGAGCGGCGCGGCGAGTACCTCGGCGACACCGTCCAGGTGATCCCGCACATCACCAACGAGATCAAGGACCGGATGCTGGCGATGGCCGGCCCGGACGTCGACGTGGTGCTGCACGAGATCGGCGGCACCGTCGGCGACATCGAGTCGCTGCCCTTCCTGGAGGCCGCCCGGCAGGTCCGGCACGACGTCGGCCGCGACAACGTGTTCTTCCTGCACATCTCGCTGGTGCCGTACATGGCGCCGTCCGGCGAGCTGAAGACCAAGCCGACCCAGCACTCGGTCGCCGCGTTGCGCTCGATCGGTATCCAGCCCGACGCCGTGGTGTGCCGCGCCGACCGCGACATCCCGGACAGCGTGAAGCGCAAGATCTCGCTGATGTGCGACGTCGAGGTCGAGGCGGTCGTCGCCGCGGTGGACGCGCCGAGCATCTACGACATCCCGAAGGTGCTGCACTCCGAGGGCCTGGACGCGTACGTCGTGCGCCGGCTGAACCTGCCGTTCCGCGACGTCGACTGGACCCGCTGGGACGAGTTGCTGCGCCGCGTGCACCACCCGGCGGACTCCGTCACCGTTGCCCTCGTCGGGAAGTACATCGACCTGCCGGACGCCTACCTGTCGGTGGCTGAGGCGCTGCGCGCGGGCGGTTTCCACAACGACGCGCGGGTCGAGCTGCGCTGGATCGCGTCCGACGAGTGCCAGACCCCGGAGGCGGCGGCGAAACTGCTGCACGACGTCGACGCGGTCTGCATCCCGGGCGGCTTCGGCGTACGCGGC